>Ga0371490_1001813_pt1 | contig 10412 bp, 2 predicted proteins | sample MB2SIPfraction_FD_207959 | JGI IMG/M metagenome (GOLD analysis project Ga0371490, IMG submission 207959) | Lab enriched peat soil microbial communities from McLean, Ithaca, NY, United States - MB28FN SIP fraction | ecosystem: Environmental > Terrestrial > Soil > Wetlands > Peat | place: USA...
CCCAGCACGGTGGCGCCGTCGTAGTAGGTGATCGTACCCGCCGGTTGTCCTGTCGCCGCGGCAATCGAATCGGTGCAGCCAATGGTGGTGCCGATCTCCGCCACCAGCGGTGTGCAGACCAGCGTGGAGGTGGTGGCGTAGGTGGGCAGCACGATCTGCTGAATAGCGGGCGAGTCGGCCGTGGCATGGGTACCGTCGCCACCATAGTGCGCGGTGATGCTGTGCGTGCCCACGGTGAGCGCGCTGGTCGCGATCGATACGGTGCTGGAGCTGGCGCCCACGGTCAACGTGCCGGCCAGGGTGGCGACGCCGTCGACCAGGATGGAGATGGAGCCCGAAGGCACGCCGGATGCACCTACTGCCGTAACAGTGAAGGTGACGCTCTTGCCCACGTAGATGCTGGGCGAGGAGCTGACCACGCTGAGCGTGGTGGTGTTGGTGTTGACGGTCTGCGTCAGGCTGCCGGTAACGGCGGCGTTGGTGCCGTCGCCCGCGTAGATGGCCTGAATGGTGTGTGCGCCCACGCTGAGGGTACTGACGGCGGCCGAGCTGGCAGAGGCCGTATACGTGGCGCTGCCGGCGGTGAGCGTGGCCGTGCCCAGCGTGGTGCTGGTGGTGGCGTCAACAAAGGTGATGGTGCCGGTGGGCGTGCCATAGCTCCCGACCAGCGTCGCAGTGAGGGTGACGGCATCGCCGTAGTAGCTGGGATTCTCCGAGCTGGCGACCGTCGCGGTAGTGGTGTTGGTCTGGACCACCTGCTTGAGGACCGGTGAGGTAGCGGTGGTGTTGTTGGTATCGCCGCCGTAGACCGCGGTGATCGAATGGGTGCCGATGGTCAGCGCGCTGGTGGTCAGCGTGGCTACGCCATTGGTGAGCGTGCCGGTGCCGAGCGAGGTGGCGCCGTCGTAGAAGGTGACCGTGCCGGTGGGCGTGTTGTAGGGAGCCGTAGCGGTGGCAGTGAAGGTGACCGGCTGGCCCAGGACGCTGGGCGTGAGCGAGGTGGCAACCACCACCGAGGCGATATCCTGATTCACGGTTTGCGACGTGATTCCGGAAGAGGCCTGATAGCCGAGGCCCGTCTCACTGCCACCATACGTCGCGGTAATGGTGTGCGTGCCCACACTGAGCGCGCTGTAGGTCAACGTCGCTACACCGCTCGAGTTCAGCGTGGCCGTACCCATGGTCGCACCGCTGACCGAATCGCTGAAGGTGACGGTGCCATCAGGAGTGCCCGCCGCGCCGGTGGTATCGCCGGTGACCACAACCTTCGCCGTGAAGGTGACGGTCTGGTCGTAATAGGAGGGATTCGGCGCGCTGGTCACGGTGGTGGTGGTGGGATACGGAACCGTGAAGTAGGCCACCAGGCCATCGTGGGTGGTGGCGCGGGCAACCGTCGCGGTATTGTAGGTGGTGCTCACGGGAAAGTCGGCGCCGATGCGCGCGTAATCGATGGAGAAGAGCGAGCTCATCTCGCTGGTGTAGAGGATGTGGTCCAGCTGCTCCGCCGATCCGCTTTCCACATAGGTGTAGCGGCTGGTGGCTGGATTGGTAGCCGCCGCCGTGAGATTGGTGGCCGCGGTGGTGGAGTTGATCAGCGTGGAGGAGTTGGTGGTGGCGTCGTAGAGCCAGACCGTGCCGCTGGCCGCTTCGTTGCCGTCCAGGATGCCGGTGGTGTCCACATAGCCATCGGAGAACTCGAAGCTGTTCAGCCCGCCCATCAGCACCACGTGCTCGCTCAGATTCTCCATCGGCTCCAGCAGCTGCGTGGCCAGTTGCTCGGCCTGCTGCTCGCGCTGGGTGCGGGCATCGGAGCTGGTGGCAAGAGCAGCCAGCGTGGAGCGGTCGAGCAGGCTGGCGTTCACAAGGTAGATAGGAAAATCATCAATACCTTTGCGGGGAATGTTGGCCGTGAGCACCAGCGGCGAGCGGCCAAAGAGCGTTTGCGCGCTACCGGAGGAGTTGGTGAAGGTGGCCGTAGCCAGCGCCTGCGCGGCGGTCGGCGTGCCGTCAAACTTGTTGGCATTCACAAAGAAGGCGTTCACCATGCCGTTCGTGTCGGCAGTGGATTCGGTGGTAAGCGTGTAGCCCGGGCCGCCGGCGCCGGTGATGGCGGTGAGCAGCAGATTGAGCGCGGTCGGCGTGGCGTTCTGCACCGCCAGTAGATCGGGCGAGCGCATGTAGTTGACCACGGCGTTGGCCAGCTTGGCGATGCGATTGGTCTCGGCGTCGATGAGGCCGTTGAGCTCGAGGGTAGCGAAGAGAAGCTGGTCGCTGGAGGGACGCGCCGAGGCGGCCACCGGTGTGGCGCCACTCTGCGAGCTGAGCGCAGCCACGGACGCGGCAGTGAGCAGCAATCCCGTGTAGCCCTGCGCGCTGACGTGATAATCCACAATGCCCACCAGCTCCGAACTGCCGGTGTAGGTGGTTCCAGCCGAGGCATCGAGCGCCGTACCGCCCAGCGTGGTGGAGTCAACGAGCAGCAGTTGCGGATTGCCGTCCCAGATGGTCACGCTGCTGGGTGCGGAGGCCTCGGCAGGGTCCAGCACGTCGATACCGGCCGCGCGAAAGGGCCGCTTGGCGGTGGTCATCACGGCCCAGAACTGGCCATTGGTGGTAGCCGTCTGCGTGGCCGGCGTAATGGTTCCACCCGTCCCCTGGGTGACCAGCAACGTGGAGCTGGAGGGCACGTTGACGCGCATGCCCTGAAAGGGCAACCACTGGCCGAAGCTGCCGGCCGGATAGCTGGAGCAGCCGCCGTCGGTAATGGCTTGGGTGATGACCGAAGAGGAGATGGCGCTGGGCAGCGCCTGGCCCGTTGCCGCGGTCACCACATTGCTGCCCACCGTGGGCGTGGCAATGTAGATCTCGCTGCCGGCACGGTCCGAGTTGTTGGAGCTCTGCACCATGCCGGTGACGGTCAAGCTGTTTTGGAGCACCGCATTCGAGGGCACTCCAGTAGGCGTATACACGTAGATGCCCTCTGCCGTGCAGGTGTCCTGATCGAACCCGGAGCTGGGATTCTCGATATAGAAGCCATCGCTCAGCACCGCAATCACCACGCCGGTGGTGGTCACTTCGCAACCCTGATAGGGAGAGACGTAGGCGTCGGTTGCGTAGTCCTGAATGGTGTGGATATTGGCCGTGGTGCTGCTGGTGGAACTGCAGCTGACGGCGTGCGCGCGCGCCGGACAGAGCAGGACAAAGGCCATCAGCCCCAGCAGGGTCAGCACAACGCGCATCCGGCGGCGGCGGGTTGGTGTCAGGATCGTCTCCATTCCCATCTCACAGATCTCGCGGGCAGCCGCCGGGCGCTCGAGGCGCGCACTACGGCCTTGGCTTGCCCAGCCTGCGGGGCCAGCCGATAACGACGTCTGCCTGGTCTCCTCTACTTTTCTGTAGTTGCGGGTGGAGGCGGGATTGCTTACAGCGGCGGAGATTTTCCTGGCCGATGGCGCGCGTTGCAAGGTCGCTGCTCCCTGTTAGTCGCATCGACTGGAGCGCATTGTCCGCAGCACGCAGCAACCCGGGTTTCGCTCCAGAGGTTCAATTCAGGAAGTCGAAGAACGATGCGTGTACAAGAAGCTCTAATCTTGTTGCCAAGCGGCGAAGCGAAACAGGACAATCTCAAAAGTCAGCATACGGCTCTGCCGATGCAAGAACCGTAGACCATGCCTCTGTCCGCATCCAAATTCCCCGCCGCTGGACGGCACACGTGGAACCGCGAGCTGCAGATGGTTCGCCACCCGTGGAGCGCCCTTGCAACCATTTGCATGGGCATGATGCTGCTTGTGCAGCCGGCCGGCGCGGCCACCGCTCCCTCGCTGGTCATCGCTCCGGTGGACCCCGGAGCGGTTGTGCCGTTGCCCGGGCACCATCCTGCGTGGGCCACGGCGGCCAACCGGACGGCGCCGGTGGCCGACGATCAGGATTTTGAGCAGATGACGCTGGTGCTGGCCCGGCCCGCCAGCCAGCAGGCCGCCTTTGAACAGTTTCTGGCCGATCTGCAGAACCCCTCTTCGTCCAGCTACCACCAATGGTTGACGCCGGAGGAGGTGGGCCAACGTTTTGGCCTCTCCGACGCCGATCTGGCCGCGGTCACCGGCTGGCTCACCGCGCAGGGACTGCACGTGAACCTGATTGCGCCCAGCCGGACATCGATCCAGTTTGGCGGTACAGCGGCCAACCTCGGCCGCGCCTTCCAGACCACGCTGGGCAACTACACGGTCGACGGCCAGCAGCGGCTTTCGGTGGATTCGGAACCCTCCATTCCCGCGGTGCTGGCCCCGGCGATTCGCGCGGTGCGCGGTCTGTTCACCATCGGCGAGCATCCCCTGCACAGCTCAACCCATGTGCAGTTGAATGCGCCCGCATACACCTTGTCGAAGAACGGGACGCACGTCCTGACGCCCGCCGACTTCGCCACCATCTACAACGTTCCTTCCACCTTTACCGGAGCCGGCGTCACCATCGGCATCGTGGGCTGGTCACGGGTGTACACGGGCGATCTGAATGCCTTCCGCAGCATCACCGGGAGCACGTTCTCCAATCCCACGCAGGTGGTTCCCACCGGTTTCGGTGGCGTCGACCCCGGCCCGGCGTACAGCTCGGCCCCCTCCTCCTGCCCGAATGACTGCCTGGGAGGCCAGGAGGAAGCCACGCTGGACGTGATCCGCGCTGGCGGAACCGCGCCGGGCGCAAGCCTGCTACTGGTGGTTTCGGCTGTCTCCACCTCCAACAACGACGGCATCGGCGCCGACGCCCAGTATCTAATTGAAACTTCCCCGGTGCCGGCGCAAATCATCTCCATCAGCTTTGGAGCCTGCGAGAGCCAGGCGGGCGGCTCCGGAGTCAGCTTCTGGGACGATCTGTTTTCGGCCGCCAACGCCGAGGGCATCAGCGTCTTTGTCTCCTCCGGCGACTCCGGCGCCGCCGCTTGCGATGCGGCGTTCTCTACCCCGCTGCCGGGCACGATCGGCACCAACAGTCCCAACTACATCTGCTCGTCGCAGTACGCCACCTGCGTGGGCGGCACCGAGTTCAACGACAGCGCGAACCCGTCGCTCTACTGGAACTCCACCAACGGCGCCCAGGGCCAGTCGGCGCTCAGCTACATTCCGGAAGGCGCGTGGAACGAGTCCAGCACCAGTTCCGGGATTGCCGCCAGCGGAGGCGGTGTCAGCAGCTTCATTGCCACCCCCAGCTGGCAGAATGTGACCGGAGTCCCGTCGTCCCGCGCCGGCCGCTACACCCCGGATGTGGCTTTTTCGGCGGCCGCCCACGACGGCTATCTGGGCTGCGTGGCGGCCGCGGGCAGCGATTGCGTCAGCTATATTTCGGTCTTCTCCGGCACCTCCGCCGCGGCGCCGGGGATGGCCGGCATCGCCGCTTTGCTGGACCAGAAGCAGGGCGGCAGCGGGCAGGGCAGCCTGAACTCTGCGCTCTACTCCAAGTACGTTTCCAATCCCTCGGCCTTCAACGACGTAACCGTGGCCAGCAGCGGCGTGAGCAGCTGCAGCGTGAACACCGTCAGCCTGTGCAACAACAGCGTCTACTACAGCTCGGCGGGCGCGGTGCAGCCGGGTTATGCGGTGACCACCGGCTACGACGAAGCCACCGGCCTGGGCTCGCTGAACGTGGCCAACTTTCTGAACGCCTTCAGCACCACGCAGACTCCGACCGTGACACTGACGCCTGGCTCCAGCTCCGTCACCACGGTGCAGAATCTGTGGTCCACGGTCACCGTCTCCGGCTCCAGCGGCACCCCCACCGGTACCGTCCAGATCTACAACGGGAGCACCGCCGTTTCGACGGCCACCATTCTCAATGCGGGTTCGGCTTCGGTGGAGGTCCCCAGCGGCTCGCTGCCCGCCGGCAGCGCATCGCTCACCGCCGCGTACACCCCCAACACGGGCAGCTCGTCCACCTATAACGCTGCGTCCTCGGCAGCAGTTTCAGTCAGCGTCAGCAAAGTAGCTCCCACGGTCACCGTTACCCCGGCATATAACACGGTGAACACCAACCAAACGCTGGCGGTCTCGGTGACGGTTTCAGCGGGAACCGGCACCACCACGGCCACCGGCACCGTAACGTTGGCGAGCGGCAGCTACACGTCCGCCGCGATCACCCTCAGCTCGGGAGCGGCCAGCATCACCGTTCCAGCGGGTGCACTGCCCGGAGGCGCGGACTCACTGACGGCCAGCTACACGCCCGATACCGCGGCTGCAGCCCTCTACAATGCGGCCAGTTCCACCGCTGTTCCGGTCACGGCCAACAAGGTGGCGCCAACGGTCAGCATCTCTCCGACTTCAACCACCCTCACCACGCTGCAATCGCTGGCGGTGACGGTGGGGGTCTCGGCCGGCAGCGGCACGGCCACGGCCACCGGCACGGTGACGCTCACCAGCGGCAGCTATACATCGGGCGCGGTCACCCTCGGCTCCGGCACTGCCAGCATCACCATTCCCGCCGGCGCGCTCCCGGCCGGCTCACCCTCGCTTGCCGCCAGCTATACGCCCGACACCGCAGGCGCGACCCTCTACACCAGCGCCACGGCAACGCCCGTCCCGCTCACCGTGAACAAGGTAACGCCCGCGATCACAGTCGCGCCGGGATACAGCTCCATCGTTCCCGGCCAGGCGCTGGCAGTCCACCTCTCGGTTTCCGGAGGAACGGGCACACAAACCGCCACCGGCTCCGTGGTACTCAGCAGCGGCAGTTATAACTCGGGCGCGGTCACGCTCAGCGCAGGCGCGGCCAGCATCACCATCCCCGCCGGTACGTTTGGCGTGAGCACGCCCACGCTTGCCGCCAGCTACACGCCGGATACAGCCGGTGCGGCCATCTACACCTCGGCCAGCGGCTCCATCCCGCTGAGCGTGGCCAAGGTGACGCCCACGGTTTCGGCCTCGGCCTTGCCCGCCAGCATCACCATCCTGCAAACCACCAACATCACAGTGACGGTGGCGGGCAATGCGGGCAATCCCGTGCCCACCGGCTCGGTGGTGCTCACCAGCGGCAGCTATACCTCGGCTTCTACGAACCTGGTTTCCGGCGCGGCCACCCTCACCATCCCGGCCGGAACGTTGGCCCTCGGCAGCCCCAGCGTCACGGCCAGCTACACGCCTGACACCACCGGCGCCGCCTCGTTCAACCCCAACACCGGCTCGACCACGGTGAGCGTGGGCACGATGGCTCCCGCCTTTACGCTCTCTGGAACTGCGGTCACCGTGAGTTCGGGCTCGGCGGCCACCTCCACCATCACCGTGACGCCACTCTACGGCTTTACTGGCGCGGTGACGCTGACGGCCGCCGTCACCACCAAGCCCACCGGCGGCCAGTACGCTCCGGCGCTGGGCTTCGGCTCCACATCGCCGGTCACCGTCAGCGGAGCCGGCGCCGTTACCTCCACGCTGACCGTGACTGCGGCCAATACCACAGCGGCCGCGCCCGCCAGGCCGCTGCCCCTGGGCGGATGGCGCACCCCGGCCGTTGCGGCTCTGGCCTCGCTGGTACTCTTCCTGGCTCCAACCAGATGCAGGAGATGGCAGAGGTTGCTGGGCCTGGTGGTGCTGGGTATCGCGGCGCTGGGCATCGCGGCCGTGGGCGGAGTAGTCGCCTGCAGCAGCAGCGCCGCCATCAGCACCCCCACCAAGATGACGCCAACGGTCACGGTGACGCCGGCAACAAGCTCCATCACCAACCAGCAGGCGCTCACCGTCAACGTCATGGTCGCGGGCGCAAGCGGTACACCGACAGGCACGGTCACGCTCGCCAGCGGCAGTTACAGCTCCGCGGCCGCCACACTGAGCGCCGGCGCAGCGTCGTTCTCCATTCCCGCCGGTTCGCTGGCCATTGGAACCGACACCCTCACCGTCAGCTACACTCCGGATGCAACCGCCGCAGCCAGCTACATTGGCACCACTGGATCAAGCGCGGTCACGGTGGCGGGCGCCTCCAGCGCAGGCAACTACGTGGTCACCGTGACCGGCACAAGCGGCGGCGTCACGGCCACCACCACGGTGAACGTCACCGTCCAATAGACGCAACAGAGAGGCCGCATCCCAGGCTATAGCAAAATCCGAGTTGCTGTCCCCAGAGGCATCCCTTCAAGTGGCTTTTTCCTCAAGAAAAAGCCACCTTCATCCCGCTCTCCAAGGGCACGATCACTCGGATTTTTGCTCAAGATGCGGCCTCGCAGTTGTCTGCCGCTACTTCGTCTCCACGTCCCAGTCGAAGTTGAGCCCGCTCAGCAGCGTGTCCAGCCGGGCCGTGGCGGCCTGCTTCTCGGCTTCCAGCTCAGTCTCGCGTTTGCGCGCCGCCTCCAGCTGGTCTTCGGCGTGATTGAGCGCATCCACAAAGCGGCGCGCCGCATCGTTGCCCTTGAGCGCAGTCACATTGTCGCGGGCGCGCACCTCGTCGCCGGCAGCCTGCGTCTCCATCTGCTTCTGCTCGTCGTAGCTGGCCTGGATTTTGGCAATCCCGGTCTGCGCATCGATCACCGGCTTCAGGGCGGCGAGAGCCGCGGGCACGCGGTGGGTAAGTTCCAGCAGGTAGTCGGTCTGGTCTTCTTCGGAGTTGAGCTCCACGCGGGTCTGCTCCGGCCCATGCTGGCGCACCTCCAGCCTGGCGGTGCTGTGCGCCGCCGCGCTCACCTTGAAGCGGTAGACCGCCGCCGAGGTTTCGTCCGCCTTCAGCCCGTCGGCCAGCGTCCAGCCGTCCTGCTTGCGGGGCGACTCGATGAGCACGGCGCGATCCACATCGGCGGAGTTCACCACCGTGTAGGTCACCGCGGATTCGTCCAGGGTGGTCTCCACCACCACGCCCTTCTGCACGCTCAAGTGATGCAGTTTCTGGTCTTCCTGGCGGTCGGCAACCCGCACCTGCACAGCCTGATCGGCGGCATAGCTAAGCAGACGGCGCTCGCCGGGGTGGATGGGATCGAGCAGCCCCTCGCCGGCAAACTCGCCACTCTCAAAGATGGAGAAGCTGCCCTGATCCAGCGTCAGTTTCGAGGCATTCTCCAGCCACACCGCGCGCAACGGGGTCGGATCGTGCTCGCTCCACAGTGTGACGTGCTCGGCCGGCAGATCCTGCTGCAGGATGGGCACCATGGCCGACTCGTTCTTGTGGATGGTGACCGGTTGGGTGAGCGCGTATTCAAAGAAGTCGTCAAAGGCCTTGGTAGCGGTTTCGCCATGGGCAACGTCGCTGGTGCGGTACACACCTCCGCCCCCAGCGCCGGAGCCCACACCCCCTCCATAGCCCGAACCCATGCCCTCCATGCCGGCAACCCCGAAGGAAGCCGAGGGCGCAGCCGCCATCAGCCGTTTCGGTGCCGCCATCGCCACCCTGGACAGCACGCCGTTCAGCTCCATGTTCTCCGCCTGCACCGTCACCGTTTCCGCGGCAGCATGGGTGGTGGGCCGGGTTGGCGGAGCCACCGCAATCGGAATCACCGGCCGGTGGGTGTAGAGCGGCTCAGAGAGCGGCTGGATAAAGCTCTGCGGCGCGCCGGCCACCAGCGAGAGCTGCACGTTCTCCCAGTCGGCGCCCACGGTGTTGTCCACCACCGCCCAGCCCTGCAGGGTGGCCTTGCCGTTGGGCTCCTTGGGGAAGACAATCCGGTAGCTGGACTTCCACACCGGCACTTCGCTGATGTAGCTGACCCGCACCGTGCGCTGGCCCTGCCCGGCATCCTCAAAGGTGACGTGCCGAGCCTGCCGATCGGCCGCGCCGGCCAGGATCTTCAGGTAGTCGGTCAGCTGCTTCTGCATGCCGGGGTCGAGCATGCGCACGGAGACGGCATCGCTGAGCTCGGTGGTGCGCAGCGCGCCGGCGTCGGTGGCCACTATCAGAAAGTAGTGATCCTCGCTGCTGGCGCCGTTCTTGTCGATCTGCTTGCGGAACTCGATATTGACCAGCCGGCCGCTGACCGGCGCACCGGCTCCGCTCACCTCCACGCGCTGGCCGCGGAAGGCCTGGTAGACGGCCAGGGTGGGCGGAAAGTCCTTCAGCCCCAGCCCGATCAGATTCAGCTGCTGCTCAATGGGGGTGGTGGAGTTGTAGTTGACCCCGCCAATGCGCCCCCCGCCCTCATCGAGCACGGTGAGCGACTGCAACACGTCGTTCAGCTGCGCGCTGGTGAAGTCGATGGAGACCTTCTGGGTGCCGCTGACCGTCCCGGCATGCTCAAAGTAGCCCACGCCGTTCTTGTAGAGCACCACTTTGCGGACGGGCAGGTCTTTGGCCGCGGGCGCGGTCTCGGTGGCAACAGGTTTGGAGCGGGGGTTGGCGCTGGCCGCCGCCTGGGCCCAGAGGCCGGCGGAGACTACGCTGACAACTGCAAATGAAAACAACGCGAGACAGCCACGGCGCATACATCCTCCTGACGGGTTCACACAGGGAGAGGAACT
>Ga0371490_1001815_pt1 | contig 10409 bp, 9 predicted proteins | sample MB2SIPfraction_FD_207959 | JGI IMG/M metagenome (GOLD analysis project Ga0371490, IMG submission 207959) | Lab enriched peat soil microbial communities from McLean, Ithaca, NY, United States - MB28FN SIP fraction | ecosystem: Environmental > Terrestrial > Soil > Wetlands > Peat | place: USA...
TTACACACGCAACTGGGCGTCCTTTTGGCATCGGTATCCTCCACTCTATCCGATGACAAAGGTTGATCTGTTTATGTTATTTATTTTAGACTCAGGACACTAGCAAATCCTCCGGAGCGAATCACAATCAAGTATCTAAGCCAATTTCCAGAATTTCGGAAATTCAGGGAGCTTGCAAATGGCGGAGAAAAGCAGGCCAGCAGTATAGAAACAACAGATACAGAACACGATTCTTCATTGACCCCGGACGAAGCGATTCGAAAGGTCCACGCCCAGCTTGAACAAGAACTGGCAGATGAATTACTTGCGAAGATACGGTCCAGTTCTCCCGCATTCTTTGAAAATCTAGTCGTACGTTTGCTCGTTGCGATGGGATACGGCGGCGGCTCTGTTGAGGACATCAATCGTGCTCTCGTCGGCGGAACAGGCGACGGCGGAGTTGATGGAGTTATAGATCAGGACCCTCTCGGTCTAGACAGGATTTATGTGCAGGCAAAGCGTTACGCGGAAGGGAATACAGTTGGGCCGGGGGCCATCAGAGATTTCTTTGGAAGCCTCGACAGATACAAGGCAACAAAGGGCTTGTTTGTGACCGCATCGACATATACAGCTTCGGCGCGAGAAACCGCGGGCATGCTCAGCAAGAGAATTGTGCTTATCGACGGGAGTCAGTTGACGCGGTTAATGATTCGACACAATGTTGGATGCAGAGTTGATCAGACAATCGCGATTAAGGAAATAGATGAAGAGTTCTTCGAATAGGAGGCGTGGCGAATCAGGCATAGATTGCAGGATGTAGGATTCCCTCGCGCGAAGCGCGGCTGCCGCACCGCAGGTGCCCGGGCGTATACTAAAACCGTTCGGGCCGCATCCTGCGTTGACGGAGCGGCACTGGAGAATTTATGAGCCTGACAACCTTCCCGGGCGGCGCATCCGGTGCGCACGGCCCAGCCCCCCTTCCCAAAGTCACCATGCCTGCGCTGGCCCAGATGAAGCGGCAAGCCAAGCCCATTACTGCGCTCACTGCCTACGATTACTCCACCGCGCGCCTTGTCGACGAGGCCGGAATCGACATGATTCTGGTTGGGGATTCGCTGGCCATGGTGGTGCTGGGCCACGAGAACACCATGTCCATTACCGTGGACGAGATGCTGCACCACACCCGCGCCGTGCGCCGCGGAACCAAGCGCGCGCTGCTGGTGGCCGACATGCCCTTTGGCAGTTATCACGGGGCCATTCCGGATGCGATTGCCAACGCCGTGCGCTTCATCAAAGAAGCCGGCGCCGAGGCAGTGAAGATCGAAGGCGGACGCACGGAGCTGGTGCGCGCGCTCACCGATGCGGAGATTCCGGTCGTCGGCCATCTGGGCCTGACGCCGCAGAGTCTGCATCGCATGGGCGGCTATCGCGTGCAGGCGCGTACCGCGGAGACGGTCGATCGGCTGCGCCGCGATGCGCTCGCACTGGAGCGTGCCGGAGCGGGCGCCGTGGTGCTGGAAGGCGTTCCGCGCGAGGTGGCCGAGACCATTACGCAGGAGCTGGAGATTCCCACCATCGGCATTGGCGCGGGGCCCGGCTGCGATGGGCAGATTCTGGTCGTCCACGACTTGCTGAATCTGACCCTGGCGCCTCCGGCCAAGTTCGTGCGCCAGTATGGGGATGCGGCTGCATTGATTCGCGCGGCGCTGGAGCACTATCGCGAGGATGTAGAGCAGCATGCCTTTCCTTCCGATGCGGAGAGCTATCACCTGCCCGCCGCGGAGCGCAAAGCGCAGCTCGCCGGCCGCGAAGGGTTGCGCCGCGCTGCCGGCAAGGAGGGCGCATAATGCAGATTCTGCGCTCGGTGCGCGAACTTCGTACGTGGTCGCGCACCCAACGCGCCGCTGGCAAAACCGTTGGCCTGGTACCCACCATGGGTGCTCTGCACGCGGGGCACGCCTCGCTGATGCGCGCCGCCGTAGCCAGTTGCGACCGGGTGGTGGTGAGCATCTTTGTCAACCCCACACAGTTCGGGCCCAATGAGGACTTTGACCGCTATCCCCGCACCTTTGAGGCCGATTGCAAGCTGGCCGAAGAGGCTGATGTGGCGGCCATCTTTGCACCGGCAGTGGAGGAGATCTATACGGCTGGCGCTGAGACCTATGTGGATGCAGGCGCGCTGAGCAGCAAGCTCGACGGTGGCTCGCGCCCCGGACACTTTCGCGGTGTGGCTACGATTGTGGCCAAGTTGTTCATTGCTGCCGAGCCGGATCGCGCCTTTTTCGGCCAGAAGGATGCGGCGCAGGTGGCTGTGTTGCGGCGGATGACGCGCGACCTTGGCTTTGCATTGGAGCTGGTGGTGTGCCCCATTGTGCGCGAAGCCGACGGGTTGGCGCTGAGTTCGCGCAATGCGTATCTGAGCGCGGAGGAGCGCCGGCAGGCGCTCACGTTGAGCCGCGCAGTCCACTTTGTGGCCGCGCTGTTTGCTGAAGGGGAGCGGAGTCCGGAAGCGCTGCGGGAAGCTGCGCGCGGCATTCTGGCCACTGCGCCCGCTGTGCGTGTGGACTACATCGAACTGGTGGACTGGAACACGCTGGAACCGCTGGGCGCGGCTACGCCGGGCGCGCTGTTTGCGGTGGCAGCGTGGGTGGGCGCAACCCGGCTGATTGACAATACCGTCCTCGGATGACCGCGCGGCGCGGGCGGACGTACAATCGACGCATGGCAAAGGAAATCATCGCAACCAACGGAGCGCCCGCGGCCATTGGCCCTTACTCGCAGGCGGTGCGCGTGGGCAATCTTGTGTTCACCGCCGGGCAGATTCCCCTCGATCCGGCCACCCAGCAGCTGATTGAGGGTGGCATCACGCAACAAACCGTGCGCGTGCTGGGGAATTTGAAGGCTATTCTGGAAGCTGCCGGATCGAGCATGGCGAAGGTGGTAAAGACCACCGTTTTCCTGAAGGATATGAACGACTTTCTGGCCATGAACGAGATCTACGCCACCTATCTGGGCGGCGAAGGCGCGCCGGCGCGTTCCACCGTGGAAGTGGCGCGACTGCCGCGCAATGTGCTGGTTGAGATCGAAGTTGTCGCGGAGGTCTAGGTCTTTGACCGCTTGAATTTGTACCATGATTGGGTGCCCCTGGTCTCGATTTTGAGACCAGGGAAAGCACGCGCAGACTTCCCCTCTGCGCTGCAAACTGCAACACGGAGGTCTCCATGGCGGAACAGCCATCCAAGATTGTGCGTTCCGAGGAAGAGTGGCGCCGGCAGCTGACGCCGACCCAATACGAAATTCTGCGCAACAAAGCCACCGAACAGGCCTTCACCGGGCCGCTGACCTTCCATCACGAGACCGGCGACTACCACTGTGCCGGTTGCGGAGCTCTCCTGTTCCGCTCGGAGGCCAAGTTCGACTCCCATTGCGGCTGGCCAAGCTTTATGCTGCCGGCCAACGGGACGGCGATTGAGGAGCACGAGGATATGAGCTTAGGGATGCGGCGCATCGAGGTGACCTGTGCGCGCTGCGGTGGACACCTGGGCCATGTCTTTCCGGACGGGCCGAAGCCGACCGGGCTGCGCTACTGCATCAACTCGGGGGCCATCGGCTTTACCAAAGCGGAATCCTAAGGCAAAATCCGGGAAACTGTGCCCATGGAAGTTCCTGCAGGGTCGTCGCTCTCTGTTGGTCGCGCCGACTGGGGAATATTGCCCCTGGGTACACCATCCCGGATTTTGCTTTAGCGGCAACTTCCGGGCACAACAAAACCCCGTCCTTCGCGGGACGGGGCTTCGGTCAAACCTGGTTGGAAGCGCGGGGTCGTGCGCCCGGACTACGCCTTGACGATCTTGCCGGTCTTGATGCAGCTGGTGCAAACGCGAATGCGCTTGGAGGCGCCGTTGATCAGGGCCTTCACGGCCTGCAGATTCACATTCCAGCGGCGGCGGGTCACGTTGTGCGCGTGAGAAACGTTGTTACCGAACTGCGGACCTTTGCCGCAAATCTCGCATACCTGTGCCATCGTTCAACTCCAAATTCTTGACCGCTTTAGGGTTTCGGTCGCCCTTCGGCGGGGTAGCGGCGCGGCCAGACACACACCTTCCCCTGAGCATTCCGAATCCCCAGTATACCGCGTCTGGAGGGCGGAGAAAAGCCGGGTCTGCACCGTAAATGGTGCAGTTGGGAGGGAAATGCTCGATTTTGTCACCGTTCAGCCCGCAGCGGAAAGCGGCCCCGCACCTCATAGCGGGCTCCCGTGGGCTCCAGAAAGCTCTCAAACAGGCGGAACTCCTGGGCTAGAAACGATCCAAACTCAGCGCTTTGCGGCCTCCGGGCCAGCAACGTACTCAGGTTGTGCGGGGTGCGGCCCCGCGCTCGGGCCAGCGTGATGTGGGGCCGGAGGGGACGGTCTTCGGCCGCAAAGCCAACCACTGCCGTGGCAGCCACTACCTGACGCTCGAGTGCCGTTAGCTCCGGGCTCAGACAAATCCCGGCATAGATCACTCCGGCACGATCGAAACAGCCGAGATCCTCCATTTGCACCAAAAATGGTGCAACTTGAATCGTTCGTAGCTGCTCTATCAAGTTCTTGCACCGCTCCGGGCTGGTCTCGCCCAGAAATTGCAGCGTGATGTGCCAGCTTGCGGCCGCAGTCCAGCGCAGTCCAGCGCAGGCCATCGCCAGCCGAGCGCAGGCGGGCGACCGCGGCGGAGAGCCGGGTTACCACCTCCGGAGCCAGAACGATGCCGATAAACAGGCGCATAGAGAGCAGTGTAAGCCGGGACACACGACCCGGTTACGGCTGCCGCAACCGGCGGGTTCAACTTGTTGCTCAGCCTCATGCTCCTCGCCGGCAATTGACGCCATCGCATCCTGCCCTTATATTCGAGCTATGAGCACTGCTCCCACAATGTCGACCTGCTGTCTGTGCTGTCTGCAGACAATGCGGTCTTGTGGGTAAGCACGATCTAAGCTCTTCTCTCCCCTCAGACCGCGAACGGCATCCGCCGGCGCGGTTTTTCTGTTTCAGGTGCTCATTTCTTCCCCGAGCATGAAAGGGCAATTCTCCTCGATGCGACACAGCCAGAACCCAATCCGGCTCTTTCAGCCTCGCTCCCCGCAGGCCTGTTGTTGTTGTCGCTAAGCTGTCCTTTTCTCTTCCGCACCATCCAGCCCTGAAACGCGCGCCAGACTGCCGCGCTCGATCGGCCGCAGTGCTGCTCATTCGCAAGCCGCAGAGCAATTTACCCGCGGCTGCCAACCCACTTCAGGAGGTCCTTGTGACTCGAACACTGTTTTCCCTGCGTTTGCAGCTTGCCGTTGCTCTGATCCTTCCCGCGCTGTTTCTCTCCATGGCGCCACGCCACGCACTGGCGCAGGTGGTGGGTGGCACCGTGGGCGGCACGGTCAAGGACGCCAGCGGCGCGGTGGTCAGCGGCGCTACCGTCACCGTCCGCCAGATTGAGACCGGTGCAACCCGTATCCTCACCACCGACGATGCCGGCCGCTTTCGCGCGCCCAGCGTTCCGGTGGGCACCTTCTCGGTTACTGTGGTGCAGGATGGCTTTGAGACCCAGCAGCGTACCGGCATCAAGCTCACCGTGGGCCAGAGCCTGCAACTGGAGTTCGCACTCGGTCTGAACGCCGTGCATCAGGACGTGGTGGTGGAAGCGGTTGAGCCCAGTGTGAACACCACCGCGCAGCAGACTTCGGGCCTCATCGACGAGCGCGCGGTCAAGGAGTTGCCGCTCAACGGCCGCAGCTACGACGGCCTGCTCACGCTCAACCCTGCCACGGTGAACTACACCAATCAGCGCTCCGGCGGCATCGGCACTTCCAACTCTTCGGTAGGCAACATGTTTTCCGTGAGCGGCCGCCGCCCGCAGGACAATCTCTTCCTGCTGAACGGTATTGAGTACACCGGCGCTTCGCTCATCAACGTCACCCCCGGCGGCACCAGCGGCCAACTGCTCGGCGTGGATGCCGTGCGCGAGTTCAACGTGGCCACCGACACCTACGGTGCAAGCTACGGCAAGCGCGATGGCGCACAGGTCTCGATTGTCACCACCTCCGGCACCAACGGCTTGCACGGCACGGTCTTCGAGTTCCTGCGCAACAGCGCGCTCGATGCACGCAATTACTTCGACCAGAGCACCATCCCCGAGTTTCAGCGCAACCAGTTCGGCGCGGCGCTGGGCGGACCCATCCGCAAGGACAAGCTGTTCCTGTTCGGCAGCTACGAAGGTTTCCGCCAGAACTGGGGCCTGAGTGCGGTCACGCTGGTGCCCGACAACGAAGCACGTCTTGGTTATCTGCCCAACGCGTCGGGCGTGGAGCAGTACGTGGGCGTCAACGCGGCCGCGGCGCCGCTGCTGGCGCTGTGGCCGGTGCAGAACGGACCCGAACTGGGCAGCGGCATTGCCGAAGCCTTCAGCCATCCGCCGCAACACATCCGAGAAGACTTTGGTACCACGCGCTTTGACGACAACCTGAGCAGCAAGGATCTGCTCTTTGCCGTGTACACCGTGGATGACAGCACTGCCAATACGCCTTCGGCCAATCCCCTGAGCCTGGTCAACGAGAGCCTGCGCGAGCAGGTACTCAGCGTGCAGGAACAGCACGTGTTTTCGCCCGCGCTGCTCAACACCGCGCGCATCGGCTTCTCGCGCGCCAGTTACTTCTTCACCGGCTATACCCCGGTGAGCGAATCGGGCTGGGTGACGGGCGAGCAGATCGGCGCCATCGTCATCAGCGGCAGCACCGCGTCGAATGGCGCGTCCACCATCACTGGCGCGGGCACCAACGTGGGCAGCAACAACAAGACCGCGCGCAACCTGTACACGCTGGACGACCACATCTACTGGTCGCACGGACGCCACCAGATTGAAGCCGGCGGCTGGCTGCAGCTGCTGCAGTCGAACGATCTGCTGGCTCAGGACCAGTATGGCCAGGCCTCGTTCAGCACTTTGCAAACCTTTCTGCAGGGCACCGTGGCCACCTTCACCGTGGTTCCCTCGCCCACCGAACTGGGCTGGCGCTCGCTGGAAGGCGCAGGCTTTGTGGAAGACACGGTGAAGCTGGCCCAGCGGCTGGAACTGCGCGTCGGCTTCCGCTCCGAATCCACCAACGGCTGGAACGAAGTGCAGAACCGCGCCGCCAACTACGCCCTTGTGGATGGTGTGCTCCAGACCACGCCGGTTGTGGGTCACTCCGCACTCACCACCAATCGGGCGCGCTTCCTGCCTTCGCCGCGCGTGGGCTTTGCGTGGGATGTGTGGGGCAACGGCAAGACCGCGGTGCGCGGCGGTTTCGGGCTCTATCACAGCCTGCTGGACTCGCTGGACTATCGCCTGGATCAGACCGCACCCTACAACACCGCCGAGTCCATCAAGAGTATTGCGCTCTCCAGCCTGACCATTACGCCGGGCACTGCGCCGCCGGCCGGAACCAAGGTCTCGCCCTCCAACGTGCAGCCGGACATCGCCACCCCCGCGGTGGCCAACTGGAGCCTGCGCATTGAGCAAGAAATTGCGCCGCGCACCTCGCTAACGCTGGGCTACGTGGGCTCGCACAGCTATCACCAGATCCTCTCTGAAGACATGAATGAGCCGGCTCCGTACTACACCCCCAGCGGCCAGCCCTATTACACCAGCGGCGAGGCCGACGTGAATCCCGCGCTGGCCAACTCCACCTCCTGGGTCTCGCAAGGCGTGGCGCTCTACAACGCGCTGACGGTGGACGTGCGCCGCAGCTACGCGAACGGCCTGCAATTCCGCGGCAACTACACCTGGTCCAAGAATCTGGATGACGGTTCAGCCTGGAACACCAGCGTGAGCGGCAATACGCCCGCATTTGTCGAGTTTCCGCAGAACCCCCTGCTCGACTGGGGCCCGGCGGCTACCGATGTACGCCAGGCGGCTGCGCTCAACGGCAGCTACGAGTTGCCCATCGGCCGCGAACGCCGCTTCCTCAATCATGCTTCGGCTCCGGTAGAACTGCTGGCTGGCGGTTGGACGGCAAGCACCATCATCAACGTGCAGACCGGTTTCCCGTTCTCGCCGCAGCTGGGCTATAACCCCACCGGCAACGGCGATACGCGCAATCCGGTGCGGCCCAACTGGAATCCCAGCTTCAGCGGCAACCTCTATCCGCGCACGGCCGGCGAATATTTCAACCCGACGGCCTTTTCGGTTCCCGCCACCGGAACCTACGGCAACGTTTCGCGCGACGCGCTCACCGGGCCGGGGCTCTTCGGGCTCGATTTCTCGGCAGCCAAGAACGCCCACCTCACCGAGCGGCTCGGCCTGGAGTTCCGCGCCGAGTTCTTCAACATCCTCAACCACACCAACCTGCTCACGCCGAACGAAGTGGTCTACACCTCGGCCACCTCCGGCATCTCGCCCACGGCGGGCGTGGTCACGGCCACCTCCACCACCTCGCGACAGATTCAGTTCGGAGCCAAATTCAAGTTCTGATCGCAGCCAGAAAAAAGGGCCGCGAGCGCATCCTGCGCCGCGGCCCTCTTGCTTTTATGACCCGGGGAAACCAGAAAAAACTACTCCGGTGGGCCAACGGTGATCACAAAGTAGCTGGCCGGTTCGGTTTGGCTGGCGTTGGTAATGGTGTGCTCGTCGCCGGCCACGCACAGGCCCATGTCACCGGGCTTGAGGATGACGGTCTTGCCGGCCGCGGTCAACGTGGCCTGGCCTTCGCGCATGAACCAGATCTCGGTGTGCTTGTGGTGGTTGATGGGCTCGGGCGGCGCGCCGGGCAGTAGATAGGTCTGGTGCGCTTCCACGCGAATGTTATCTGGCAACATGCCCAGCACATAGTGGCGCGAAACGCGCGGTGCGGTGGGCGGCAGCTTGGGCGCCTCCGGCGGGTAGAGTCCGGAGCTCAGCTTTTCCAGATGCGCTGGCGCGGGCTGGCCCTCGGCCGCAGGCGCAATTGCAGTGGCGGCAGCCAGCAGGGGCAGCAGCGCGGAAAAATCTCTGCGATTCATGGAACCTCGCTTTCCGAACCATCCTACCCAGACGGGCAGGTGCGGGGCAATGGAAATCGGCCCGGCTTGGAGCGTGTCAAAGAATTGAATTGGAAAGACATAGATTTACAGAAAGGGATCTTTGCGCGGCTGCAGGTATGGAATGCCAAGTGGGGCACGGCTCAAGCCAGAGCCGTGCCTTTGAAAATGCGGAGCTTCATCGCACGCCGTATGGCGATGATCTCCGCCCCTGGTTCTGCAGCATCATTTTGACTCGCCGGTGGTTCCCAGCGCCGCATGCGGCCAGCCGTCTTCCCAACTCAGGGGGGAGATCTGCAGGGCAGGTTTCCCGGTGACCGCGTCGTAGGCGTGGAAGACGATGATGTCGCCCTCGGGCCGCAACAGGATGGATGCGCCGCCGGGGCCAAGCCAGCGGGAGTTGGCCGTGAGCAGTTGCGTACCACCGCCTTCGAGCATTGGCTGGCCGTTGGCGTCCACGTAGGGCCCTGTTACCTGCGCCGATCTGCCGACCATGGTGCGATAGCTGCTTTTGGTGCCGCGGCAGCAGAGATCGAAGGAAACGAACAGGTAATAGAAGCTCCCATTGTGCACGATGAAGGGTGCCTCAATGGCCTGCCAGTCGGCGGGCAAGCCCGGCTTGGGCGGATCGGGATTGGCGGGCATCTTGCGCGCGGCCAGCGAGTACAGCGTGGAGTCGGCCGCTGACAGCTTGCCGGTGGCCGGATCGATGCGGCGCATCTTGATGCCGCTCCAGAAGCTGCCGAAGCTCAGCCAGGCCTGGCCGTTATCGTCAAAGACGATGTTGGGATCGATGGCGTTGAAGTTGTCGGTCTTCGCCGATTGCAAGACCAGGCCTTCGTCCTTCCATGCGTATTTGGGGCTGCTGCTGTCAAGGGTGTCGTTGGTGGCCAGCGCAATGCCGGAGGTGTTCACGCCGAAGGCCGAGTAAGCGTAATAGAGATGGTATTTGCCGTTGAAATAGGAGATGTCAGGTGCCCAAAGTTCCCTGGTTGTTGGGCTCACCTGGTGAATCCACGCCGGAATCTGCTCGAAGACGTGGCCGCATTTCTTCCATGTCAACAGATCCTTCGAGCAGCGGATGGGGAATTGACCCTCGTTGGCGTTGGAGGTGGTGGCAAAGACATAGTAGGTGTCGCCATCGCGGCCGATGGAGGGGTCGTGGGTGATCGGGTAGTCCCCTTGCAACGCCAGGGGGCGCGGACTCTGTGCGCAGAGCGTGGCGGTGAACAGTAGAAGCAGCAAGGCCGAAAACGGTCGGATGCGGTGCATGAAAAAGGTCTCCATTCGGGTCGGCCACAGGCCTGGTGATTGCGATACCGGCCTGTGGCAGCGTCCTGTGCATAGCCGTCAAGAGGCAACGGAGGTCATTGAATGTACGGCCAGCCGTCGGAGGTGAAGGCCAAAC
>Ga0371490_1001828_pt1 | contig 10348 bp, 5 predicted proteins | sample MB2SIPfraction_FD_207959 | JGI IMG/M metagenome (GOLD analysis project Ga0371490, IMG submission 207959) | Lab enriched peat soil microbial communities from McLean, Ithaca, NY, United States - MB28FN SIP fraction | ecosystem: Environmental > Terrestrial > Soil > Wetlands > Peat | place: USA...
ACCAATCCGCGCTGCAAGGCGGTCATTACCGCTTGAGTCCGGTCGCCTGCCTTGAGGCGGGTAAGAATCACACTTACATGGCACTTTACCGTTGCTTCAGAAATGCACAGTTGCGCGGCAATTTCCTTGTTCGATTTGCCCTGGGAAATCAATGTCAGAACCTCACGCTCTCTCGCACTGAGCCGCGTATCAGGAGTGCGCGTAGCCAAGGTCTGCGACATTGGCGGCGGTAGAAAACGGCCTCCACCGTGTACGCTCAGCACCGCGTTCACCAGCATCTCCTGGGGCAGGCCCTTTACCAGGTACCCGCTGGCGCCCGCCTCCATCGCCTGGTGAATATCTTCATCTCCTTCGTAGGTCGTCAGCACAATAAAACGGGCATTGGGATCCTTGAAGCGAATCCGGCGGATGGTTTCGACGCCGCTGATCCCGGGAAGGCGAAGGTCGATCAACGTGATATCCGGCTTGCACAGGGCGTGCTTCTCGATTGCCTCTTCGCCACTGCCTGCCTGGCCTACGGAGAGCATCTCCCGAGACGACGAGATCAGAGCCGCGATGCCAATTCGCATAATCGGGTGATCGTCGACGATGAAGATCCTGATCCGTTTCATTAGAGCAAGGATTATAGTGCAAGCATTGCGGCACTGTCAGCGGGGAAAAGAGGCTCGTGGGATGGTCGCAAAGACCGAGGTTCCACGGTGCGGTCTGCTCTCAATGGCAAGGGTTCCGCCCAATCTCTGGACGCGTTCCATCATGCCCTGGAGTCCGTAATGGCCGTTTTCCTGAAAATCGGCATGGGACTCGAAGCCGCGGCCATCATCTTGAATGAGCAGTTCGAGCGCCTGCGGAGAGAATTGCATCCGCACCTCAATTGAATTTGGGTGTCCGTGCAGGATGGCGTTGAAAAGCGCCTCACGAGCCACCATGAGCAACTCGTGCGTCTGCTGCTGTGGCACCTGGAACGGCTCCCCGTTGTTCGAAGATTGGATGCTCACACTATATTCACTGCTGAGCCGATCAGCCATCTGATCGATGCAATCCACCAGATTGCTCTGCACGTTGTCTCCGCGCCGAAGATCCCAGACAGCCATGCGAGCTTCATCCATCAGCGCGCGAATCTGGGTGTTGGCGAACTCCACAAAGTGCGCCTTCGACTCACCATCGTCAGGATCGCAGCTTTGCACCGCTTCGAGAATCGCGGAGACGCCGGCGCAGCCCTGAATCAACGTATCGTGCATTTCGCGCGCCAGACGCGACCGTTCCGCGAGAACCGCGGAAAATCTTCCACGTATCTGTTTCATCCTTATCTGATAAGCGATGACAGAGAGAATGGCGATGGACAGCGCGCAAAGAGCAATGAACCATGGGGTCTTGTAGAAGTACGGTTTTTTCACAAGAAGGACCGTCGCCCGCACCACATGCTCCGGATGCTCCATCTCCCAAGCCTCGACGATGAATGTGTAAGTGCCCGCCGGCAGATTCGTATAGGTTGCCGACCGGTGATTGGTGTCGGTGCGGGTCCAATCGTTGTCGAACCCCGTCATGCGATAGCGGAATTGCAGATCGCTTTGCGAACTAAGCATCACGGGCTCATACCCAATCTCCAGGCGGGATTGTCCAGCGGACAACACCAGGGAATCCATCGTCGCAACGACGCGCCCATCCACGGTGAGAGTGCCGATGCGCAGATGAGACAGAACCGACGGGTTGAACTCCGTGGGATGGATTCTCCATAACCCCTCGCTGGTGGGAAGGCACGGATCACCATCACGCATGATTACGCCGGCAGGTTGTGTCCCTCCATAGAACCGGACCGGAGTCTCGCCGATATTGGCACGATAAAAGCGCGGAGAGAGCATCTGCGCCGGATTTTGCGCCTCGGCGTCAAGCTCGTCGCGATCGAGCGACATCACTCCCTGGGGGCCGCTCAACCAAAGGTGACGGCTGCCGTCCTCGAGGATGGCGAAGATGCTGTTGCTCGCGAGACCATCGGCCGTCGTATAGTGGTTCAGCAGTCCGTTGCGGAGGCGATAGAGTCCGTGATTGCGGGTTCCGAACCAGAGGCCGCCATCGGAATCTTCGTGCTCCGACCATACTTTTTCATCCTTCAATGCATCTGTAACTGCATCGTGGAGAGCCACTCCGTTGCGCAGGCGGGTTACTCCCTGTTCGGTGCCCACCCACACATCCCCGTTTCGATCCTCAAGCAACGAGCGCATACTAAAGTGCGACAGCCCGTTGTCCATGGTGAAATTGTGGATGGTCTTGCCGTCCAGGTGGCTCAAGCCGGAGTCAGTGCCAACCCACATGCTGCCGTCATGAGCTTCCATCATGGCGCGCACGAAGTTATTCACCAGGCCCTGGCTGGTTGTGATGCGCGTCATGCCATTGGATGAGAATCTGAAAACCCCGCTTCCATCGGTGCCGAGCCAAAGCGCGCCATCTCGAGCGCGCAGTACATTGCGCACATGTGCATTCCCCATTTTCTGGAAATGGACGGGGACAGCACGGTCACCAGTGATGTGAACCAGTTGGTTTGAAGCCGCCCAGAGGCTTCCGTCCGTGTCAAGCGATACGGTGCCGAAGTCAGAATCGGCCGCTTGAGGAAGAAGCAGTACGTTGACCGGCGTCCGGCTGAGCCGGATCATGCCGACCTGGGTCCCTATCCAAAGATTGCCAGCGTCGTCGGCAAAGATGGAAAGCACGGTGTTGCTGACCAGCGGGGACGGCGCAGTGAGCCGGCTGATTTTGACGTTGTGCGGCTGATACCGAATGCGAAAGATTCCCTGGCCGATGGTGCCGGCCCACAGTTCGCCGGCCGCAACTTCCCGAAGCGTACGCACCGTTCCCCAGACGCCGGGTACCGGAACAAAACGGGTGGTCCCGGGCTGTAGCCGATACAGACCCGAGACTGTCCCCGCCCAGATCGAACCATCCGCGGTTTCCATGATCGACTTCAGGCGGTGCTGATTGTCTATCCCGCCCAGCGGGTACGACTCCGGCTCCCCGTCCCGGATTGCGTATAAGCGGGCTGCGCCGGCCCAGATGCGTCCGGTGTGATCTTCAAAAAGACCATGGAAAGCGGTAGCGGGCATCTCCGGCCGGTCATCGGCCCGGGTTACTTTGTTTGCCTTCACGCGAAAGAGGCCGCTGTCGGTGGCAACCCACAGTGTTCCGCTTCGGTCCTCGAAGAGAGCGCGAATGAATCCATCGGTCAATCCGTCAGCCAGCGTGTATGCCCTTAAGACCCCATCGTGCATCTCCAGAAGACCTCCGCCATCGGTGCCAATCCACAAGTGGCCGTCGCGCCCTGCCAACAGGCAGAAGACGCTATTTTCTCGCATAAGTGGCGTGTTCTCATGGGAAAAGAGTGTGAAGTTGGCTCCGTCGAACCGAAACAGCCCATCACTTGTCCCCACCCAGAGAAAGCCGTCTGGAGTCTGCGCAAAGGACTGCACCGTCTCTCCCAGCAATCCATTCTGAGCTTGCCAGGAGCGGACTGTGTAGTTCCAGTCCCCAATCGAGGATTCCCTGGTTGCCTCTTGAGCAGATGCCAACACACCGGCCAGCACCAGGAACGCCGCAGCGCATCTCCTTCGCCGCAATATTCCAGAGCCGAGAGTGTATCGCCCTTTGCGCGTCAACAATACCGCGAGCCGGATCGGGTTCATGGTGCGGCACCTTTGCAAGCTCACATCGTTCTCCACCGGGGAGATTACACATCATATTCGCTCCTGTGGCATACGTGCTCGCCTTTGCTCAATATGCCCGCAAGGAGCCGTCCCGGCCCGCCGGAATTTTGCGTACGGTACACATCTGCATCATGCTATGCGCTCCGCTGCGCGACTCGCGACTACAGCGGTTCCAGAATTGCTGTAACCCGGAACTACGACTGCTGAGTGGCATTTCCCTCAAGAAAATGCCACCTTTCACGACTGACAAGAGCGCACAAGAATTCTGGAACCGCTCTAAACCGGCATGGACCGGAACTCCAACACCGCATCCTTCAGTCCAGGAGAGGATGCACTCACAGTTACGAGTCCAGCGGTCCTTGTCATCCGCACCAGGACGGTGGCGATTCCGGCCTCCGCGCGCACGGGATTGGCAAATATTCGCTCATCCCCAATCAGCGTGGCTTCACCACTTACCAAGAAAGTCACCATGTCATCCCCATACGGATAAGTCATCTCTCGTGCATCGCAAATGTGGGCATAAACGCGCACCCAGTCTGCTCCATCGGCAACGGGATCCAGACCGCACGTATCGAGGCGCAATCGAATGCCCTGCGGGACGCCGGGAGAGCGGACCAGGTGCTCTGCGACCACCTTGCCACCGATCAGTCCCTCGGCCAGCAATTCCCCGATGGGCTCCCAGGTCGCTTCCGGCGAAACTGCGTTGCCGAACAACATGCTCCGCGTGCCGCTGAAGTTTCCCACCTTGAAGGTGAAGGGCGGATGAGGGATCCGGTAGCCGGTATCGGGCCCTTGCGTAGCGACCGGTTTGCCGTTTTGGGTCAGGCGCACCTGTTCGCAGTTGCTGAACACCATGACTTCCAAAGGAGAGTGGAAGGTGGCGTAATTGGCAATGAAAATCATCGGTCCGCTGCCGGTGCGCGCCGGCTGAGCCTGGGGCGGCCGCTGACTCTGAAACATGAAGTAGTCGAACTTCGGAATTCGGAATGTGTCCAGTGGGGCTCCGAGAAAGGGTTGATGATGATATCCGCGAAATGCATCGATTCCCGCCCAAAGATCGGCGCCTGCTGGCCTGCTGTCCGACTCGTAGATCCGATTCAGGCTGCGCAGATGAGTTGAGGCCTGTACGAGCATCGGCACTTCGCCCCAGGATCTGGCGACGCGCACGCGGCCCTGCTGATCGCTCCAGTTATCGACTTGGTCGCCCCATTCGCGTATCCATGAAGGCCTGGAGGAGTCCTCATGTTGGTGGCCAGCGTAGGTGATGTCCCACCCGTCGAATCCCGGCACCGGTTCACGAATTGGATCCCCTGCCGTGTAACATCCCGGCCCGGGGTACTCTTCATGCACAATCCGGTGAAGCTCTGCCGCCAGCGAACTGTTGTCGGATTCATTCAGCGCGGCTTCCCAAATCACAACCGATGGATGATTGCGGTCCCGCCGGATCATCTCGCGCGCATCCTGATAAACACGCTTCTTGAAAATCTCGTCCCCGACGAACTGCCAGCCGGGGTTGGAAACAATCGCCAGAATGCCCAATTCGTCGCAGGCATTCATGAAACCCGGGTCCTGGGGATAGTGGCTGCGATAGGATGTAAAGCCCGCCTCGCGCAGCTTGAATGCGTCGCGATAATGCGCGGAGCGCGGCAGGGCATAGCCCACATAAGGATGGTCCTGGTGCCGATTCGCACCGATGGAAAAAAAAGGCTGACCGTTGATGAGCAAGCCACGCTTCTTTTCGAATTGAATCGAACGGATGCCTACGCGCGTGTACGCGTCGTCGATCACCTTGCGATTCAACTCTACTGTCGAATGAAGCCAGTAGAGTTGAGGATCCTCCGGGTGCCAGAGCCGTGGATCGCTGACTTTCATGGTCTGCGTCGCCACCTGGCGGGAACGAGCTGGCACAGCAACAGTGACGGACTCCTTGGCAGCGGACTTCCCATCCGGGCCGATCAATGACTGCACCACGTTGCAAATGCGGCTTTCATCCGATTCGTTCGCCACCTCCGTCTGGATCTGCACGATGGACTCGCCGGCTGCGACGGATGGGTAAGTAACAAACACGCCCCCGCCTGCAACCGTGTCTGCGAGGATTGGATCGGTAATGTGTAGAGGATGAATCACTTCGAGACTGACGCTTCGATAAAGTCCTCCGAAGTAGCAGAAGTCCAGTTCGCTCTGCGGCTTTCCCGGCGGCACCTCGGGATTGTCGGAGTTATCCAGCCGCACGGTGAAGGTATTGGGCCGGTCAAATCGAATGTCTTTGGAAATATCAACGGTGAAAGGCAAGTATCCGCCAAAGTGCGTTATTCGATGAACGCCATTCAGCCAGACGTCCGCAACCTGCATGGCGCCCTGGAACTTCAGGTAAACAACACGACTCTTCCATTCCGGCGGGGCGAGCAAATCCCGTTTGTACCAGCAGACACCCCGATAGTTGCGCCCGCCGCTCACATCCCTTGGCTCAAGTCTGACTGAGTGCGGTAAGGTAACCGCCTCCCACTGCGCGCCAGCGGGAGCGTCCATTTCGTTTCCCCCCGCTGACTTTGAATCCGGGGAGGGTGCTGTCGATTCCGGGCGAAAGAACTGCCAGTCCTGATTCAAGTTCACCACGAGGCGCGCGACGGGCATTCCGTATGAGGCAGCCCCAACCTCGCTGCCGTCAGCTCCCTGGTCCGCTCCACGGTTGTTCTCGCAATGAAGTACGCCCGACAACACAATTCCTGAAGCAGATAGAGCACTCGCTTCTAAAAAGTCCCTGCGTGATAATGGCATGTCAGTCCTTTTCGTTCTCATTTGTATAGCGGCATCGCAGGCGCATTGTGGCCACCAGCAGGCCGGACTGGTAAGCAATGTCGCGAAAGCGGATGGACTCGCTGTCAGTCATCTGCGGAAACAGGATGAGGGTAGCGCCCAATGACAAGGTCATTCCGTGGCTGTGTCGTTTGAATCCCGTCCCTTGATAAGCGCGGCTGATTCGGGCAAGGTAGCTCATTGATTTCTCCACGAAGAGGAGACACTTGCCTTTGACGATTGAGCAACACCGGATGGCCGTTCGCTCCGGTATGGCTTGTTCTCCTTGTACAGCGACAGGCGGGCGCGAATGGCGGCTGATTGTGATGCGTTTCCTCGCGCGATCGCCAACTCAAGAGCCCGTGCCGCCGAGGCTGCTGCCTTCGCGAATTGCCCGTTCTCCGCGTACGCCGCTGCCAGCGTATCGAGCACATCGGGATCTTCGGCCGGAACAAGGTTTTCGGCGCCTTCGGCGAGAGACAGTGCCTCAGGCCCATTGCGCAGCGAGGCGTCAGGAGATGTGGCCAGCAGCCACGCGGCGCCCAGAGTCGCACTCACTCGGCCCGGTTCGATATCGAGGGCCTTTTGCCAATGCGCAAGCGCCTCCGAACCTTTCCCCAAATCCTCATATGCCCTCGCCAGTGCCTCTTCGCAGGCAGCGAAGTGCGGCCTGATTCCAATGGCAGTCTTGAGTTCCGGCAACGCCTGGTCCGCATGGCCCTGATCGAGCAGGAACCTGCCCAGAATGTAGTGAGACTCGACAGACAGCGGGTTGATACGCAGGGCATGGTGAAGATGCTCGAGGCCTTCCGCAGTTTCGCCGTGAACGTAAAGGGAGATGCCCAGGCCATTTTGGACTTTGGCGTTCTCCGGCTCCATTGCTGCGGCCCGCTTCCAGATTTCCAAAGCCTTGCCGTTCTCGTCTTTCTCTTCCAGTTGCGTGGCCTCATCAATCAGCTTGTAAAGCTCGACAGCGGGTACCTGGATATCCTCGATTCCATCTCCCGCAATATTCACGAACTCGGGAATGTTCACGGCGCGGTTGGACGCAGTGGCGTTATCGATCAGGATGGCAGGGCTCGAGTTGCCGTCGTGATCGAGGTGCGTCAGGTACATCTGCGTGTAGGGCGAGCGGGCCTTCGATGAAAAAACCAGCCAGCGCCCGTTGGGCGAAAAGCTGTGCCACGAATTCATGAGTGAGGTGTTGGCACGGAGGCGTCGCGCCTCACCGCCCTCAAAGGGAACGATGTAAAGTTGGCTGTCGGGACGCATGAGCTGACCATTGCGGCATTGCACGAAGACAATCCATCGTCCATCCGGAGAAACCTTGGGGAAGTTATTGCTCATTCCATTGTGCGATGCGCCGGCAATTGGCTCGGGAATGCCGCCTCTGCCGTCGTTGAATGGAACCCGATATAGGTCGTACTGGATCTGCGTCTCGTTGGGATCGTTGGCGTGCACTGCTTTCGGCTGACCCGTCGGATAGGGGTCCACCGCTTCGGCCCGCGCAAACACAATGTATTTGCCATCCGGACTCCACACGCCGTCAGTCTGCACATAGCGCGGGTCGGCGGCGCCCGGCAGCGGCTGGCGTTTTCCTGCCGCCCGGTCATACCACTCCAGAATTCCTCGCGTGGGATAAAACACTTGCAGAAAGCGATAATCCTTGAAGTTGGTGACGTAATAAGTGTTTGAGATATCCAGCGCAGAGCCGGCAAAGGTGCTCACCACGAAACGACCGTCCGGAGATACCTGCGACATGAACCCCACACGAACCTTCCCCGCCTGCCCGTCGGTATTCCATTGCACAATATCCTTGTTCCGAATGGACATATGCCGCGCCACCGGGACAACTGCATAAAGGCCCTTGTCGTTCGCCGGCCCGTCTACATCGATGCCCAACGTCTTGCCGTCGCGGGAAAAGGAATGGCAGTTGGCGCAGGTTGGCATATTCGTGAGTACCGTGCGGCTCTCTGGCTGGTGAATATCCCTCAGCCGCCAGCGAATGAGATGGATTGATGAGGGAGACAACGGCTGCACCGTACCGTTTGCGCCGGCGCTCGGCATGAGTGGAACGTCGCGGTAAAAGATGGGGGCGTTTACCGGATCGGCAGAAGTGGTAAGCGAGATGTGTGCTTGAGAAACCTCGCCGTGCGCCTGGGTGGAACCGGTAATGGCCACCGTGGCAGGCGACTCGTTGGAATGCGATTGAATGGCCTGCCAGGTGGGCGCGTCGGGGGTCCAAGTCCACGAAGCCGCCTGCTGCGGAGTCAACTTGGGCAGTTCATTTGTGGCGCCGATGCATTCAGGATCGATGGCGCCAAGGTGAATCCGTTCGGCCCTGGGCTGAACATGGATGGGAGCAGATTTGTCGGCGAAGACAATTTCGATGTGCCAGGAGTCTGCCGCCGCGTCGCGCCAGATGAATGTGGGCGGCGTAATTCCGGGCGGAAAAATGGAGCCATCCTGCGGATAATCGATAGAAATGGGCCACAGCTCTGTCCTGGAATCGTCCGATGCAGCAGCCTGTGCTCCTCCGAAAACCCAGCTATGAAGAGGAAGAACCCACAAGCAGGCGAGAAGGACGGTCAGGATTGTGCCTCCAGCCGCAAGCCAGCGCCGGTGCACCAACGATGACCATGACAACGACTCGAGCATTCGTCCAACCTCCGGGTCCACGCTCGACCTGTGCCCCATGAAAGCATCATAGATTTGCAGAACTCGCCAGACGGCTACGGGCGAGACAGATTGGGTGAGACCCCGGGATTGAAGGATGATTGCATCCCGGCCCTGGAGTGTGCACAGTACCCGTACGCGCCCTTGCGTCGCAAGAAACAGGCCCGGACAGCTTGATTGCCGCCCGGGCCTGCTGGTTGGTTAGAAGGTCAGTTTCATAGAGGCCTGGCCTACGCGAGGAGTGTTGGAAGTGCCGCCGAAGCCGTTGTTGCCTCCGTTGATTTGAGCAGGGCCCCCACCCGCATCGCCCGGGCCGGCGCTCGGATTGGACATGACGGGGTGGTTGGTAAAGTTGAAGAAGTCAAAGCGGAACTGCAGCTTGTACCTTTCAAGGATCGACACGTTCTTTATCAGCGACGTATCCATGTTGAAGCTCGGAGGACCCTGGATCATGTTGCGGCCGCTGGTGCCGTAGGTTCCGTCGTGACGGGTGACAAACGCAGCGGGGTTGTAGTATTCCTTCGTCCAGTGGGACCGCCCGCCTTTACGAACATTGAGAGGCACTCCCGGGACACGGTCGGCGCGGTCGCTGCTGCACGCTTCGATGCAGCCGTCGCCCTTGTTAAGCTCGCCATAGGCAGATTGGCTGTTGCCGGGACCGATGTTGAACGGCGTGCCCGACTGCCAGGTGATGATGGGGCTCATCTCCCAGCCTGCGAGTGCTTCACGTACCAGCAGACTCTTCCCCCTCAATTCCGGACTGGTGTATATGAAGTTGCTGACCCAGACGTAGGGGATATTCGCATTGGAGATGCCGCGGCTCCAGTGCAGGTTTCTGGGATTATTGAGCTCTTCGCCATTGGAGAGGTTGGCGGCGCTGGCCACGTCAGTCGACTTCTGCCAGGTAAAGCTGGTCTGCCCCTGGAAACCGTAAGACAGATGCCTCTGGGCGAAGATCTGCAGTGAGTGATAGCTGGCCGTGGCCCCGCTGTCGTATTCCAGAAGGTCAGTGAAGTTGGGGGCGTAGGGAAGATATGGCGCCTGAAGGGTGCCATTCGTGAGGTTCGCTGACGTTGGGAGCGCGCAGTTCGGGTTGTTGTAATAGGTGCAGTAGGTGTAGCCGGAGAAGTTGTCATCCTGCACATAGCTCTGGTGATACGATTGCGTGCCCACGTAGGCCACGC
>Ga0371490_1001829_pt1 | contig 10345 bp, 4 predicted proteins | sample MB2SIPfraction_FD_207959 | JGI IMG/M metagenome (GOLD analysis project Ga0371490, IMG submission 207959) | Lab enriched peat soil microbial communities from McLean, Ithaca, NY, United States - MB28FN SIP fraction | ecosystem: Environmental > Terrestrial > Soil > Wetlands > Peat | place: USA...
CCTCGGTCTATTCACATTCCGCAACTGCGCCCGCGCCCTCTCGAAAACGGTGGCCTGGAGTTCGAGAACTGCCCCCACATCGTGGACGCTACTGCTGCTGTTAACACCGCCAGCCGTGGCGCAAGCCCAATTCACTTTCACGACCAATAATGGTACAATCACCATCACCAAATACACCGGTTCCGGTGGTGCGGTGACCATCCCCAGCACGACCAATGGCTACTCGGTCACCACCATCGGTTCCGGTGCGTTCGAATACTGCACTAACCTGACCAGCATCATGATAGCCACCAACGTTACCAACATCGGAATGTGGGCGTTCGATGGATGCCCGAAACTGACCAACATCACGTTAGGCAACATCGGCATGACTTTCGGGGAATATGTGTTCGCGTCCTGCACCAACCTGACCAGCATCACGATCCCCCCACGCCTCACAAACCTCGGGGACCATATGTTTGCTTTCTGCACCAACCTGACCAGCGTCTATTTCAAGGGTAACGCCCCCAGCCTTGGTTCGGGTGCGTTCGACGGTGACAACAATGCGATCGTTTATTACTTGCCGGGAACCACGGGCTGGGGTCTGACGCTTGGCGGTCGTCCGACCGTGGTGTGGAACCCCCAAGTCCAGAGCAGCCGCGCCACCTTTGGCGTGCGGACGAATAGGTTTGGCTTCACCATCACGGGCAGCAGCAATCTGGTCATCGTCGTGGAAGCCTCCACGAACTTGGCCAATCCCTTATGGTCTCCGGTGGCCACGAACACCCTCACCACCGGCTCCTCCTATTTCAGCGATCCACAATGGACAAACTATCGAGGTCGTTTCTACCGTCTGCGCTCACCATAAAGCCACGCTCCTGGGCATTTAAAGCTTTGGAGCCACGCAGCAACCAGACCAGCGGAGTGCTAAGCCTTAGTTGTGCCTTGCTTCAGCTTGTACATCGGCTTGAGGCCCAGGATGAGCTCTATCGTCCGCACCATGTCCGTGGTGGAATACATCGTTGAGTCCACCACGCCGTGCCTAGGGTAGGGGCTGAAAACGAACGCCGTCGTGCGGTGCGGGAGTGTTCGCCGGAGTCACGGGTGCAGCGGTGTCAGGTGCATCGGATGCGGAACACCTTCTGCAGGCTGCTGGAGATCGTGCAGGGCGCTCGATTCTTCTTGATTTTTCGCCTCCCGAAGCGGCTAATGGGAGAAGTAGGGAACTTTATGAAAGGGCCAGGTCGGGAAGCACATCTGGTTAGCGGTTGCGGACCTGCCAGGAGGTTCACCAGTGGCCCAGCATTTACGCTTATCGAACTGCTCGTCGTCATCGCCATCATCGCCATCCTGGCGGCGATGCTGCTGCCTGCGCTCTCCGGTGCAAAAGTTGCCGCGCGCTCCACTGTCTGCAAGAACCACCTCCACCAAATGGGCCTCGCCTTGGCCATGTACCTCCACGACAACCGCGATACCTACCCAGCGTACTGTGACAATCTCCTGCCCAACATGCCACTCCTGCCGAGCATGTGGGAGGGCAAATTGGGTGTTTACTATCAACTCGGGTGGTTGAACCCTTCGTATCACTGCCCGGGGTACAAAGGGCCTATCTTTGTGAAAGCTGCTGGTCCAACACCCAACGCTTATTCCTGGGACCTGTTCCTTCCCGTTGGTGGCAGCTACGCTTACAATGTCGTTGGTGCCGATTGCATCGACGGTCCATTCGTCGCTAGTGCTAGACTGGATCACTGGCTCGGTCTCGGGACTATGTCCCGCAGCCTATCCGTGAGCAGTGTGGCGGTCCCGAGCGATATGCTCGCTATCGGAGAATCCCGGATGTTGACTCCGTGGCCTGAAATGACGACTTGGCCTTTGTCCGAACAGCCTCCTCCGTCGTACTACGGAATCGACCAAATGTGGACTGGTAATCCGCCCGGCTGGAACAATGCCCTCCCCTCCGTTTCCCTTCCCCCACGCCATGGGAAGTACTACAACGAGCTTTTTTGTGACGGGCACGTCAAGGCCGTGGAACCTGGGAAGTGGCACAACCCTGCCTACAGCGCCATTTACTGGAACAATGACCGCCAACCGCACTCTAACCTCTGGTGGTAGGTGATCGCCTGGTTAGCTACCCACTCAATCCTCGTCCTTCTCCCCCCGGTGTTCGAACACGAACGCGGCGCGCACGGGCGCCGGCATCGGGCTGGTTGCCCCGCGCACTGAGCGCCAGACCACTTCGTTGAGCAGCAGGTCATCCACCGCGTCCTCCCGGGCGAAGTTCATTTTGATCTGGCCGCCCCAGGCGTGCGCGCTGTTCCGCTCCTCCAAATCCACGTTGGCCGGCAGCGCGTCGTAAGGCCGCAGGTCGGGCACAGCCTGGAACGAGTTGAACATCGGCGTGGCCGCAGCGTCGAACTGCGACATGGGTTTGAGGCCGAGGATGAGTTCTATCGTCCGCACCATGCTCGTGGTGGAATACATGGTTGAATCCACAATGCCGTGCCTAACGTAGGGGCTGAAAACGAACGCCGTCGTGCGGTGCGCATCCACGTGGTCGGGGCCGTTCTGCGCGTCATCTTCGACGACAAAGATCGCCGTCTGTGGCCAGAACTTCGAGCGGCTGACCGCCTCAACGAGCTGACCCAGGGCCAGGTCGTTATCGCCGACATACGCCCTCGGGGTGAGCTGCCCGGACGTCGCGCCGTGCGTGTGATCGTTGGGCAGCCGGAGGATTTGCAGGCGGGGCATGTCCCCCGCAGCCTCGAAGCGCTTCAGCTCGGCGATGAAATGCGCGGTTCGCTTCACATCCGGGTAAGCCAAATCCCAGCCACGATACCACTCATCTATATGGCCGCGCAGGGCCGGCAGGCGCGCTTTGCCCGGGACGTTGGTTGACGCGCCGAAGGAGACGAACTCCCCGTAGCTGCGATAGCTTACCCCCGCCTGGCGCGCGCTGTCCCACAGGTACCCGCCCGCGGGCGAGGCGATCGGGAAAGAGCCTTCCGACGGGTAAGGGAATTTCTTGGAGCCATTGTGCCCATAGTCGAGGGGCCACATCTTCTCGACGAAGTCCGTCGCGTAAGCGGCCATGCTCCATTCGTGGCCATCGGCGCTGACCTCGGCATCCACGTAGAAATTGTCCAGCAGCACGAACTCGCGGGCGAGCCGGTGCAGGTTGGGGGTGACGCGCTCCGGGAAGAGGCAGAGCGTGGGATCGCCGTTGCCCTGCGGCAGGTCGCCCAGGACCTGGTCGTAGGTGCGGTTCTCCTTGATGATGTAGAGGCAGTATTTGATTGGGCATGGCTGCCCGGGCGCGCGCGGGATGGGGTTGTCCCCCGCCGGGAGGGCCGACACGCTCGCGTCGGCATTGAGCGGGCTACAGCGATAGGCCTGCGCCGTGTAGGCGGCCAGTTGTGGCACAAACCCTTTGCGCGGCGGCAGGTCAATGATGCTCAGGGTGCCCTGAAAGAGCTGGGCAATGTATTGCACCGTTGCGCCAGGCGTAGGATTGACCCCGGGCTGCGGGCCGAGCGGATTGGCCTTAGGCGTTATCCCTTTGCCGTTAGCCACCAGCAGATGCCTGCCATCCGGCGTCACCCGCACCGACGTGGGATACCACCCCACGGGAATGAACCCGAGCGAGCGGCTCTTGCCCGGCGTGCTCACGTCAAAGACGGCCACGATGTTGTTATCGGCGTTCGCGACATAGAGCGTCTGCTCATCCGCCGACAGCGCCAGGCTGTTGGGGGTCGAACCGGGCGGCGCCTGCGGGTAAAGCGCCGCCCAAATCGTCTCCAGCACCTTGCCCGACTCGGCGTCAAACACTGTGACCGTGTTCCGGCTCGCGTTGGCGACGAACAGGCGTCGGCCTGAGCGCGTCAACGCCATCTCGCACGGATGCGCCTGCGCGGGCCAGCGCGCGATGACCTGGTCGCCCTTCAAATCAATCACCGCCACTGCGGCCTCGGCCCATAGGCTGACATAAAGCCGCTGCCGCTTTTCATCCAACCGGCAGGCGTAGGGGAACGCGTTATAAGGCCCGCCCTGGTAGAGCGAGGCTTCCTCGCGCTTGGTCGCGGCAGCGTTTTCAAAGTCACTCGACCCCTTGACGGGTGGAACAGAAAGCAATGCTGCATTCGTGCCCAGCACGATTTCAGCAACCTGCGGCTGCGGCAACAGGTCAACCCGTGTCACGCGGTCGCCCCAAACGTTCGCCACGAACAGCCGCTGCGCATCGGCGCTCACGGCCAGCCCGGCTGGGACGGCGCGCAGCTTGGCGTCGCGCAGTTTGATCTGGCTGTGATTCGTCAACTGCCCCTGCTCAAACGCGAACGAATGCACCACCTCGTCCCCGGCCCCGCTGCAAAAGAGCTGCCGGCCATCCTTCGAGAATTCCAGGCCGTAAAAGGCCTCGTGTACGCCCGTGCGCGAGACGACCTTGGCTGCCGTAATGTCCACGACCAGGATTTCGTGCGCGCTGTAGCCGCTGTGCAAGACCGCCGCAAATCGTCCGCCCGGATGCACTGCCACATTGATTGGCAAATCGCCCAACTCGACCTGCCTCCCCGCTGGCCGCAGCGACCACTGATTCGGGAGCAGAACTGAGCCATCTGGCCTCGTGCCGGGTAGTTCTGGGTGGGGAGCGGCTCCTTCAACTGGCGGGGCAGGGGAGTGGTCGGGCGTTGGCCGCGTCGGAGCGCAACCCGTGACAGCCAGCAACGCGCCCAAACTGAGCGAGCAAGAGGCAATTCGCATAAAAGTGTCCGGCAGTATGTGCCAGCCGTTCGAGGCGCGGTAAAGCAGCAAAGCGTGTTTCGCTTCGTCCTGGCGAAATTGAATCCAAAATGGGTGCGATTCCCAAACCGCGGAATACGCGGAATACGCGGAAAAATCCGGCTGCGTCTGTGTCCGCTTTCCGCGTATTCCGTGTGTTCCGCGGTTGTCCCTGGCCGGCTTTGGTTCTGGCTGTGCCAGCTTAGGAGTTCGGGTTTCGGCCTTCTTTCGGGCTTCGGCCTTCGGGTTTCGGGTCTAGCAGCCTGGCCGACCGCTTCCAAGATCCCGGCCCGCTATGCCGCCAACCCCAGGGTTGTCTTAATCATATACACATGAATGGCAGGGTGGCCACTTTTCTGCCTTCACGGTCAGAATCCCACGTCTTTATCCCCTTGGCACCCCGAGTGCTGAAATGGCCTCAGATGAAACAGAGCATTCTGTTATCGCCCGGTCACTGTCGGTTCCATTCTATTCACATGAAACGCCTACTCTCCGCCCTCACCTTTGTCGCTCTCCTCGCCTGCACGCTGGCTGCCTTTGCCCAAACCGCCCCGCCCGCTGATGACGCCACCGCCGCCGGTGCGGCTGCAGCCCAAGATGCGACTCAACCGCCCGCTCCGGCGGACAAGGCTCCTGCGGCTGAAGCGCCCGCGCCCGCCGCCGCCCCAGCCCCCGCCATCGAGACGGCCCAAGCGGTCCCCGCCAACGAGGCCGCCCAACCGACCACCCCTGCCGGCGCTCCCTCGACCGCAACTCCAGAGGCGGCCAAAGCTGCCAGCAGCCCTCTTCAGCCAGGCACCGTGATTCCACTCATCGTCATGGACGACGTGCCGTTGACCGACGCGATTCGGAATCTCGCGCGCCAGTCTGGAATTAACTACATGCTCGATCCGAGAATCGGCTTCGGCCAGGTCGGCCCAGACGGCAGACCCGCGGCGCAACCCAATGTGTCCATTCGTTGGGAGAACATCACCGCCGAGCAGGCGCTGGCCGCCCTGCTCAATAACTACACCCTCCAAATGGTCGAGGACCCCAAGAGCAAAATCGCCCGCATCACCACCAAAGACCCGGCCGCGCCGCCTCCCCTCATGACCAAGATTATTCAGCTCAGGTACGCGGGCCCCTCTAACGTCCTCGCCAGTGCCCAATCCATCCTCCTGGACAAGCGCAGCAAAGTCATGCCCGACAACCGCACCAGCCAGTTGGTCGTCATCGCCACCGAAGCGGAAATGGCGGACGTCGAGCAACTGATCGAGCGCCTCGACACCCAGACCAAGCAGGTGCTCATCGAGGCGCGCCTGATCGAAACCAGCATCAACCCGACCACCTCGAAGGGCGTGGATTGGACCGGCACGCTGGCCGGACAGAACGTCAGCTTCGGCAACGGCGTGACGACCGGCACCGGCACCAGCGGGAATACCAGCCAGAACTCCAGTCAGAGCTCCAAGCAGACCATCACCACCGCTCCGGGGACCCCCATCACCACGACCATACAAACTCCCGGTGGATCCTCGTACACCTATACCACCACACCGAGTTCAGACAGCAGTTCAACGGCCAATTCAGGCAGCAGTTCATCGGCGAGTTCTTCGGTCAACAATGTTCTGAACTCCGTGTTCGGCAACGCCGGCTTCGCGCTTAACACCGCCAATGGCTTTAATCCCAAGACCTTTTTCCTCAACGCCGACGGGGTGAAGGCCACGCTCTCTTTCCTCAACACCTACTCCGAGACCAAAGTCCTCTCCGCGCCCCGCACCGTCACCCTCGACAATGAAGCGGCCAAAATTGAGGTCACCCGCGAGACGCCTGTCATCAACGTCACGGCCGGCACCGCCAATACCACCGGCGGTTCCTCCATCACCTACTCCAACCTCGGCGTCATCCTCAATGTCACACCCCGGATTTCCGCCAATGATTACGTCAATCTGAAAGTCGTACCGGAAGTCTCGCGCAATGCCGGCACCGTCAACAAGATTATCGCCGGCCAAATCTTCCAAGCCGACGAATACGACGTGCGCCGGGTCGAAACCCGCGTGATGATCCCCAGCGGCAACACCCTGGTCATGGGCGGCATGATCTCGGACTCGGTCAACAAGGGCAACACCAAGGTCCCGATTCTGGGTGATATCCCGGTTCTGGGCTACCTGTTCCGCAGCGATACCAAATCCCGGCTGCGACAAAACCTCCTTATCTTTATTACCCCCACCATCGTGCAGGACCAGGACTTCCAGCCCACCAAGAGCAACTTCCTCAAGACAGCAGTTCCGACTAGCGACCAGGTGGAAGGCGAATGGTCAGCCTGGGACAGCGGCAAACCCAAAGACTGGAGCAAACCCAAGCCGGACTATTACGACAGTTTCAAACAGCCAGAGACAACGTCCTCAACCACGCCCCCCGGGCAATAACTGAAGCTGACCGTAACTCTGGTCGCGCCTTGACACCAATTCGTATCTGCATTCTATGAAAACCACCCTTTTCAACCGCCCCTGGCGGGCCTCGCACCAGGCGTCCCCAGGCCCGTGGGCTGCCCGAGCCGCCTTGACGGCTGCGCTGCTGCTCCTGGCCACAGCTAGTCTCCGCGCCGGGGTGCAAAACGGCGTGAACGTCCAGAGCGTGTGCGGCGGCGGCTTGCCACCCTTTAACGGTTACGTCGAAGGCAATCCGATCACTGGGGTTGACGCGAAGTTTTACACACCCATCGGCTTGGCGCTCGACAGCACGGGGGACAATCTGTTCGTCGCCGACCGGGACAATAACAAGATCCGCGTAGTTGACTTGTCATCTTCACTCCCTCCCGCCACAAACCATTCCTGCCTCACCTACACATTCGCTCCTATTGCCAACTTCACCCCGGTCGGCACAATCACCAATCCCGTCGGCGTGGCTCTGGACGCCGACGATAATGTCTATATCCTCAATCGGGGCAACGGGACTAACGGAACGGTGGTGATGTTCGACCCTTACGGCGACTTCCTCGGTACCAGCGCCCTGGCGCTGACCAATGCCAACGGGATCACCCTGGATTCCGCGGCCAATGCCTACGTCACCGCGAGCAACTCCTTGTTCAAGATTGCCCCCGGCGGCGTCAAAACCACCGTCGCCACTCTGACCAACGCCGGCGCGTGCCTCCAGGGCGTGGTCGTCATGGATAGCGGGCTGATCGCCGCCTGCGACTCGGGCCTGAACGGCATCTACCTCATCAACCCGACCAACGGCGCTATCACCAACCTCACCGGCTTCAACGGCGCGGGCGACAACACCAATATCTGGGACAATACCCCCAACTATCCTGTCGCCAAAACCAACGCCAAGTTTAACCAACCCATGGGCCTGGCCAAGACAGGCAACCGCATGCTCATCGTCGCCGACTACGGCAACAACCGCGTCAAAGTGGTGGATTCCTTGGGCACCGTCACCAATCTCTACGGCGTCAGTTCCAACCTCTGGTACACCGGCCCGGGCAATGGCGTCTATCCCGGCTGGCGGGACGGCAACGTCACCGTGCCCGATGCCGTGGGCGACGTCGAAGCGCGGCTGCCGAACGGCGTGCTTCTCGCCCAGAGCGGCACGGTGTATGTGACGGAAGACTACTACCACCTGATCCGGCAAGTGACAGGCGCGAACAACTTGGTCCCGCCTGTCTATCCGCCGTCGGCACCAACGATTTTGACCGTCCTCACCAACTACGGGCAGGTTATTTTGACCTGGTCAACGTCTCCTGGGGCGACGAATTACAACGTACAACGGTCCATTACCAGCGCCGGACCTTATGCAACTATTGCCAGCACATCCTCCACAAGTTATACCGACACCAACGTCCTTGACGGAACGATTTATTACTATGAGGTTTCGGCGGTCAATGCCGGAGGGCAAAGTGCAAACTCCGCTCCAGTCAGCGCCCTCGTGCCCCCTCTCCCAGCACCAACCATCTTGACCGTCCTGACAAACTACGGGCAGGTCACTTTGATTTGGTCAACGGTTGTCGGCCCAAACATTAGCTACAATATCAAGCGATCTATCTCCAGTGGCGGACCTTACACTACGCTGACCAACACAGTTCAAACGAGTTATACCGATACCAGCGTCTTAGACGGAACAACATATTATTATGTCGTTTCGGCGCTGAGCGAAGGGAGCGAAAGTCCGAACTCGGCGCAAGTCAGCGCCACCCTACCACTGGCGCCGGTGCCTGCCCCCCAAATCGGGTATGTGGACTTTCCAGCTAGCTCGACGCCAGTTCCTTACACATCGGTCTTTCATCCAGTTGCGTCATTTGTTGCAAACAACGACGTTCCCATTGTCATTGTGGGTGCCGCTGGCACCCAGACCTTCTACAATTATGGAGCCACCGGTGTCGGCGTTCCGGATCCAACTTCCGCCTCCGCTTCCGCCCCGGCAGGCTATCAGGACGGACTCTCTAGTAGCCAAGTGGCCTACTATGCGATTGCCCAAATACTGCCCGATCTGACCATTAAAGCCATCGGGGAGAAATCTGACGGCAGTCCCAGCAGCGCCATTGTCCAGGCTCGATTCCAGTTTATCACCGCCAATCCCATGATCACGGGCAACAACGCCGCCCAGTTTACGGTCTCCGACCTAACGACGAACGCCGAGATGTGGTACACGATTGACGGTTCGACCCCCACGAATGCCTCACCAAGCTTGGGGCCCATCTCCAGCGGTACAACCCTGTCTCTTCAGGTCCCTGCGGGCCAGAGCAATCTCACCTTCAAAGTCGTGGCCTTTCGCGCCAATTACCAGCCTAGCGGTACTGTCACCACGAGTTTGCTGTCCTCTAACCGGACTCCGCTCTTCAACGGTCCGAGAGGCCTCGCGTTGAACACTGTCGGCAGTCTGCTGTATGTTGCGGACCAGACCAACAACGCTATTGAGGCACTCAATCTGGCCGACAACCTCACAACCACCTTCCTTAGTGCGAGCAACGGCATCAGCCGGCCAGTGGACGTCGCAGTTGACTTTGGTGACTACCTCTACGTGTTGAACCAGGGCACGAACGGCAACGGTTCGATAATGAAGTTCGATCAGTTTGGGAATCTGCTGGGAACCATTGCCACCAACCTGGCCATGCCGACGGCCTTCAAGAATGCTTACGGAGGTCTCTTTGTGGCCGAGCAGGGGGGCGCGATCCAGCAGTTCATTTCCGGCACTTCCAATACCGTCGCCACCATCACCAACGCTGGAGTTCAACTCCAGGGCATTGCCTTGTTCGACGACGGCACCATCGCCGCCAGCGATGCCGGCAACCATGTGATTTGGCAGGTGAATCCGGTGACGGGGGCGGTGAGTCTGTTGACCGGTGCCATCGGGGTCCCTGGCAGCACGTTGGGAGCGACAAATTTCGCCCGGCTCAACCAGCCGCAACAACTGGCGCGTGCGGCGGGCGATTTGCTAGTGGCGGCCGATTACGGGAACAACCGGGTGGTGGTGATTGACCGTTCGGGATCGATCACCAACGTGCTCAACGCGACCAACGCCCTGGTGTGGTATGGGCGGAGCGGGGATCCGTACGGGAGCAGCGACCCGCAGTTTGCGCCGATGGTGGCGCCGGTGGGGCTGGTGCTGGACAACGCAG
>Ga0371490_1001834_pt1 | contig 10318 bp, 7 predicted proteins | sample MB2SIPfraction_FD_207959 | JGI IMG/M metagenome (GOLD analysis project Ga0371490, IMG submission 207959) | Lab enriched peat soil microbial communities from McLean, Ithaca, NY, United States - MB28FN SIP fraction | ecosystem: Environmental > Terrestrial > Soil > Wetlands > Peat | place: USA...
TGAGCGAGGCTGCGGCGCATGCGCTGGAACTCCTCGCGGGTCTCGATGGCCTTCAGGCGCGGATCGGCCAGCATCTGGAAGAACCAGGGGCAGTGCGCCATTTCCGTGGTGCGCAGGGAGCTGAGCGCGGCCTCCTCGTCGCCCAGCGCCAGCCACACGGCCGGGGTAAAGGCGCTGGTCACAAACCGCTCGCGGCTCAACCATTGCAGCCGCTCCAGGATCATCTGCGCCTCGGCGCGCTCGCCAGCCATGGCCAGAGTATAGGCATGGGCGGCGGTAGCCAGGTCGAAGTAGGGGAAACGCCGGGCCAGGTTCCGGGCCAGCTCCACGCCCCGCCGGGTTTGGCCGTTGTAGGCCAGAATGATGGAACCGTAGAGCGCCGTGGCATCCTGCTCGGCAAACAGCTCCAGCGCGTAATCGGTCTGGCGGACGCTGGCTTCGGCTTCGCCCTTCAGGTGCAGCGCCCAGGCCAGGCGGGCCTGCAGCCAGGCTGAAAAGGGATCCAGCGCGATGGCGGCCTGCAGAATCTCAATGGCTTCGTCAAAGCGATGGCGGCTGAGAGAGAACATGACCCGGCAGCGGGTAGCCCAGGGATCGTGGGGCAGGTGCGCGGAGAGCGAGAACAGGCGCAGCGCCGCGGCCAGATCCTGATGAACGTGGAACTCGATCCAGCCCAGCGCGGGCAACAGGTTTTCCGCCCGCATCTCCAGGTTGGGAATCTGGGCGATGGCGCGGCTGGCAATTTCAGCGGCCACGGCCGGCGACATGTAGCCGAAGAGCTCCTGGGCAACGCAGAGGTTGATCAGGTCCACCCAGGCCTCCACCAGCGAGGGGTCCAGCTCGGTGGCGCGCAGCAGATGCTGGAGGCCGTCCTGCATGCGGTGCCGTTGCAGGGTTTGCCACTCAAAGTGGGCGCGCTGATAGGTTTCATAGGCCTCGCGGCGCTGCGCACTGAGGGGCTTGGCCGGCGTTGCAGCGGAAGCGGCAAGAGTGAGGCCGACGCTGCCCATGGCCGCGCCAGCCAGGCGGAAGACCAGCTGCTCGGCCAGATGCGCCTCCAGATGCTCGGGCTTGTCGCGCTCCACCAGCATGTCTTCCACCCACACCTGGGTGGCGTCGGCCACGCGGATCAGCTCCACCCGGAATCGGTAGTGCGCCGGCAGGGCGCGAATGGAGCCGGTCAGGGCCAGATCGGCCTGCATGGCCTGGCCCACCTGCACCGCCGTGAGGCCGCGCTGCGCCAGGGTAAAGACCGAGTCGCGGGCCATGATGGCAGCCAAATGCGGACGGATGCGGCCGATCTGCGTCATGGCCTCTTCCGCCACATGGCCGCCCAGATGCTCGGGTACGCCAAACTCGGCGGTAAAGGGCAGAATGGCCAGACGGGGAAGGAATGCGCTGAGCTTCTGCTCCGCGGAGACCAGCTCGGCGGAGAAACGGTAACCGCGCTTGTACACGGTCTGGATGCAGTCGTCCGGTTCGAGCAGCGCCCGCAGGGAGGAAACGCATTTGGGCACGCTGTCGGCGGTCACGTGCACGTCGCCCCACAGCGCATTCAGCAGTTGCTGCACGGTCACCACCTGGCCGGCGTTTTGCAGAAACAGACGCAACGCTGCCAGTTCCTTGGGAGGAAGGTGAATGGCCCGGGTTCCGCGATGCAGGGTTCCGTCCGCATCCAGCCGAAAACATCCAAACGAATATCCGGCAGCTTCCACGAGCTCGTGGGCTATATGAATACGTTCCTCAGCCAACACTGTCCCTCTTCACTGGCCGTCTCCGCGCAACGGCCGATTGTTCACCTCATACCGAAGAGCGAGCCACAGGGGGAAGCAGCAGTCTCTAAGGCCTGGAGGAAACTCCAGGGAAATCCTGCAGGAGTAACTTTTCAACCGTATATTAGGCGAATCTATTACGGTTTTCGGTGTGATTCCCCCTATTATCCTCCTGTTTCCAGTGTGAGACTCATCCTATGGAGTTTTTTTGACCAGCCTGTAGTAATCCCCGGCAGGTTACCCATTAACTGAGTGGTATACCTCGTTTTAAGCTGGAAGGGAGGGTCCGCTCTCCACTCCAGGCAAGCGCATTGCCGCCCCCGGGAATGGAGAGATTGCGGTGGGGCCGCGGCAACGGACTTCGAAAAAACTTCAGAGTTCTGAAGCCCGGCACACCTCACACTGGAGATGGAAGGGGCCATTCCGCCAAAGACCCTGAACCCGTAGATTGAATTCTTACCGAACGGAAAAGAGTAGTTTCCATGACGAAGGCTATCTCGTACGCGCAGTGGGCCCTGGAACCGTATTGCATCGGCCTGAAATTAAGAACGCTCCGCACCCAGAAGCGGCTGACGCTCTCGCGTCTAGCGGCAGAGACCGGGTTGTCGACCGCTTTGCTCTCCAAACTCGAAACCGACCGCATGATCCCAACCCTGCCCACGCTGGCCACCATCAGCCGCGTCTATGGCGTGGGAATGAGTTACTTCTTTTCCGAGCCGGCCCGCCACAAGCTCTCCATCACCCGCAAGGCGCACTTCGATACCGCCGGGCACGGCCCGGACGCGATCAAGATCACGCCGCTGAATGCCATTGGCGAGAAGCCCGGTCTGGTGGCGCAGATGATCGAGTTCCCTCCCGGCCCGCCCATTGGCGCCGACTGCCTGCGCGAGGTCTCTGGCGTGGTGTACGTGCTGGAGGGCAAGCTGCAACTGGACGCCGGCGGCATGCAGGAGGTGCTGGAGCCGGGCGACTGCGCCTGCATTGAAAGCGAGATGAGCCTGGCCTGGAGCGCAGCCGACAAGCATCGCTGCCGGGTTTTGGCCGTGCTGCCGGGGCAGAGACCCGCCGAGATCTAGCGTTGAGTTCACGGTAAAACGAAACGGGCAGAGACCGACGCTGTTTGGTAGCGTTCCCATGGCCCGTCATAGTATGCTTCGGTGCGGAAGAGAGATTCCCATGCGACCCAACTCCAAACTTTTGAAGTCCACCCTGACCGGGGCCCTCGGCGGCCTGCTGTTCGGCATCGATATGGCGGCCATCTCCGGCGCGCTGGGCACCATCACCACTGTTTTCAGCCTCAACGTCTGGGCCAAGGGCATGACGGTGGCGGTTTCGCCCATCGGCACCGTGCTGGGTTGCTTTGCGGCCGGGGTGCTGGGCCAGCGCATGGGCTCGCGGGCAGCGCTGCGCTGGGCCGCGGCACTGTACATTGTGGCCGCGCTGGGCAGCTCATTTGCCCTCAACTGGCCCATGCTGCTGACCACCCGCTTCATCGGCGGACTGGCCATTGGCGCGGCTTCCGTGCTGGGCCCGGTATACATCACGGAGCTGGCGCCGGCGGCCTGGCGCGGCCGGCTGGTGGCCAGCTTCCAGCTGATGGTGGTCACCGGCATCGTCTTCGGCTACACCTCCAACTGCCTGGTGCGCATTGCCGCGCTGGGCACCATCGAGTGGCGCATCATGCTGGGCGTGGCGCTGATTCCTGCGCTGGTCTTCCTGGCCGCGCTGTTCGGTATTCCGCCCTCGCCGCGCTTCCTGATCGCCCGCGGCCACAGCGGCGAAGCGCTGGAGATCCTGAAGCAGATGGGCGCCGCCGACCCCGCCCGGGAGCTGGCCGAGATTCAATCCGCCATCCAGAGCGAGCATGCGGTTGCCCATGAGCCCGTCTTCCGCTGGAAGTACCGATTGCCGCTCTTTCTGGCCATCACCATTGGAGCCTTCAATCAGCTGTCGGGAATCAACGCCATCCTGTTCTATCAGGGCACCATCTTCAAGGCGGCCGGTTTCAGCCAGGTTTCAGGCGACCTGCAGGCCATCGCCATCGGCCTGACCAACCTGGTCTTCACCCTGGTGGGCATGGCGTTGATCGACCGCTTTGGCCGCAAGAGCCTGCTGCTGCTGGGCGCGGTGGGCACGGCCAGCTGCCTGGGCGGCGTGGCCTGGATCTTCAGCACCAACAGCCACCAGTCGCTGCTGATTGCGCTGCTGGCCGGCTTCATCGGCTTCTTTGCGCTCTCGCAGGGCGCGGTGATCTGGGTCTACCTGGGCGAGGTCTTTCCGACCTCGGTCCGCGCCAAGGGCCAGGGAATTGGCAGCGCCAGCCACTGGATTGTGAACAGCGCATTGCAGCTCACCTTCCCGGTGGTGGTGACCAGCTTTGGCCAGAGCACGCCCTTCCTGTTCTTTGCCGCGGCTACCGCGGTGCAGCTGGTGGTGGTGGCCCTGTTCTACCCCGAGACCAAGGGCCAGACACTGGAGGAACTACAGCGCAAGTTGGTGCGCTGATTCCACCTTCGTTTCATTTTCATCCCGGGCGTTCGCAGGCATCATGAATTGCGGGCGCCCTTGGTGTTGCAAAATTGTGTTGCGTGATCCGGATCACGAGGCTGGAGCTGAATTGGCCTCATGCTAAGGGCAAGCGCGACCCATCGCGCGGCCGGACGATTCCAATTTGCGAGGAAGCGGATGGAGCCCAGAACCCTTGCCGATGAGCGGACGAGCACCGAGTCCTACATGGCTGCGGCGCACGAACCAGCCCCACTGCAGGTGGCCTGCTCACCGGAAGCTGAAGCGCTGCGCGCGGAGATTCTGGCCGCAGGGCGCAAGCTGTGGCAACGCGAGTATGTGGACGGCAATGCAGGCAACCTCAGCGCGCGCATCGGTTCCCACTACGTGCTCTGCACGCCCACACGGGTCTCCAAGGGCGAGATGACCGCCGAGGACATCTGCCTCTCCGACATGGACGGCAACATCCTGGCCGGCAACCGCCTGCGCACCAGCGAGATCTTCCTGCACCTGGAGATTTACAACGGCAATCCGGATGCGCGCGCCGTGGTGCACTGCCATCCGCCCTACGGCACGGCCTTTTCCATTGCCGGGGCCGCGCCTCCGGGGGGCTTCCACTCCGAGTTTGAAACCATGATCGGCCCGGTGGCCGTGGCACCTTACGAAACCCCGGGCACCCGCGCCTTTGCCGAGACCGTGCGCCCCTTTGTGCGCGACCACAACACCATCCTGCTGGCCAACCACGGCATCCTGTGCTGGGCCGATACCATAACCCACGCCGAGTGGCTGGTGGAGACCTTCGAGACCTACTGCCGCACCTGGCTGGCCGCGCAACAGGTGGCGCAGGCCCTGGGCCGTCCGCTGAACCCGATTCCAGGAGAAAAAATTCTGGAGATTCTGGAGATCAAGAGCCGCATGGGATTGCCCGACGCACGGATGAGCCGGCGGTAAAGTGGTGACGCCATAGTTCGTTAAAAAGCAACCGCAGATCCTTCGACTCACCAGCATTGCATGCAGCAGACGCGCTTCGCGGCACCTGCATGCAGCGGGCGCGCTTCGCGCAGGGGCTGTGGCGAGTTAGAAATTCAACGAAAAGCAACCGCAGATCCTTCGACTCACCACCCCCAGGCTGAAGAGTACGCCCGGGGCCCCGTTCGCTCAGGATGACAGGCAATTTGTTCTGCGAGCATTCGAGACTGGAGACTCGAAGCGATCGCTGTTGCGCGCAGGACACCGGGCGCCCGATCCTTGACCGCGTTCTTTGCGGGCAAGGGTGGGGCAGAAAAACTCCCCGGGATGCACGGAGATAACTTCCCGGGCTCTATCTCCCGCCCGGAGGTCCCTGATGCCCGAGCGCCGCCACGGCTGCGGCGCGCTCTTCCATGGTCAGTTTGCGGTCAAAGTCCTGCGGGCTTGGCTTGCCTTTCAGCTCCAGCTCCACAAAGTCCATCATTGCGGTCCAGTCCTCGGCGGTGAAGGCGTGGGGATGGTGGGAGTAGTGCACGCCCAGCCGCGCCTCAGGCGCACCCAGGAGCTTCCAGGCCGGCCGTGCGGCGTCGATGGAGGCTCGCACCGCAGAAGGCAGCGAGATGGTGTCCGCATCGCCCTCCAAAGCGAGGAAGGGCCGGGGAGCGGCCAGGGCCAGGAACCAGTGTTCGTCAAAAGGCAGCTTCTCCCGCTGGCCCCAGAACTCATGCAGGTTGGGCGAGAACCAGTTGGGATACTTCTTCTCCATCATGTCCAGGCTCTCGCTCTTGTCGGCTCCGGCAAAGCGATAGGCGCCAATGCCGCCGCCTCCGGTGACCACCGGCGCGCCGATCAGCCGGTCGTCGAAGGCCGCGGCGATCATGGCCGACTTGCCGGCGCGCGAGGCGCCGGTGATGAGCAAGATGCTGTGATCGATCTCGGGATCGGTCTCCAAATAGTCGGCTACCCGCGAGGCGCCCCAGGCCCAGGCCGCCAGAATCCCCCAGTCGTACTGCGGGTAGGCGGCCGGAAAGCGGGTGTGTCGGAAAGTGAAGCTGCCGTCGGGCTCGCGCAGGGTGGTGTCTTCGGCGCAGTCGTTGTTGTTGTAGATGACCAGCGCAAAGCCGCGGCTGAGCACGTCTTGGCGGGTCTCGGCAATCTGCTCGGCGGTTGGTGTGGGCCGCTCGCGGATCATGCCCGGGGCGAGACCTTGCGCGGAGGTTCCCTGGGCAGTGGTTCCCGGCCCGACCATCAACAGCACGTCTTCGCCCTTGCCCTGGTTGGGGCCCATGGGGCTCTGCGGCAGCTTGGGTCCGCCGGGAGGCTCGGAAGCCTGCGCAATGATCGCCGGAAACGGTCCCTTGCGGTCGGTGGGCGTAAAGATGCCGATGTGCAGCTCCAGCTTGCGCTCCGGCCCGAAGGTGAGCTTCACCAGTTGATATTGGGCCTTGCCGCCCAGCACCGCTTCCGTGTGCAGCACCTGGCCCTGCACGTTGCCGGGCGCGGGCGGCAACTGGCCGGTGGCGTAGTACTCGAGCGTCTTGCGAATCTCCGCGCGGCGGCGCTTCCAGTCGGCCGCGGTGCGGACTTTTTTGCCGTTGTTGAAGGTAAACAGATCCGGCAGCTCGGGGTGCGCGGGCAGAGCGTTGACACCGGGCAGCGTGCCCATGGGTGCGTGGATGGCGGGCACCGGAATCTCGTGCGGATCGGGGCCTTCCACAGGAGCTGCGCTCTGGGCCACCGCAGGCCACGTCACCACCCCAGCAAGCAACAGCGAGAGAACAAGGCAACCGCAAGCTTTCATCGTCCTTCCATCCTCATCGTTCTATTGAGCTGCCATCCCACCCTTTCCGCACCAAACGCAGAAAGGATGGGGCACTCAGAGTTGGTTCTCGTTGATCGGCCCCATGGATTTGCTGCGTACTGTCCCACCCTAGCGACAAAAACAAAGGCGTCGCGAGGGTGGGGCACCCATTGATCGGTATTTACGGGCCGGATCAATAACTGACACCCCGGGTCCCTCGCACTTGGGGACCCGGGAAGGAAGACTCTCAATGTGCGAAGCGCGTCTGCTGCATGCAATGCCGCAAAGCGCGCCTTCCGCACCGCAGGTGCCTACGGCTTGACGCGCGTGGCGGTGAACTCCTGCGCCGGGCGGTCGCCGGCCTGGCGGGTGAATTTGATGGAGTCGGCTCCGTCGGCCTTGCCGGTGTAGGTGAGCTTGAATTCGTTGCCGTTGAAGTTCATCACTTGGTCAAAGCTGAGGCCGTCGCCATCGATTTTGCCGTCGCTGATGTCCATGCTGCCGCGCGGGCTGGTCACGGTGCCAGTCAGCTTGGCGCCGTCCACATGGAAGTCGAAGGTGATGGTCTGGGTGCCGCGCGGCGTCTCCACCGTGGCGGTCCACTTGCCGTTGAAGTCAGCCGCCAGGGCGCTCACCGCACCCAGGGCCACAAAGGCGATAGCTAAAAACAGTTTCCGGAACATGGTTGCGTTCTCCAATCCACGGCGGAGCCTGTGCCGCACTCCGCTCCTGCACGATGGACGGGCCGCAGCTTGTGGAAGACCCGCACCAGGAAGGTTTTTCTTTGCTCCCGGCAACCGGCTTGGCGGAAAACTTCGATCACGCTCTCATCCACTCCCGCGTGCCGTGGAAGCGGCAGGAGTGCGCGGCCACCTCAGCCGCCGCGGCCAGCGCATCGGCAAACTGCGCACCGCGGGCAAAGGCCGCGCAGAAGGCTCCGTGAAAGATGTCGCCCGCGCCCATGGTATCTACCGTCTGCACCCGGGGCACGGCGAGGCTTCCGCGCTCGTCTCCGCGCGCCCAGCGCACCGCCGCAGCGCCATGAGTGATGGCAATCTGGCGGACACCGGCCGCGGCAAGGAAGGCGATGGCCTCATCCTCGCTGGCGCAGCCCGGCGGATGGAAGTCGGCAGAGCAGATGGCGGTGTCCACCTGGGGCAGCAGCTCTTCCGTGCCCGGCTTCCAGCTGCCGCCATCCAGCACCACATGCGCCCCCTGAGCGCGCGCCGCAGCAGCCCACTGCCGGCAGGCCTGCATCTGATGACCATCCACCTCCACAATCTGCGCCCAGCGGCAGAGCTCCGCGTCGGGCTCGGCAACCGTTGCTCCGATGCGCGCGGCGTTGGCCGAAACCACTGTGCGCCGGCCCGCGGCATCCACGGCCACCGCCGAGATGGCCGGTACGCCGCCAAAGCCGGGATGGAGATCGGCCAGGCGAACGCCGAAGCGGCCGAGTTCCGCGCGCACCACTCCGGCCAGCGGATGGCAGCCCACTGCCGCGGCCAGCGCCGCCTGTCCGCCCAGATGCGCAAACGCGATGGCGGCATTGGTGGCAGGGCCGCCTACGTACACCTGTTGGCTGAGAGCGCCGATCTTCTGGTCGGGCTCCGGGAAGGCTACGACATCGTAGACCAGATCGATGGTTGCAAGACCCACGAAGAGTCCACGGAGTTCGCCGCCGGGGAGGAGATGGTTTGCGCACATTTGCCTCCATTGTAGCGATGCGCTGTGAGGCTGAGAGAACTACCCGCAACCTAACCCCGAAGGACGCGAAGCGAGTGGCTGCATGCAATGTCGCGAAGCGCGTCTGCCGCACCGCAGGTGCCTTCACAAAGGTTGGGTCCAAAGGAGACAATGACGGGGTCCGGAAATCTGCATCCGGTTCGGCCGTCCGACGAAGACGGACCGACAACTAAAGGAACGTTCGATGCACTCAATCTGGTTTGGCGAATTCATGGGTACGCTGATTCTGCTGCTGTTGGGCGGCGGCGTGAATGCCAGCGTCTCTTTGCGCAAGACTTTTGGCGAAGGTACGGGCTGGCTGGTGATCTGCACCGGCTGGGCGCTGGCGGTGCTGTGCGGCGTGCTGACCGCACAGGCTTTTGGTTCGGCGGGGGCGCATCTGAACCCGGCCATCAGCATGGCTGCGGCGGTGACGAACAACGACTACTCGCAGCTGGGCCTCTACTGGTCGGCGCAGATGCTGGGCGCAATGTGTGGATCTACGCTGGTGGTGCTCCACTTCTGGCCGCATTGGAAGGAAACCCCCAACTCGGCGGCCAAGCTCGGCGTCTTCTGCACCGGCCCGGCCATCCGCGCGCCGTTCTGGAACCTGTTGAGCGAGATCGTTGGCACTGCGGTACTGGTGATTGTGGCCGACGCCATCGGCTCGCATGGCGTTTCGGCCACCGGACCGGCTCCGGCGCTGGCGCCGTGGCTGGTGGGCTGCCTGGTGTGGAGCATCGGCCTCTCCCTGGGTTCAACCACCGGCTACGCCATCAATCCCACGCGCGATCTGGGACCGCGGCTGATGCATGCGCTGCTGCCGATTCCCGGCAAAGGCCCTTCGAACTGGAGCTACGCACCGATCCCGGTGGTGGGTCCGCTGATCGGCGGGGCGCTGGCCGGGCTGTTTGTGCATCTGGCCAAGTTCTAAAATAACTCTCCCATTGCTGTTGAGGGAATCTTCTCGATCCCGCGCATTGCCGGCTGGGAAAGATTCGAGAACGAACTGCCTTCTTTCCCAGGTCTCAGAATCGAGACCTGGGGCACCCGTGCATTGTCGGCTAGGAAAAATTCGAGAACCAGCTTCCTTCGTTCCCACCCTGGCCGCAAAAACAAGAACGCGGCGAGGGTGGGGCACCCAGAGAGTTTCTGCGGGAAAGAGTCGGAAATGAACCGACTTCTTTGTTTCTACAGATCTTCAGCTACTCGTAAAGCGAGGCGACTACGGAGAGTGCGGCGATTGCCGCCGTCTCAGCGCGGAGAATGCGCGGGCCCAGGGTGACCGCCCGCCAGCCGTTCTCGGCAAAGAGCGTCTCTTCCGCCGCCGACCATCCGCCTTCCGGACCAATGGCAATCTCGAGCGCAGGCAACTCGTCGCCGGCCTCGTCAATGGCTTCCTCGACCGCCTGGCGCAGAGTGGTGGCGCGCTCCTGCTCGGCCAGCACAATGCGCACGCAGCCGGCCGGCGCCTTCACACGGTCCTGCAGTCTGACTGGAGCGGCAACTTCAGGCACATCGGAGCGGCGCGACTGCTGCGCGGCCTCAT
>Ga0371490_1001836_pt1 | contig 10317 bp, 6 predicted proteins | sample MB2SIPfraction_FD_207959 | JGI IMG/M metagenome (GOLD analysis project Ga0371490, IMG submission 207959) | Lab enriched peat soil microbial communities from McLean, Ithaca, NY, United States - MB28FN SIP fraction | ecosystem: Environmental > Terrestrial > Soil > Wetlands > Peat | place: USA...
CACCGGCCAGGTCAACGATCTCGCCATCCAGACCGGCGCGGTTGCGGTGCATATCACGGGCGGTTTTCGGCATGACGGCGACGAGGCCGTACTGAACCTCCATCTTTCCGCTCCCAATCTTCCCGTCGACCAAGTGGAACAACTGCTGCCTGCCGCGGGAGTGACGCTTCCAAGTGGATCGCGCTTGAAGGGGGGCACGCTCACCGCCAATCTCGCTATTACCGGTCCGGTCAATGCCACCACCATCTCCGGGCCCATCGAACTCGATAACAGCCAGCTTGAGGGCTTCGACCTGGGCTCGAAGATTCAGGGCATCAATCCCATCAGCGGGACCTCCAACGGCACCGAGATCCAGAAGTTGAGCGCGGTGGTCAATAATTCGCCGCAAGGCACGCGCTTCAGCAATATCGACGCGGAGATTCCCAAGATCGGGACCGCGACCGGCGAAGGCACCGTTTCTCCCTCGGAGGAGTTGAACTTTCAACTGAACGCGAAGATTGCCGCCTTGTCCGCGGTGGGCGGGGTGGTCAATAACGGCGTCGGCGCCGTCGGCGGATTGTTCGGCAAGAACTCCAAGTTCGCCTCCCAATCCGGGTCCAACAGCGGCGGCATTCCGCTCACCATCACTGGAACCGCATCGAATCCGTCGATCCACGCCCAGGTGGGCAAGATGCTCAAACAAGCGGCCGGCAGCGTCGGCTCGACGGCGCAGAAACCAGTCAAATCGGTGAAAGGATTGTTCGGGAAATAAGCGGAGCTAGCGGGGTTAGCGGCGTTAGCGGTGCTAGCGAGCCCGCAGACCCGCTCGCTCTTCTCCTAAAATTGAAGGCGTGCCGCTTCCCTTCGCACCATCTCCCGCGCAGGACCGCGCTGCGCACCGCATCGTGGACGTACCCCGCATCTTCAGCGCTCCGCGAGCGCTTGCCTTTTGGCACCTGGCCAGCCTCGATGCGCCCACGGTGGCCATTGTCTGGTCGCTGGCTTTTGCATGGGCGGCACGCGTGCATCCCCCGCTATGGGTTCCACTCCTGCTGGCGCTGGCCACGTGGTCGGTGTATGTGTGTGATCGCCTGCTCGACGCTCGTGCCGGGCTGCGCGCGCCCGCGCGGCACACCTTGCGCGAGCGCCACCGCTTTCATTGGCGTTACCGGCGCGCGCTTCTGCCCATGGCCATTGCCGCGGCTTGCGCCGCCGCGGCAATCATCCTCGCCTTCATGCCGCCCCTGGCTCGCGCGCGAGACTCGGTATTGGCCGCCGCGGCTCTGGCTTATTTTTCCGGCGTGCACTCGGGCCGCAATGCGTGGCAATTCCCGCTTCGATGGTCGCGCTCCTTTCCCGGCAAGGAGTTTCTTGTAGGCGTGCTGTTTACCGCGGGGTGCGTGCTGCCTGCGTGGCATCGGCCTTTCTCCCTCGCCGCCCCGGGTTCCACGCTCTGGGTCTTCTGGATTCCGGCCGTTTTCTTCGCCGCTCTGGCGTGGCTCAACTGCAGTTGCATCGCGCGCTGGGAGTCGATGGATGAGCCCTACGTGGCGCAACCTGGCAGCACGAAGAACGTCCTCGGCGACCAGGGGCCGGAACCGCCGGCGACTTTCTATGCAAGCGTCCTGCTCGCATGCAGCGGATTTATCCTTGCGGTAGTGGGCGCATTGGTGCATCCGCATTCGGCTGCTCTGCTTGCGGCCGGGGCCACAAGCGCGTTGCTGCTGGCGCTCCTCGACCGCAACCGTGCTCGCTTTTCAGCGCTCGCGTTGCGCGCCGCGGCAGATCTTGTTCTGCTCACGCCGCTCGCACTCATTCCTGTCGCCTGGACTCTCAAATGAGCGCCCCTGCCTCCGCGATGCTTTCGTCCAAAACCCAAGAGCACGGAGTGCCGGGGGCCCTACGTCTCGGTTTTGAGACCTGTGATGGCACAAGCCCGTACACGGCACGATCAATCGTGCCCAACTTCGACCCCCTCGCGCGCCTCTACCGCTGGATGGAGCTTTTCACCTTCGGTCCGTGGCTCCAGCGCTGCCGTTGCGCATTTCTCGGCGATCTCGCCGCATGCCGGCGCGCCGCCGTTCTTGGCGAAGGGGACGGCCGCTTCACGGCGCAGCTGTTCCGCGCGAATTCCAGGATCGAAGTCGATGCCATCGACGCGAGCGCGGCCATGTTGCGCTCACTCCTCCGCCGCGCAGGGACAAGCGCCAATCGCGTGCACGTTCACTGTGGCGACGCGCGCACCTGGCAGCCGGCGAACCCGCCCTACGACCTGGTGGTGACGCATTTCTTCCTCGATTGCCTCACCGGGGACGAAGTGCGATCTCTCGCCGACAGATTGCGCGGCGCATTGTCGCCCTCTGGCCTGTGGGTGGTGTCGGAGTTCGCAATTCCTGAAGGAACATTCGGCCAGTGGGTGGCGCAGCCCGTAGTCTGGCTGCTCTATCGAGCCTTCGGCCTGCTCACCGGGCTCGCCGTCCGCAACCTGCCCGGTCATGCCGCCGTTCTTCGCGCCGCAGGATTCACCCTCCGCAAGCGCCGCAGCTTTCTGCACGGCCTGCTTGCCGCCGAACTCTGGACCGCAACTTAAAGATTCCATTTGAGGGTGAACGCTCAGAAGTAGGCGCCCGGCGCGCAGCAAATGTTACAAATCTGTTAAGATCAGACCTCAAGGAGCACGGCGCGTCCCTGAGTCCCCGCCGCATCGATCCCCATGATCCTCTACCTCATGCGCCATGCGAATGCCGGAACCATTCGCGAGAATCCCGTCCTTGACGCCAAGCGAGGCCTGATCAAGGAGGGCAAAGAGCAGTGCATGCTGATGGCGCGCGTGCTCAACGCCCTCAAGGCGCCGATTGACATGATCGTCTCAAGCCCGTTGAAGCGCGCCATGCAGACCGCGCAGCTGGTGGGCACGGAACTGGGGTACGAAGCCAGGGTTGAGATCAGTCCGGCGCTGGGATTGAACGGGAGTTACGCGGATTTCCAAAAGCTTCTGGCCAAATACGCGGACCGCGAGGGGATTCTCGTGGTGGGACACAACCCCAATATGTTCCAGTTTCTCGGCCGCCTCATCACCGGCAACGGCGGGGCTGCGATCCGCATGAGAAAGGCGTCGATCGCGCGCGTGGACATGAACCACCACCCGCCACGTCTGCAGTTGCTGATGGATCCGCGTTCGGCCCGCGGCCTTTACGCCAGCGTGACGAAGAGCTCGCGGCCGAAGACCTCGCGGAAGTAGCCGGCCTCCTTGCGCAGCGACCAGAGCTCGAGCTCCGCGCCGGTGCGCCCCGCGCGCAACTCCAGGTAGATGCGCTTGGGGTAAACTCTCACGCCGACACGCAAAACGTCGCTCGCCCGGTCCTGATTGAGCGCCTCCGCCAGGCGCAAAATCACCACCGCGCGCTGCACGTTTTTGTGCTCTTCGGTAGGTATGTTGCGCAGGGCGCGGTCGCCCGGCTGGGGGCGGCTCTTGCCCAGGTAGCGCGCGATAGCCGAGACCAGCGTGCGCTGCAGTTGCGTGTACCCGTAGATCTCCGAGCTGGAGATGATGTACTGCGTGTGACGATGATGCCCCTGGTGATTGATGAACTTGCCGGTATCGCGCAGCATGGCCGCGGCGGCGAGCCAGCTCTCGTACTCGGGCGAGAGTTCGTGCAGGCCCTTCAGCTCGCGGAAAAGCTGCACCGCGTGAGCGCGGACCGGATCGGCCTGGCGGCAATCGACGCCGTAGCGCCGCGCCGTGGCCAGCACGCTCTCCCAGCGCTCGTGCTCGAACTCGCGATGGGCCTTGGCGCGGGCATCCTGCTCGGCGAGCATCTGCGCCAGAATGCCGTCACGCAGGCCCAGCGGTGAGTAGCGGAAGCCCGGCAGAGCGAAGGTTTCGAGGACTTCAGCGTAGACCTGTGCGCCGGCAACAATGATCTCCGCGCGCCGCGGCCCGATGCCGGGCACCGCTTCGCGCTGGGGAAGCGACAGTTTGGCGAGTTTGGCGGCCAGCTTGCGTACCGCGCGCGCCGGCACCATGCCGGCGGGAAGGGCGGAACGACGCTGGGCGCGTTCGGATGCAAGCCCAGCCTTGGCAACCGTCTTGCCGGTTTTCTTGCCTCCGGACTTGCCATTCTTTGCGGCGGACCAGGCATCGGAGAGCGCTGCCGCTGTGCCGGAGGTGGCAATGACGAGCGGCGCGCGGCCCGGCTGAATGCGGCGGTGGGCGCGGCGCAGCTCGCGCGCAATCAACCGCCGCATACGCGCCAATCCGTCGGGCGCCACGGGATCGTCGCTGAGGAACTGCTCGGTCAAGCGCACTGCGCCCAGCGGCAGGCTGACGGTTTCCTTGATGCGCTTGTGCTCGGAGAGCGTGATCTCGCAGCTTCCGCCGCCCAGGTCGAACAGCAGCACGCGGCCGCCCGCGCCCGGCTCCGCGCCGGTCACGCCGAGATGAATGAGCCGCCCTTCTTCGAGGCCGGAGATGATCTCCATGTTCCAGCCGGTTTCAGCCTTCACCCATGCCTGAAAGGCGGCCGCGTTGCGCGCGTCGCGCATGGCGGAGGTGGCCACCACGCGAATGCGATCGACACCGTGCGTTTGCACCGCGCGCTGAAAGCGCTTGAGAGCGCGTAGCGTGGCCGCCATGGCTTCAGGCGAGATGAGGCCTGTGTCGAAGACGCTGCCGCCCAGCCGCGTCACTTCGCGGTCTTCGGCCAGCGTCTTGAGCCGGTGCGCCTGCACCCTGGCGATCTTCAACCTGCAAGAGTTGGAGCCGATATCGATGGCGGCAAACGTCGGCATTTTTTGCTGTTGCGCTCCGCGGAAAGAATCGACCCATCGCCAAGATACACGATGGCGGGGTGCAGCGACAGGTGTCAGGTTTCAGGCCGGCGCGTCAGTCTTTCAGCACCGCCTGCAGTTGGCGCAAGGCGTCCGCAGCTCCCTTTCCGTCGCCCTTTTCCAGGCTCGCGAAGAGCTGGTCCCAGGCGCCGCTTCCGGCCTGGAAGGGTGGTGATGTCTGGATGTAGTAACGTGTGCCGGTAGAAATCCAAGATTTTGCCGCCATCTGGTTCACACGGCCCATAAGCGAAGCCGCCGTGGCGCGCGCATCGGCCTTGCTGCCGACGGCAAACTGGCAGGTTAGGCGGACCACGTCGCGGGCCACGATCTCCGATGGCGTGAGTTGGGAATCCTGAACCAATGCGGCCTGCTGCAGGCACACATCGAAGCGATTCGCGGTCAACGCGGCCTCCTCGAGATTCAGCCGGTTACTCGGGGCCGGGTCCTGCGCAACCACCTGCTGAAACAGTACGAACGACCGCGCAAAATCCAACGACACTTCGTGAGCCGCGGTTGCGAGTTCCTCAAGCGCCACCAGGTCGTACGCGTTGCCGTTCGCGTCCAGGCACACCGGATACGCGATTTGGAAGCTGGCGTCGTACTCCCAGAGCATTCCGAAACAGCCGCGATACGCGGCCGGTTTGCCGTTGTGCACGTACTCATCGAAGTACGTCTTGCTCACCGTCCTCTTGTCAGCAACCGGTTTGCCGTCGCGGTCGTAATACAGCCTTCCGACCTCGCGCTCGGAGGAATCGTATTGAACCGCGATCTTTTGATATCCGGTATCGAGTTGATTCATCGGTTTGCCCTGTGCATCCAGGCAGCCCTTGGCGGTGATGATGCCGTGCTGATCGCGCTCACGGGCGTAGGCGTAGCAGCCCTCGGGGGAATCGGCGACCGGCTGCCCATCCGGACCGAAGAAGCGCTCCTCCTTCAGGGAACCGTGGTCGTCCAGGATGTAGACGGCTTTCTGGAAATCCGCTATTTCCCGGCTCGCGGGCTTGCCGGCATCGTCATAATTGCTTGATTCGGTCTGGTTTCCCCAATTGTCGTATTGCCAGCGAGCGATCGGAGGGCCTCCGTCGGGAGACGACACGGGCTTGCCGTTCAGATCGTGGAATAACTCCTCGACCACATCGCCGCGAGCGTCCAGGCTATAGGTAATACCGGCGAAGCCCTTGTTCGCCGCGACGGGATTTCTGTCCTTGTCGAGATAATCCTCCTCTACAAGGCCCAGCTTGGTGTACCTGGTGTCGATGATATAGGCGCCGTGCACCTCCGGCGTCCCGCCGCCCGTGAAAAACTGAACCTCGCTGACGTAGCCCTGCGCATCGTAGTGAACGTCGCCGCTCGAAACGGCCGTACCGTCGGCCCCGGCCACGGAGAACAGGCGGGTGTTCCGGACATTGCCGACCTTCATGAAGAGATCAGCCGGCGTGGGGGCATAGCTGAGCGCATAGACCATGCGCCCCTGCATGTCGAGCGCCACCTCATGGACAGCCTGGCCCTTTTCGTCGTAGGTGAATTCCAGCCGGCAGAATTGCCCTTCCACGCCGCTGGTGGGAAATAAAACCGACTGGTCCAGCTGCGAATCCATGATGAGCTGCCCGTAGCCGTTGATCGCTTCAACGGCCAGGATCTCTCCCCAGAAACCCTTGCGCGTGACTTTGAGCGACTCGTCGCGGTGAGTGACCTCGTTTTTGGATAAAGGCCCGGCCACCTTGTAGGAGCCATTCGTGCGCAGAAACCTTGCATAGTAGGAAGTACTGGGATGCACCCAGCCAAGCCAGTAGAACACCGATCCTGCAATCCCCAGCAGCACCACGGTGGCCCAGATCGCCGTCCTGGTTCTTGCCAGCCGCAGCTGGCGCCGAAGCTGCGCCTGCTCGCGCCGTTCCCGGCTCTTCTGCACCAGCCCGGTGAGCAGATCGTGCGCCAGCTCGACGTGCCGCGTGCCCAGCCGGTCTTCATAGCGCAGCAGCCGCCGGTCGACGAGCTCATCGAGGTCTTTATCGGAGATGTGTTCGCGACGCGCTTCTTCGACAGGCATGGTGGCGCGGAATCCCGCCGGCGTAACCAGATTCTGTTCCACGAACAGGCGCACGGAATCGCTGAGTCCGCTCAGGCTGCGCTCGTAGAACCTCTCCAGGATGCCGCCCTTTTCGGCAGCCACCAGCGCGCGCGTGATCCCGGTCTGCCCCGTCGCCAACATGCGCTCGAAGAGCTCGTTGCACATCACGTTGAGGTACGCGGGCTCGACCTCTTCCGCTGCAGTACTCACACCCTCACCGCGCCGGCTGCTGATCACGGCATCGATGATGTCCTGCGCGACTTCGTCAGTGACCCACTGTTTTCCGGAGTTGCGGATGATCTCCAAACCACGCGCGGCATCCAGCGGCCCCAACGCGAAGCGGTTGCGCATGATGGCGGGAAGAATGGGCCGCAGCGTATCCAGCCGCCACACGAAATCCTCGCGCAGCGAAAGCACGATCTTGTAGTTCGGAACCCCGGCCTCGACCGATTGCCGCTGGCCTGGCGCCTCCGCTCTCTGCCGCACTGCGGCGGGTATGCGGTTTTCCGCCAGGTCCGCCAACTGCTCAAAGATATCCGAATCCTGCTGCCGGCTGCCCCCCAGAGTAAAGATCTCTTCAAACTGGTCGAAGACCAGCACCGGAGTGAGCCGGTCGTTGCGCGGGCCCCAGAAATGCACGCGGTGAAAGTACTCCCACAGCGTTTCGTGCTCCGCAGGCTCTTGCCCGCTCTCGACATCGATTCCGCTCTCGCGCGCCTTCTCCTCGGTGATTGTCTTCACCTGTTCAACAGCGCTGCGGGCCTGCGGCAAGTAGTCGAACTTCAGAACCACAGGGAAATGCCCTGCTAGCCGCAGCAGGGGAAACACGCCAGCCCGCAGCAACGAGGTCTTGCCCAGTCCAGAGCGTCCGAACAGAACTGTGAGCGTGTCGCGCTGGATGAACCGCAGCAGTTCCTGCGTCTCAGCCTCGCGCCCGAAGAAGAGGTGCGCCTGCTCCTCCGTGTACCAGCTGATTCCTGGCCACGGATTCTGTGCCGGCGTGAGAGGCGGCGCGGGCGTGCTCATTGTCACCTCCGGTAGTTGCGGATGCCGCGGCTCAGCGTGTCGATGAATGCGGGTGGCACCTGCCCATCGCGCAGGCGCGTCCACTGCGCCGGCTGGAAAACACCATCCACAAATTTTGCGCCACTTGGCGTGTCATCGATGACCAGCGGCTGAAAGTAGTAGTCCTCCGGACGGCGCTCCTTGGCCGCGTCCTCCGCCATCCGCCATTCGCGCCGCACAAACCTCTTGGGGCCGGCGCGCTCCCAGGTTCGCGAGATAATTGGCACGAAAAACGATGCATCGCGGATGTTTTCGCCGATTTTGTCCGCGTAATGGTTCCCGGGATCCTCCGGAAGCTCCTGCACGTCCATCCAGGTGTCGATCTTGTTGTCTTCCAACTGCTTCCGAATAGCAAGCACTTTGTCGCGGTCTTCGCTGAAGTAGCTCAGGAACACCGCCCCCCGCATGAACTTTGGCGCCGCGGCCACAGGCTCCGCCGTTGTCTCGGACGCGGAGCGATCGCCGCACTCCTGCCAGCGCCGGAAGAGTTGCTCGACGAAATCGACGGGCGAAATGGAAGTGACAACCTTGGCCCGCCGCCGCTTCAGGTACTCGACCAGCCCCGGCTCGCAGTTCTGGCTCACATAGTACATTTTGACCGTTTCCAGGGGGCGGCAGCCGTTGATGGCGTGAATGAAGAATCGGCCCAGCCAGTCGGGCATGCTGCATCCCAGCAGCAAAATCGTCTTCGTCTGTAAGTGGTCGTACAGGGTGTCAGGCGCGTATGACCCTTTGTCGAGCAGCGACCAGCTCCACTCGATCAGGTCGTCTTCGGTCTTGGCGAAGGTTCCGTCGGTTTTGCTGGTGGCTCCAAAGAGGTAATACACGCCGGGAATCCTCGCATCAAGGAATTTGGTAGGCAGGTCGACCTTGGCTTTCTCTCCTTTGGGCATGAACTTGATCTGCTCGACTGTGGGGCCCGGCCGCTCCTCGGTCATGGCCTGCATCATCAGGTGATCGACGGTGGTCGTAATGTACAGGGAGAAATCGAGGATGGCAGCGAGATTGCGCAGGGAAACAGGAGTCGGCCAATGCGGCCCTCGCGGCTTCTGCACCACGTCATCGATGCTGAAGGCCAGGTCCCCCGCGCTCACCCGCTGGCTCAGAAGATTGGCAAGTTCATAGATCGTCCAGCCTCGCCCGCCCGCGGGCTGCTTGATCTTTATCTCTGTTGCCAGTTCAGGTTCCCATCGCTCGGGCGATGCCAGCTCCCGGCCCCATATCTCGTAAAGAGGCGTCGGCTCGCCGTTTTCCGGCACCATCAGCAGCTCCGGCCCCAGCACCGGAACCACCTCGCCTCCCTGAATGAGGCTAACCAGCTTGTACCATTCATTTTCCGTCATTTCGGTCGTGACCGAAGCTGCGGACCGGACAGGGAGCGAAGTACTCATAACCGTCCCTCACGCTTAAGAGTTCCCCGGCGCGCGAGCGAGAGAAGCACCTGGATCACGACTCTTCGGTCAGGGGAAACAGCCTCTTAGTGTCAATCTCCGCGTGGTTCCAAGTGATAGGGTTTTCTGCGCGTTGCGGGCTCGATCCTCACTCTATCACGAAGCTGCAAATTCCACGCAGAATTTCCTTGGCGCTCGCCGCAGGGCGAGGCCCGCGCAGTGAAGGCGGGTGAGAACGAGCGTCTCATGCCCATACCTGGCTCGGCCCAGTCCAGCCCGACCCACGGGATTCCCGGCGCTCCGATGCCCAGCGGACTGCACGGCAGCAACGCTCAGCGCCTTTACGGTTTAATGATGGTTGCGAGCAGCGCCGACAGGCCGTTCCATGCGATCTGGACGCCGATGCAGAGCAGAATGAACGCGATCACGCGCAGGATTCCATGGGCCGTGGAGGGCCGGATTTTCTGGGTGATCTTGGGGGCGTAGGCGTAGCAGAAATAGCACAGCACGCTGAGAACAACGATGGCGAGAAACACCGCAACGTGCGCCAGAATGTCCTGGCTGAGAACTTTATTCGAGATGTGCGCGGTTACGGTCAGCAATCCAACCAGCGTCCCCGGCCCGGAGGTAATGGGAAAGGTGTACGGGTAAAAGACGCCCTCTTCGAGATGCCGCGTATCGGGTTCGCCGCTTGGGCCGGTCTCTTCCTCCTTGTTGCGAAAATCTGCGCCTGCGCTTCTCTCGTTCAAAACCGTCCATCCCATGGCCGCCACCACCATGCCACCGGAAAGTTGCACGATGGGCAAAGAGATGCCGAAGAATTTGAGGATGGTCGCGCCCAGAACCTCGAAAATCGCAAGGAAGATGATGTTATTGATGGCGATCCTGCGTGCCAGCGAGCGAAGGACCTTGGGCGGCGCATCGCCGACCAGCCCGAGAAACACCAGCGCGGACCCGAGAGGGTTGATCAGCGGCAGGAGC
>Ga0371490_1001840_pt1 | contig 10301 bp, 18 predicted proteins | sample MB2SIPfraction_FD_207959 | JGI IMG/M metagenome (GOLD analysis project Ga0371490, IMG submission 207959) | Lab enriched peat soil microbial communities from McLean, Ithaca, NY, United States - MB28FN SIP fraction | ecosystem: Environmental > Terrestrial > Soil > Wetlands > Peat | place: USA...
CGGCGACAACGTGCAGCTGGAAGTGGAGCTGATTACGCCGGTGGCGCTGGAAAAGGGATTGCGTTTTGCGATCCGCGAAGGCGGCCGCACGGTGGGCGCGGGCACGGTCTCGGAGATTATCAAGTAAGGCAGTGAAGAAGTGAATGAGTGAAGCAGTGAAAGAGTGAATGAGTGAAGAAATGAAAAAGTGAAGCCGTAAAGCACGATTTGTTCACTATTTCACTATTTTACTTCTTCACTTTCCCACTGCTTTCCCGAAGGGAAGCCAATGGTAGGACAGAGGATTCGCATCCGGTTGAAGGCATACGATTATCGCGTGCTGGACACCTCGACCGGCGAGATAGTGGAGACGGCCAAGCGCACCGGGGCAACGGTGGCCGGGCCGATTCCCTTGCCGACGATCAAGAACAAGTATTGCGTGCTGCGTTCGCCGCACGTGGACAAGAAGTCGCGCGAGGCCTTCGAGATTCGCACGCACAAGCGGCTGATCGACATTCTCGAACCGACCCAGCAGACGGTGGACGCGCTGATGAAGCTCGATCTGCCGGCCGGCGTCGATGTCGAGATTAAGGCGTTTGAGAAGTAGTTCTCAGTTCACAGTTCTCAGTTGTCAGTATTTACCGGATCATCGATAGATGCACTGAACTGAAGACTGAGAACTGAGAACTGAAGACTGAGAACTTGCTTGACCCGGCAGTGCGATGAATTCGCGTCGCATGATGAGGAAAGGGAATCATGGGCGTTGTAGGGATTTTGGGAAAAAAGATTGGCATGACGCAGGTCTTCGACGAAAAGGGCGATGTGCACCCGATTACGGTGTTGCAGGCCGGTCCATGCGTGATTACGCAGTTGAAGACGCTCTCCAGGGACGGCTACGAGGCCGCGCAGATCGGGTTGGTCGAGTTCGTAAAGGACAAGAATGTGACCAAGCCGCAGAAGGGGCACTTTGCCAAGACCGAAGCGCCGCCGATGAAGGTCATCAAGGAAGTCGCGCTGGAACTGGATGCCGATGGAGTGGTGGCCACCAAGGCCGGCGACCGGGTGCTGGTGGACATCTTCTCCGAGTCCAGGTTCGTGGACGTGATTGGCACGTCGAAGGGCCGGGGCTTTGCCGGCGTGGTGCGCCGCCACAAATTCGCTGGCGGGCCCAAGTCGCACGGTCACATGTTTCAGGTGCAGGGCTCGATCGGCGCAAGCAGCTATCCTTCTCGCGTCTTTCCCGGCCAGCGTATGCCTGGGCACATGGGCGCCGAGCAGGTAACGGTGCGCAACCTGCGCATTCGCGGCATCGACCTGGAAGAAAACCTTCTGATGGTCGAGGGCGCGGTGCCGGGAAGTCGCGAAGGCTACGTGCTGATCTCCAAGGCCAAGACTCCGCCGCGCGAGCGCCGCGGCTTTGCCGGCACGGGCACGGTCGATCCGTTGAAGGCTTCGAAGAAGGCCGGCGTCGGCAAGAGGAAGTAGGACTGGCCGTCCAGGCATACGCGCCTTGCGGCGCATGAAATTGATGGCCGGAGAATAGACCGGCGGAAGAAGAAGACGATGGCAAAAGTGGATGTATTGAATTTGAGCGGTAAGAAGGTGGGCTCGCTGGAGCTGGCCGACGCGCTTTTTGCGCCCGACCAGGTGAATGAGGCTCTGCTGTGGGAGGCGGTCAAGCACTACCGCGCCTCGCTGCGCCAGGGCACGCACAAGACCAAGAGCCGCACCGAGGTTGCCGGTTCGGGCAAGAAGCTGTGGAAGCAGAAGGGCACGGGAAGGGCGCGCATCGGCTCCGTCCGGTCTCCTTTATGGCGTCATGGCTACACGGTGCATGGGCCTCAGCCGCGCAGCTACGATTACGCCTTTCCGCGCAAGAAGCTGCTGGGCGCGCTGCGCTCGGCGCTGGCCGCCAAGCTGGCCGACGGCAAGCTGACGGTGGTGGACACGCTGGAGCTGAAGGAAGCCAAGACCAAGCAGTACCGCGCGGCGCTCGACAAGCTGAACGTGACGCGCACGGCCTTGCTGGTGGAGAGCGGCAAGACGCTGGCCCCGGCGCTGGTGCTGGGCGCGCGCAACCTCAAGGGCGTGGAACTGGTGCTCAACAACGAGGTGCACCCCTACGATCTGCTGCGCTATGAGCGGGCTATCTTTTCCAAGGCCGCCATCGAGCAGATCGCCGAAATGCTCGGGAAAAACGCGTCAAAACGCGATGCGGGGCGCAAGCTCGCCGCAGAGACGGAGGCCGCCTGATGCCGACACTTTACACCGTAATTCGCCGCCCGCTGATTACCGAAAAGGGTTTGGGAGTGAAGGAGACCGAGGGGACGCTGGTCTTTGATGTCGCTCCCGGCGCCTCCAAGACCGAGGTCAAGCAGGCCGTCGAGGCTCTCTTCAAAGTGAAGGTCTCCGCGGTCCGCACCGCCAACGTGGTTGGCAAGGAACGCCGCCGCGGCAAGTACGCGGGCTTCCGCCCGGACTGGAAGAAGGCTTATGTCCGGCTGAAGGCCGGCCAGAAGCTGCCCGAGTACGTGAGCAACCTGTAAGTGCAGCTCTTAGCTTTTAGCTCGGGAAGTGCGTGAGCGAAGCAGGGAGTTAGGAAGTCAGGCAAAGAAGTTTGTTAAGCAGGATGAGCTGAAGGCTTATAGCTAAAAGCTAAAAGCGAATAGCTCATCAAGGACAACGACCATGGCAATCAAGACATACAGACCGGTAACGCCGACCTTGCGCTTCCAGACCTCGCTGGTCAACGACGACCTGACGACAGATAGGCCGCACAAGCCGCTTCTGGTGGTTAAGCAGCGCACCGGAGGGCGGCGCAGCACGGGCGATCTGACCATCCGCCATCACGGCGGCGGACATAAGCAACAATTGCGCCTCATCGATTTCAAGCGCGAGAAGTACGGCGTGCCGGGGCGGGTGGCGACCATCGAGTACGACCCCAACCGTTCGGCGCGCATCGCGCTGGTGCACTACGCCGACGGCGAGAAGCGCTACATCCTGCAGCCGGTGGGCCTAAAGGTGGGCGCCACGGTTAGCTCCGGACCCGATGCCGATATTCTGGTGGGCAACGCGCTGCCGCTGAAGAACATTCCCTCCGGCACCACGGTTCACGCCATTGAACTGCGGCCGGGCAAGGGCGCGCAGATGGCCCGTTCGGCCGGAACGCAGGCGCAACTGGTGGCCAAGGAGGGCGAGTACGCCCTGCTCAAGCTGCCCTCGGGCGAGACCCGCAAGGTGCTGGCCGAGTGCATGGCGACCATTGGCCAGGTGGGCAACACGGATCATGAGAACGTTTCCATCGGCAAGGCCGGGCGCAACCGCTGGAAGGGCATTCGCCCCTCCAACCGCGGCGTGACCATGAACCCTGTGGACCACCCGCACGGCGGCGGCGAGGGCAAAACCTCGGGCGGCCGTCATCCGGTGACCCCGTGGGGCCAGCCGACGCGCGGCTACAAGACACGCAACAACAAGCGGACGGACGCGTTCATCGTCAGCCGCCGGGTGAAGTAGAGGAGCTGTTTTATGGCACGTTCGACAAAGAAGGGCCCGTTTGTGGATGCGCACCTGACCGTGAAGATCGGGGTGCTCAATGCGGCCAACGACAAGAAGGTAGTCAAGACCTGGTCGCGCCGCTCGACGATCTTTCCCGAGTTTGTGGGCCACACCATTGCGGTCCACAACGGCAGGAAGTTTGTTCCGGTGTACGTGACCGAGAACATGGTGGGTCACAAGCTGGGCGAGTTTTCGCCCACGCGCATCTTCAAGGGACACACTGGGGGCAGCAAGGCGGCATCCACGGAGACCGCCGCCAAGCCGCGGTAAGGCAGCTTTCGGCCATCATCTGTCAGCCTTCAGCTTGATTGAGGCTCTATTGACGGTGGGGTGGCGGGGAATAGAAGGACGCCAGGAGCAAAGAGCAATTTCCGGCAGGAACGAAGCTGAGAGCTGAAAGCTCAAGATTGAGGAAGAGACAATGGCAGTCGAAACAAGGGAATACCGGGCCGAGGCCAAGTTCCAGCGCGTGTCGCCGCAAAAGGCGCGGCTGGTGCTTGACCTGATCAAGGGCCGGGGGGTTGAGGAGGCGCTCACCACGGCGGCCTTCACCAAAAAGCGCATCGCCCCGGTGATTCATAAGCTCTTAACCTCGGCGGTGGACAACGCCAAGTACGTGGCCGGCGAGCAGGGCATCGATCTGGACGTGGACAACCTCTACGTCAAGCTGGCCCTGGCCAACGACGGGCCGCGCATGAAGCGCATCCGTCCAGCTCCCATGGGCCGCGCCTTCCGCTATCAGCGCAGGCTGACGCACATCATCCTTTCCGTGGCCGAGCGCGAGGCGGCGGCGGGCCTGGTGACCAAGGTGGAAGAACCGCCGGTGGCGCCCAAGGCAGGCAAGACGAAGGCCGCGGAGCCGAAGGCAGCGTCGAAGGCAACCAAGACGCCGGCAGCCAAGACTAAGACGAAGGTCGAGGAGCCGAAGGCGGCCAAGGCAACCAAGACGAAGGCTGAGGAGCCGCAGGCAGCGGCCAAGACGGCCAAGGCAACCAAGAAGAAGGCCAGCACCAAGGCCTAGAGGGTTTTGAGGGAAATAGCATGGGACAGAAGGTCCATCCTTACGGATTCCGGCTGGGAGTGAACAAGCCGTGGCGTTCGCGCTGGTTCTCAGAGCGCGACTTTGACAAGCTCCTGGTCGAGGACGTGAAGCTCAAGGCTGAGCTGCGCGAGAAGCTGAAGGCGGCAGGGGTCAGCTCGGTGGAGATCGAGCGGCCGGGCAACAAGCTGCGCTTTCTCATCCGCACCGCCCGGCCGGGCATCGTGATCGGCCGCAAGGGCGCGGAGATCGAGAAGCTCAAGATCGAGCTTGGCAAGCGCACCAACCGTGACGTGTTCATCGACATCATCGAGGTGAACAAGCCGGAGCTGGATGCGCAACTGGTCTCCGAAGCCATTGCTCTGCAACTGGAAAAGCGGGTCAGCTTCCGCCGCGCCATGCGCAAGAGCGTGGACTCGGCGCTGAGGTTCGGCTGCAAGGGAATCAAGGTGCGCGTGTCGGGCCGCTTGAACGGCAACGAGATTGCCCGTTCGGAGTGGTACTTGCAGGGGCGGTTGCCGCTGCACACGCTGCGCGCCGACATCGACTACGGCTTCACCGAGGCGCAGACGACCTATGGCGTAATCGGCGTGAAGACGTGGATCTATCGCGGCGACATCTACGAGCAGAAGCGCCGCCAGCCGGCCGCGGTGGGCACGTCGGTGTTCTAAGAGCAGCTATCAGCTGACAGCTAACAGCTGACAGTTGGATGGTTCAGGGAAAGAAAACTGTTAGCTGTTGGCTGTTCGCTGTCAGCTTCTTTTACGAGGGTTTTCGCTATGTTGATGCCAAAGAAGGTGAAGTTTCGCAAGCAGCAGAAGGGCAAGAGGCGCGGAAAGGCCTGGCGCGGCTCGTCGATCTCCTTCGGTGAATATGGCCTGCGCGTCATGGAGTGCGGCTACATCACCGACCGGCAGATCGAGGCCAGCCGTGTCGCCATGACCCGCTTCATCAAGCGCGGCGGCAAGATCTGGCTGCGCCTGTTCCCGGATAAGCCCATCACCAAGAAGCCGGCCGAAGTCCGCATGGGCTCGGGCAAGGGCGCGCTGGACCATTGGGTCGCGGTGGTGCGGCCGGGCAAGATCCTATTCGAGATGGAAGGCGTGGACCAGGCGACGGCGCGGGAGGCCATGCGCCTGGCGTCGAACAAGCTGCCGTTGCTGACCAAGTTCGTGATGCGGCCGGGCGCGGAAAAGATTGAGGCCGCGGCCAAGTAAAGCAGCTATCAGCTTTCAGCCGTCAGCCTTCAGTTTTGGCTCATCGTTGAGAGTTGCTAGCAAGGATGGTTTTTGGAGAACAAGCTAGAAGCTGAATGCTGATAGCTGATAGCTGACGGCTGAATGCTAATTGCTACCCGCTGGTTGGAGAGAGAAACACAATGGAACTCGAGAAGATTCGCAATTTGAGCGACGAAGAACTGGCGCACCAGGAGAAGACTGCCTCCGAGCAACTGTTCCGGCTTCGCTTTCAGGTCTCGCTGCAGCCCAACGAAGGAGTGAGGAAGCTCCAGCAGTTGCGCAAGGAGATCGCACAGATCAAGACCGTGGCCAAGGAGCGCGAGTTGGGCATTCGCGGAGCGGTCAAGGATGCTGCCGCCGATGCCGAAGCGGCCGCGGACGGCAAGAAGGGAGCCCGCAAATGACGGCGGCACAAGAGGCGGTACAGGCGCCGGCAACCGCAGGCGCGCGGCGCAATGAGAAGGTTGGCCAGGTGGTTTCGACCAAGATGCAGAAGACCATTGTGGTCGAGGTCGAGATGCGCAAGGCTCATCCCAAGTACAAGCGGATCATTCGCTCCACCAAGAAGTTTTATGCCCACGACGAGCAGAGTTCGGCGAGGCTGGGCGACGTGGTGCGCATCCGCGAGACCCGTCCGCTGAGCAAGCTGAAGCGGTGGGCGCTGGAAGAAATCGTGCGGCGCTCGGCCCTGGGGCAACTCGAGGACGCGACCATCGATACCGAAGTCAAGGTTGCCAACTAGCAAGTGCAGTTATCAGTTGTCGGTGGTCAGTTTTCAGCAAGTCCATTGGAATCTTGAAAGATGAGTCTAAGTCGGACTGAGAACTGAAAACTGAGAACTGAAAACTGAGGACCAAGGAGAAGAACCCATGGCTGTGCAAATGAGAACCATGCTCGCGGTGGCCGATAACTCCGGCGCGCGCAAGCTGCAAGTGATTCTGCCGCTGGGCGGCGGGTTGGGCAAAAAGGCAGGTCTGGGAGACATCGTGACCGCCGCGGTCAAGGAAGCCTCGCCGGACGGCACCATCAAGAAGGGCAAGGTAGTGAAGGCGGTCATCGTCCGCACCCGCAAGGAGCATCGCCGGCGCGACGGAACCTATATTCGCTTCGACGAAAATGCCGCCGTGGTGATCGACGATACCCACGAGCCGGTGGGCACGCGCGTCTTCGGGCCGGTGGCCCGCGAACTGCGCGAGAAGAAGTTTTTGAAGATTGTTTCGCTGGCGCCTGAAGTGGTGTAACGAGGTTTTGGAGAGAAGATGCAGAGTTTGAGTATTCATCGCAATGATACGGTCAAGGTCCTCAGGGGCGCGGACCGCGGCAAAACGGGCCGTGTGCTGCGCGTCTTCCCCGACAAAGGCACGGTGCTTGTCGAGCATGTGCGCGTGGTCAAGAAGACGGTTTCCAGCAAGCAGGGACAGCGGACCAAGGGCGGCATCGCGGAGCAGGAATCGCCTATCGATGTCTCCAATGTGCAACTGGTCTGCCCCAACTGCGGCCCGGCGCGCGCGGGCTCGAAGGCCGAAGGCGGCGTCAGGGTTCGCATCTGCAAGAAGTGCGGGCAGGAGCTGCCGACGAAGAAGTAGGAATGGCAGTGAAGAAGTGAACGAGTGAAGAAGTGAATCGTTCACCGGGCAATCGGAGCGGCACGGAACGAGAAAAACTCCGCCCGTGCGGCAAGCACTTCCGCAACGGTAAACGGCCCCACGATTCATGTGGTAGCCAATCCGGGCGCCGGAAGAAAGAGAGCAGAGCATTATGGCGGCAAGGCTGAAAGAGAAGTATCACAAGGAGATCAAGCAGGCTCTGCAAAAGGAGCTGGGGCTGGATAATCCCATGGCGGTTCCGGAGCTGGATAAGATCGTCGTCAACATGGGCCTCGGCGAGGCCACGCAGAACACCAAGCTGCTGGACCCGCTGGTAGCCGACCTGGCGGCGATTGTGGGGCAGAAGCCGGTGACCACCAAGGCGAAAAAATCGATTGCCGCCTTCAAGGTGAGAGCCGGTATGTCGATTGGCGCCATGGTGACGCTGCGCAACGAGAAAGCTTACGAGTTCCTGGACCGGCTGATTTCGACGGCGCTGCCACGGGTGCGCGATTTCCGCGGCGTTTCCACGAAGAGTTTCGATGGACGCGGCAACTACACGCTGGGATTGAAGGACCAGCTCATCTTCCCGGAGATCGATTACTCCAAGGTGGAGAAGATGAAGGGCATGAACATCACCATCGTGACCACGGCCAAGGACGACAACCAAGCGAGGGCGCTGCTGAAGCACTTCGGAATGCCGTTCCGCCAAGGCGCGTAAGGGGATAAGAGGAATATGGCAACCACTGCAAAAAGGGTGAAAGACGCGCGGAAGCCGAAGTTCAGCTGCCGCAAGCACAACCGGTGCCAGCTTTGCGGGCGGCCGCGCGGGTTTCTGCGCAAGTTCGGCGTCTGCCGCTTGTGTTTCCGCGCGCTGGCGCTCAAGGGAGAGATTCCCGGCGTCATCAAGTCGAGTTGGTAGCAAGTAAGTTCTCAGTTGTCAGTTCTCAGTTGTCAGTTTTTTCGAACGAGCTGACAAGCGGCCAAGAAAGTCCAAGACGCCGGTAACTGAGAACTGAGAACTGACAACTGATAACTGTAGTAGACATTCCCGCTGGTTTCCGGCAGCAGGCGGACGAACGGGGAATGAAGGAGAAGGAATGAGTTTGACCGACCCAGTAGCCGATTTTCTGGCGCGAATCCGGAATGCGATCCGGGCGCGTCACCAGAAGCTGGATGTACCGGCTTCCAAGCTGAAGACCGAGATCGCCCGCATCCTCAAGGAGGAGGGCTACATCTCGAACTACAAGACCCAGGAAGAGGAAGGCAAGCTGGTGCTGCGCGTGTACTTGAAGTACGGCGGCACGGAGGCGGCCATCCGCGATCTGGCGCGCATCTCGCGTCCCGGCTGCCGGGTCTACATCGGCCGCGACGAGATCAAGCGCGTCCAGGGTGGTCTCGGCATTTGCATTCTCACCACGCCCAAGGGCGTGATGACCGGTCGTCAGGCGCGCCGCGAAGGCGTGGGCGGCGAACTGTTGTGCGAAGTGTGGTAATGCAGTTCTCAGTTGTCAGTTCTCAGTTTTCAGCCAAAAACTGATTCCTGAGAACTACGAACTGGAAACTGAGAACTGTTTTACCGGCTGCAGTGGAACTTGGGGCGTTAAAGCTGTCAACTGAAAACTGACAACTGAGAACTGCCTCACAGGGACTCGCAAGCCAGATGAAGGATTGATTCGATGTCGCGAATTGGAAAGAAGCTGATTCCGCTGCCCACGGGCGTCAAGTACAAGGTCGAGGGCAACACGGTTATGGTCGAGGGGCCCAAGGGCAAGGTCTCGGCGCTGATTGCGCCTGGCATTACGCTGGAAACCAAGGATGGCGTGCTGCACGTCAATCGTGAGAACGACAGTCAGGCGGCGATGCACGGGCTGACGCGCTCTTTGGTAGCGAATGCGGTTCACGGCGTCACCACGGGCTGGAAGAAGGAATTGGACATCGTGGGCATCGGCTATCGCGCTGAGTTGAAGGGCAAGGGCACGGTGGTTTTCACGCTGGGCTACTCGCATCCCATCGAATTTCCGTTGCCTTCGGGCATTGAAGTGGCCATCGACCCCAAGCAGCTTCACCTGACCATCACCGGCATCGACCGGCAAAAGGTGGGCCAGGTGGCGGCTGATATGCGTTCGCTGCGCAAGCCCGATCCGTACAAGAACAAGGGCGTGCGCTACTCCGACGAGAAGCTCAAGAAGAAGGCCGGCAAGACGGGAGCAAAGTAAAGCTGTCAGTTCCCAGTTCTCAGTTCTCAGTAAACCGGGTTTTACTGTGAACTGTGAACTGAAAACTGAGAACTGAACCAACCGAACGGGGCCGCGGGGCGGTTCCGCTGATAGGTGAGAGAGACCATGATCACGCAGACCAAGAGAAATGCAATTCGCCAGCGCATTCATCAGCGCATTCGCCGCAAGCTGGCCGGCACCGCGGCGCGGCCGCGGCTGAACGTCTACCGCTCGCTGAACCACATCTACGCGCAGGTGATCGACGACCGGAAGGGCGAGACGCTGGTTTCGGCCTCGTCCATCAAGATGAAGACCGGCGGCAATGTGGCGGCGGCCAAAGAGATCGGCAAGGCGGTGGCCGAGCTGGCCGTCGGCAAGGGCATCAAGAAGGTGGTCTTCGACCGAGGCGGCTACCTCTATCACGGGCGCATCAAGGCATTGGCCGACGCGGCCCGCGAGGCAGGGCTGGAGTTCTAAAAGCAGTTGTCAGTCGTCAGTTTTCAGTTCTCAGTTAACCGTTTGACTGACAACTGAGAACTGAGAACTAAGAACTGGAAAACGAGAGAGCAATGACGATGTTGAAGAAGAAACTCGATGCAAACCAGTACAACCTGAAGGATCAGGTGGTCTCCATCAATCGCGTGACCAAGGTGGTCAAGGGCGGCAAGAATATGTCGTTTGCCGC
>Ga0371490_1001842_pt1 | contig 10294 bp, 5 predicted proteins | sample MB2SIPfraction_FD_207959 | JGI IMG/M metagenome (GOLD analysis project Ga0371490, IMG submission 207959) | Lab enriched peat soil microbial communities from McLean, Ithaca, NY, United States - MB28FN SIP fraction | ecosystem: Environmental > Terrestrial > Soil > Wetlands > Peat | place: USA...
CGATGCACCGGACTGGATAAAGTATGGTCGCAGCGATTATGACTACGCCTCGGAGTATGTCCAGAAAGCAGCCCCCGATCAAGCAGGACACGTGCATGTATGCTCCTTCACAGGAGATTCCACACAACTCGAATTGACCGAAATCGCAAGTTGCCTGCGTGCGATTGACCCGAAGGCCCAGAGCGCTGTCCTTGTCTCATCGAATTACCATACCCGACGCGCCCTTTCCGTAGCTCAGCATGTTCTTCCTCAATACAACTGGTCTGTTGGAGCAGCTCCTGATCCCGATTTTGAAATCGCATGGTGGAAGAAAAGGGAATATGCCAAGGTAATGATCACGGAATGGCAAAAATACATTTGGTGGACTCTGATTGAGAAACGGAAAGTGCATTGAGGCTGATATGAACTTTGCTGGAATGTCCGGATCGGGTTTGCGGGCATTCCCCAAGCAAAAACCTGCAGAAACTTGCGCCCCCAGCTTTCATCAGGCATGATGTTTGCGACGATCACCGTCGCAAAAAAGCCTATGGAAAGCTCCTCGCCTCTTTCGGCCGCCGGTCTGGCGGCGCGCGCACAGTTCTGGTTTGCGGCTTCGGCGTGGCTGCTCTTCGCCTTGCTCGCCGGCGTGCTCACCCTGCGCCACGTCCTGTGGTTCGACGAGGTGCAGGCCTGGTTGATTGTGCGCGACAGCCCCACCCTGGCCGCGCTCTTCCACAACCTGCACTACGAGGGCCATCCCGCGCTCTGGTATCTGCTGCTCTATCCCCTCCCGCGCCTCACCACAAATCCCGCGGCCATGCAGGCGCTCAACTACCTGCTGGCGCTCATCTTTGCCGCGCTCATCCTCACCGCGCCGCGCCTGCGCCCCTTGCCGGCCGTGCTGATCGTTTTCTCTTCCATCCTTTTCAACGAGTACAGCACCTACGCGCGCAGCTATCTGCTGGCCGCGCTGCTGCTCATCGCTGCCCTGCGTCTGTTGCTGGCCGCGCGTCCGCGCCCGCTGCTGGCATTCCTCTGCCTGGGGCTGGCCATCAACACCCACTTCCTCACCGTGCCGATCGCCCTGGTCCTTGCCGCATGGTTTGTGGGCAGCGGCTACGGCAGCAGCGAGCGCCGCTGGTTCGAGCGCCTTACCAGCCGCACCACATTGCTTGCGGCCGCCATCCTTGCCGTCTCGCTTCTGGCCTGCTATCTCACCGTGCGTCCCGCGGCCGACATTCTGCCCCTCAATGTCAATCAGCCCTCCGCGCTGGGCCATTTCTTCTTTGTCGAAGGCCGCGTCTGGCGCATCTTCTTCCGCATTCCCATCGCCCATCTTCCGCTGCACCTTATTGACCGGCTCGATCCCAAATCCGCGCCCTCGGCCCTGGCTTCGGTACTCTCCGCCCTCACCCTGCTGCTCACGCTGGCGGCATTGCGTACGCGCGCAGCGCGCATCTTCTTTGCAGCGGCCTTTGTCGCGAGCCTGGCGGTGCTGGCCGCGGTCACGCTCACGCCGGAGATTCGCCATTACGGCTTCCTCTGGGTGGCTTTCATCGCCGCCGTGCTCATCGATGCGTCGCAGGCGGACGCCGCGCCGGCCGCCGCCGTCCACTCCGCCTCCGCCCGCGTGGCCCGCGTCGCGCTTACTCTCATCCTGGTCCAGCAGTGCCTGCTCTCGTTCTCGGTCAGTGCTAAGGAGTGGAAGCATCCCATCTCCGGCTCGCTGCAAACGGCGCGCTGGATTCGCGCCCAGGGCCTGGACGCCAACCCCATGCTCATGGAGCCCTACGACGGGCCCAACGCCCTGCTCGGCTACCTGAACAAACCGCGAGCCTGGTTTCCGGCCTGCCATTGTTTTGGTTCGTTTGCGCGCCGCGCCGTCGGCATCGACCTCGCGCGCCCGGCCACTCCGGTTGACTTGGCCGCCGCCCGCGCCGGCTCCGCGCTGCCTGTGGTTCTGGTGGCGAACTTCCCACTCGACCCAACCACCCAGCAGACGCTGGGCGTCGAATTCCTCTTCGCCTCCAGCCCCGCAGCTCTCAAGCCCAACGACAATTTCTTTGTCTACCGAGAGCGCAGCCAGCCGTAACACTCCGGGGCCCCATGTCCCTCGCATTTGGGGACATGGGACGAATGCAGCAGGCATTTCCGCCCAAAGCAAAAGCCCGCCAACCGGCGGGCTCATGATCAGATCTTCTGGTAGCGCTACCGGGAATCGAACCCGGGTTTTAAGATTGAGAATCTCACGTCCTAACCCCTAGACGATAGCGCCACACTGGGGGTGCGGGCCCGTTGGGGCCACTTGTTTAATTTACCAAAGATTCGCCGTTTGGCAAAGCGACGAAGGGCAGGGAACAGGGAGCAGGGAACAGGGAATAGGGCACGCCGGACCAAAGCCGGACCCGCCTTCTGCCGCGAATGGGCTGCTGCATCCTCTTCCTGCCCTCCGGTCCTGTAAAATGTCGCTTACCGGATGACCGTTCTCAACCCAGCCGCCGCCGTGCAGAATGCCCCTCGCGCAGGGAACACAGAACTGTGGGCCCGCGCTCTCTCCGGCCCGGCCATTCAGCTGGAAAACCTGGAAAAAACCTATCAGACAGCCCGTGGCGAGCTCACTCTCTTTCGCGGTCTGAACCTCAGCGTCGAGCCCGGCGAGATGGTGGCCATCCTCGGCCAGTCCGGGGCGGGAAAAAGTACCCTGCTCCACATTTTGGGAGCGTTGGACCGGCCCACGGCCGGCTCGGTGCGCTGCGCCGGAACCGATGTGGGCGCGCTCTCGGCCCGCCAGGCTGCGGCTTTTCGCAACCGCGCCATCGGCTACGTCTGGCAGTTCCACTATCTGTTGCCCGAGTTCACCGCCCAGGAAAATGTGGCCTTGCCGCTGATCGCCCGCGGCGTGCCCCTGGCCGAGGCCGGCGATCAGGCCGCCAAATGGCTGAAAGAGGTGGGCTTGGAAGATCGCGGCGCGCACCGCCCCGGGGAGCTCTCCGGTGGCGAGCAGCAACGCGTGGCGCTGGCGCGCGCCTTGGTCACCAGTCCCCGGCTGCTGTTGGCTGACGAGCCCACCGGCGATCTGGATGCGGCCACCGCGCAACTGGTCTTTGAGCTCATCGAGCGCCTGCACCGCACCCACGGGCTCACTTCGATTCTGGTGACCCACAACATGGATCTGGCGCGCGCCTGTACCCGGGCGCTGCGCCTGGAAGCTGGACGGCTGGTGGAAGTTCCAGCCCGGGCAGGGAACAGCTGAAAAGCTGAGCAGAAAAAGCACCGTTTCGGCTATCCTCTGAGTCTTATCAGTTACACCGCCTGCAAACCGGATTGTCCGCAGGCGAAGGTGGTGAGATGAGGGCCAGCGTGGTTTTTTCCGCACGCCGGCGCACCGGCTCCCGGGCCGGACTCATCCAGACAGGCTGTTCAGGGCCGTGGTAGCAATTTCTGGTTGGTCCTGGCGGCGAAGTTGAAACAAGGGCACGCGTTGCGAAGCCGAAGCCGGACCGCACCGGACGGCTACCGGAGCCGATAGCCCTGCAAAGGGAGAGAACCCATGTTCGAACGCTATACGGAGAAGGCCCGTCGTGTGATCTTCTTTGCGCGCTATGAGGCCAGCCAGTTCGGCTCGCCTTATATCGAGACCGAGCACCTGCTGCTCGGCCTGTTGCGTGAAGACAAGGCGCTGACCAACCGCTTCCTGCGCTCGCATGCATCCATCGAGTCGATCCGCAAGCAGATCGAGGCGCACACCACGATTCGCGAGAAGGTATCCACCTCGGTCGATCTGCCCCTTTCGAACGAGTGCAAACGGGTGCTGGCCTTCGCCGCCGAAGAGGCGGAGCGTTTGGGCCACAAGCACATCGGCACCGAACATCTGTTGCTGGGTTTGCTGCGCGAAGAAAAGTGCTTTGCCTCGGAGATTCTCCAGGAGCGCGGCCTCAAGCTCACCCAGATTCGTGAAGAGCTCTCCCGCGTCACCCAGGAAAAGGCCACACCGCAGCCGGCGCAGCAGCAGCAGCAGCGCCAGCGTGAGTCCAGCATGCTGGCCGAGTTCTCGCGCGACCTGACCCAGGCCGCCATGGACGGCCAGCTCGATCCGCTGGTGGGCCGCGATGGCGAGCTGGAGCGCGCCATCCAGATCCTTTGCCGCCGCACCAAGAACAATCCGGTGCTGATCGGCGAGCCCGGCGTGGGCAAAACCGCCATTGTCGAAGGTCTGGCCCAGCGCATCGCCGATGGCGAGGTGCCCAGCTTCCTGGCCGACAAGCGCATTCTCGCGCTGGATCTTTCGCTGGTGGTTGCCGGCACCAAGTACCGCGGCCAATTTGAAGAGCGTTTGAAGACCATCATGAAGGAGCTGATGGAGAACCAGAACTCCATCATCTTCATCGACGAGCTGCACACCCTGGTGGGTGCGGGCTCGGCCGAAGGGTCGCTGGACGCGGCCAACATCCTCAAGCCCGCCCTCTCGCGCGGTGAGATTCAGTGCATTGGCGCCACCACGCCGGGCGAGTTCCGCAAGTCCATTGAGAAGGACCGCTCCCTGGAGCGCCGCTTCCAGGCCGTCAAGGTGCCGCCGCCCAACGAGGTGGATGCCATCAAGATCATCATGGGCATCAAGGACCGCTATGAGAAGTTCCATGCGGTCAGCTACACCGACGACGCCATCGAGTTCGCGGTCTCGCATTCCAATCGCTACATCCCCGACCGCTTCCTGCCCGACAAGGCCATCGACTTGATCGACGAGGCCGGTGCGCGCGTCAAGCTCCGCCAAACCTCGCTGCCCGACGAGATCATCGAGGTGCAGAAGCGCATCAAGTTCATCGTGCATCGCATGGATTCCGCCATCGCCAATCACGAGTTCGAGAAGGCCCGCTTCTACTCCGACGAGGAGCGCAAGGAGCGTGAAAGCCTGCGCGCCCTGCGCGACAAATATCATCTGGATGACTCCGCTTCCGGCATTGTGGGCCGCGAGGACATTGAAGACGTGGTCTCGCGCTGGACCGGCGTGCCCGTGACCAGCATCAAGGAAGAAGAGACCCAGAAGCTGCTGCGCGTGGAAGAAGAACTGCACAAGCGCATCATCTCCCAGGAAAAGGCGATCTCGGCTCTGGCCCGCGCCATTCGCCGTTCCCGTGCCGGCCTGAAGAGCCCGAACCGTCCCATCGGTTCCTTCCTCTTCCTCGGCCCCACCGGCGTGGGCAAAACCGAGATGGCCCGCTCCCTGGCGCAATTCCTCTTCGGGTCGGACAAGGCGCTCATCCGCTTCGATATGTCGGAGTACATGGAAAAGCACTCCGTATCCAAGCTCATCGGTTCGCCTCCGGGCTACGTGGGCTACGAGGAGGGCGGCCAGCTCACCGAGCGTGTCAAGCGTTCGCCGTATTCGGTTGTCCTGCTCGACGAAGTTGAGAAGGCGCATCCGGACTTGTTCAACATCCTGCTGCAGGTCTTTGAAGACGGCCAGTTGACCGACGGACTCGGCAACACGGTCGACTTCAAGAACACCATCCTGATCATGACCTCGAACATCGGCGCCCGCCACATGCAGAAGAAGCAGGGCCTCGGTTTTGGCAATGAGGCGGAGGGTGGCCTGAACGAGAAGGTTGAAGAGCTGGTCAAGGCCGAGGTGAAGAAGACCTTCAATCCCGAGTTCCTCAATCGTCTGGATGAGGTCATTATCTTCCAGCCGTTGGTGGACTCCGACCTGATCCAGATCGTCGAGCTCCTGGTGCAGCAGTTGAACGCGAACCTTGCTCAGCGCGCCATCACCATCAGCGTCACCGACGAGGCCAAGAAGTGGATTCTCGACAAGACCATGGGCGACCGCAGCTACGGTGCGCGGCCGTTGCGCAGAGCCTTGCAGCGCTACGTCGAAGACCCGCTCTCCGAGGCCTTGATCGCCGGCCAGATCACTGACCGTCCGGCCTTCCTCGAGGTCTACCTCGACAATAACCAGCTCTTCTATCGCGCGGTCCGCCCGGATGAAGCCAGCGAAGAGAAGGCGGCCGGCATCCTGCTCTATAGCGCCTAGCGCGCCGGAGCAGCTGACCAACACCAACGTCCCACCCCCCGCAGAACATCGCGATCCGGGGTGGGACGTTTTTTCGTATCTGCAGGAACCAGCACAAAGGTTGCTGGCATTGCCGCGCGATCCGTATGCCGCGCTTGCGATCTTCTGCCCTCGCCCCAACGGGGCGATGTGCCAACAGCCCAAGCCAACTCTGACTCTGAGCGCAGCGAAGGGCAGGGCAGCCCTGGGAAACCGCGGAAATGAGCGGTTCGCACCCTGTAGGGGTGCGGTGCATGGACCCACAGATAGGAATCTTCGCTTGGGAAGCTGAGATGCTGGGTGCCCCAGGTCTCGCTTTTGAGACCTGGGAAGCTGAGATGCCAAAATGCAAATTCATGCGGTCAAAGACCTGGCTCCGCTTACCGTTGCCAACTCCGCCAACCCGCTATAGCAAAATCCGAGTTGCTGTCCCCAGAGGCTATCCCCTCAAGTGGCTTTTTCCTTAAGAAAAAGCCACCTTCATCCCGCTCTCCAAGGGCACGATCACTCGGATTTTGCTCTAACTCCGCTCTCCTCTTCCGCACCCCGTCGCCAACCGCGCCCCCTGCTGCTACACTTTCCAGCAGAATTCCCGCACACCGCCTTAGCTGTTTCCTCGTTCAGGCCGTGTGCCTGCGCTCCAATTTGCGGGCGCATGAATCGAACCACGGAGCCATGCCATGGAAACCAGCAGCGGACGCAGCGTTCTTGCCGAAGCCCTCAACCACCGCCAGCCCGCGCGCGTGCCCATCGACTTTGGCGGCATGCCCACCAGCGGCATCCACGTCAGCTGCGTGGCCGAACTGCGCGACTACTACGGCTTGGAAAAGCGTCCCGTCAAAGTCCATGAACCCTTTCAGATGCTGGGCTGGCTGGACGAAGACCTGAAGGACGCCATGGGCATCGACACCACGGCGGTCTTCGGCCGCGGCACCATGTTCGGCTTCCCGCTGGGCGAATGGAAGCCGTGGACCTTCAACGGCCTCGAAGTGCTGGTTCCCGCCGGCTTCAACACCACCACCGACAGCAACGGCGACACCCTTATCTATCCCGAGGGCGACCTGACCGTACCCCCCAGTGGCCGCATGCCCAAGGGGGGATACTTCTTCGACTGCATCATTCGCCAGGAGCCCATCGACGAAGACAAGCTCAACCCCGCCGACAACCTGGAAGAGTTTGGCCCCATTGCGCAGATTGATCTGGATTATCTGAAAAAGACTGCCGAGGAAGCCGCCGCCACCGGCCGCGGCGTTACGGCCAGCCTGGGTGGCACGGCCTTTGGCGACATCGCGCTTGTCCCCGGCCCCCAGATGCGCCATCCCAAGGGTATTCGCGACGTCACCGAGTGGTACATGGCCACCAGCGCCCGCCAGGAGTACGTGCACCAGGTCTTCGACCGCCAGTGTGAGATCGCGCTGGAGAATCTGGCCAGAATCTATACCGTGGTGGGCGAAAACATCCAGGTAGCCTACATCTGCGGCACCGACTTCGGCACCCAGACCTCGGCCTTCTGCTCGGTGCGCACCTTTGACAACCTCTACAAGCCCTACTACAAGCGCGTGAACGACTGGATTCACCAGCACACCGGCTGGAAGTGCTTCAAGCACACCTGCGGCGCGGTCTCCAAGTTCATTCCCTCGCTTGTCGAGGCTGGTTTTGACATCCTCAACCCGGTGCAGTGTTCGGCCACCGGGATGGACCCCGAGCAGCTGAAGGCCAACTTCGGCGCCCAGATTGTCTTTTGGGGCGGCGGCGTGGACACGCAAAAGGTGCTGCCCTTCGGCACTCCCGCAGAGGTGCGCGAGCAGGTGCTGCGCCGCTGCGAAATCTTCGCCCCCGGCGGCGGCTTTGTCTTCAACACCATTCACAACGTGCAGGCCTGCACCCCGGTGGCCAATATCGTGGCCATGATCGACGCCGTGCACGAGTTCAACGGCGGCAAATAGCTGCGCCGGCAGGGCTTCCAGCGGGGCTCTGCCCGCGTTTTTGCGTTCCGCGTTCTTTGTGGTATATTTTTCTAGTGCGCGTCACGTGCTGGCGCAGCACCCGCTGAAGTTCCGTCCGGTGCTTCGGCCCTCCACCCCAAGTGGACGCGTAGCTCAACTGGCAGAGCATTCGGCTCTTAACCGACAGGTTGAAGGTTCGATTCCTTCCGCGTCCACCATCTCCTCCTCATTCTTTCAATGTGTGGTTCTCAAGCGGCAAAGATCTTTGTGCTGCGGCCGTGCCTGTTTCCTCATCTCCTGCGGATCGCCGCAAGCCGGACGGGGTAAACTTGCCGCGTCCGCGGTCCTGTAACTTTTCCCTTGACACTCGTCGTAAGACGTTGATAGCTTCCATCGGCGAGAGACTTCTAGAGACATCCACCCATTCCATGCACAACACTGTCAACGGACCTGCGCAGAGAAGCAGGCCGCAAGGCGAATTGTGTCCGGGTGGATTTTTGTTTATCTCGCCGTAACAAGCATCAAGTAGGAATGTTCTGGATTGGAGGCAGTATGCGATTTGTAACTTCGAAGATGGGGTCCCAGAAGGCAGCGAACTGGATTCGTATCTCGCTTGCCACCTGCATGGCTCTGGCGTTGTTCTTCAGCTTCTTTGCCCCGAAGCTGCACGCCCAGTACGACACCGGCAGCGTACTCGGTGAGATTCACGATGCCACCGGCGCGGTGGTCCCCGGCGCTACGGTTACGGCTCTCAACAAGGCTACGGGCGTCACCTTTACCGCCACCACCGGCGACGCGGGCCAGTATGAAATTCCTTCCCTGCGTACCGGCAGCTACAAGGTCACCGCTTCCCACCCCGGCTTCAGCAGCGCGGTGGCTGACAATGTGACCGTCTCGGTCGGCGTCCGTATGCGCATTGAGCTCACCCTGCAGGTGGGCCAGGCCAGCGCCACTACCGTTGAAGTCTCCGACGTCGCCCTGCAGTTGGACACCGAATCCAGTGAACGCGGCCAGACCGTGACCGGCTACCAGACCGAAGCCTTCCCCCTGGTAGGCCGCAACTACTCCGACCTGCTGGCCCTGGTGGTGGGTTCGCGCCAGGCTCCCACGGCGGCTACCACCAGTTCGGTGAGCAGCCTGCTGCGTCAGGGCGCCTACAACGTCAACGGCCAGCGTTCCATGTTCAACAACTTCATGCTGGACGGCATGGACAACAACGCCTACGGCGAGTCCAATCAGGGCTTCGACAACCAGATCATCTCCATCCCACCGGATTCCGTGGCCCAGTGGAATGTGGTCACCAACAACGAGAGCGCCGAGTTCGGCCGTGCCTCCGGCGCCACCATCAACGTGGCCTCGGCCAACGGCACCAACAGCTTCCACACCGCGCTCTACGAGTTCGTCCGCAACACCGATCTGAACGCCGCCGGCTTCTTCAAGCCAACCCTGGTGGGCACCAACGGTTCGGTTCCTTTCCAAAAGCCCATCCTGCACCGCAATCAGTTTGGCTTGAACTTTGGCGGCCCGATCGTCAAGGACAAGATCTTCTATTTTGTCGATTACGAAGGCCTGCGCGCTACCCTGAGCCCGCTCTACACCTACACCCTGCCCACGCAGAACGAACTGAATGGCATTCTGGTGGTTCCGGTCACCAACCCGCTGACGGGTGTCGCCTACCCGGCCAACACGGCCATCCCCTCCGCTGCTATCAATTCGCTTTCCTCGGGCATCATCAGCTACTTCAAGAAGTTCTCCAGCCAGCTGCCGATCTCCGGTTCGGCGACCACCGGCCTGGCCAGCTACGACTACGCCAAGGAAGTTCCTTTTACCGATAACTTCGACAAGGGCGATCTGCGCCTCGATTACCATCAGGACGCCAACGACTCCTGGTTCCTGCGCATCAGCGACCGCAAGGAGACGGGCGTCAACAACCCTACGATTCCCCTGCCGCTGGACGGCCAGCAGAACGGCACCATCCGCGTACTCGACCAGCAGGTAGCCCTCGGCTATACCCGCCTGTGGGGCTCCAACAAGGTCATCGATGCCCGTCTGGGCCTCTCGCGCACCAAGGCCGGCAAGTGGACGCTGTCGATTGGCGACAACGTCTTCACGATTCCCGGCCTGCCCACCGCCTCCAGCATCGCCGGCGGCCTGCCCGCCATCGGCATCACCAACTTCCAGGGTTTTGGCCGCCTGACCTCCGACCCGCAGTGGCAGGACCCGGCGGTGCTCGATCCCAAGGTGAACTTCACCTGGCTGCGCGGCCACCATTCGCTCAAATTCGGCTACGAGTACGAGCACATCTGGATGGCGGTCAACG
>Ga0371490_1001843_pt1 | contig 10292 bp, 7 predicted proteins | sample MB2SIPfraction_FD_207959 | JGI IMG/M metagenome (GOLD analysis project Ga0371490, IMG submission 207959) | Lab enriched peat soil microbial communities from McLean, Ithaca, NY, United States - MB28FN SIP fraction | ecosystem: Environmental > Terrestrial > Soil > Wetlands > Peat | place: USA...
ACCATCCTCGAGGTAGCCCGGGAGAACGACATCGAGATCCCGACGCTTTGCCACCTGGACGGTTTGGGCGACGTGGGCGCCTGCCGCCTCTGCCTGGTCGAAGTCAAGGGCTCGCCCAAGCTCTTCCCTGCCTGCGTCACCGCAATCTTCGAAGGCATGGAAGTAAGCACCAACAGCGAGCGCCTGCAGCGCTACCGCAAGAACATCCTTGAGCTCCTGTTTGCCGAGCGCAACCACACCTGCGCGGTGTGCGTGTCGAACGGCAACTGCGAGTTGCAGACCATGGCCCAGAAGCAGGGCCTCACGCACGTCCGTTTGCCCTACCGCAACCCGGACCTGAAGGTGGATGCCTCCCATGAGCGCTTCACCGTGGATCACAACCGCTGCATTCTGTGCACGCGCTGCGTGCGGGTGTGCGGTGAGATTGAAGGCGCGCACGTGTGGGATCTGATGGGCCGCGGCGAAGGCTGCATCGTCATCAGCGACCTGCACGAGGAATGGGGCGAGTCGTCCTGCACCAAGTGCGGCAAATGCGTCCAGGTCTGCCCGACTGGCGCACTGTTCGACAAGAGCAAGGTGGGCATGAGTCATCCCAAGAATCCGGATTTCCTGCCTTACCTGAACCTGATGCGGGAGGCGCAATGAGCAAGCTGAAACTGGCAACTGTATGGCTGGACGGATGCTCGGGCTGCCACATGTCGTTTCTGGACATGGACGAACGACTCCTGGATCTGGCCGAACTGGTCGACGTGGTCTACAGTCCGATCGTCGACGCCAAAGAGTTTCCCGACATGGTGGATATCGCCCTCGTCGAGGGAGCCGTGGCATCGGTGGACGACGAGAAGAAGATCAAGAAGATCCGCGCCCACTCCAAACTGCTGGTGGCGATGGGCGATTGCGCCATCACCACGAACGTGCCCGGCATGCGCAACCCCATCGGCCCTGGGCCGATTCTGGATCGCGCCTACATCGAGAATGCCAGCGCCCAGGCGCAGATTCCCTGCGTCGTGGTGCCCCAGCTGCTGAAGGTTGTGCGCCCCATCCACGAGTTTGTGAAGGTGGACGTGTACATCCCCGGCTGCCCGCCCTCGGCCGACACTTTCTACACCGCGCTTACCGCGCTGGTCACCGGTGCTCCGCTGGATATTCCGGCGCTCACCCGCTTTGGAGCCTGAGCCATGAGTGAAACGATTACGATTGATCCGGTCACGAGGCTGGAGGGCCACGGCAAGATCACCATCCAACTGGACGACCAGGGCAAAGTGGCCGGCGCGCACTTCCATGTGACGCAGGTCCGCGGCTTTGAGCGCTTTGCCGAAGGCCGTCCCTTCTACGAGATGCCCAGCCTGATGGCCCGCATCTGCGGCATTTGCCCGGTCTCGCACCTGATCGCCTCGGCAAAGGCCTGCGAAGCCATCATGAGCGTGCGCATTCCGCACACCGCTGCCCAGTTGCGCCGCATGTTGAACCTGGCGCAGATGGTGCAGTCACATGCGCTGAGCTTCTTCTATCTCTCCTCGCCCGATCTGCTCCTGGGCATGGAGAGCGATATCGAGAAGCGCCATATCTTCGGCGTGGTGGCGGCCAACCCCGAGCTGGGCAAGGCTGGCGTGGCTCTGCGCCGCTTCGGCCAGCACATCATCGAGCTGCTGGGCAAAAAGCGCATCCATCCCGGATGGGTTGTGCCCGGCGGCGTCACCGAACCGCTGGAGAGCGCCAAGCGCGATGAGGTTCTGGCCATGTTGCCCAAGGCCTATGCCGACATCAAGCTGGCTCTTGACTGGTACAAGAAGATTGCCGCAGGCTTCAAGGCTGAGGCGGACGTGTATGCCAACTTCCCGACGCACTTCCTGGGCCTGGTCAACGAGGACGACTCCGTCGAATTTACCGACGGCTCGCTGCGCTTGATCGACGCCGCAGGCAACATCGTGGAGGACGGCATTACCGCCACGCAGTTCCCTGAAGTGATTGGCGAGGCCGTGGAGCCCTACAGCTACACCAAGTTTGCTTACTACAAGCCGCTTGGCTATCCGGAGGGCAGCTATCGCGTGGGTCCGCTGGCGCGGCTGAACATCGCCAAGACCATGGGCACGCCGCTGGCCGACAAGGAGCTGATCGAGTTCAAGCAGTTGGCCAAGGGCCCGGTGCAGAGCTCGTTCTACTACCACCACGCCCGGCTGGTCGACATCCTCTACGGCATCGAGAAGATCGAAGAGATCCTCTCCGACGAGAAGATCCTCGACACCCACGTGCGCGCTCAGGCCGGTGTGAACCGCCTGGAGGGCGCAGGCCAGGCCGAGGCCCCGCGCGGCACGCTGCATCACCACTACAAGGTGGACGATGACGGCAAGATCGTGTGGGCCAACCTGGTGATCGCCACCGGCCAGAACAACAACGCCATGAACCGCGGCGTTGCCCAGGCCGCCAGCCACTACGTAAAGAACGGCAAATTCACCGACGGCGCGCTGAACCGCATCGAGGCTGTGATCCGTACCTTCGATCCCTGCCTGAGCTGCTCCACGCACGCCGCCGGCCAGATGCCGCTGGCTCTCTCGCTGCTCTCGGCCGATGGCGAAGTCATCGACCGCATGATCCGCTAACCAAAACCTTCGAGGTTTCGAGATTGAAGCCTCGAAAAGACCTTCGGGTGCCCCCGGGCTCGATTCTGAGACCGGGGAGTACAACGGCAACTCACCCGAACCCATTCCAGATGCCCCATCCTCGCCGCCTTTCTTTGTGGCGAAGGTGGGGACGGAACAGCCCTCCCCCCTATCCTGACAAGACTATGACCACATCTACGACCCGATGCCTCATCCTCTCCTGCGGAAACACGCTCCGCAGCGATGACGGCATCGGGCCATTTCTTTCCGAATGGGCGCGCGAGCACTACGCGGGCGATCCCGGCATCGTGGTCATCACCCGCCATCAGTGGACGCCGGATCTGGCCGTCGATCTGGCCGAAGCGGAAACCGCTCTGTTCATCGATTGTGCCGTCGATCTGGAGCCGGGAGAGATCCGGCTCAAAGAGGTCACGCCTGCCGGGGAAGAAAAGGTTCTGAACACCCACCACATCGGCGCGCCGGAGCTGCTGGGGCTCACCCGGGCCTTCTGCGCGGCAGTTCCCCGCCGTACGTTCCTGCTGACCATCGGCGCAGGCTCCATCGAGCTGGGAGAGCAGTTCAGCCCCGTTGTAGAACAAGCCATTCCTGCTGCGCAGAAGCGGCTGGAGGAAGCCGTCGCCAGCCTCACACGTCCGCGCTAACTGAGTTCACCGTTTCTGTAGAGGAAATGGAGTTGGTTCAGTCCCACCCTCAGATCTCTAACCGGTGAATTTGCATTTGGCATCTCTGCTTCCCAGGTCTCAAAATCGAGACCTGGGGCACCCGGCCAGTTTCACCTCATCGGCTTATTGATCCGGCCCTGTGAGGTAAGACTTACCGATCCCACCCTAGCCGCGAAAAAAAGCGCGGCGAGGGTGGGGCACCCAGGAACGTCTCATACATTTGGGCCGGATCAATAGGCCCACCAAGCTTTACGCAGGTCCGCGCTAAAAGCAAAGCGGCTGCACCGGAGTGCAGCCGCTTGCTGGTTCCCTTTTGCAGCTCTACCTAGAAGGCCGCTACGGTCTGACGCAGGCTGTAGGAGCTGAGCGTCTTGATGTAGTTGCCGCGGTCGAAGGGCGCCGTGTCAGGCACCGAGCGGCGGCTCAGGCAGCCTCGGGTCTCGGCCAGCGAGGTGTACTCGCGCTGATCCAGCCAGTAACGCATATCCGAGAGCACGCGACCGATGTGATCGATGCCGTGGATGTGCAAAGCCGACACCATCATGGCGACGCTGCCGCCGGCCATGATGCTCTTCAGCACATCTTCTGCCGAATGCACACCGCCGGTGATGGCCACGTCCGCTTGGATGTTGCCATAGAGAATGGCAGCCCAATGCAGGCGGGGCAGCAGCTCGGAAGGCGTGGAGAAGTGCAAGGACGGACGCACTTCCAGCGCTTCGATGTCGAAGTCCGGCTGATAGAAGCGGTTGAACAGCACCACGCCCTTGGCGCCGGCTTCTTCCAGACGCGCCACCAGATTCGGAATGCTGGTGAACGACTGGCTGAGCTTGACAGCGACCGGAACCTTGACCGAGTTGCAGACGCTCTTGACGAGCTCGAGCAGCTGCTCTTCCAGCAGATCGCTGGTCTGGTTCTTGTTGGTCGCCAGGGCGTAGGTATTCAGTTCGATGGCCGAAGCGCCCGCCTGCTCCATATCCTTGGCATAGCGCACCCAGCCGCCGGCGGTAGCCCCGTTGAGGCTGGCCAGGACCGGAATCTTGACCGCCTCACGGGTTTTGCGCAGGTGCTCCAGGTAGTGCTCGTGGGTCATGCGGTAGTCCTTAAGCTCGGGCAGATAGCCAAGGGACTCCGCAAAGGATTCTGTGCCGCGAGAGAGATCGTCATCGAGGGCACGCGCCTCGAGGATGAGCTGCTCCTCAAAGAGTGAGGAGAGCACGACTGCAGCCGCGCCCGCCTCCTCCATGCGACGTACGTTGTCAAGCGACTCGGATAGCGGCGTGGATGCCACCACCACCGGACCGCTCAACTTCATGCCGAGATACTGCATCGACATGTCAACCATGGTTCACCTCCGGCGGCCTAAGGCTACGCCTTCTGTTCCGCCACTTCGGGCGGTGCGATGTTCGGGGTCTCGCCGCGGCCCGGCATGGCAGCGCGAGCCGAGTAGACGCGCCACTGGCGCTCCACATCGTCCTGCGCCTCAGCCAGCAGCTTGGCGGCCAGCTCCGGATTGCTCCGGGCCAGCATGGTGTAGCGGGCTTCGCGGTACGCGTATTCCTTCAAGCGGATCGCGGGAGCCTTGGAGTCAAGCTGGAACGGATTCTTGCCCGACTCGCGCAACACTGGATTGTAGCGCATCAGCGGCCAGTAACCGGACTGCACGGCCAGCTTCTGCTGCTCCAGGCCATGCACCAGGTCGTAGCCGTGCGCGATGCAGGAGGCGTAGGCGATGATGATCGAAGGACCATCGTGGGCTTCAGCTTCCTGGAAGGCCTTGATCACATGGCTGTCGTTGGCGCCCAGAGCCACGCGGGCCACGTAGACCGAGCCGTAGCTGACGGCTTCCATCGCCAGATCCTTCTTGCTCACCGGCTTGCCGGCAGCCGCGAACTTGGCCACCGCGCCACGCGGGGTCGACTTGGACATCTGACCGCCGGTGTTGGAGTAGGTCTCGGTGTCGAGGACCAGAACATTGATGTTCTTGCCCGAGCCGAGGACGTGATCCAGACCGCCGTAACCGATGTCATAGGCCCAGCCGTCGCCACCCAGGATCCACACGCTCTTGCGCACCAGGGCATCGGCAATGGCGGCCAGATTGCGGGCATCGGAACCTTCGATGGTAGCCAGCTTCTGCTTCAGGATCACTACCCGCTCGCGCTGGGTGTTGATCTCCGCCTCGGTCTTCTGCTCGGCGCTTACCAGGGCAGCAACCAGCTCCTCGCCGATCTGCGAGGCCAGACGGGTGGCCAGATTCTCAGCAAACTCCTTCTGCTGATCGATGGCCAGGCGCATGCCGAAACCGAACTCGGCGTTGTCTTCAAACAGCGAGTTGCACCACGTCGGGCCACGGCCCTCGGCGTTCTTGGCATACGGAGTGGTGGGCAGGTTGCCGCCGTAGATCGACGAGCAGCCCGTGGCGTTGGCAATGTAGAGGCGATCGCCGAAGAGCTGGGTCATCAGCTTGACGTAAGCCGTCTCGCCGCAACCCGCGCAGGCGCCGGAGAACTCAAACAGCGGCTGGAGCAGCTGAAGATCCTTCACCTGGTTGTGGTTCAGCTTCTGGCGGTTCACCTCGGGCAGACCCAGGAAGAAATCCCAGTTCTCGCGCTCGGCCGCGCGCAGCGGAGCCTGCGGGGCCATGTTGATGGCCTTCCTGCCGGCATCGGACTTGTTCTTGGCCGGGCAGCTCTCCACGCAAACGCCGCAACCGGTGCAATCCTCAGGAGCGATGGCCAGGGTGTAGAGCTGATCTTCCATGCCCTTCCACTTCGGCTTGACGCTCTTGAAGGTCGCGGGGGCCTGGGCGGCCTGATCGGGCGAGAAGATCTTGGCGCGGATCACGCCGTGGGGGCATACCATGGCGCACTTGCCGCACTGGATGCAGGTGTCCTTGTCCCACACCGGGATGTCCTGCGCGATGTTGCGCTTCTCGTACTGTGCGGTAGCCGTCGGGAAGGCGCCGCCCGCCGGGATGGCGCTGACCGGCAGCTTGTCGCCCTTGCCGCCGGCAATCTGGCCGAGCACGTTGGCCACAAACTCCGGCGGGTTGCCGACGATGGCACCGGTAATGTCGAAGGTCGAGGTCACCGTCGCCGGCACAGTCACCTTCTGCAGGTTGGCCAGCGAGGCATCCACGGCCGCAAAGTTCTTCTGCACCACGGCTTCGCCGCGCTTGCCGTAGGTCTTCTTGATGGACTTCTTGATCTGCTCGATGGCCTCGTCCTTGGGCAGCACGCCCGAGATGGCAAAGAAGCAGGTCTGCATGATGGTGTTCACGCGCGACCCCATGCCGGTCTCGCGGGCCACCTTGTGACCGTCGATCACATAGAACTCGATCTTCTTCCGGATGATCTCGTCCTGGGCGGTCTTGGGCAGCTGGGCCCACACTTCGCTGGCCGGATAGATCGAGTTCAGCAGGAAGGTGGCGCCGGGAATGGCGGCCTCCAGCACATCGATCTTCTCCAGGAACGAGAAGTTGTGGCAGGCAATGAAGCTGGCGCGATTGATCAGGTACGACGAGCGGATGGGCGTGGGGCCGAAGCGCAGGTGCGAGGTGGTCATCGAACCGGACTTCTTCGAGTCATACACGAAGTAGCCCTGCGCGTAGTACGGAGTCTCGTTACCGATGATCTTGATGGAGTTCTTGTTGGCGCCGACCGTGCCGTCCGAACCCAGACCATAGAACAGAGCGCGGTGGGTCTTGACGTCTTCAGTGGAGAAGTTCTCGTCGTACTCCAGGCTGGAGAAGGTGACGTCGTCCACAATGCCGATGGTGAAGTGGTTCTTGGGAGCGGGCTTCGACAGCTCGTCGAAGATGCCCTTGACCATGGCCGGGGTAAACTCCTTGGAGCTCAGACCGTAGCGGCCGCCGACCACCTTGGGCATGGCAAAGGGCAGCTCCGCTGCCTTCTCGGCCAGAACCGTGACCACGTCCTGATAGAGCGGCTCGCCGGTTGCGCCCGGCTCCTTGCAGCGATCCAGAACCGCGATGGCCTTGACGGTGGCCGGCAGCGCCTTGAGGAAGGAAGAAGCATCGAACGGACGATACAGGCGAACCTTGAGCAGGCCAACCTTCTCGCCCGCCTTGGTCATTGCGTCGACGGCTTCCTCGGCCACTTCGCCGCCGGAACCCATCACGATGATCACCTTCTGGGCATCGGCCGCGCCGTAGTACTCGTACAGGTGATACTGGCGGCCGATGACCTTGGCCACACGATCCATCACCGACTGCACGATTCCGGGAACCGCGTTGTAGAAAGGCTGGCAGGCTTCACGCGCCTGGAAGAAGACATCGGGGTTCTGCGCCGTGCCGCGGATGATCGGGCGATCCGGGCTGAGCGCGGCCTGGCGATAGGCGATCAGCTGCTGGTCGTCCACCAGCTCGCGGATCTGCTCGTCGCTGATGGGCTTGATCTTGGCCACTTCGTGGGAGGTGCGGAAACCATCGAAGAAGTGCATGAACGGCACCCGGGCTTCGAGCGTGGCCAACTGCGCCACCAGCGCCAGATCATGGACTTCCTGAACCGAGTTGGATGCGAGCATGGCCCAGCCGGTGGCGCGACAGGCCATCACATCAGAGTGATCGCCAAAGATCGAAAGCGCATGGGTGGCCAGGGTGCGGGCGGTAACGTGCATGGTCGCCGGGGTCAACTCACCAGCGATCTTGTACATGTTGGGGATCATCAGCAGCAGGCCCTGCGATGCGGTAAACGTGGTGCCGAAGGCACCGGCCTGCAGAGCTCCGTGCAATGCACCAGCGGCGCCACCCTCGCTCTGGAGTTCCTCCACGATGGGCAATGCGCCCCAAATGTTCTTCTTCCCTTCCGAGCGCCACTGATCGGCCCACTCCGCCATCGGGCTGGAGGGGGTAATCGGGTAAATAGCGACTACTTCGGAGAGACGATAGGCAACCGAAGCCGCAGCCTCGTTCCCATCAAGGATGACCATCTTCTGTTCGCTCATTCGCTTTGCCTCATAATGCGGCCGGCGGAAAAACAACCGCTCTGCCGAGTCTCAAGGCGCGAGGGTATCACGGGCAGTGATGAGGGACACAGATTGGCCACACCATACCGCATTACGCATAAAACTTCGTATTGCGAAACGCCTCTTCCTCGGCTTCCGATCTTCCGTACAAGCGATTTATACGCGCGTTACGCGCCTTTCCGCCTCCTTCGGCATTCCCCGGCCGTGCTGCTCCTTTCTGCTTCACACCGGCTGGAACGCGCTTTGCGCACTCTCCGGCTTTTCCCCGTCAACTGAGCAGTTTGTCGACCCGATCGATCCACTCCTGAATGGGAATCTGCTGCGGACAGCGCTCCTCGCACCAGCCGCATTGGATGCAGTGGCTGGCCCGTTGCTCTGCGCCCAGCGCAAAGCCGTAACGGAAGCGCGCCGTTGCAATGTCATCAAACATCTTGGCGTGATTGTAGAGCTCAAAGTTCGCCGGCACATCTACGCCGTTCGGGCAAGGCGCACAGTAACCGCAGTGGGTGCAGGGAATGACGGTGCGCGCACGGTAACCTTCGCGCACCTGGTCAATCAGCACCTGATCCTTGGTGCCAAAGCAGTGCGGGCGCGCCTGCCGGGCCAGCCGCAGGTTCTCCTCCAGTTGCCGCATACTGCCCATACCGCTCAACACCAGCGAAACTTCAGGCTGATCCCAGAGCCAGTCAAGCGCCCATGCAACCGGAGGCCGCGGCAGAGGGAACTCCTCCATCAGCTGACGGATCTCGGCCGGTGGATCGGCCAGTCTTCCGCCCAACAGCGGCTCCATCACCACCACCGCCAAACCGCGATCGGCGGCCAGGCGCAGACCGCGCACTCCGGCCTGAAACTCCACGTTCACGTAGTTGTACTGGATCTGGCAGAAGGACCACAGATCGGTGGCGGAAAGAATCTCCTCAAAACTTTCGAAGTCGGAGTGGAAGGAAAACCCCAGATGCTGGATGCGTCCATCGCCCAGGGCCGCAGCGGCCTTCTGCAGCAGGCCGTGGCGCAGCACCACTTCCTGCCAGTACTTCCGGTTGAGCGTGTGGAAGAGGTAGCAATCGATGGAGTCCGTCTGTAACCGATCCAGTTGCTCTTGCAGGATGCGGTCGAAATCTTCCGGCGCATGCACCAGCCACGGTGGAACCTTGGTGGCCACGCGCACCCGTTCCCGGTAGCCGTCGCGTAGCGCCCGGCCCAACACCACTTCGCTCCGGCCGCTGTGATAGGCGTAAGCGGTATCAAAGTAGTTGACGCCGTTCTCAATCGCGTGCCGGATCAGGCGGATGGCTTCCGGTTCGTCGATATCGGTGCTGCCAAAACCACCGCTGCGGACCGGGAGCCGCATACAGCCGAAACCCAGCGCCGAAGCCTTCCATCCAAGAGTCCCGAACTCGCGATATTTCATCGAGATCTTCCCTGGCAAGTTGATGTTAGGAAGGGATTGTACTCCGAATCGAATGCTGACGCCGCAGCGCTGCACAACAAAATCTATCTTGATCTATTTGGATCGTCACCCTGTAAAAACTCCTCTGCCAGTGCCTTCCATTCGTCGCCCAGTTCGGCGCGGCGAAACCGGGTGCCGGCCCGCGCGTACCAATACTCCGCGTTCCACTCCACGCCTTCCTTGCGATGCAGATAGGCGTGCACGGCCATGGCGTCGCGGGAGGTAAGCGAGTCAACCAGAGCGTGCGCACGCGCCCAGTCGCCTTTGGCGTCCCACCACAGCGCGGCAAGCAGAACACTCATTCCTGCCGGTGGCTCCGCCCCGGCCACCGAGCGGCGAAACTCATCCATCCTCATGGCCAAGTTGTAGCACGGCTTCCCGCAGGAAAAAACTCCAGTTTCGTGATTCAGATCACTGCACACTGGTTTCTATCCAGAGTAAAAGTGTAGTTAACGTCACGCTGATTGTGGATGAATGGCCCGCCAGGGGGTGTAGGGGGAGAGCCTGGTGGATCCCTGCCTGTTTGTCTCTCCCGGAGGCAGCCGGATGCGGAATCAAGATGTAAATCCCCCTGCG
>Ga0371490_1001845_pt1 | contig 10291 bp, 12 predicted proteins | sample MB2SIPfraction_FD_207959 | JGI IMG/M metagenome (GOLD analysis project Ga0371490, IMG submission 207959) | Lab enriched peat soil microbial communities from McLean, Ithaca, NY, United States - MB28FN SIP fraction | ecosystem: Environmental > Terrestrial > Soil > Wetlands > Peat | place: USA...
GCCGTGCTTTTCCGCCGCCTGGGCCGCACCTTCCCCTGTATAGCCTTGATCCACATACGCCAGTGCGACGTTATTACCGGTAATTTCCTGCACCGCCTCGGCTAACTTCTCCACCTGGGCGCGACCCTGTTGATCGGCTGCGGTCACATGCAAGGCGAGCAGATGGCCCAGCGTGTCCACCGCCGCATGTACCTTCGATCCCTTGCGCCGCTTGGCTCCGTCGTAGCCTGCTCGTGAGCCTGATTCCGGCGTGGATTGCAGGGTGCGGCTATCCAGAATCATCGCCGTAGGCTGACTCTTGTGCCCGGCAAACTCACGCAGCAGCATGCGCAGATCCTCGACCATGATCTGAAAACATCCGGCGTCCATCCAGCGCCGCATCTGTTGATAAACCACCGGCCACGGCGGCAAATCGTGCGGCATCATGCGCCACTGGTTGCCGGTCTTCACGATATAGCGCAATCCGTTGAACACGGCTCTCAGAGAATGCTCTCGCTGCGCGGCATCCTCACGGCACAGCGCAAATACGGCGTCACGAACGCCCACTCCTCATCGCTGACATCGCTCGGATACCCGGTCCGATATTCCTTCTGCATGCAACCATGCTGCCCGAAGTATGGCACCGTTCATAACTTCTCCATTCCACAGGAATAAAGTTCATAACAGCTCTAGCTTTATTGCGCTTACGGCACGACTGAAGTCGTGCCCTGATATAAAGTTGGCGGGATTTAGGGTTTTTCCGCAGCCTGTAAAGCCGTGCCCTTTCAATACAGATAGAACGAGCAGAAAGTTGATTCTTGGCGGGCGGCCCGCCGATTGCGCCGATAATCAGGAGATGGAGTTTCAGCGTTCCTCCGGAGTTCTGCTGCACATCACCTCGCTGCCTTCCTATGGGGGCATCGGCGACCTGGGGCCTGCGGCCCATGAGTTTGTGGCCTTCCTGGCGGCGGCGCGGCAACACGTGTGGCAGGTTCTGCCCCTCGGCCCCACCGGCTACGGCAACTCGCCTTATGCGGCGACCTCAGCCTTTGCCGGCAACCCGCTGCTCATCAGCCTGGAATTTCTCTCCGACAGGGGTTGGATTGAGGGCGAAGAGATCGCCGGCCTCGCCAGCCGCGGCGTGCCCGTGGATTTCAACGAGGTTGAGGGGCGCAAGCTCCCGCTGCTCTACGAGGCGGCGGGGAATTTTCTCGACCGCGGACCGCGCGATGCAAAGCTGGCCGATCAGTGGGAGCAGTTCCAGGAGTTTTGCCGGGCGGAGGCGGTCTGGCTGGCCGATTACGCTCTCTACACCGTACTGCGCCGGCAATTCGGCACCGGCGCGTGGACGGAGTGGCCCGAGGCGCTGCGCCGCCGCCAGCCGGAGGCGCTGGCCCAGGCAGCCGAGCAACACCGCCGCGCGGTCGTCCAGGAACAGGCGCTGCAGTTTGCCTTTTCGCTGCAGTGGAATCAACTTCGCGAGGCCGCGGCGGAGAAGGGAATCCGGATTCTGGGCGACGTGGCCATCTTCGTCAACATGGATTCGGCCGACGTGTGGGTTCACCCCGAGTTTTTTGAACTGGATGAGGAGCTGAAGCCGGTGCGCGTTGCCGGCGTGCCGCCCGACTACTTTTCGCCCACCGGCCAGCGCTGGGGCAACCCGCTTTATCGCTGGGATGTATTGGCCGAACGGGGCTTCGACTGGTGGATCGACCGCATTCGCCACGCCTGCAAACTCTATGACATCGTCCGCCTGGACCACTTCCGCGGCTTCGAGGCGTACTGGGCGATTCCCGCCGCCGAGCAGACGGCCGTCAACGGCGAGTGGGTCAAGGCGCCGGGGCTCAAGCTCTTCCGCGCGCTGGAGGCGGCGCTGGGGTCGCTGCCGCTGGTGGCCGAGGACTTGGGGTATATCACCCCCGAGGTGGACGCGCTCAGACAGGAACTTGGCTTGCCGGGAATGAAGGTGGTGCAATTCGGCTTCGGCGACAAGGGCGCGCACATCCATTTGCCGCATCGCTACACCCCCGATACCGTGGCCTACACCGGCACCCACGACAACAACACCACGCTGGGCTGGTGGAGAGCAGCCGGGAAGGAGGAGCGCCACGCCATCGAGTCTTATGTGGGGCCGGTAGGCAAGCGGCCGGTGTGGCCGCTGATCTGGGCCATTGAGGCCAGCGTGGCGCAGATGGCGGTGGTTCCGGCGCAGGATCTGCTGGAACTGGGCGCGGAGGCGCGCATGAATACCCCCGCCCTAGCCGCGGGCAACTGGAGCTGGCGCGCTCCGGAGGCAAGCTGGACGCCGGAACTGGCCGCCAGACTGGCCGAACTGGCCGAGGCCACCGACCGGAATAACGACCCGCTGGGCGGAAAAGTGGTTAGGGGTTAGGGAACAGGGAACACGCATGGGAAATCCGTGTCTTGATTCTGCGACACCTGCCCCCTGTTCTCTGCCCCCTGTTCTTAGAAGGGAATGTCGTCGTCGGAGATTTCGGCTTGCTGGGCGTAGTCATCCGGGGCGCCGGCTGCGGCTGGTGGCCGCTGGTCGAAGCTGGCCGCCGAACTGGAGGAAGTTGCCGGGCGGCTGCCGCCCGCGCCTTCCTCGCGGCCAGAGAGCAGAACCAGTTCGTTGACCAGGATCTCGGTGCGATACTTCTTGACGCCGGTCTCCTTGTCGTCCCAGCTGTTGGTGGTGATTTTGCCCTCGATGTACAGCTTGGAGCCCTTCTTCACGTAGTCGCGGACGATCTCGGCGGTGCGCTTGAAGGCCTTCAGATTGTGCCATTCGGTGCGGTCCTGCCAGTTGCCCTGCGCATCCTGGTAACGGTCGCTGGTTGCCAGCCCGAAGCTGGCGACCATGACACCGCTGGGCGTGGAGCGAATCTCCGGATCCTTGCCCACATTGCCTAAGAGGGTGACCTTGTTGACGCTTCTTGCCATGTTGTTACACTCCAATCAACGAAAAGAATAGCAGAGGATCAGCGTTTGCGGGCAAGTGCCCGGTTGCGCAGAGCTTTGGCCGCCCCCAGCGCCGTCAGCAACCCGCCGAAGGGAATGCACATCAGGGCGACGATCAGGGCAAACCAGCCCGTGTTGGTGCAGGCGCCGGTGGGCGAGAAACCGCCCAGCAGGGTCTCCAGCAGTACCGCGGCCAAAAGGCCTGCACCGAGCATCGACGCGCCCCATTGCAGCAGTTGTCGGGCGCCGTCGCGGGGCGGGATCGGACTCGGGTTGGGATTGTTTCTGGGCATGATCGTTCCAATGAAATCGCTGGTTGAGGTTCATGGTTTCCCACCCATTTCACAAAGAACGTAAAATGGATGGGGCACGGAGCTTTTCTGATCACTGTTCACTGTCCTTGCGCCAGTCGCAGCATGGCCCAGGTGATGACGCCGGTGATGGAGACGTAGAACCACAGCGGGAATGTCCAGCGGGCAACCCTGCGGTGCTGGGGAATCCGGCCGCTAAGTGAGAAGAAGAAGGTGACCAGAATCAGCGGCAGCGCCACCACTGCCAGAATAATGTGGCTGGCCAGTAGTGGCAGGTAGACCGAACGCAGGGCCGCGTGGGCCGGGTAGCGCACGTCGCCGTGCAGCGCGTGGTGCAGGATGTAGCTGACCAGAAAGAGCGTGGAGAAGACGAAGGCGGTGAGCATGGCTGCTCGATGGGCCGGGATGCGGCGGGCGCGGATGAAGGTGTAGCCGATGAGCAGGGCGGTGGCGCTGAGGCCGTTGAGCAGGGCGTTCAACGCCGGCAAAAATGCGAAGCTGGCGCTGGCTGAATCGGCGGCGGGATGAACGTAGATCAGCCAGAAGAGAAAGACCGTGGCCGCGGCGCTGACGAGCAAAATCGCCGCAATGGCTGGGCCGGTCTTCGAGGATGGGGCTGTGTCTGTCATTGTTTCCTCAACTCTGTTTGTGCTCGGCCTCGAATTTTTGGTAAGTCCTGTCCAGTTGGTCAGCCACTGAACTTAGTACCATGAGGTCATATTGGACCTTGCCGATGCGATCGGTCTCCATATCAATCTGCGCCGGAGATGGAACCCAGCCAACGGGAGAGGAGATGAAGAGCGAACTTGCATTGCCAAGATCGTTAATACTACTCAGTGCTGTCTTGAAATACACGTCCTGCAATATATAGATGTCCGAGAAGTTCTGGGCATCTTTGTATTGCATAAAGGTAAGGGCGCCGGTGTTCTGAGCATTCTTCCAAGCCATATCATCAAAGCCTCCCATGCCGATTGTTAAATCGATGTGGCCCAATTTGGCGTGGGGATGTGCCCGAATCTCCGCCAATACCTTCAGGTCGGCTTCCAGTTTCTTCTGGCCATCCTTGATCATCTGGCGTTGCCGGACTGCTTCATGCGCGTTGTTGGCAATCTCTGCACGTATGCTCTCCTCTGCCTCGCGGGCCAGATGTTGATGATGCCGATACTCCACCCAACCCTCCAGGCTCAGAGCGATGAGCAAACCGATGGTAATGGTGAAGAGATGCAAAAAGAATTCCTTAAAGCCTTGCAACTTTCCGTGGGGTAAATGAATGTCGAGCACAATCTCCTCCAAACAAACAGATTACTCCGGCGGCCGGGCTGAAATCTGACGAAACCTTTGCCAGCTCCCTATGATTTCGCCTTCGCGCAGAGCATGAGCGCGGTGAAGAGCAAGGGCAGATAGAGGACGCTGACCTTGAGCAGGTCGCGGGCCAGCCTGCGGCTTTCTTCCTCGGTGATAGGGCGCAGGATGCGGGCGAAGCGTATGGTGTAGCCCAGGTAAACCAGCCCCAGCGCGACGGCCAGCAGGGCGTAGGTCAGGTTGGCCAGGCCCAGCCGCCAGGGCGTCAGGCTGACGGGAATCATCGCCACGGCAAAAAACAGCGCCTGAGCCACGGTGGACCATCCGTCAGGCTGGACGACGGGCAACATGCGGATGCCGGCGCGGGCGTAGTCCTCGCGATAGAGCCACGCAATCGCCATGAAGTGAGGAAACTGCCAGACAAAGAGGATGGCGAACAGCGCCACGGCCGGCCACTCGATGCGGCCGCGGGCGGCGGTCCAGCCCAGCATGGGGCCCATGGCGCCGGGGAATGCGCCGATGAAGGTGGCTAGGGCGGTGACGCGCTTGAGCGGGGTGTAGATGGCCACGTAGGTGAAGGCCGTCAACAGCGCCAGGGCCACGGTGAGCAGGTTGGTGGTGAGCGCCAGAGCCACCGCGCCCAGCGCCAGCGCCGCCAGGCCGGCCAGCACTCCCTGGGCCAGCGAAAAGCGCCCGGCGGCCATGGGACGGCCGGCGGTGCGCTTCATCAGGGCGTCGATCTTGCGCTCCAGGGCCTCGTTCAGCGCGCCGGCCCCGGCCGAGACCAGGCCGATGCCCAGCAGCGTGTCCAGCAGGCCGCGCTGCACGCTGGTGATGCCGGATTGCATTGAGCCGAGGTAAAAACCGCCCCATCCGGTGACCAGCACCAGGCCGACGACCTTGACCTTGAAGAGCTCGCGCAGGTCGTGGAGGAGCGAGGCCGTGGCGCCGGCCTCAGGCGCGTGGATGTGCGGTGGAGTGTGAGTTGCGAGTTCTGCCGGGATGGCGGCCTGGGTGGCGGGAGTCAACGAGATGAAACCTCAGCGGGAGAGCCCGGATCGAGTTAGCCGGGAGCCTGAGTTGATGATAGCAAGCGGTAAAAACTGCTCAGTGTGATTCTGTCTGCCTCATCGCTGCGCGGTCATGTAGGGCTTCCCGGTCCAGCTTGGGGATTTCGCCCATGTGGAAACCTTTCTCCATCAGAGCAAAGGCCCCTCGCATGGCGCGCTCGTAATCATCCTCGACGCCGGATGGTGATTCGACCGGTTCACTGATGTTCTTGGCGTCAATTGCGCTGGAATCCGTCATGCGCGTCTTCCTTCTCTGAAAAACCATGTGAAACGATGGAACAACAAACTGCAAAGACTGGGCTACTCAGATTGCAGTGAGGAAGACCAACCGGTTGACTGCGCACAGCTAATCCCTATTCCCTGTCCCCTGCACTTTACTGCTTGCCGAAGCGGTAGACGATGCCGGTGGTGAAGCCGCGGCTGTATTGCACGGTCGAGCCGAAGCCGGTGAGGTAGTATTCGGGAGCGACGCGCAGCCCGATGTTCGGGGTCAGGTTGTACTCCACGGGAATGCTGGCGCTGGCCGCGAATACGTAGCCATCCGGCCAGAGGCCAAATAAAGTGGGCGTGGCCGCCCAGCTGCCAAGGTTGGCGGAGAAGTTACCATGCTCGATACCGCCCAGGACGCGGCCGGAGATCGAATACTTGGGCTGCACGTAGAAGCGATAGGTGGGGCCTGCCAGAGCGGCATACTGGCTGATGGCCGCATTAGTAATCGCGTTGTTGGAGGGGTTGTTGAGGCCACCCACGTAGGCAGTGGAGTAATAGCCGCGGCCATCGATGGTTACGCCCAGCCGCTCGTCGTAGTAGCGGGTGAATCCGACGTTCCAGGCATAATCGTGCGCACGCTCCAGCTTGGCGCCGGGTTCAAAGCGCAGGTAGGCCATGCCGGTGTACTCCTCATAGCGGTGGGAGTAGGCCTCGTGAATGGCGGCGGCGCGGCGCTGTGCGCGGCGGGCCTTGATGCGGGCCTGGACACTCAACTGGCCCTGAGACTCGCCTTGGGACTGGGCGGTGGGCTGTCCGGCCTGGGCCTGGCCGGGGGCCGTGGGGTTGCTGCTCGAACTGGAGCTTTGGGCCAGAGCGGCGGTGGCGGCGATGATACTCAATGTCAGCAGAAGAGCAATACGGCGAGAAAAATACATCAATTTCGGATTTCCTCCACGGGAGTACGGAAGCAAGCCTGCAAAGCGCTCCCCCCATAGGTATTAAACCACCTTAGGGGGGAGTCTTGGGTGTGATCCGGCATGGGTTTGGACGCACGGAGGAGGAATTCGGCCGAATGGGCTGCTGATTTTCCTCACCAGAAGCAACGAAATGCTCTAGGATGAAGGCCAGCGGAGGCCGTAAAGCGTATGGGACGAGTTTTTCTGGGAGTTCTGTTGGGCATCGTGCTGGTGCCGCTTGCCCTGCTGTGGTGGCTATGGAGCGGCAATGTGCCGGTGGCGGTGGCCGATCCGCCCTTGCCGCAGGAGCAGTTGTTGACCGGGATGCCGCTCCATGCGCGCATTGACCGCGAGATGGTGAAGACCCCGCCCATCCAAGTCGATGAGAGCAACCTGGTGGCGGGCGCCGAGATCTACCGCGACCAGTGCGCCGCCTGCCACGGGTTTCACGGCAAGCCGTCGCGGTTTGGCGCGCACATGTTTCCCGCTGCGCCGCCGCTGTGGGAAAAGCACCAGAACAACGCGGTGATTGGGGTGAGCGACGACCCGCCAGGCGAGACCTATTGGAAGGTAGCCAACGGCATTCGGCTGACCGGCATGCCGTCCTACAAGGGAGCGTTGACCGAGCACCAGATCTGGCAGGTGAGCCTGCTGCTGGCCAACGCCGACAAGCCGTTGCCCCCGGCGGTGGTGGAGATTCTGCGCGGCGAGCCGCCAGTGCCGGCGGCGAAGGCGGTTGGCGCGGAGACGAAGCAGTAGCGCGTGCTGGGTTTGCGGGTCACCGTCCGAATCGGCGCGAAAGAATGAGAAAGGAATCAAACTATGAGCGTGCTCGACTCGTTGCGCAAGGGCTTCCATTTCCTGCTTCTGAGCTTTGGCGTCTCCAGCCCGGCGAAGAAGCCGAGGCCCGTTTCTAAAGCTGCGCCCGGTACTAAATCCGGCAAGTGATGCATGCTAACCGGAGCCCTGGTCAGATACATTCTCAGCAGAAGCAATCAGGAAATCAAAATTATTACCGCTTCGGAGACTCTGGATGAAACCAAGCAGAATTCTCAGTTACGCAATCCTTTTAGGAACACTCGCTCTCGCTTCAACCATTCCGGCCCTGGCGCAAGGCGGCGACTATTTTACGAACTGGCCCAAAGGCGCCACACCCCAGGAGGTGGGCAAGAAGGTCGCCGAACACTTTGTGGCCAGCCAGCATCAGTACACCTTCACCATCCACTACGCTGAGGTCGCCACGTGGTACGGCGCGCTGACCTTTGCGCAATTGACGAAAGACGACACCCTGCGGAAGGAGCTGATCGCCCGCTTCGATCCGCTGCTGCCGGGCGGCGCCGAGGCCGCACAGAGACCGACTCGGCATCATGTGGACGATTCGATCTTCGGCGTTGTTCCGCTGGAGATTGCGATTGAAACCAAGAACCCGAAGTATCTGGCCGATGGCGTAGCGTGGGCGGATCGCCAGTGGGAGAACCCGCAGCCCGATGGGCTTTCCGCGGAGACGCGCTTCTGGGTCGACGATATGTATATGCTCACCATGCTGCAACTGCAGGCCTACCGCGCCACCGGAGACCGCAAGTATCTGGACCGCGACGCCAAGGAGATGGTTGCCTATCTGGACAAGCTGCAACAGCCCAACGGCCTCTTCTTCCATGCGCCGGACGTGCCCTTCATCTGGGGCCGGGGAGACGGCTGGTTCGCCGCGGGCATGGCGGAGATGCTGCGCGATTTGCCCCAGGACCACCCGCAACGCGCGCGCATTCTGGCCGGTTACCGGCGCATGATGGCCGCGCTTTTGAAGTACCAGGGCAAGGACGGAATGTGGCGCCAGTTGATCGACCACCAAGAGGCTTGGCCGGAGAGTTCCAGCACCGGCATGTTTACCTTCGCCATGATTACCGGCGTAAAGAATGGCTGGCTCAAGGGCTCAACCTACGGCCCGGCGGCGCGCAAGGGATGGCTCGCCGTGATTGGCTACATCGATCAGAACAACGACGTGACCCAGGTTTGCGCGGGCACCGGCAAACTGAACGATCTGGACTACTACCTGGCCCGGCCCCGCCGCACCGGCGACTTCCACGGGCAGGCTCCGATTTTATGGTCAGCCTCCGCGCTGTTGCGCTAGGGATCACAACTGAAGATTGATCCAACGGACGGCGTTTTCTTTCGCAAGCCCACAGACAAGCAGTGCAGCCACAGCGCAGGCGGCTGCACTGCTTGCTAAAATCTAAACTATGCCGCTGACGCGTTCCCAGGCTCTCGAGTACTTCCACTCCTCCGACCTGATCGGGCTGGGTTTTGAGGCGGACGCCGTGCGCCGACGCCTGCACCCCGAGGGCGTGGTCACCTACATCATCGACCGCAACATCAACTACACCAACTTCTGCACCGAGTACTGCACCTTCTGCGCCTTCTACCGGCCGCTCACCGGGCCTCGCTCGGACGAGGGTTACATCCTCGACTTCGATGTCATTTATGACAAAATCGCTGAGACCATCGAGATGGGCGGCACCGGCGTGCTGATGCAGGGCGGCATCCATCCCGACCTGAAGATTGACTGGTTCGAGCGGCTCTTCCGTGGGATCAAACAGCGCTTCCCGCAGATCTGGCTGCATTGCCTGACGGCTTCGGAGATTCTGGCCATTGCCAAGTATTCCGACCTGTCGCTGCGCGAGACGATTATCAGACTGCGCGCGGCGGGCCTGGATTCCATCCCTGGCGGCGGCGCGGAGATTCTGGACGACGACGTGCGGCGGCGCATCGCCCGCATCAAGTGCAACACCGAGGATTGGGTCAGCGTCCATCGCACCGCGCACCAGTTGGGAATGCGCACCACGGCGACGATGATGTTCGGCGTGGGCGAGAGCTTTGATCAGAGGGTCAACCACTTTGAGGTAATCCGCCGTCTGCAAGAGGAGACCGGCGGATTCACGGCCTTCATCCCCTGGAGCTTCCAACCCAAGAATACGGCCCTCGGCGGACGTGGCTGGGAGGAAGCGACCAGCGTCGAGTACCTGAAGGTGTTGGCTATCGCGCGCCTCTATCTGGATAACATCGAAAACGTGCAGGCAAGTTGGGTGACGCAGGGATTGAAGGTCCTGGAGCTGGGCCTTCACTTCGGCGGCAACGACGTTGGCTCGGTGATGCTGGAAGAGAATGTGGTCAAGGCCGCGGGAACGAGCAACTGCACGACGGAAGAAGAGTTGCGTAGAATCATCCGCGACGCGGGGTTCAAGCCCATGCAGCGGGATACGCTTTACCGGACGATGTTTTTGAACTGAGCAAGAGGATCGAGGCCCAAGTGGTTCACTTGATTGGTGTCGAGCACCACGTGCAATTCAACAATCCAAATTGGGTTGTACCACAGATTCTTCAGAACAATAGGAACTGCTATTCGTCAATTATTGAGAAAACAATTCTCCGCATCCAACCTGTGGTCGTGGCGGAAGAGCTCAATGAAAAATGGCTTCAAGGGGAGAAAGGCGCAATATCAATTCTT
>Ga0371490_1001847_pt1 | contig 10290 bp, 10 predicted proteins | sample MB2SIPfraction_FD_207959 | JGI IMG/M metagenome (GOLD analysis project Ga0371490, IMG submission 207959) | Lab enriched peat soil microbial communities from McLean, Ithaca, NY, United States - MB28FN SIP fraction | ecosystem: Environmental > Terrestrial > Soil > Wetlands > Peat | place: USA...
CCGCAGGGCCGGTGGCAACGGGCCGGCCCCATAACTTTTTTATCACAACCTTTTTTTGTCCTTGGGAAAAAACGGGTACCCCATGACAGCGCAACGCCTCTTTATTGTCCTGGCCTTTCTCGCTTGTGCCCTGCTCCTCTCCTGCGGGTGCACGCAGCCTTCCGGTTCCGCACAAACACAGAGCCCGGCTGCTACTACACCGGGGACTACTGTATCCCCGGCGGCAACGGTCGTGACGGCACCGGCCGCACAGGACCAGGTCCTGCTCGAAACAACGATGGGAAACATCACCATCGCGCTCGACCCCGATATGCCAATCACTGCCGGCAACTTCGAAAAACTCGTAAAAAGCGGGTTCTATGACGGTGTAATCTTCCACCGTGTCATCCCCGGGTTCATGATCCAGGGTGGCGACCCCACCGGCACCGGGATGGGCGGGCCCGGCTACACCATTCCCGACGAGTTTACCGGCCACAACTACAACCTCAGGGGCACGGTCGCAATGGCAAACTCCGGGCCCAACACCGGCGGATCGCAGTTCTTCATCAACCTCGTCAACAACACGTACCTCGATCCCAACTACCCGGTCTTTGGAACGGTTACCGCCGGCATGGACGTGGTGGATGCCATCGCACAGGTGCCCACCGGTGAAAACAACCGGCCGCTCACGAACGTGACGATCCTCCACGCGGAGATGGTTTAGGGAAACCGGTGGCCGTTCTACGGCCTCCCCCTTTTTGCACCGCACAAGAAAGAATACCTCCCACACGCAATACTTTCTTTGTAACCATGACACCTACGCAGGCACCCGGTAAACGGGTACGGCTCGAAACGAACATGGGCACGATTACGATCGCGCTCGACCCCGACATGCCGATTACTGCCGGTAACTTCGAAACGCTCGCACAGAAAGGCTACTACAACGGCGTCATCTTCCACCGCGTGATTGCGGGGTTCATGATCCAGGGCGGTGACCCCACCGGCACCGGCAGGGGAGGACCCGGCTACGCGATCAAAGACGAGTTCACCGCCCACAACCGGAATGACAGGGGAACTCTCTCAATGGCAAACTCCGGACCTAACACCGGCGGCTCGCAGTTTTTCATCAACCTCATCAACAACAACTTCCTTGACGGCAAACACCCGGTCTTCGGGAAGGTTGTCGAAGGCATGGATGTTGTCGACAAAATCGGCAAGACAAAAACCGACCACGATGACCGGCCGGTCGAGAAAGTGACAATCCTCCACGCGATCGTGGAGTAAGCATCTTTTAAAAATTCAGATTCTTCTTTTTTTCAGGATTTGTCCCTGCCCGCTTACCGGACATAAATTCTCTCGGGTACTCCCAAGGTATTATCCCGGGTATCAGGGAGCGTGGATTAAACGGTACTCCCCTTTTGGTACCAGCATTTCGAAGCGTGCCCCCCGGCCCGGCTCGCCGGTCTCCCGGATCGTAATGCCCGTGATGGCAAGGATCTCCCGGATGAAAAACAGGCCAAAGCCGGTATTCTTCCCGTACCCGCGCTCGAAGATGAGCTCTTTCTGGGGAGCCGGGATACCCTCCCCGTCGTCCTCACAGACGATAACAAGCCCGGCGCCGGACTCGTTGGACGAGAACCGGATATTCCTGAGCGTATCCCCGCCATGCCGCAGGGCATTGTCCACGAGGTTGAAGAACACTTTCTGGAGCAGGGGATCGGCGATGACTTCGAAAGGACCAAGGCCGCCGGTATCAAGATTTTTCCCGGCAAGGTCCACCCCCCGGACACCCAGTTCCATGCTGCTCCTCACGTTCTGCCACGAGGGAATGCCGGTCCCCAGCTCCTCGTACTCCCGGGTGAATTCGATCTGGCGCCGGATGTTGTGGGCGATGGCCTCTTCTTTTTCTATGGTGGTCTTCATCCCCGGGTCCTGCACCATCATCTTCGAGAGATCGATGTACTGGAACAGGGCCGTGAGCTGGTTTCCTATATCATGACGGGTGATGCCCGTAAGGAGGTTTAACTTTCTGTTCACCAGCCGGATCGCCTCTTCCGCCCGCTTACGTTCGGTGATATCCCGGGCAACGGCGAGGATCACCCTTTTTTTCTGGATGGTGACAACACGGGTATTGATCTCCACGGGTATGGCCGTACCGTCCTTTGCGAGGAATTCCGTTTCAAATCGCGACTGTCCCAGCGCCTGCTGCTCATGACAGACCTTTTCACGCGGAGGATTGTGGACATGTGTCGTTATCTCCTGCGGTGATTTCCCCATCATCTCCTCCCGGGTGTACCCGAGCATCCGGCAGGCAACTTCGTTGACATCCGTAAACCTGCCGGGGGTGCCGTCAGGTAATATTTCGTGGAGGTGGATCGCGTCGGTTGTGTTATTGAAGATATCGCGGAACTTTTCCTCGCTCTCCCGGAGTGCCTCTTCTGCCCGCCGCTGGTCGGTCACATCCTGGATGATGGAATGGAGGTACTGGTGGCCCTCCTGCGTGATGGGGGCGGAAAAGACATCGACATCCCGGATCTCCCCATCCTTCTTTTTGTGCCGGAAGTGGAACACCGCCCCACGCTCCACCTGGGCGTGCGCCATGTCCTTTCGGGATAGGGCAGGGTCCTGGATGTTGATCGCGGCGATGTTGAGCCCGGTAAATTCCTCCCTGCTGTACCCGTAAAACCGGCAGGCAGCCGCGTTTGCATCCACGATCCTGCCGTTCCGGGGATCAACAATGAACATCACGGCATTGTTGATCTCGAACATATCGCGGTACTTTTTCTCGCTTTCTCTGATCGCTGCTTCTGCCTTCCTGCGTGACGTGATATCCCGGCAGAGCGCCAGGATCTGGAAGGATCCACCTGACGGGATTACCGATGCGTTGATCTCGACCGGTGTTATTGTGCCCGAAACACCCGCGTAATCGATCTCCAGGCTGCGGATAAAACCGGTCTTCATGCACTGCCGGACCGCTTCTGCACTCTTCTCTTTATCGTACCCGGCAGCCCATTCCGTCACATTCCGGCCGGAAATTTCATTGAGCTCCTGGTGACCGGTAAGGCGGACATACTCCGGGTTTGCATCAAGCACCCTGCCTTCACCATCAAGGATCACAAAACCTGTACCGGTTGTCTCGATTACGGTCCGGTACTTCTGCTCCTGTTCTCTCATGGCCAGCTCGGCTTTCTTATGGTCAGTGATATCGCGGAGGAGGATAAGTCCCCCGGGCTTGTTGTTGTACCGGATGAGGGCGACAGTGGATTCGACCGGGACCGGCGTGCCGTCCATCCTCAGGTAAACTGTTTCCTCACGCCCGACCGGCTTGTGCTCATCCATCACGATCCGGACCCGCCTCTGGATTGCGGCATGATACTTCGGGTCAATCCGGTCAAAAAGCGACATCCCGAGCAGCTGGTCGGCAGAGGTGGCTCCTACGAGCCTGACCATGGCCGGGTTGACATAGACAAACCGCTCAGCAACGGCGATATAGAGAGCTTCGGGTGCGGATTCCACCATCATCTGGAAATTCTCTTCATTCTCCCGGAGCTCCCGTTCGCTCCGGGCGAGCTCCTCGTACTGCCCACGCAGTTCCTCTTCGGCAGCGGTGAGCTGTTCATACGCGGCCCGGAGTTCTCCCTCCGATTTCCTGACCTCCGAGATATCCCGGAATATGCCCTCAACCCCGGCATAATTCCCGCTGGCATCATAATAGGCATGGCTGCTCGTAGAAACCGTAACCAGGGACCCGTCCTTTCGTTTCAGTGTCGTCTCCCGGTTAACGACGGCGCCATCTTTTTTCAGTGTAGCAAGGAGATCTTCCCGCTGTGCCGGATCTGCATAAGAATCCGTCACAGGCCGGCCGGTCATCTCGTTTACACCCGTGTACCCGAGGAGGTCAGCCCCGGAAGGGCTGATCATCACAAGAGTGCCCTGCGCGTCCGTGCGGTAATAGACGTCCTGGATATTTTCGAGAATTGCCCGGTATTTTTCCTCGGATGCAGCGAGCGCCTTCTGGTTGGCTGCTAAGGAGTCGTACTGCCCACGCAGTTCTTCCTCGGCGGCAGTGAGCTGTTCGTTTGCTGCCGCAAGTTCAAGCTCGATCTTCTTCCTGTCGGTGATATCGTGGATGATGCCAAAGACTACCCGCTTTTCCGGGTCATATGTTGCGGTAGAGTAGATGTCCCGGAGTGTACCATCGGAAGGCCGCCGGATCCTGAAATCGAGATGATAGGGCTTGCCGTGCTTAATGAGGGAGGCCAATCCATCGTCCAGTGCCTTCCGGTACTCCGGCAGGGGGATCTTCTGGGCAGAAATGATCGACATCTCTGTGCTGTTCACCCCGTAAATTGCAGCGGCATTCTCTGATGCCGTCATTTTTCCGGTGTCAAGGTGGTATTCCCAGTGGCCGACATGTGCCACCACTTCAGCCCGTTTTAGCCGGAACTCGCTCTCTGCGAGGAGCCTGTACTGTTCCGCCACAATCTCTTCTGCTTTTTTCCGCTCGGTGATGTCACGGATGGATTCGATTGCGCCGGTAACCTGCCCGTTCTGGTCGTAGAGGGGGACCGCCTTGCCCCAGAGCGTCCGCGGTTCCCCCTGCACGCGTGGGAGCGCAGTCTCGGCTGCAAGCATCGTGCCATCCTGCGCGATATGGGAATAGCGGGCCCGGATCTCTTCGGGAGACGAAAAGATAAGGTCGATCAAAATCGGCCTGCGCTCCCCGTAAAACGGGACCGCGTACTCGTAGGCTCCTTTTCCCAGCATGTCGGAGGCAGGAATACCGGTCATCTCCTCGATGGCACGGTTCCACGCGATAACAGTCCCTTCCTTGTCAATGGCAAACGTGGCATCGGGAAGGAAGTTGATGATATCAGAGAGCCTTTTTTCAGATTCAATGCGGGAACGTTCCGCAGTGTGCCGGGCAACAGCCTGCCGGATCTTGTGGGCGAGCTCGGCGAACTGTGCACGCGGATCTCCCCCTTTCTGAATGTAAAAATCCGAGCCATTGTTGATGGCCTGGATGACCACCTCCTCGCGGCCCCGGCCGGTGAAGAGGATGAAGGGGATGCTGCCGTACCGTGACCGGACAGCCTTGAGGAATTCGATACCATCCATCCCCGGCATCTGGAAATCCGAGACCACGGTGTCGTACTGCCCTTTTTGCAGGGTGAGAAGGCCCTCCTGCGCCGATTTTTTTGTATCGAGGGTAAACTCTCCCGTGGACTCGAGGAAGAGTTTTGCAATGTCGAGAAGGTCAGGTTCGTCATCAACATAGAGGACGTGAATCATGCGACACCTCGGTTCCTGTTTTGGTTATTGACCGATCTGAAATATAAATGGGTTGGTGCCGGCACCCTTTTTCCTCCAAAGGAACACCTATGTGCCGGGCCGGTGAGACTGTACGTGCACAGGAGCGACCATGAAACACCGTACACCGGATAAGGACCCCGATCTCGAAGCACATTCTGCGGGGATTATACGCCGCCACCTCGCCCACCGGCCCCGGGCGAAAAAGATGTGGAACCTGCTCACGGGAGATCCCGAGGTGCAGGCGTGCTTCCGGATGGCAAACTACGTGGCCGCGACCAAGATGGGAATGAACGATCACGGCCGGATCCATGCCACGGTCGCCACCGCGTCGGCGCTCACCATGCTCGACCTGCTGGACGGTTCGCCGTTCTGCCCTGACATCATTGCCGGGGGGTTTGGCGACAGCGACGACGCAGCGCTTGTGGTGATGACGGCCATGCTCTGCCACGATATCGGGAACACGGTGCACCGCGAGGAGCATGCGGACCTTGGGGTGGTGCTTGCGCTCCCTATCCTCGACCGGCTCCTGCCCGGGATCTACCGTGACCCGGAGAAGCGCACCGCGATCCGGTCGTTTGTCCTCTCCGCGATGTACTCCCACCACGGGATCCCCCGGCCGCTTACCATTGAGGCGGCGCTGGTCTGCATCGCGGACTCGACCGACATGACCAAGGGCCGGGGCCGGGTTGCATTCGAATCAGGAAGCATCACGATCCATTCGGTCTCTGCCTTGTCCATAGAAAGGGTGGAGATAAAAAAAGGAGTGGAAAAGCCCATCGAACTTGTGATCCATATGTCCAGCCCGGCCGGGATCTTCCAGGTACAGGAGATCCTCGCGCCCAAGGTGCGGGCCGGGCCGCTTGCCGATGCGGTGGATGTGGTAGCGGTGACTACAGAAGAGGGGCAGGCGCTCGTTTCCGGAATCCGGATGCAGGGCGCAAAGTTCGTGCCCCTGCAGCCGGAAAGCGGCCGGGTTTCGCCGGGCACAAAGAAGCGCCGCTGACGGTCTGCTTACTCCTTTTTCTCTGTGGCATGGGGCCGGAGCGTGCCGATGAACCCTTCTAGCCCGTCCCGTGCCCCGCGCCGGTCCTTTGCCGATACTATTTTTGTCACTGCACCGGAGAAATGAGCCTGTACCGCATCCGGCCGGGCACCGACCGTATCGCACTTGTTGAGGAAGACGACAAACGGGATCTTTTCACCGGCAATTGAGGTGTGGAGGTGCTCCACGAACTCGTCCACCGGGCATGTCGCATCCACGAGCAGGATCGCACCGTCCATGCCTTTCCCTATGATCTCGCGGGCGAACTCGAAGCGCTCCTGCCCCGGGGTGCCGTACAGGTAGACCCTTTTTTCGCCGATCTGGACCCGGCCGTAGTCGAGCGCGATGGTGGTCGTGCCCCCGGCGCACTCGGCCTCGATGTGCTTTGCCTGCGGGTCGAGTGTCTGGATCAGCGTAGACTTGCCCGCCCCGAACGCACCAAAAACAACGATCTTGTATTTTTCCTCTGCCATTGTGGTACGATGGGCGGCGGGGGGTGTTTACCGTTTCGGTAGAAGAGATACCTCACCAGGAGAACAGTTCAGCGATATCAAACAACATATATTAATTACAATTATAATGAATTGTTTTCTATGCCGAAATTCTGCCCTTCCTGCGGGAAGCCATTACCGGATGAGAATGCACCGATATGCCCGGAGTGCGGGGCGATGGTCCAGCCCCCGGCGCATGAAAAGACAGAGATCCGCGATCCCTGGGTGGCCGTGATCCTCAGTTTTTTCTGTGCCGGGTGGGGCCAGTGGTATAACGGGAGTGCAGCGGGGGGACTGAAATTTTTCTTATCCTCGCTTGGCCTTACGATCATCGCCCTCGCCCTGATCTTTACCGGCGTGATCCGTTCCCCGATGTCCAGCCTGATGGGCCTTGCCTTCATCGTGATACTCGTCCTTCTTGCGGTCTGGATATACGGGATGTACGATGCCTGGACCATGGCAGAAAAAATAAACAAGGGTGAGATTGGGTTTACCGGCAAGAGCAGCCTGTTCTGGCTGCCGGTAATCCTGATTATCCTTATCCCGGTACTCGTGTTCCTCTCTGCGCTCATGGCGGCACTCGTTTTTTCGATGGCCGGTTCGGTGCAACATACCAAGATCGTGGCCGTGACTGCCTACCGGCCGGACGCAGGCCATATCGTTGTGACGTACCAGGGAGGACAGGATGCAGCCTCCCTGCAATCGATCTCTGTCACGGACAACGGGGCGCTGGCAGGCGGGATGAGTATCCCGGCAGGCAGCGGCCTTGCCTCACTCCCGGTGGGCATGAACACAACGGTTCCCGCTCCCTATCAGGTGAGCAACCATATCGTTGTCACCGGGACGTTCTCCGATGGCACACACCAGCTGCTCCTGGACATTACCCTCTAAATTCGTTTTTTCCCCGTGATGCAGTAAGCGCCCGACCAGGCCCTCCATCCCGTGCAGCCCGGTTTCACTCCCTTTTCCTGACAAACGTTCCGTTCCTGTACTCGGCAAATGCCTGCTGCAGTTCTTCCTCTGTGTTCATCACGATGGGGCCGCCCCATGCGATCGGTTCACGAAAGCGTTTTCCCGAGAAGTACAAAAACCGGGTGCCCTGGTCGCCGGCGTTCACCTCAACGGATGTTCCTTTGTCGCCGTACAGGGCCATTGTGCGGTCTTTCTGCTCAACGTTTCCGTGCGGGTCGAATATCCCCGATCCCCCGATGACATATACCGCCGCCAGGAAACCGGGCCTGACCGGGTGGGAGAACTGTGTACCCGGCCCGAGCGTGACATCGAAATATTCCGGCTCCGCGACGATGTCGCGCACGGGACCGGCAACGCCGCCGGCGTTTCCGCAGATGACCCGAACCTCCGCCCCGCCGGGCAGGGTGACCCGGGGGATCTCACCCGCCCCGGTCTCCTGGTACCGCGGGTCCATCATCTTGTGGCTGCGCGGGAGGTTGACCCAGAGCTGGAAACCGCCCATCCGGCCATGGACCGGTTTTGGCATCTCCTGGTGAATGATCCCGGAACCCGCCGTCATCCACTGGATGCCCCCGGCCTCCACGCTGCCCGCGTGGCCCATACTGTCGCCGTGCTCGACTTTTCCCTCCAGCATGTAGGTGACCGTCTCGATCCCCCGGTGCGGGTGCCAGGGAAACCCGGCGAGGTAATCTTCCGGTCGTTCTGCACGGAAGTCGTCGAGCATCAAAAACGGGTCAAAGAGCGGGATCTGGGAATAGCCGAACGCACGGTGGAGCCTGACCCCGGCCCCTTCGAGGGTTTCCCGTGAAGAATAGACCCGGGAAATTTCACGCGCCTGTGGCATGATCCAGCCTTTGCCATAGCGAGGGGATAAACATGGCGGACGTGACAGGTCCACGGGTTACGACCAGAGGTGCCAGCGCCCCTCACGGGCAGTGGCAGGGGCCGCCACCCGGGGTGGCTGTCGGGGTGAGCGTCACCGATACCACAGGCTCCATGGGGCAGTTACAGATCATGGCCGGGGGTGGCACCGTGCCGCCGGTCGTGCTCACGTTTGCGGCACCCGGGGTGACCGTGGGGCTTACCACCGGTGGAACCGTGGGCACCGGGACCTGCGGCACGGGAGCGTTCACGCAGGCGCAGGTACAAAGGGAGAACAAGATCAGGGCGGCAAGGAGCAGGACGGGGGTTATCGTTTTCCGGTTCATGGGAATCATCCTGATATGGCATGAAAAAGGTGATAATTGTTGCCTTGACTTCGAAAATATTCGCACATATATCGCCTGTGGCACCGGGACCCGGATTTTTGGCTGAAAATTCCGGCCATCCCGGATCCTGCCGGATAAAAAAGTAAAAGTTATTCACTGTCCTGCGGTGCCTGTTCAAGGTAGAACACATCGGTCGAGTACGAATGGAGAGTGCCATTGGCGGTGGCTGCGTCGACATCGGCCTGCTCGTAGCTGCTGACAAGATGCTGCGGGAGCATAGCGTACTGCGGGACAATAGAGTAGTCCCGTATAATATCGGGAGCGCCCGAATTTCCTGCGTAACTTATTTTCACGAGGTAATGCATATCCCCTAGCGCCGTCCATGTCCCCGAGCCTGAAACACTTGGCGACGGGATCTTGAGGTTAGAGTTCACGGTAACGATCGGTCCCAGTTTGTAAATAACCGTGCCATCGGGATAGAACTGGAACTCGTATCCACTTCCGTTGCCGTACTGCCGGATCCAGCGGTGGAGGATCGGGTCCGGTGCAGCCGTGGTCGCGGTTGTCGTAACTATCGTTGTCGGGGGTGTGGTGTACGGCTGGTCGGAGCACGACATCGTCTGCGGGTTCCAGTAGCAGGTGGTATTGGCTGGCGCCGGGGTGACGGTAACGGTGACGTAGATGATCTCCGGGGTCGGCGTGGCTTGTGTGGCCGATGAGCCCGAACCGGTGCAGCCGGCCGCGAGGATCACCGCGGCACAGGCAACAAGGAGGACAAGACTGGGGAATATTTTCATAGTTTTCTCTGGTCTGTCAGGACACTTTAATTATAGTGATTTGATCGCCGGGAGAGTGAATTGTCCCGTTCCGGGAAATGCCGGCCGCCCCGTAACACCTGCACGGTATCCGGGGAGAGTCCATAATTTTCCGTCAGGGAAAACAAAACTCGCGTAGTGGCAATTTTACAATTTGTTTACCAGATCATAACAATAGACCTCCAGTGAGATCTGGATGGGATGATTATCTTATGAACGCAATTGAAGCCTGTCACCTCAGGAAATCCTTTGGCCCGGTTGCTGCGGTCGACGATGTCAGTATCGCGGTCAGGGAAGGTGAGAGCTTTGGTTTTCTCGGGCAGAACGGGGCCGGGAAGACCACGGCGATCCGCATGATGACCGGGGCGCTCATCCTTATCAGCGCCGTCTTTATCGTTGCCGGAAAACTCATCCAGCAGCGCAATCTCATCAGCGGAAGGTAATCTCCTCTTTTTTTCGGAGGGGGTGGG
>Ga0371490_1001848_pt1 | contig 10287 bp, 4 predicted proteins | sample MB2SIPfraction_FD_207959 | JGI IMG/M metagenome (GOLD analysis project Ga0371490, IMG submission 207959) | Lab enriched peat soil microbial communities from McLean, Ithaca, NY, United States - MB28FN SIP fraction | ecosystem: Environmental > Terrestrial > Soil > Wetlands > Peat | place: USA...
GGTTACACCAAGGTGGCCACACCCACTACGCCCGTCACCTCGGAAACCATCAACTACGCCGGTCCGTTTACCACGACCGTGACCAACTCCGCTTTGGTTACGGGTCTGAACTATGGCGTCACTCCCACCTACTTCGGGAACGAGCAGTTGGTAAACAACCTGACGGCCAACTGGGCGGTGACGCCCAAGGCCAATCTTGCGCTGACCTATCGTTACGGCAACCGCAACATCGGCATCAACTGGAACACTTCTACCACCCCGGCCCGTACGATCATTGCCATCACCGAGCAGGGCGCGATCCTGAATGCCGCTTATCGTGTGACGAGCAACTGGGACATCAACGGTTCGGTGGAAGCTCTGTACGACGACAACGCCTTCACCGCGATGTCGCCGCGCCAGGTGCGCCACTACCGTGTACACAGCAAGTTTCGCCCGGAGAAGTGGGCCACCTTCACGGTTGCCTACAACGACATGGAGCGGCACAACAACACCTACAACACGGGCGTGGCTACGCCGTACGGTCCTCTGAACCATGTGGACTACAGCCGCACGGCCAGCATCAGCGGCGTGTTGACGCCCAGCGAACACGTAGCGGTCGATTTCGACTACGCCTACAACGACGTCTACACGGCCACCAACATCTGCTTCGCCAACATGGACAGCGGCTTCCTGCTCGGTTCCTCCACTGCCGCCACCAGCGTCAGCCCGTACTTTGCCGGCGCTGCGGTGCTGACCGCGTCGGGTGCCCCCAGCACCTGCGTCACCAGCGCCACCAATAGCGCTCCGACCCAGTGGTACGGCCGTGCCTTCATGGACGCCCCGACACAGCACGGTTCGGTGGGCGTGATCATTAACCCCGAGGAGAAGGTGAAGTACGGCGCCGGCTACCGGATCAGCTCCGTGAACGGCAGCCAGTTCTTTACCGACGCCCGTGCGGTCAACGGCTCGCTGGTGTCGAACTACCAGACGCCGTACCTCAACATCGAGTGGAAGGTTCGCCCCGGCCTGGATTGGAAGGCGGAGTACAACTACTACGGTTATGGCGAAGGCGGTCCTTCGGGCGCGCAGTACTGCACCCTGGACGGAGTCGGCAACCCGAATCTGGCCTCGAGCATCGTGCCCTGCGCTTCGATGTCGGTTTCGACCGGGATGAACAGCAGCTCCGCGGGCATGACCGCGCCACGTAACTTCCACGCCAACAACATCTCGGTGGGATTCCACTACGAGTTCTAAGCGCGATTGTTGCGGCAAACACGAGCATGAGGGGTGGGCCGGAGAGGAACTCCGGTCTACCCCTTTTTGCTCGACCTGGTAGTTTTCCCTTACTATCTTTCGTGCTGGTTGGGCGTGTCCAATTCCCCTTGCCCGCTGCCGGCAGGTAGTACAACCTTGTTCTGCCGCCCGAAGCAAACCGGCCGGCACCAACCCCAAGGAGTATGTGCATGAAGAAGTCGGTTCGTTCTCATGTTGTTCTGGCCCTGGCCCTGGCCCTGACCGGCGCGATGGCTTTTGCCGATGGCGGAGCCACCTACAAGGCAAAGTGCGCCAGCTGCCACGGCGCTGCTGGCACGCCGAACCCTGGCATCGCCAAGCTGATGGGCGTCAAGCCCGTCTCCGATCCGGCGATGAAGGGGCTCAGCGAGGCCCAGGTGATTGCCGCCATCAAGAACGGCAAAGGCAAGATGAAGCCGATTGCCGGTATCTCGGATCCCGACGCCAAGGCCGTAGCGGCGTATTTCAAGAGCCTGAAGTAATCGAACAAGGCGGCATCGAGAGCAAGATCGGGGGCCCGCCGCTCATGGCGGGCCGGCCGTTTCATCTGACTAACGTGGCAAGCCAGCGCACTTCCCAGCCGACGGCTCCTTCCGCATCCGCTCTCCGCCTGCCCATCCGCAAGCGCGCTACGCGCGCCAAGTCATCATTGAGCCACGCAGGGGGTGGATGTGTCCTTTTTTCAGAATTTTCGTGAACATTGGGTGAGGCCGGCGCTGTTCTTCGGCAATAACCCCATCAGTCTTGCCGGCGGCGCCCTTACCAGCGCTTCGGCAGTCACCATGGTCGGCTACTGGGTGGTGGAGCTCTTCGGCCGGCCGAACGACAATCCCTATCTGGGTATCATCTTCTTCTTCCTGCTGCCGGCGCTGTTTGTGCTGGGCCTGGTGCTCATTCCGATCGGCGTGTTTCTGCGCCGCCGGAAGCTGCAGAAGGCCGGAGAGATTCCGGCGGAATACCCCAAGGTCGACCTGAACGACAAGATCTTCCGCCACGGCCTTGACATCGTGCTGGTGGCGACGATTGTGAACCTGCTGATCGTGGCCACGGCCAGCTATCGCGGCGCGGCGTACATGGATTCGCCGGAGTTCTGCGGCAAGAGCTGCCACGTGATGAACCCCGAGTATGCGGCCTACCAGGTTTCGGCGCACTCCCATGTGGCCTGCGTGGAGTGCCACATCGGCTCCGGCGCGCGCAGCTACTTTGAGGCCAAGGTAAACGGCACCAAGCAGCTGATCGAGGTCACGATCGGCCGCTATCCCACACCCATCCCTTCGCCGGTGACCAGCCTGCGTCCGGCCCGAGAAATCTGCGAGGCTTGCCACACGCCAGCCAAGTTTGTAGGTGAGAAGCTGCTGGTCAAGTCCAGCTACGCCGACGACGAGAACAATACCCTGGCGCAGACCGTGCTCGTTCTGCACCTGGGCGGCGAAGATTCGCTCTCGCACCTGAGCGGCATCCACGGCGTGCATCTGAATCACATGGAGTACATCGCCACGTCGAAGGATCGTTCCACGATCCCCTGGGTGCAGCGGCGCAACGCCGATGGCACGGAGACGGTTTTTGCCGCCTCGGCGTTGAACGGCGCCATGCCGCAGGGTGAACGTCGAACCATGGACTGCATCGACTGCCATAACCGCGCCTCGCACACCTTCCAGACGCCGGAAGAAGCGGTTAACCGCGCCATGGCCGATGGCGCCATCTCGCCCGACCTGCCCTGGATTCACAAGGAAGGCCTGGAGCTGTTGAAAGCCACCTACACTAGCCAGGACGAGGCCAAGGTGAAGATTCCGCAGCAGCTGAACGCCTTCTATGCCACGCAGCGGCCGGATGTGCTGCAGGCCAAGGCAGCGCTGGTGAAGGCTGCGGCCAATCAACTGGTAGCCATCTACGACCGCAACGTCTTTCCGGATATGAAGGTGACCTGGGGAACCCACCCGAACAATATCGGGCATATGGCCTACCCGGGCTGCTTCCGCTGCCACGATGGCGACCACGTTTCCAAGGACGGCAAAACGATTACGCAGGACTGCGCGAACTGCCACAACCTGCTGGCTGTGGAAGAAGCCAAGCCCAAGGTGCTTTCCGATCTGGGACTCTAAAGCAAAATCCGGGATGGTGTACCCAAGGGCAACCTTGCCCAATCGACGCGACCATGAACGAACTTTCATGGGCACAGTTTCCCGGATTTTGCCTTAACCGGCCAGACCAATCCTTACGGCCCGTTGCCAGAAGCAGAAGCCATGCTCTCCGGCAGCGGGCCGTTTCACGTAGTGGGCTACAGCGCAGGCTCTAAAGCCAAGAAACTGCTGTTCCATCGCATGAAACGTCCCTATAATCAGGGCCAAGTGCCAACACTGTGCATAGGATGTGTCCGAAAAGTGTAGGAGCAAACGCCTGCGCTTTGTAGGAAGATAGGCACTATGCCCGCCTGTTATTCCTGGGGTGGGGGAACGGATCACGCGGGGTTCACGACGAACAACATGGCCACGAAACCAACCTTCGGTTTGCTGCTCGCATCCCTGTTCCTGACCGCCGCGGGTGCGGCGCAGACCCAGGCGGCTGCCTCTCTGTCCCCTGTGCCTGCAATAACCTCCCGGCTGGCCGGAGATTGGCGGAGTACCGCCGCGGTGTCACTGCCGCAGAGCGTACCGCCCCAATACCATGCTAGAGTTGACGCCGGCGCTGCGCCGGCCGACCTGCAGCTAGCGCGCATGCTCCTGCTGCTCACGCCTTCCACCGCGCAACAGCAAGCGCTCACCGCCCAACTTGCCGACCTTCAGAACCCCACTTCCTCCTCCTATCACCAGTGGTTGACGCCCAGCGCGTACGCGGCGCAGTTTGCCAATTCTGCGAGCGATGTTGCTGCTGTCGTGGCCTGGTTGCAGAGCCAGGGGTTTACGGTGGCTCCGCTGCCAACCAGCCGCGGCTGGATTGAGTTCTCCGGCACCGCGGCGGAGGTGGAGCAGGCCTTTGGGACCCAGGTGCGGCTGGTGAGCAGCGCGCAGGGCAACCGGCCGGTGCTGGCGGGCACAATTACGGTGCCGGCAGCGTTGGCCCCCTTGGTTCAGGGCCTGGTTTCGCTGGATGGGGTGCTGGCTGTTCCGGCCATGGTCGCTCCACAGAGCCTTACGGTGACGGCAACCGATCTGGCCACGCGCACCTCGGCTGCCACGGCAGAAGCGCTCACGCCGAATCTGGTTGCGCCCCTTCTGCATCTGGACAGCCTGCAGGCGTCCGCCATCAACGGAACCGGCGAATCGATTGCGATTCCGGCGCGCAGTAATGTGAATCTAGCCGATGTTGCGGCCTTCCGCGCGGTCTTTGGCTTGCCGGCGCAGGCCCTGAGCGTGCAGCCGAACGGGGTGCTCCCCGGACTGGCCGACGATCAGGCATTGGCCACCTTTGCCGCTTCCTGGGCGGGAGCGGCGGCGCCGGGCGCGCAGATTGTTCTGGTTCCATCAGCCGCGACCAACGCCACCGACGGCGTAGACCTTTCGCTGGCGGCCATCGTGGATGGGGCGCTGGCGCACACCGTGGTTGTGGGCTACTCCTCCTGTGAGGCCGGCTTGAGTGCGGCGCACCAGGCATTTTATGCAGCGCTCTACCGGCAGGCCGCGGCCGAGGGGATTGCCGTGGTTGCAGCAACGGGCGATGCAGGCGCATCGGCCTGTACTGTGGTAGGCAGCACCGCTCCGGTCACCTCCGGCTATGCCGTCAACGGCCTGGCATCGACACCGTGGGATACGGCGATCGGCGTTGCAGGATTTTCCGCAGCGGGCGCAGGTTCAGGCGTTACGGCTCTGGCAGGGTGGTCGCCAGCAGCCACTGGCGATCCGGTTTATGCAGGCGGCGGCGGGAACAGCATGCTCTATGCAACGCCCAGCTGGCAGAGCCAGCTTGCCAACCTGGCGCAAGGGCAGACGCAGAATCGTCTGCTGCCCGATCTGGCGCTGCCCACGGCCATCGACTCCAGCGTCAATCGTGGCCTTGCCTTTTGCCTGAGCACTTCGGCAACATCCTCTGGATGCAACCTGGTTCGCAGTGGCGGCAGCGCCGCGGCCGCGGCGATCTTTGGTGGGATCGCATCGCTGGTGGCCCAGCAGCATGGCGCCCAGGGAAGCCTGCAGAGCAATCTCTACGCGCTGTCCTCCAAGAGCGGCATCTATACCGACGTGCAGCAGGGCAGCACCCAGCTTGCCTGCACGGCCGGCACTTCGGGATGTGCAGCCACAGGCTTCATTGGCTACAACGCTGCGAGCGGATACGATCTGGCCACGGGGTTGGGTACGGTGAATGCGCAGACCCTGGTCGCCAGCTGGGCAACTCCGATGAATGGAACCGCTTCAACCACCCTCAACGTGTCGGTTGCGCCGGTGCAGACCAACTCCACCTATAATCCGTCGGCCTCAATCACCTTTACCGCGCAGGTGCTCTCTACCAGCGGCGGCGCCACCCCGACCGGAACCGTGGTCTTTTACGACACCACTACCAGCCAGAGCCTTTCGCTGCCCATCACGCTGGATGGCACCGGCACGGGAAGCGCGACGCTGGAGGGCGTGTTTGCGCTGGGAGGCAATGAGATGGTGGCGGAGTACAGCGGCGACGCGAACTACGCCGCAGCCACCTCCAACCCGCCGATCAACATCAACACCCAGGCCAGTACGACCAGCCTGACGGTGACGCCCTCCACCACCACAGCGGCGCCCGGCCAATCAATCTCGGCGGTTGTTACCCTCACCGTGGGCACGCCTGCGGCGGGCACCGTGAACCCGGCGGGCGTGGTGACGCTCAATGTCGACGGCGGGCAGCAGAGCTACACGGCAGCGCTCTCCACCACGGGCGGCGTTACTACGGCCAGCTTTGCCAGCGTCCTGATGCCGGCCAGCAGCACCTTGAGCACCCACACGCTGCAGGCGGTTTATGCCACCAGCACCAACTATTCCGGTTCCACTTCGCCGCAGGTAACCATCACCATGGCGAAGAGCGCGACGGCCACCACGGTGATTCCGCCCACGCTGACGCCTACGGCCGGCGGTTCCATCTCCGTGACGGTGAACGTGACCACCTCGAACCCGGTTACGGCGTTGCCCAGCGGCACGGTTACGTTGACGGAAGACGGCGTGACGGTGGGCACCGGCACACTGACTCCGGGCTCGCCTTCGGTGGCCAGCATCGCGCTGAACCTGGTCTCGGCAGGAACGCATCTGCTGGCAGCCGCCTACTCCGGCGACAGCTCCTACTCCGCATCGAACTCGAGCACGGTTTCTATCAGTGCGGCGCAGGGTGCGTCGGTGACCACGGTGACCGCTTCGCCCGCTACCCTGACTGCCGGCAAAACAGAGACCCTGACGGCAACCGTGGCTCCGGTCTCCGCAGCGAGCGGCGTGACTTACACGCTGACCGGCACGGTACGGTTCTACGACGGCAGCACGTTGCTCGGTGCAGTCCCGGTCAGCAACAACACCGCTGTGCTCTCCGGCATCTCCCTCGCGAACAACGTCAGCCACACCATTACGGCGGTCTACTCTGGCGACACCAACTGGATCGGGAGCACGTCGGCGCCGTTGCCGCTGAGCGCCACCACGCTGCCGGACTATGTGGTTCTGACGGCGAACTACGCGGTGGCCCCACCGGGCGTAGCGGTGGTGCTGACGGCAACCGTGACGCCAGCAACGGTTTCAACCAGCGAAGCCAACCCCACGGGAACGGTGAATTTCTACATCGGCACGACGTTGATCGGGCAGGCCGCGCTGGCTGCGGTTACTGGTAGCAATTCATCGGTGGCCACGCTGACGACGCAGACGCTTCCTGCCGGTCCGGATAGCATCTACGCCGTCTACCAGGGCGACAGCTACTACGACGCAGCCACCTCCAACAATCTCTCGATTGTGGTGGAAGACTTTACCATCACGGCGTCGGCGTCGAATCCGGCCACCAACCTGACCATCGTCAAGGGCTCGTCGGGCTCGGCCACCTTCAATATTGCCGGAGAGGGCGGCTTCAACAGCCTGATCCAGGTGGTCTGCGCCGTTGCCTCGCAGGACGACATGACCTGCACCGCCAGCCCGCAGCAGGTGACGCCGCCCGGCACTGTCACCTTTGTGGTGCAGACCTTCACCTCGGGCACAACGGCCCGCAAGTCGCCTCCGCCGCTCCTCTGGCCACGTGCCATGGGCGGAACAGCGCTGGCGGCTATCGGCTTCCTCTTCCTGCCCTTCGGACGCCGCGTCCGCCGTCGTCTGCTGGCGCGCGCGGGCAAGACGGCTGAGCGCGGCCTCTTCCTGATCCTGTTGCTGGCCGGGTTGGTGGGCAGTGGCGTGGGCTGCAGCAACAGCCAGCAGATCGTCACCAGTGGCACCCCGCTGGGGGTGGCAACGCTGCAGATTACCGCTACTACCTATGTGAATAACACCACGATCAGCCATAGCGTCTACCTGACGGTGAACGTTGTCACCAGCGACTGACGAGAGGTCAACAGGCACAACGGAACGGGCGGCTCAGGCTGGCCGCCCGTTTTGATTGCAAAGAAATCGGCAGGCTGGAGGTGATAGGCTGGCATGTCAAACCAAGGAGCCTGTTCGCCTATGCATTCCAGTCATTCCTACCACTTCAATCTGGTGACCGCGGCGCACGAGGTCATGATCGAACATGGTTTTCAGCCGGAGTTTCCGGAGGGAACCGAGACTTTGCTGCGGGCTTTGGTTGCGCGCTCGCCGCTGGAGGCGGCCGAGGGCGCAACCGACCTGCGCAAGCTGCTCTGGTCTTCCATCGACAACGATACCTCGAAGGATCTGGACCAGATTGAGTGGGCGGAGCAGCTACCCGATGGCCGCATTCGCGTGCTGGTAGGTGTGGCCGACGTGGACGCGCATGTGGGCGTTGGCAGCCTGCTGGATCATCATGCCCAGAGCGAAACCACATCTGTCTACACCGGTGTCCGGGTCTTCCCCATGCTGCCCGTGGAGCTTTCGGAGGGCATCTCGTCTTTGAACGAGAACGAAGACCGCGTGGCGGTAGTCATCGAGTACTGCGTGGATGCCACTGGCGGCGCCACCGACGGCAAGGCCTACCGGGCGCTGGTGCGCAACCATGCGCAACTGGCCTACCCGAGCGTGGGCGCATGGCTGGAGGGCCGGGCGGAGGCGCCAGCCAAAGTCGCAGCCAGCAAGGAGCTGGAGGCGCAGGTCCGGTTGCAGGATGAGGCAGCGCTGCGGATGCTGGGCAGTCGCTTCCAGCACGGCGCGCTCGACCTGGAAACCATTGAAACCCGGCCGGTAATGCTGGCCGACGAGGCGGTGGAGATTGCCCGGCTGGAAAAAAACCGCGCCACCTCGCTGATTGAGGAGTTCATGGTGGCAGCCAACGGCGTCATCGCGCGCACCTTTGAAGATGCCGGCATTCCCAGCATCCGCCGCGTGGTGCGCACCCCCAAGCGTTGGGAACGGATTGTCACCCTGGCCGCGGGCATGGGCACCACGCTGCCCGTCGAGCCGGACTCCAAGGCGCTGAACGACTTCCTGCTGCTGCGCAAAAAGCAGGATCCGGACCACTTCCCGGATCTCTCGCTGGCGGTGGTCAAGCTGATGGGCCCCGGCGAATACGTGCTGGTGCGTCCCGGCGAGGTTTCGCCGGGCCACTTCGGCTTGGCGGTGCAGGATTACACTCACTCCACGGCGCCCAACCGCCGCTTTCCGGACGTGGTAACCCAGCGCATTCTGAAGGCGTGGCTGGGCCGCGGGCATCAGCCCTATAACGCCGACCAGCTGAATTCCATTGCCACGCGCTGCACCCTGATGGAAGATGCGGCCCGCAAGGTGGAACGCGATATGCAGAAGCGCATTGCCGCCGTGGTGCTGCATTCGCACATCGGCCAGAAGTACCGCGCCATTGTGACCGGCGTGAACAACTACGGTATCTTTGTCCGTACCCTCGACCCTCACGTGGAAGGCAAGCTGGTGGAGGGCGGCAAGGGGCTGGACGTGGGCGACCGGCTCGAGGTTCGCCTGGTCTCCACCAATCCGGAGCGCGGCTACATCGACTTTGCCGCCTGAACGGGAGCGGATGCGCTCGTTCCTGTACGGCACGATCAAGGAAATTCAGGAGCAGCAGCAGGCCGCAGCGCCGCCTGCTGTTGCAAAATCAACCACGGACAGGACATTCAAAAATCAAAAAAATTGTGCAAATTCCCCCAGCTCCACATTTTGGGAGTCAGCACAATGCTCTATTTTTCAATTAGATGGATGATTTTGGCTGTTGCGGATGTGGTTGGGTGGCTTCTTGGGCAGAATTCCTGGCTCATCTTCTATCCCGTTCCTGCCGTCTAAAGTAAAGAGATAGGATTGAACCCGTCTCGAGGATTCAACTCCTCCGCCCGGCTTTTCTGTGCCCTGGGGCAGACTCAAAGATTTTTTCCAGCCGAGGCGCTCGATCTGTGAGCGGCATCCGAATCCCTGGCGCAGCTTGAATGGCACTACAGCTTTACGAATCCACCTTTGGTGAAGGAATGCATCTTAAGAATCTCTCGCTCTCTTGTCTGCTCTGTCTCCTGGTCTTCCCCTGCGGAGCAGTCTCTACCCTATCTGCGCAGAGCAACTCGTCTTCCTCGTCCGTACTCCCCGATGCACCTACCCCGGTGCTGATGGCGATGGCCTCTCCGGAGGCTGCGGAAGCAGTTCCGCAGAACGGACCCACAGAGCCACAGTCTCAGAGCTCGTCCAGCGATCAGACCCAGCAGCAGAAGGCTGCCGAGCAGATCAAGGAACAGGAGCACCAGCGCGTGCTGGGTGTGGTTCCGGCTTTCAATATCTCCTATCGCAGCGATGCTGTCAGCATGACGGCTCGCCAGAAGATCAGCCTCGCCTTCCATTCATCAGTGGACCCGGTAACCTTTGCCGCGGCGTTTCTGGTGGCGGGTTACCATGAGGCCAACAACGACGACGCGGGCTTTGGATGGGGTGCGGAAGGCTACGGCAAGCGCGCCGGAGCCGCGTATCTGGATGCGTTTGATGGAAC
>Ga0371490_1001851_pt1 | contig 10273 bp, 8 predicted proteins | sample MB2SIPfraction_FD_207959 | JGI IMG/M metagenome (GOLD analysis project Ga0371490, IMG submission 207959) | Lab enriched peat soil microbial communities from McLean, Ithaca, NY, United States - MB28FN SIP fraction | ecosystem: Environmental > Terrestrial > Soil > Wetlands > Peat | place: USA...
AGATATCAAAGGATCATCCTAGCGATCTGCGCGTTCCAGGGTTCCACGTCCCATTTCGGGTGGCTTCGCTCCGCATTGACGACGGCAGCTATATCTTTCTGGGCCTGTCGGAACGAGATGAATTGCGCGTGCTCGCAAACCTGCGTTTGCGCTTTTTCCTGTTGTACCTTCTTATCGTTCTACTCGGCTTCGGCATTGTCTTCTTGACGACTCGTCGAATGCTGAGCCACGTGCGCAGGATTACTGAAGCTGCTTCACGCATCGGTCATTCCGATCTCGACGCCAGGGTGCCCACCACCAAACGTAACGATGAAATCAGCCACCTGGCCCTCACTCTCAATCGCATGCTCGATCGGATCGAGAATTCTGTCCGCCAACTGCATACCATCACAGATTCGCTGGCTCATGACTTGCGCAGCCCTCTGACAGCTATTCGTGGAAAACTCGAGATGTCTTTGTCGGCATCCGCGGACGGGGAGCAGACCGAACCGATTGTTTCCGCCATTGACGAACTGGATCGACTTACCGACTTCTTGAATAAGTCGCTCGATGTTGCCGAAGCCAAAGCGGACGCTCTTCGACTCACACGCAGCCACATCGATCTGGACAACCTGCTCAAGGCCATGCTCGATCTCTACGAACCCTCCCTCTCGGAGAAGGGACTAAAGATCAGTCTGCACAGCTGCGGTCCAGCGGAAATCCTTGCTGACGCCGCGTTGCTTCATCGCATGATTGCCAATCTCCTCGATAACGAGCTGAAGCACTTGCCGGCTGCGTGCACGCTCACGATTGAACTGCGAAGCGAGAAGGATGCAGCGTGGCTGATTCTCGAAGATGACGGTCCAGGATTCGAGCCGGAGGTGCTCTTCCATGTGTTCGAACGCCGTGTAAAGGGACGGAATTCGGACGGGCACGGACTCGGATTGGCATTCGTCGATGCTGTAGTACGCGCACACGGGGGGACCGTTACAGCTTCGAATCGAGAGACCGGAGGAGCGAGAATCTCCGTTACCCTTCCGCTCGCTTCACAAGAACGTGCTCACTCGCCGGCATCCGCAATGTCAAGTTCCAACTAATCCAGCGCGACAATAACTGTTCTAAATGAACTAATAGCTCAATAAACGAGGATTATTCTTGATGTCCTGCGGAAGGTTCGGTCCGGAACCGTTGAATTGTGTGCCCGGTGCATTTCCAGATTTCCGACTGTCTTGTCAATGCACGCTACTTCCCCGCGCGGGCCTCAGAAATACGTCGCTGATGTTGGAGCCATGAATGCTCGCGTGACAACTGATACACGACTGGCTCTGGGCCGATTGGGTGTGCTCGGGCACCGCAGGCAGGCCCGCCCCGGGGTTCGGCGAGGGCAAATGGCATTGCAGGCAGATCTTGTTCACATCGGCATGAATCAGCAGCTTGTGGTTCGGTCCACCGTGCGAGAAGTGGCAGAAACTACAGCCTGCAGCTTTGATCGCAGGGTGTTCATAGACGAAGGGGCCGGCCGTCGGCGCGTGGCATTTGGTGCACATTATGAACTGCCAAGCGGAAGGAGGTTGCGAATTCTCTCCAGATGCGCCGTGCGCATCGTGGCAGTCGGTGCAATCGATCAACCCCTCTTCAACCTTGTGATGAATGGGCATGGAGAACTGCGGCTTGACGTCGTTGTGGCACTGAATGCAAAGCTGGGGCTGCTCCATCTTGAGCAGGTGCTTCGGCGCGCCGGGTGCATGGATGGTGTGGCAGCCGATGCAGCTTACATTACCCCGGCCGTGGGCCGAATGCTCAAGGTCTATGTACGTTCTGCCATGGCATGCCTGGCATTTTTCATCCACCTCTTTGGCCGAGGCTGTGGAGGGGTCGAAGATCAATGTGACATTGCCGCCCTTTGCATGCTCCTTGCCGGGGCCGTGGCAGCTTTCGCAGGTCACGCCTTTGCCGCCGTCGATCAGCGCCGGCTTGCTGTGCGGTTTGTTGGCGAAACTCTTCACGACCTCTTTGTGACAGGTCGCGCAGGCTGCGGGTTCTACAAAGTTGCTCGAGTCCGGTTGCACCGCTTGGTGGCCGTCGGGCTTGGCTTCGCTTGGCTGAGCCGCCATTGTGGTTGTGCAAAGGACCGCCGCGCCCAGCATTAGCGCGACGTAGGCTCGTGGGCAGGATCTCGACGCCTTCTTCGGCAGGACGGTGATGGATTGCCGGTTTGTCCTGCCCTTTTCACCGACAGTGTCACGGCAATCTTTCATTTCGGCTGTTGCTCTTGTTCTCGAGTCGGCGGGGCCGGTACATCTGTTGGTCCGCTGGGCGGCTGCATCGTAAACGGTTCGGGACTTATCTCGCCGCGATGGCACGTTCCGCAGGTGACAGGCATACCGGAGCCATGGACCTTGGCGACGAAGCTACTGTTGATCTCCTCGGTCATCCTGTACATGATGCGCGCGGTGCCCTTCATCGGCTTGGAATCATCTGCGAAGTTGAGGCGCGGGCGCCCGTCCGGGCCAACGTTCTCTGCATCCTTGGCATGACAGGAATCGCATCGAACGCCAAGGTAGTTTGTCCATTGCTCCATGAGGTCGTGAACTTGTTGACCGGAGAGGTCTTTGGGCAACACCTGCAGGTTGGTGGGCGAGGGAAAAGTGCGGGGTGAGGCAGTCGGCGGGCTTGCCGCGCCACTCTGCGGGCCTTGCGGTGCTTGAGCACGCGTAACCGCCAGGACGAAGCCCGTTGCCAGCAATGCGACCGCAAGGGCCGATCGAGTTGTTGATAATGGCGGCAAGGGCGGGCCTCCGCGATCACGGCGTTTGCCGGTACTCATTCTTCCGAAAAACGAGCAGCTTCTGTTTAGCCAGTCATTCAGACGCAACCGTTCAGCGTTAGAAACTCAGATCTACTTACGCTCGTAAACCGTTCCCGGCGGCTGATAGGGAGGGTCGGAGACCGCGCGCGTGTAAGCAATGAGAGCTTTTACGTCTGAGGAACTCAGCGTATTCCCATAAGGCGGCATCAGCGCCGAGCGATTCAACGCCGGGCCGCCGTGCAGAATGATCGACGTCAGATCGGCATCGCTCATCTTGTTCAACATGTTGCCCTCAGTGAATGGATGCGGCTTGACCTCAAGATTGTCGTAGTTTGAAACGCGCTCCGGCGACGACTCCGGATCGTGGCAGCGGCTGCAATACTTGTCCGAAAGAATGGCCCCGACGCGCTCCTGGTAGTCGAGCGCCGTCTCCACAATGGCCAGAGATACCGGCTTGGTCTTGCCGGGTGTCACGGCGTCGATCTGATAGCGTCCTGCGGTGTTGCCCAAAGTGACCGAGGTGGTTGCCTGTCCGCTTGAATCGGTCAGCACCGCGGACGGTTCGAAGCTGACGCCTGCAGGGCCGTGAAACTCGACCAGCGCTCCAGTAACCGCGTTCCCCTTATCGTCGTTGACCTGCACCACCAGCGGGTCTTTGAGCGCAGTGCCGGTGGCGCTCACCTGGTGGCCGCCACTGGATTCGACGAGGGCGGTTCCCAGCGCCGTGGCCTTCAGTCCTGCATTTGCCGGGGCTGAATGCCTGCAGCCCGCAAGCGTGGCGAGCGAGAGAAGCGCCACTGCTGCGGAGGTACCGATCTTGATGTTTGCAGTCGATCGCGTCATCATTGCTTCGTTCCTCGCCCGCCTGGGCCTTTCAGCGACATCAGGAAGGCTGTCAGCGCGCGGGCGTCCTCGTCGCTCAGGTTCTGGTTCGGCTCTGCGGCGCCCGGGCGCAGCGCCTGCGGATTCTTCAGCCACGCGTAGATCCAGGCCGGAGTCAGGCGCGAACCAACCTGCGTCAGCGTTGGCCCGATATAGCCCTTGTCGGTCTTGGTGTCGACGATGTGGCACGCCTGGCAGGCATATTTTGAATAGAACAATTGACGCCCGTGCTCCACGGCTTCTGGAGTAGTTGTCGTGGGCGCAAGATCCGCGTCGATGGCCGGCGACTGGTAGACGGACAAGATGTAATCCGTCAATTCCGTGTTGTCGCTGTCGCTCAGGTTGAAGCGCGGCATGCGCCGGATGAGCGATGGGCGCAGGGTGTTGGGGTTGTGCAGAAAGGCAGTGAGCCATTGGCGCTGCACTGAGCTTCCCTCCCAGGAAAGATCGGGCGCCATGTCGCCGCCCCTGCCGTTGAAGCGGTGGCAACTGAAGCAGGCCAGTTCGGTAATCAGCTTGCCCGCGTGCCCGGCAGGCTGGTAATTGGTCTCCGGAATCACTGCGACGCGCAGGTTGTCGGGCATCGACCGGCTGCGGGCTGTGAGCGAGAGCAGAGCCGTGGTCAACGCGTCTGTCTGCGAGGCGGTGAGGGTAAACTGCGGCATCTTTACGCTGACGCCAAAGGCCCGCGGCTGGCGGATCTTGGCCACAATGTAACTGGGCAAAGAGTGCTCCATGCCCGGCAGAAACAGGATCTGCGCCAGCGGCTTGCTGCCGATGGTACTGAGTTCAGGCGCGAAGTTCTCCGGCTTCTGCACGCCGTTGATCTCGTGGCACGCCGCGCACCCCAATTCAACGATGCGCTTGCGTCCGTGTGCGATCTGCTGCGGGGTGGCCGCATCCAAATGAACGCCCGAGCCGTAGTCTGAATCCGATTTTGCCTGCAGAAAACCAACTAGTGTAGCAATCTGTTGCGGCGTGAAGCGGTAGTGCGGCATGGGCGTTGTGGCGTCGTAGACGCGGGGATTCTGAAGCCACGCGGCAAGCCACTCGGGCCGTGCCTTGTTGCCGATTCGTGTTAGTTCCGGGCCCAGATCGCCGCCAACCAGGTTACCCGCCGCGTTCTGGACGGAGTGGCAGGAGGCGCAAAAGGATTCACCATAGAGGCTTGGTCCCGCGGCGGAATCGGCAGCGGCCGCGGGTTTTGCCCCGGATTCAACCGTATCTCCCGCATGCGGCGTACTGCTGCTCACCAGGTAGGCCGAGATGTCGCTTGCGTCCGCATCGCTGAGCTTGAAGTTGGGCATCGTGGTCGATGCCGCGTAGGCCTGCGGGTCTTTAAGCCAGCTGAAGATCCACTCGCGCGTCGTCTTGTCGGCGATGTGCGCGAGCGATGGAGGATGGTCAGTGGCTTCAATCCTCGAGCCGTCGGGCCGCATGATGGTGTGGCAGTGAACGCAACCGTAACGCGTGAGCATGGTTCTGCCCAGATTGAGCTGCGGCGTTCCGGTCAACGCATTCTGGTGGCACTGGCCGCAGCCGGATTCGATGTAGCGCATGGGCAGAATGGGCTCTTCGCCGGCGCGTTCGCTATGGTGCGCCTCGGCAACCGTAGTGGCCGGTCCCTGGCCGCCATGGCAGATGACGCAGCCGAAGCTATCGACCGGGTGCGGAATTACGGGGTGCTTGCGAAACGGCTGCTGCGTTACGTCTGAAAGGCTGGCTTCCTTCAGTCCCAGGTGGCAGGTGGTGCAGCGATCCACAACGCCCAACTCCGGCAGCCAGATCTGGTGAATGCCGGGCTCCAGCCGACGGCGCAGGGTGACCGCATCGCCGCGATCGCGGATCAACCCGAGATATTTGCGCTGGTAGCTGTGCCACTGGCTGAAGTGATCCTTTGCCGGCGCAATGGCCAGGGTCAGCAGCAGGATCAGGCTGACAACGCCGAATGCCCGCACCGGATCGCCGAACAGCGTCTGCCACGCAGAGGAAACAACCTTTCCGATCGATCGCACTTAACTCCTCCCGGGCAAGACCCAGGACCAGCCCGGGCCGCGGAACCATGTGCCGACAGCGGTGAGCACAATCAGTTCAAGAAGAAACCACGTCATAATCCAGTAAGCCAGCGGCCTCAAGGCAAGGTAACGGCGCAGCCGCGACGGTGAATCCGGCGTGCTGTAGGCTGCGACGATCATTGCAAGCGTAACGATCACCGTGGGCCCAACTGCGACGTAGACATGGAAGACAAGAAGGAAGATGAGCATTCCCAGGGCCGTGAGGTAGAACAGTCGCACGCGCCTGGCGTGATCCTTGAGGAACAGGCCCGTCGCTTCAATGTTGATGTTGAAGTAGGGGATGACGATCAGGGCGATGATGAGCAGCGTTGGCACCAGTACGCCGGCCACCACGGGCGGGAAATAGTGGAGCAGTTCCTGCAAACCGAGGAAGTACCACGGCGCCTTGGCGGGGTTCGGAGTGTGCGTGGGGTCGGCAATGCCCTCCAGCGGCGCATTGAAGAAGAGTGAAAAGAGAACCAGCGCGATGGTCAGCAGTTCGATAGCCAGCGCAGCGCGGAAGAGCACCTCGGGAAAGGTCTGCACCTGGTCTTCCTGTGTTACGCGGACCTGCGCCGAGGTGCGCCGCGTGACAAAGACCACGCGCGTGGGCGAACGGCGCTGGTCAGAGTCGACGCCGGCGACAAAGTCTTTCGACTCGCTCATTGCCCCTCCTTCGCGGAAAGCGCGCTTTCAGGCGCAGGTTGCGGTTTTGGTTCCGACTGCTGTACGTAGAGGCCGCCATCCTTGCGTATGCGCCAGAAATGGACGGCGATGAAGAGAATGGCCGCCAGCGGCAGAATGACGCAGTGCAGTACATAGAAGCGCAGCAGCGCATTGGCGTTGACCTGGTTGCCGCCCAGCAGCAGGAAGTGGATCTTGTTCCCCACCAGCGGCACGGCGGAAGATAGGTTGGAACCGACGGTGATGGCCCAGAATGCAAGCTGATCCCAGGGCAGCAGATAGCCGGTGTAGCTGAGCAACAACGTGATCAGCAGGAGCACAACGCCGATGACCCAGTTGAACTCGCGCGGCGTGCGGTACGCGCCGCGGTAGAAGACCTTGAACATGTGCGCGAAGACCAGGAAGACCATCAGCTGCGCCGACCAGCGATGCAAGTTCCTGAGAAAGAGTCCAGACGATACGACAAACTGCAGGTCCTTCATGTCCGCGTAGGCCTGGGGCACCGACGGGTGGTAGTACAGCATGAGCAGAATGCCGGTAATGACCAGGATAAGGAATGTTCCAAAGGTCAGCGTGCCCAGGTACCACGTGGCGCTGAAGCGGACCATGCGTTTGCGCACCTTGGTGGCAAACAGGTGGAGAAAGATATTCTGCTGGATGGCCAATGCGCGGCGGAGCGTGCTGGAGCCCGTGCCGCTGCGGAAGACCGAGCGCCACACCCTGCTCCCGCGTACTTTGTCGAACATCTGGCCGGCGTTCAGGGGCATGCTCATATCCTCAAAAACTGCAGTGGGGGGATTTCGGTGGAGCGATCGACCATCAGGTCGCCTTCGTCGCTGACCCAGATCCTGAGCCATGGCAGCGGCTTTGGCGCGGGGCCCTCGATCTTCTCGCCGGTGCGCTTGAATTTGCTGCCGTGGCAGGGGCAGGCGATGATGCCCAGGTCCTGGTTCCACGCGGTCAAGCAGCCCAGGTGCGTGCATACCATGCTGAGCGCAAAGTAACCCTCATCGGCACGCACCAGGTAGATTCCGGAGTTGACATCCATGGTGACCGAATTTACCGCGAAGCTTTCGACTTTGCCCACGTTTACGATTGTCGACGGCTCGTAAAGCACGTTCGGCGAGAGGTAATCGAAGGAAAAGACAATCGTTCCGGCGGTGGCGATGCCCAGCGACCCGAGGCCGATCTTGGTAAAGAAGGCTCGGCGGTCGAACTCCGCAGGAAGTTTCTTCGTGATTGCATTTGCTTCGTCGGGCATGTTCTACCTCTTCAGCGCGCCTGTCAGCGGCGGACTCGAGCGTAACGGGCGGTCGATGGATTCCACGGAGATCAAACCGGTCGGGTCCGCGGAGAAAAGGTTGTACGATTCCATGGTGATGGTGCCGACGGGGCAGCGCATGGCGCACAGTCCGCAGCGAATGCACCGCGATTCATCTTTCAGCATGGCCGAACCGGTAATGACGCCGAGTTCTTCTGCCTGAATGTCGTCCAGTTCTACACCAAGCAGGTCGCGAACCTCGGCGAGCTGCTGGGTGGTTGCTTCGTCGAAGGCGATGCGGTCGAGCGAGACCAGTTCCAGGCAATTCTCCGGACAGACGTCGACGCATCCTCCGCAGAGAATGCAAGAGGTGGCGTCTGCTGCATTGCCTTCAAAAACCGTGTTGACCCAGCAATGCAGGCAGCGCTGCGCCTCGGCCACCGCTGTCTCTTCATCGAAGCCGATCTCAACCTCAGTAACTCCGGTACGGCGATTGAGAGGAAGCATTGGGATCGCAGGCCGGGTCAGGTCGAGCAACTCCAGCGGCATGCGATGGCGTTCAAGCACTTCGACTTCCACTATCGGGTCGGGATGCTGCTTGCCGCGCAGGAACTCGTCGATGCCCACCGCGGCGCGCTTGCCATCGGCCACGCTGTCAATGATGAGGCGCGGACCGAAGACGCAGTCGCCGCCGGCAAAGACGCCGGACGCAGAGGTCATGAGCGTTTGCGGATTGACCGCGATCAGGCCGCGCGGCGAAACATCGACACCATCGCCGGGGCCAAGAAACTGGAGATTCGGCGCCTGGCCGATGGCCATGATAATCGTGTCGCACTCCAGCCGAGTCTCGCTGTTCTCGTAGAAGGTGGGGCTGAAGCGGCGGTTGGCGTCGAAGACGGATTTCGTCTTGAGCACTTCAAGCGCCACGGCGCGCCCGTTCTCGCCGATGATCTGCTTGGGACCGAATCCGGGATGGATGATGATTCCCTCTTCTTCGGCCTCTTCGATTTCTTCAAGCGCGGCGGGCATCTCCGCGCGATTCTCCAGGCACACCAGGTGCACCTCCTGCGCGCCAAGCCGCAAGGCGGAAAGCGAAACGTCCATCATCTCGCGCGCAGCCACTGCATCCATGCTTCCCTGCGACGGCTCGAAGTTCTCCACGCCGCCCGCATGTTGACGCAGCACTTCGCGTGCAGCGGAGCGGGCCACATCCATGGCCACGTTGCCGCCGCCGATGACCAGAACCTTTCTTCCGATAGTGAAGCGGTAGCCGAGATTGACATTGAGCAGAAAATCAATGCCCTTGTAGACGCCGTCCAGGTTCACGCCGGGAATGGTCAGGTCGCGGCTGCGGTGCGCGCCTACGGCGATCAGCACGGCATCGAACTCGCGTCGCAGATCGGCGATGGTGAAGTCCCGGCCGGCCGCATGATTCAGCTTCAGCGTGATGTCGCCGGTGGAGAGAATCTCGCGTACCTGCGCCTCCACCACGTCACGCGACAGGCGATACTCGGGCAGGCCGAGATAGAGCATCCCGCCGGGCACCTGCGATGCTTCAAAGATGGTGACCGGGTAACCCATCAACGCCAGGTCGTGTGCAGCAGACAGGCCGACAGGTCCCGCGCCCACGACAGCAATTCGGAAGGGTAGACGAGGCTGCGTGCGGCCTGCGTTTACATTGATGGGCCGCCGCGACTCCGGCCCGTGACGCTCAGTGAGGAAGCGCTTGAGGGCGCGGATGGCGATGGGCTTGTCGATCGTTCCGCGGCGGCAGGCCGTCTCACAGGGGTGCGCGCAGACGCGGCCGCAGATGCTGGCCATGGGATTGGGCTCGCGCGCCGTGCGGTAGGCCTCTTCGAACTCTCCCTCGGCAATGAGCGCAACATAACGGCCGGCATTGGTGTGCGCGGGACAGGCCATCATGCAGGGAAAGTTGGTATTCAGCCAATCCCTGTCAACTTTCTTGTCGACAAAGCGTTCGAGCATCCCGGGACCTCGCCGGTTGGAGGAACAAACTGCAGGCAGCAAGGGTAGACTCCGCCGCCCGCAGATTTACTTGCTGAGCGTGAAGTCGGCCGTGGCGTCTCCGGCGACATTCACCGGATTGGATTTGCTCTTGGCGCCCTCGTTCCAGGCGGTCACGGTGTATGCGCCGTCCGGCACGTTGTCGATCTTGTAGGCGCCGGTCTTATCCGTCGTGGCAAAGTACGGCGTGGGAGAGACAACCAGGTAGCCCGCCATGTCAGGATGCACGTTGCAGAACAGCGGAATGATGCCGGGTGTGTCGAACGTGAACGATTTCCGCTGACCCTGAGGCCAGGTGCCCAGATTGTGGCCCAGCTTCTTGTTGCCGCTGATTGAAGGCCAGAAGACGTTGTGCGCGACGCTGTCGCTGTTGAGGAATTCGACCGTCGTACCCTGTTGAATGGCAAGAATATGGGGCACGAACATCAGGCCCTTCTGGTCCATGGTGACGTGCTGCGAGGGCGCGGGGAAGGTCTTGCCGGCAATAGCTTCAACGTAGACGACCGACTCGCCTTTGACGCCGGAAACCTTGCCGTGGATGGTGCCGGCATAGGCCGCCGTGCTGAACACGGCCAATGC
>Ga0371490_1001854_pt1 | contig 10257 bp, 10 predicted proteins | sample MB2SIPfraction_FD_207959 | JGI IMG/M metagenome (GOLD analysis project Ga0371490, IMG submission 207959) | Lab enriched peat soil microbial communities from McLean, Ithaca, NY, United States - MB28FN SIP fraction | ecosystem: Environmental > Terrestrial > Soil > Wetlands > Peat | place: USA...
TCGCGTGCCTTGAAATCCTTGTCAAGGTCGCAGTCCTGCGTAAGGATGATTGCCTGTGGGTGAATTCTCTCATCAAGCTCAATCTCCTCAGATTGAGAATTCAGATTCTCAACATCGATTTGTACTTGGATCACATCCGACAATATCTCTCCCTGATGAAATGCGCCCGATGTCGGTGAGGGAGTGAACATCACTCAAATTACTCCTGCTCGCCGAGGGAATAGGCAAGACGTTCGTAACGTTTGGTCACTTTTCCCTTCAACACACGCCGTTGTGGTAATTCAATCTTTTGTGAACTCGGCACATTGAACGACCATGCATTGGCAAGCAATTCAAGAACCTCTGGAAATGCCTCATCTGGCAGCCCATCGAGCATAAGATGGCTTAGAATCCGCATCTGAATTGGAACGGTCGAAGTGATGTCGCAAGGACCAGCAAACTTATATGCGAAAAGATGGTGTAAGTCACCTTCTGATGACTCGCGGTGCCATCCCATCGTCAGAACTGGTTGCCCACCCAATGTCTCAAGTTGCGGTTCCGACAGGAGCAGGTTCCATGGCTTCGTGGAGGCGGTCCTCAATGCACCACCGAAAGAGCCTTCCAGACTGCCGGTTGAAGTAACTAAGGATTTGGTCCACATCGGCAATTTCCGTCCTTTCCTCGGTATTGAAATCGCTATCGATCAAAAAGCAGTCTTCATCTACTTCGGGAGTTCGTACAATGCCAAAGTTAACGCGCACTTTCGCGTTGAAATGCGGAAAACGGATCAGAACTTGGCTAAACGAGGTTTCTATAGCCTGCGCAACCTCTGACACGCCCAAAGCTCCTGCCATTTGCGGTTTAATCAAGTTGCTCCAGTCCGCGCCAGTGATATTCAATGCAGAACGACGAATGAGATCTTGATACCGGAGCCCAACCCGTATAAAGAATGACGGACTGTAAACTGCGATCAGTGCCTCCATAGGACTCTTGAGGTGTGCACGAAATTCCTCCCATCTTTGGTATGCCGATGTGCTCAGAGCCAGGAAGTCTTTTGTTAGAGTTACCTTCCATCTTTCATCGGCTGAGGCGAACTCGTAGACAATATCCCTGCCATTCGGCAAAATATTCCTCAATGCCTGTGATATGGCGGGCGGTACACCCATCCCCATCTCAACAAGACCCATCGGTTTCTCAATCAGAATCGGATACTCGCCTCGAATCCGTTCCTGAAAGGCAGCTGGTGCCTCCACACCAATTTTCAGAATGGACGGAAAGCGAACCTGACACAGAACCTCAATCAGAGGATTTCTTGCGTAAACAACCCTTGGTGAATCAGGCAGCGGCTCCGAAGTGGGGTCTTGTTCGCTCATCTTATCCGGAAACAGGGTACCACACAACCCCAGATATCCTAGGTTTCGATTTTGAGACCTGGGGCACCCAATCATTTGTGGATGGTCAGATGTGGTCCATCAGCAGGAGCAGCTTACTCATGGCTTCCGGACTGGGTACCAAAGTGTAGAAATGCCCTGACTAGGACACTCAAGCCCGGTACAATCAAAGAGAGGGGTCCCGAGGGGGATTTTCCGCGTTTTTTGGTCGAGAAGGGTTGACTGCAAGAGATGGCGCGCAACAGACGGACGAGCAGACGAAAAAAGGGTTCTGGCGCGGGCTGCTTGTGGGCGGTCTTCCTGTTTTTGCTGTTGGCGGCGGGGGCGGGGGCGGCTTGGGTGGTTTTAGAGCCCTTCGGGCCGGAGACGGAGACCTTTGTCGAGATTGCGCCGGGGTCGACCGCGGCGAAGATCGGGCGGCAACTGGAGGCGGCGGGCATTGTGCGCAGCCGGTATGCCTTCGATCTGATGCGCTGGGGAAAGCGGGGAACGCTCAAGTCCGGCGAGTACCGCTTCGAGCACCCGGCAACGGTCAGCGAAGTTTTTGCGCGCATTGCACGCGGCGATGTTTTTACCAAAGCTGTAACTATACCGGAGGGCGCGAACGTCTTTGAGATTGCCGCCCGGCTGGAGCAAGCGGGATTTGGCTCGGGGCAGAAGTTTCTGGACACGGCGGCCAGGCAGGTGAGCCTGGTGACCGACCTAGACCCCGAAGCAGTGAGCCTGGAGGGCTACCTGTTTCCGGATACGTATCATTTTCAGCGCAAAGCGACCCCGGCGCAGATTTGCGCGGCAATGGTGAAGCGTTTTCGCGCGGTAGCTACACAAATTGGATTGAAAGGGAAGATGCATCGAGTGGTGACCATGGCTTCGCTGGTGGAACGGGAGACGGCGGTGGACCGAGAGCGTCCGCTGGTGGCCAGTGTCTTCGAGAACCGGCTGGCGAGGAAGATTCCGCTGATGACTGATCCGTCGGTGATCTACGGGCTGGAGCTGGATGGACGCTGGCGGGGCGCGATCCACCAGAGCGACCTGACGCTGGACACACCCTACAACACCTATCTGCACACCGGATTGCCGCCGGGTCCGGTGGCCAATCCCGGATTGCGGTCGCTGCGCGCAGCCATGGAACCGGCCAAGACGAAGTATCTCTACTTTGTGGCCGCGGGAGCCGATCCCCAGGGAGGGTCGCTGTTTTCCAGCACCGCGGAAGAGCACGCACGCAACGTGGCCAGCTACCGGAACGCCGTGAAGAAGGCAGGCATCCAATGAGAACAAGCTTGCGCCGCGCCGCCTCCGCGTCTTTCTTATTTACGCTCTTGTTGCTCTCCGGGTGCATGTTCACGACGCGCAAGCTGCCCATTCCCAAACAGCCTTTGATCACCCAGACGGCCACGGCGAGCGAGCTGGTGGCGCAGCTCAACCAGCGCTGGGGCGCGCTGGAGAGCGTGAACGCCACGGTCGAGATCCAGGCCAGCTTGCTGAAGAGCAAGGAAGGCGTGGCCCGGGACTACACCAGCTTCCGCGGACACATCCTGATGCGCAAGCCGGAGCTGCTGCGGGTTCTGGGGCAGGTTCCGGTGCTGGGCACGCGCATGTTCGACATGGCCAGCGACGGAAAGAACTTCACCTTGTTCATTCCGTCGAAGAACAAGGCGGTGAAGGGGGCGAACACCCTGAAGAAAAAGTCCACCAACCAGATTGAGAATATGCGGCCGGGGTTTTTTTTCGACGCCATGGTGGTGCGCGGGGTGGAAAAGGATGACCTGTACGCGGTGGTGTCGGACTCGGAGACAGTGGAGGATGCGGTCCGCAAGCACCTGTTCACCGTGCCGGAATACATCCTCAGCATCAGCCGCAGCAAACCCGGCAGCCAGCAGTTGACGCCGGTGCGCGTGGTGGTCTTCCATCGCGACGATCTGCTGCCTTATCAGCAGGATCTGTTCGACTGCGATGGCAACCTGGAGACCGAGGTGGACTATGCGGACTACCGGGACTTCGATTCCGTCAAGTACCCTTCCACAATCACCATCAAGCGCCCGCTGGAGGAGTACCAGCTGGTTTTGACGGTGGAGAGCGTGAAGGAGAACATGACTTTGACCGACGACCAGTTCCAGATCAAAATACCCGAAGGAACTCCGATTCAGAACCTGGAGTAGCGGGCGCTGTGTTAGTATCCCGGCAAACGCAAAGACTACGTTTCCGGGGAGCACAACATGGATAGCAACCTCCGCCCGATGACGCTGGGTGAGATTCTGGACCGCACCGCCCAGCTCTACCGCACGAATTTTCTGCTTTTTGCCGGGATTTTTGCCGTTTATTCCGGCGTGGTGCTGGTGGTGGGCCTGGTGCAGATTGGCCTCGGCGCGTTGCTGCAAGCTCAGCATATGGCCGGAGCGCTTGTATGGATCACGGTGATCACAACAGGCGTGAACCTGCTGGTCATCTTCCTCCTGTTTGGAGCGGCTACAGCTGCCATCAGCCGCGCCGTGGCCTGGGTCCACCTGGGCGAGCAGGCCACCATCCGCGGAGCCTACCAAAGCATTCTTCCCCGTTTGGGCCGTTATCTGTGGCTGATGACCATCACTGCCTTCCGGGTCTGGACGCCGCTGGTGCTGCTCTATGCCGGCTTTCTGGGAATCTTGGTTTTCTACGGAGGTTTCAAGGGCGCTGGAACCCATGCGGGCGCAGCCGCACAGCCGGCTGTTGCGGCCAACCCGGAGGCAGCAATCATCTTCGGCCTGGTTTCTCTAATCTTCTTGCTGCTGCTGATCCCAGTAGGGGTCTACACCGTGCTGATGAGCCTGCGCTACTCCCTGGCGATTCCGGCCAGCGTGGTGGAGAACATGAAGGCCCGCGTGGCGATCCGGCGCAGCATTGAACTGGCCAAAGGCTCGTGGGGTCGCATCTTCCTGCTGATGTTGCTGGTCGGCGTCATCAAGATAGTGCTGGTCGGCGTCACCCAGATTTTTGTTTTTATTGCTGCCTTCAAGCACCCCGGCCAGCCGCTGGGACCGGGCATTTCAGCGCTTTCGCAGGTGATTGGCTTCTTCACCAACAGCTTCCTGGGGCCGATCTGGGCGGCCGGCATCACGCTCTTCTACTACGACCAGCGGGTACGCAAGGAGGGCTACGACATCGAGTGGATGATGCAGGCAGCGGGCCTGACCGTGCCAGCGCCGACAGCAGAACTGCCGGCCCCCGCCAAGTCCGAGGAGGGTCAGGCTTGACGGTTCGGACTCAACTCGCTGGCGCGGTGCTGGCTGCGGCTCTGGCCGTGGTTCTCGGCGCTCTGCCGGCTCGCGGCGATGACTCCGCCCCACAATCCGCGAAACACTGGCGTGAGGCTTCGCTGGCTGAGTATTGCCAGCACCTGGTCGAGTTGAATGCCGTGGTGGCGGCTTGCGTCAGGGCGCGGGACACCAAGAGCTGCGATCCGGCGCTCGTGGGTCAGAACGACCGTGTGCTGCTTGGCAATACGCCCAATGCGGAACGGCGGCTGGTGCGCTACGGCTGGTTGCGCGCGCTGCTCTTGAAGGCCCGAAGCAAGGATGAGAGTCCGGAGGAGGCGCAAGAGAAGGCCAAAAACAATTCTCAAAACAAACCGGAAGACCACGCTGAAGACAAGGCCCAGAGCAAGCCTGACGACGGGCCCGAGGAGACTTTGGAAGTGGAGGCAGTGCGGCCGCCCAAGCCGACGACCAGTGAACTCCTGCTGGCCGCGGAGGCGCGCATGACTCAGGAGATTGCCCAGGCGAACAGCGCAGCGGCAGGCTCGCTAGCCGCTGCTCCCGATTACGCCCAAGAGCGCGCGACGATGAAGCAGGTGCTGGCCGGCCGCGACTTCCGCGGCCTGGAAGCGCCCACGGCGCGGGATTCGCTTCTGGAAAAGCTGAGCGAATGGCTGAACCGGTTCCTTGAAAGCATTGGCAAACTTCACGCGAGTTCGGTTTGGGCGGGACGTGTGATGGTGTGGGGCTTCATTCTGGCCGCGTGCGTGGGGCTGGCGTGGGGGCTGCTGCAACTGGAACGCCGCTGGCGCATCCGGCTGGTGCCGGAGAGCGACGGTTCGGCTGCCGGAGCCGCCACGGCTCGCGACTGGCAACTGTGGCTCAACGACGCGCGCAACGCCGCCGCCGCCGGCCAGTGGCGGGAGGCGATTCATTGCGTCTACTGGGCGGCGATTTCCCGGATGGAATCGAAGCGGCTGTGGCCGGCGGACCGGGCGCGCACGCCGCGCGAGTACCTGGCGCTGGTGGCCGCGGAAGACCCGCGCCGCGCCGGACTCGCCACGCTCACCGGCAGCTTTGAGCGGAGTTGGTACGGCGGGCGGATGGCGGGCGAGAGCGAGTATTTACAGGCCGAAAAGCTGGCGGATGGGCTGATCGCCGGCATTCTTGATCCAGAGCGACAATTGCGCGGTATTGCATCTCACCCTAGATCACCCCAGCGAGCAGAGATCGCTCGCCGGGGACCCCAATGCCGCAAATACAACGACGCGGCGAGGGTGGGGCACCCAGAATATATGGACCAGAACGGCGGCGCGCGATGACGTTTCTTTCTTCGCTCGACGCCACGGACCGCAAACTGCTTCTGTGGTGTGTGGGAATTGCGCTCGCGCTGGCCGTGGCCACCGGCTTTCTGCTGCCCAACGGAAACGACAACGACAACCCACTGCCCTCGACCTACCTGGCCGGCCAGCACGGGGCGCGCGCCGCTTATGAGACGCTGCTTCGCTCCAACTATCCGATTGAGCGCTGGGAGCGGCCGTTGAACGAACTAGCAGCCACGGCTGGGCCGGAGACGGTGGTGATCTTAGCGCAGCCGTTCTCCCGCGAGCCGGAGGAGATCAAGGCGGTGCGCACCATTGTGGAGCGCGGGGGGCGCGTGCTCTCCACCGGCTACTGGGGCGGATACATTTTGCCCGGCGAGGCCAGCGAGATGCCCAGGGAGTTTCATTTTGCCGCCTGCAAGCTGGAGCCCGAGGGGCTAGATACGAAAGCAGACGCGCTGGCTAATGCGGGCGAGGTGTGGATGGTTCCGCGGGCCACTTGGACTGAGGGCAACCCGGCGCAGCGCGTGGAATACAGTTGCGCAAATCATCCGGCGGTGGTGGAGTACGACTGGGGCAAAGGGCACATCGTCTGGTGGGCCAGCTCAACGCCCCTGGAAAACGGCTCGCTGAGCCGCGCTCACAATCTGGACCTGCTACTGGCTTCGCTGGGGCCGCGCGCGGGCCATCGCTTCTACTGGGACGAGTCGCTGCATGGGGAGATTCGCTCGGTGTGGAGCTACGCCGGCGGGCCGTCGTGGACCCTGCTGTGGATTGGCTTGCCGGTGCTGGGGCTGTTGGTCATCTTCAGCTTCAGCCGGCGCAGCGGGCCGGTGCGCGAGCTGCCGCCACCGGCGCGCGCCACTCCCATAGAATTTTTAGAGGCGCTGGGCTCGCTCTATCGCAAGGCCGGAGCCGCATCGACGGCCGTCTCGGTTGCCTGGGAGCGTTTTCGGCGGCACAGTTTGCGGCTCTGCGGGCACGCGGTGAGCAAGATGGGCGCGGAGGAACTGGCAGCCGTGATTCGCCGGCGCTTTCCACAGGCCGACGACCTCCTGGAGGCTGATCTGGCCGCCTGCGAAGAGGCCGGATGGGGTGAAACGGTTGATCCACGCCAAGCGCTCAAGCTGATTCAATCGCTGCATGGGCACTACGAAAAGCTGAAAGATGCGGCCAGGCCGGGCAGCCAAAGAGGCAGCAGGGCCGCGCAATCTGAGAAGATTCAATTCAAACCGCAGGAAAGGGCTTTATGAGTCAGGAATACCAACAAGAACTCAACCAAGACGCCAACGGTCCGGAGGGCTTGCGCGCGACCAGCCAGTTGATCGCCCACTCACGCGCGGAGCTGGGCCGGGTGATCTCCGGCCAGGGAGAGGTGATCGAGGAGGTGCTGATCGCCGTTCTCTGCCAGGGCCATGCGCTGCTGGAGGGCGTGCCGGGCATTGCAAAAACTCTAATCGTAAAGGCCCTGGGGCGGCTCTTGGGCCTTGGCTTCCAGCGCGTGCAGGCCACGCCCGACCTGATGCCGGCCGACATTCTGGGCACCACGATTCTGCGACCCGGTTCCGTTGATTTTGCCTTCCACGCCGGGCCGGTTTTTACCGACCTGCTGCTGGTGGACGAGATCAACCGCATGCCCCCGCGCACCCAGGCCGCGCTGCTGGAATGCATGGAAGAACGGCAAGTGACCAGCGATGGCACACGCCGCCCGCTGCCCGCGTGGTTCACCGTCTTCGCTACGCAGAACCCCATCGACTTCGAGGGCACTTACCCGCTTCCCGAGGCGCAACTGGACAGATTTTTGCTGAAGATTCGCGTAGCTTACCCCAGCGAGCAGGAGGAGTTGCAGATTCTGGAGCGGCACCACGGCGGCTCGGGCGCGGGGTTGCTGGAAGACGCGCGGATTGCGCCCATTCCCGAGGGCTTGTTGGCCGCGGCCTGCGCCGAGGTGAGGGCCATTCGCATCGAGCCGGAGCTAACCAACTACATTCTGGCGCTGGCGCGTCGCACACGCGAGTGGCCCACGCTGTTGCTGGGCGCCAGCCCCCGCGCCGCCGTGTGCCTGATGCGCGTGGCCCAGGCGGCGGCTGCCTTCGATGGCCGCGACTACCTGCTGCCCGACGACGTAAAGCGCGCCGTCAAGCCGGTGCTGAGGCATCGTGTGATGCTCAAGCCCGAGGCTGAGTTGGAGGGCTTCGACGCCGACCGCGTGCTGGCGGATGTGGTGGCTGCCGTGCCGGTACCGCGGCAATGAATTCTAAGCAAAAATGGAGTAGTATAAAGGTAGTATGAAACTGAAGACATCTATCACACTTTCATCCGACCTGCTCGAAGAGATCGACCGCAACGCCGGCTCCAAGGCGTCGCGCTCGGCTTTTATAGAAGCGGTCATGCGCGAGTATCTGAAAGAGAAGGTCCGCGAAGCCATCAACAGGCGGGACGTGGAGCTGATCAACGCCAACATCGACTACCTGAATCGCGAAGCGCTGGACGTGCTGCGCTACCAGGCGCCGATCGAATGGACCATCGAAGACGACTGAGGAAGCCATGCGCCGAGGCCAGCTCTACCGCGTGCACGAGCCGCCGGGCGACCCGAAGCGGCACCGCATATTCGCGATTGTCAGTCGCCAGGCGCTGATCGACACACGATTTCCCACCGTGATCTGCGCGCCTGTCTATACAAACGGAAGCGGCCTTTCAACGCAGGTTAGCGTTGGCCACGATGAGGGACTGAAACATGAGAGCTGGATCTTGTGCGACAATCTCGCCAGCGTTCCCAAGTCCGATCTGACACAGTTTGTCGGTTCGCTCTCTCAGGCGAAGCTCGCAGCGGTTGACCGCGCGCTCGCCATGGCCCTCGATTTGCGATTTTGAACGATCATGATCTCTCCCTCACTTCATCCCGACCCGGTGAGCGCCGTCTGTGAGCGACGGCGGCGTTGGAGCTTTGGACTCACGCCGCGGAGCATCGGGCTGCTGCTGGTAGGCTTCATCTGGCTGGTTCCGGGGTTCTGGGACGGGCGGCTGGCCTACGCGATGCTGGCCTGGGACGGGCTGGTGCTGCTCTTCGCGCTGCACGATGGCCTGCGCCTGCCTGCCGCGACCGAGTTGACCGCCAGCCGGAGCTGGTTGAATGCTCCGGCGCTCGACAGCGAGACCGAGATTGAGCTGACGATTGAAAATCGGGGCCAGATCATCATCGATTGCCGGCTGGTGGACGATCTGCCGCCTGCGCTGGTCGCGGAGCCGGAAACGTTCCGGCTGACCGCGTTTCCCCGCGTGCCGGCCAATCTGCGCTATCGCGTCGAACCCAACGAGCGCGGCGACTGGGAAACGGGCTGGCTTTATGTGCGCTATCGGTCCGGGCTAGGTTTGGCCGAACGCTGGGCCAGAGCGCCGCTGACGCAGACGGTGCGCGTCTATCCTGCTTTGAGCACCAGCGAAGAGCAGCAAATCTTTCTGGCTCGCAGCCGCCAGATTGAACTGCAACTGCGGCGCGCGCAGCAGCGGGGCCTAGGCCGCGACTTCGAGAGCCTGCGCGAGTACCGCGAGGGCGACGATCTGCGCGACATTTGCTGGACGGCCACGGCGCGGCGCGGCAGCCTCATCACACGCCAGTATCAGACCGAGCGCAGCCAGCCGGTGTGGATTGTGCTGGATTGCGGGAGGCTGATGCGCGCACGTGTAGCGTCCGGCACAAAGCTCCAAAACTCAGGCTCTGCGCCCAGCAACGCCGGATGGGCGCCAAGCCCCTACGGCGGGGCGGTAAGCCCTTCCAAGCTTGACCACGCCTGCACGACGGCTGTCGCGCTGGCACAACTGGCGCTCTACTCCGGCGACCGGGTGGGACTGCTGGCCTATGGACAGAACATTCAGCAGCGGCTTTTGCCTGGGCGCGGTGCGGCCCACCTGCGACAGTTGATCGAGTTGCTGGCCCAAGTGCGCGCCGAATCCAGCGAGGCCGATCATCTGAGAGCCACGGCCACTCTCAATCGCCTGCAACCCCGCCGGTCATTGATTTTGTGGGTGACGGATTTGGCCGAGACTGCCATGCGCCCCGAGGTGATCGACGGCGCGCTGCAACTGCTGCGCCGCCACGTGCTTCTGTTTGTCGCCATGGCCCAGCCGGAGGTCGAGCGAATCGCTCAAGAAAGGCCCAAAAACGTGGATCAGATGTTCCGCGCGGCTGCCGCACAGGAGATGGCCGGACGCCGCGAAGTGCTTCTGGCGCGGCTCCACGAGCAGGGCGCACTGACGCTCGACCTGAACCCCGAGGCGCTGACATCATCGGTGCTGAATCAGTACCTGACGGTGAAGGAACGGGCGATGGTGTAG
>Ga0371490_1001855_pt1 | contig 10255 bp, 8 predicted proteins | sample MB2SIPfraction_FD_207959 | JGI IMG/M metagenome (GOLD analysis project Ga0371490, IMG submission 207959) | Lab enriched peat soil microbial communities from McLean, Ithaca, NY, United States - MB28FN SIP fraction | ecosystem: Environmental > Terrestrial > Soil > Wetlands > Peat | place: USA...
ACACTAACCTAGTTTGGCGATTCCTGCCTGTGGCCGTGGAGACGGACGTTCGCCCCGGAATTCAGGGGCTGGAGCGTGCTCCATCGGTTCGGAAGTTTCCGCCCTATTTTTTGTGCACGCGCCGGCCGAGCCGGACTGGCGCTGGAGGGTTTATGTACGCGGTTATTCGCACCGGTGGCAAGCAGTATCGCGTCGCGCCAGGCGACGTGGTGAAGATTGAGAGCGTGGCTTCAAAGAACCAGACGGTCGAGTTCAGCGACGTGCTGGCCGTCAGCGGCGAGCCGGGAACCGTGGCCAAGCCAGCCACCGCCAAGGTGATTGCCGAAGTGCTGGGCGAGGGCCGGGGCGACAAGATCCTGGTCTTCCACCTGAAGCGCAAAAAGCAGTACAAGAAGATGCAGGGCCACCGGCAGAACTTTACCGAGGTGCGCATCAAGGCCATCGAGGCCGACGGCGTAACCTACTCCGCCGCCTAGCAAGACGGAGCTGTCAGCCTTCAGCTTTCAGCTTATCCATCGCGGCAACGAAGAGTATTGGCACGGGCGGGCAGAACTGAAGGCTGAAAGCTGGAAAAGGAGATTCGGCAATGGCACATAAGAAGGGTGGAGGCAGCTCCACAAACGGACGGGATTCCAATGCGCAGCGGCTGGGCGTCAAGGCCTTTGCCGGCGAACTGATCACCGGCGGTTCCATCATTATGCGCCAGCGGGGAACGCGCATCAAGCCGGGCGTCAACGTGGGCAGAGGCTCCGACGATACGCTCTTTGCCAAGGTCACTGGCCGGGTGAAGTTTGCCGACCGCGGCAAGCACGGGCGCTTTGCCTCCATTGAACCTGTAGCCGCCGCGTAAATCCGGCGCCAAATTAGCCAGACATTCACGTAGAAAAGGCCACGGCATCGCCGTGGCCTTTTCTACATACTGATCTCTGACCCCTGATCTCTGTTACGTCGCCTATGCGCGGCTTTTCAGCTTCTGGGTGAGCGCCTCTTCCACGGCATTCTCCGCCTCGGTCAGGAAGAAGCCGCCGGTCGGTTGCACGGCAACCTGGGTGCCGGTGTGGCCCAGAGCCGTGGCAATCTCGTTCCAGCGAAAGATGATGGAGTTGGCCGGCACCATGAGGGGCTGGCGAGCCGGCTCGGGCAGTGCGCAGTACGCAATCCAGACCCCCAGCGTAAGCAGAATTACTGACTCATAAAAGAATTGCAAAGGATCCGTCAGAGAAGTCATTGGTGGACATCATGCCGAATCCCAAGGCAATCCCGAAGATCATGTCGCGTGCCGAGAGGCGAAGAGCGTTCATGCCCAGGCAGAGGAAGCCCAGCAGACACAGCTCAACAATACTCACCGAACGCATCAGGCCGTAGGCTACGCTGGGAATGAGCATGTAACCGCGATGCGAAAAAGTAATCGTCGAGAAGCTCACGATGACCGAGGCCAATACCACCCAGCGAAAGATCACGATGCCGAACTTCATCAACCCTGGGAAGGCCGAAAGAGCGGAGCGAAAGACCTCCATACAAATGAAGTAGAGAAGCACCGCGCTGGCGATATATATCGCCCAGTAGGTAAAGAAGTAAGCCGGGAAACAAAGGTCATGGAACCAATGCCGCGATTGGCCAAAGTAGAAAAAAACCAGTGCCGGCATCGATGCTACGCGCAATGCCAGGTAGGTTCCCATGGCAGGAAACCGGCGATGGAGTTTCTTCCTCCAGAACAGGAGGCCGAGCACGGCCCAAAGAGCAAACTCAGCGAAGCTCATCAAGGACATCGCGGTCTGTGCAGACATAAGAGCCCTTCACCATTCTAAGAACTCTCTTAGAATAGCGCCAAATGCCCAATTACTCAACAAAGAAGTGTACCGATTCAGTACATTCTCATGCCATGACCCGTCTTTATTGGGTCGGACCGGAGTCGGGGGGGCAAAGGTACGGTCCGCATGTCGGACCCGGCATACTAGCCGTGGCCGACTGGTGGCTTGCGATGGGCTGCGCGGTCTTGGGCGTGGCGACGGCGGCGGCGCCGGCGACGACAACGGTCAGTGCAAAGATGCGAAGGGCGAGTTTCATTGTTGGTAACCTCTGGTGGATTTGGATTGGCAGGAAGCACATCTCCTGTACTCCAAAATCGTAGGGGATTTTGCAGATTAAGTCCAGCTAATTCAGAATTATAAATAGGTGGTAATGAAGATGGTTACCGATGTAACTCAATAACTCTCCTTTTCTCTCCTTCCGCACCCATTTTCCACCCCGCTTTCCTCATCGTCCCGGCCCCCTCCACATGGTAAAATAAACCTAGGTCATCATGATTGAAAGCCCCTGTCTTTCAATCGCTTAGACCACCGAATCCCGGCCCGGAAGCTCCTCCGGACACTGTGCCCCCTATGGAACTCCAAGCGAAGGCCTTACGAACGGAACCCCATGGCGACTGATCCCCTGAACTCTGCCCCGCTCCCTGAAGATAACGGCAACTACACCGGCGAGAACATCAAGATCCTGGAAGGCCTGGAGGCGGTGCGCCTGCGTCCTGCCATGTACATCGGCTCCACCGGCGAGATGGGCCTGCATCACCTGGTCTACGAGGTGGTGGACAACTCCGTCGACGAGGCGCTGGCCGGCTATTGCAAAAAAATCGACGTCGTCATCCACGTGGACAACTCCATCACCGTGGTCGATGACGGCCGCGGCATTCCGGTGGACATGATGACGCTGTCGAACGGCGAGCAGATGCCGGCAGTGCAGGTGGTGCTGACCATGCTCCATGCCGGCGGAAAGTTCGACGCCTCCACCTACAAGGTCTCTGGCGGCCTGCACGGCGTCGGCGTCAGTTGCGTCAACGCGCTCTCCCAGGAGTTCAACGTCGAAATCTGGCGCGACGGCCACACCTGGGAGATGGACTTCAGTTGCGGCGACCCCACCAGCGAGCTGCGCCAGGCGGGCACCAGCAAGCGCCGCGGCACCAAAATCCATTTTTTGCCCGACAAGACCATCTTCGCCGCCACCGAGTTCAACTACGACACCCTCGCTCAGCGTCTGCGTGAGATGGCCTTTCTCAACAAGGGCCTGGAGATCACCCTCACCGACGAGCGCACCGCCGACCCCAAAACCGGCGAAGCACGCCGCTCTGAATTCAAGTACGTCGGCGGCATCTCCGAGTTCGTCAAGCACCTCAACCGCGGCAAGACCGTGCTCCACGATAAGCCCATCATGATGGAGGCCACGCGCGACAAGGTCGAGATCGAGATCGCCCTGCAGTACAACGACAGTTACTCCGAAACCGTCTTCAGCTTCGCCAACAACATCAACACCGTGGATGGCGGCTCGCATCTCTCCGGTTTCCGCACCTCCCTCACCCGCACCATCAACGCCGTCGGCCAGTCGCTCGGCCTCTTCAAGGACATGAAGGAGAACCTCAGCGGCGACGACGTGCGCGAGGGCCTGGTGGCCGTGGTCAGCGTCAAGCTTTCGCAGCCGCAGTTCGAGGGCCAGACCAAGGGCAAGCTCAACTCCGACATCGCCGGCACCGTGCAGGCCTTTGTCAACGAGCGGCTGGGCGCGTACCTGGAGCAGAATCCGCCCATTGCCAAGCGCATCATCAACAAGGCCATCGAAGCCGCTCGCGCCCGCGAGGCCGCCCGCAAGGCTCGCGACCTCACCCGCCGCAAAGGCGCGCTGGACGGCGGCGGATTGCCCGGCAAGCTGGCCGATTGCTCCGAGCGCAACCCCGACCGCTGCGAGTTGTATCTGGTCGAGGGCGAGAGCGCCGGCGGCACCGCCAAGCAGGGACGCGACCGCCGCTTCCAGGCCATCCTCCCCCTCAAGGGAAAAATCCTCAACGTAGAAAAGGCGCGCTACGACAAGATGCTGGGCCACGAGGAGATCCGCGCCATGATCACCGCCCTCGGCTGCGGCATCGGCAAGGACGACTTCGACGCCGCCAAAATCCGCTACGGCAAAATCATCCTCATGACCGACGCCGACGTGGACGGCTCCCACATTCGCACCCTGCTGCTCACCTTCTTCTTCCGCCACATGACCGAGCTCATCCGCCGCGACAACATCTACATCGCCCAGCCGCCCCTCTTCAAGATCAAGAAGGGCCGCTTCGAGCAGTACATCAAGGACGAGCGCGAGTTTGTCAAAGTCATGGTCAACCGCGCCTCCGAGGGCATGATCGTCCGCCACGGCGAGGAGGCCAGCCACATCGACGGCGCCCGCCTCACCCGCTTCATGGGCACCTTGAGCGAGTACCTGGACTTCGTCGAAAAGGTCGACAAGCGCATCCGCAATGAAAAATTAACGGAGCTGCTGGCCCGCGCCGAGCTCGCTCACCGCGCCGACTTCGCCTCCAAATCCGAGAGCGAGATTCCCCCCAAGCTGGCCTTGCTGCGCGCCGAGCTGGCCGAGCGCTCCGAGGAATTCGATTTCAAATCGCTGGGCAAGCTGGTCGAGGACGAGGAACACCACACCTGGTCGGTCAGCTTTGTCGATGCCCAGGGCGCCGAGCGCCGCATCGACTGGACCCTTTGCTCCAGCCCCGAGTTCCGCCAGATGATGTCCAAGTACACGCTCATCAAGGAATTTCTGGAGCCGCCCTTCCTCATTGAGTACGCCGCCAAGGCCGCCGCCGTCGAGACCAGCCCCGAAGCCGGCCCCGAAGCCGAGGCCGAGGGTGCCGATGCGGAAAGCGCCGAGGCGCAGGCCGAGGCCAAGGCGGCCCGCCGCACCGCCCGCATGACGCGCGAGCCGGTGGAAAAGCAGACCGCCCGCGAGCTCTTCGCCTACATCGTCGAGCAAGGCAAGAAGGACTACCAGGTGCAGCGCTACAAGGGCCTGGGCGAGATGAGCTCCGCGCAGCTTTGGGAGACCACCATGGACCCCGAGCGCCGCACCCTCCTCCAGGTTAAGCTGGAAGACTTTGTGGAAGCCGAGGAGATCTTCGCCACGCTGATGGGCGAAGACGTAGAAAAGCGCCGCAAATTCATCGAGGACAACGCCCTCGACGTAAAGAACCTGGACATCTAGAGCGGAACCAGAGTAACTGTGTCCTGTTGAGTTTTGTTCAGGGTCGCCGCTCCCTGATGGTCGCGTCGACTTGAATGCTTTGGTTTCGAGATACATCTACTCTGGTTCCGCTATAGCGCATTTTGCTCGCATCTGGAAGGTGGGCTACCTAAAAGTGCGGCCCGCGTCCGGAGCGGATGCGGGCCTTCTTGTTGTGATCGGCTTGTTCTCAGCTTACATGGCCGGAGCCGCTTCGCCCTTTGCCTTGGGTATGCGGATGCGGTTGTGTTTCTTATAGTCGTCCAGGATGGTGCTCAGGAAGATGTTGAAGGCCTCTCCGCGGCGCTGGTCGAGAATCTGATCCCTGGTATTGTCGAAGTTCTTGGCAATCTCGTCAGGTGTTGGCTCCTGCTTGTCCACCAGTTTGGCCACCACACCGGTACGCCCGGCGCTGATGGGCCCGCTGAGGTCGCCTGGCTTCATGTCGAAGAGCTGAGGCGCTACCTGGCCAACCTGGCCGAAGTCGGGCACCTGGCCTGTGGGACCCACCAGGTCGCTGATCTTGAGCGTCGCGCCCTCCGCCTTGGCGGCCTTGGCCAGATCATTCAAACTTTTGGCCTTCTCCGCCAGTTCTTGGGTCTTCTGGCTGAGCAGGACGGGGAGTTGCTCGTTGCGATAATCGTCGGCGACGTGGCTCTTCCAGTCGGCAAAGCTGGGCGCGTGGGCCGCGGCCACTTCAGTGACCTGGAAGATGGCGTAGCCCTCGCCGGTGGGCGCAGACTGCGGCGGGTCGCCTTGCTTGGACTCGAATGCCTTGCCGAGGATCTCGGCAGAGTTGGGAAGCGCGGAGATCACGCCCCGCACACCGACCAGCGGCGTAGTGACCACCTCCAGATGATGAGCTGCGGCGGTCTTCTCCAGGCCGTTCTTGATGGCCTCCGATGTTAGCATCCGCGCGTAGTTCTCTTCGGCGGCGGCTTCTTTCTGGCGAATCAGCGTGGCCTGGATGACGGGCAACACCTCGCTGAGCGACTGCGAATGCGCCGCCTGCCGCTCCTCCACCTGCAGGATGTGGTAGCCGAATTGACTCTTCACAATCTCTGTATCGCCGATCTTCTGGCTGAAAAGAGCCTTCTCGAACTCCGGCACCGTGGCGCCGCGACGGAAAAAGCCCAATTCGCCTCCCGCATCCTTGCTGGAATCCTCGGAGTTCTTCTTGGCCAGCTCGGCAAAGTTCGCGCCGCTTTTAATCTGCTTGAGCAGCCCCTCGGCCTTGGCTTTGGCAGCGGCGTCGGTCTTGGCGTCGGCGCCGGGCGCCACCTTGATGAGAATGTGGCGCGAACGGGCCTGCTCCGGAACCGAGTACTCGGACTGGTGGGCACTGAAGTACTGCTGAATCTCCTGCTGAGTTGGCTGCTGCACGCCGCCCGGCAGCTCATTGGGAGTAAAGGCAAAATAGGTAATCTTGCGCTGCTCGGGCACGGCCGTGGCATAGCGCGCGGCGTTCTTCTTGAAGAAGGCCTCCAGGTCGCTGTCCGACGGATTGATAGTCTTGCGCAGGTCGTCGGCGGAGATCACCGCATAGTCGAACTTGATCTTGATGTTCTGCCTGCGATAAGCCTCGCGGACATCCGCATCGCCCACTGTGACTCCAGCGGTAATCAGCGCCTGCAGCCGCCGGATGATGATGCTATCCTTCACCTCCTGCTCAAACTCCGCCACCGAGATGTTGAACTGGCTGGTGACGAAAGCGGTGTAGCGGTCGGTGCCGATGAACTGCCCGCCGGGGAAGAGGTATTCGCCAAACTGCCCCTGGTGCAGGAACTGGGCCACATCGTCGTCCGTGGCGGTGATGCCCAGCTTTGCGGCCTCGGCCAGCAGAATCTGCTGCTGCACCAGTTGCTGGCCGACCTGCTGCTCGAAGTAGTGCATGATCATCGGGTTGTCGGCATATTGCGGGTTGCGCTGCTGCACCTGCCGGTGGGCCGTCAGGCTTACCCGCTGCTGGCTCACCGTCATGCCCGAGGAGAAGAAGCGGCTGTACCAGTGGGGGTAGATGATGGCGTAGGTATCGACGGAGGAGGCTCCCATGCCAGTCAGGCCGGGAATCAGGTAGACCACCATGCCCACTGAAGCGGCGGCGATGACGACGATAAAGAATGCCTTGGTAAAGCGATTGTCTCTCTGCAGAAAACGGATCATGGTGGACTCGGACCTTCAACTCTCTACGCGCAGACAGGTTGAACTCCTGGGCCAGCACGGTAACGGCGGGCGGGCGGCGGCCTGGATGCGCAATTGTCGCTTGACGCGATTCATAGTCATTATAGACGAGCGAGAGAGAGGTGCGGGCGATGGCGGAGTCCCAACGCACGGCGGGCACCCCGTCCTCCGGGATGCCCGCTTTCATACCGTATGAGGTTAAGGCGCGAAGCGCGTCTGCCCCACCGCAGGTGGCTGCCCCGCCGTAGGTGTCTGCCCCACCGCAGGTGGTTACCGCCAGTAGTAGAAGCCGCCCACGGCGTAGTACGGATGATAGTAGACCGGCGGATAGCCGTACGCGTAGGGATACGGCTGGCCATAGGGGCCGTAGCCGCGCCGGTAGAGTACTGGGCCGCCGGAGAAAAGCCCCTGCGCCAGCCGGGCCGCTTCTTTGGCGCTCACCGGGTTGACCGTCAGCGGCGTATTCAGGTGGAATTCCACCAGCGCCTCGGCGGGAATCCAAACGCGCGGTCCGGGAGTAGCCGCTGAAGCCACCGTGCCGGCGGCTAAGCCTGCCCCAGCGCCTGCGGCGCAGCCAATGCCGCGGCCAGCGATGCAGCCGATAATCGTGCCCATCATGGTGCCGCCAATCATATTGTTGGCCGTCCGCTCACCCTTCCCCGGTCCCTTCACCTTGAACTGGCCGGTGTCTAGCGGGTAGCTCTGGCCGCCCAGATCCAGCGAGGTGAGCTTGAGCGCCAGTACGGGGCTTCCTTTCAGCTCGCCTGCCTGCTTAACCTCGGAAACTACTCCGTGAACAGTGGCGCCGCGCGGAATCGCCAGCACGCCTCCGACGGCCACGTCCTGAATCACGATAAATTGAACCGGCTGGCCGTCCTTGGCATGCTTGCTGCCAACCGGCTCACTGGTGCGCAACTTCAACAGGGTTCCCTGGGGGATGGTCACCGGGCCCTTGGGCTCTTCATAGGCTGGCGGTGGCGGCACGGACGAAGAGGAGTCCTGCGCCCGAGCTTGTCTTTGGGCCTGGATCTGGGCCTGTACCTCGGCGCGAATCGCAGCACGGACCTGGGCATCGGCATCGGAGGGAGCATCTGCGGGCTGGGTGGCTCCCGCATCGCCCTCCTGGCCGCCCGCCGTGTCCTGCGCGGCCGGGGGATTTTGCGCATTGCCGACCTTGAGGTTGTTGTTCACCTTGGTCACGCCCGGCACATGGCGGACAATCGACTCCGCCAGTTCACGGGAGGAGGCGACGGAAACCGTTCCGGAGAGCGTGACCTCGCCCTGAATGGTGGCCGCGGTGATCAGGTCGTTCTTCAGCACCGTGGAGGCATCCAGGGCGTGCACCACGTCCATCTCGATCTGGCCGTCGGTGCGGACAGCGTTCTCCGCAGACGGGGCTGCGTCCTGGGCCAGTGCAAACGCGCCGCACAGGGCCACCAACCCAACCCATGCCAGTGCCTTGGTGAAAACTCTTTTGAACATTGGCTGATTCATTGTTATGTATCTCCTGCGCTTGAAGTCTTGCTCCCGGTTCGTCTTGATTAGACGGGAATCCGCGGGAGCCGTCATCGGATTGAACCCCGCCGGCCGGGAAAAGTTTCGCGGGCAAATGGGAGGGTCAGGAGAAAGAGCGAAAACTCTCCAGGCAAAGGAAAAACCCTACACCGTAAACAGGCTCTCCGATCCAGCCTGATCCCTGATCTCCGTTCCCTGACCCCTGATCTCTGTTCTTACGCCAGCGCCGCATCCACAGCCGCTGCCAGCGCCTTCAATCCCGCGGCCACATCGGCTCCCAGGTGAACCCGCACGGCACGGCGGCCACGCGACTCCAGCACCGCCAGATCCCCGGCGGCCTGCGCGTCGATCACCACCCCAAAGCTCAGCTTCTGCCCCGGAATCTCCACCTCCACGGCGTGGTCCGCGGTGATCTGCAAAAAGACGCCGGTGTTGGGTCCGCCCTTGTAGTCCTGGCCGGTGGAGTGCAGGAAGCGCGGGCCGAAGCCCAGGCAGGTGGCCACCCGTTTGGCATTGCGCACCTTGTGCCGGATTCCCTGAATCGCCGCCTCGTGCTCGGGGAACATGGGCAGGAAAGCCAGCGCGGCAAAGTAGTCGCCGGGGTGAATCTGGCCGAGGTGCGCCTTCAGCAGCCCGGCCAGCGTCTGGCTCTTCGCGGCGGCTTTGAGCGTGGCCGCGTAAGCCTCGGTGGCGTAGAACTCAAAGCGGTTGCCTTGATCGTCCTTTTCCACCAGCACCGGCTCACGCTCGGGAAGCTTGCCCGTCTGCTCATAGGCCGCGGTCAGCGCGCGAGTCTCGATCTTGGCCGACTCCACGTCCGGCTGGTTGAAGGGGTTGATGCCCATCACCGAGCCGGCCACGCTGGTCGCCACCTCCCAGGCGAAGAACTGCCCGAAGATCTCATAGAGGTCAGAGATTTCAATGAAAACCACCGGATGGCCGGCCGCTGCAATTGCCGCAACCTTGGCGGCCAGGCTCGCATCGGCGCTCTTGTCGGCCGTCGCCGCGTAGCGGATGTAAGCGAAGATGCGGTCGGAGCCGTAAAACTCCGGGGCGGCAATTCGCTCGCGGTCCACGGGCGTAATGCCTTTGCCCAGCTTGCCGGTGGATTCGGCGACCAACTGCTCCATCCATGCGCCCAGGTCGTAGATCTCCGGCGAGGTGAAGATGGTGAGCTTGTCGCGTCCGGCGTTGGCTGCCGAGCCCAGCAGCAGGCCAAGTTGAACCGCTGGATTCTCCGCCGGCGCCAGCTTGGCTGATGCAACCGCCTTGGCCGCTTCGGCCAGCAGCTTCTCCGTGTCCAGGCCGGCCAGCGTGGCCGCCACCACGCCAAAGGGCGAGAGCGCCGAGAAACGCCCGCCAATCGCCGGGTCGCCATAGAAGATATAGCGGAAGCCGTCCTCCTTGGCCACCTGCTCCATCTTCGAGCCGGGATCGGTGATGGCCACAAAATGGCTGCCCGCCTCCTCCGCGCCCACCGCTTCCTTCATCTCATTGAAAAAAAACTGTTTGAGGACGT
>Ga0371490_1001861_pt1 | contig 10241 bp, 8 predicted proteins | sample MB2SIPfraction_FD_207959 | JGI IMG/M metagenome (GOLD analysis project Ga0371490, IMG submission 207959) | Lab enriched peat soil microbial communities from McLean, Ithaca, NY, United States - MB28FN SIP fraction | ecosystem: Environmental > Terrestrial > Soil > Wetlands > Peat | place: USA...
GCTGGTTCCGGCGGAAAACAAGCAGCAGATCACGTTGCGCCTGGATGCCGACCTGATCGCGTTCTTTCGCGCCACCGGCAAACGCTATCAGAGCCGCATCAACGCCGCCCTACGCGAGTATGTGACCGCGCAGAAGAAGGCTGTCTAGCCGGCGCGCCGATTCCCTCTCCTTGCGCTTTAGTTCCCATCCGGCGTTTCCGACCCGCGGTGCATAAAACTGTAGCGCCGGCCTCCCGGCCGGCTGTAGTGTGGACCTCACGGTCCACGCTTGTTTCTTCCTAGACCCCCATTCACGCCAACCTCGGTGTAATTCTTCCCGTCCGCTTGCCGATTGTATGCATCTCTATGTACAGTTACTTTCACGCAGAGCCTTCTCGGGAGCTCAACCCCGCGGCCTGCCGTAAGCGGTTTTTTGATCCCTCTTCCCCAAAGGTCGGTTCGTATGACTTCCCTGCCCGCTGTTGAAGTTGCCGGTCCTGTTTCTGCAGTTGCCAACCCGGTTCCTGCCGTTGCCAGCCAGGACATCGACTCCACGCTGCGCGAAAACCGCGTCTTTCCGCCGCCGCCGGAGTTCAGCGCCAAGGCTCACATCCAGAGCCTGGAGCAGTACGAGAGCCTCTACAAGCAGTCCATCCATGACCCCGAGGCCTTCTGGGCCGGTGTCGCTCACCAGCTGCATTGGTTCAAGCCATGGGACAAGGTTCTGGAGTGGAATCTCCCATCGGCTCAGTGGTTTGCAGGAGGAAAGCTCAACCTCTGCTATAACTGCGTAGACCGCCACGCGCTGGGCTTGCGCCGCGACAAAACCGCGCTAATCTGGGAGGGTGAGCCGGGCGAGGTGCGCCGCCTGACCTACGCCGAGCTGCACGCCGAAGTGCAACGTTTCGCCAACGCCCTTAAGGCGCTGGGCATCCGCAAGGGCGACCGCGTGGCCGTCTACATGGGCATGACCCCGGAGTTGGCCATTGCCCTGCTGGCCTGCGCGCGCATCGGTGTGATTCATTCGGTGATCTTCGGCGGATTTGCCGCCAACGCCATCGCCGACCGCGTCAACGACTCGGCCTGCGTCGCCATCCTCACCCAGGACTCCAGCTACCGCCGCGGCAACGAGATCCAGCTCAAACGCACCGTCGATGAGGCCATGAACGCCTGCCATACCGTCAAGCACGTGGTCGTCTACCGCCGCACCGGCTCTCCCGTAACTATGGTTGCCGGCCGCGACCACTGGTGGCACGACCTCATGGCCGCCGCCGCCCCGGATTGCCCCGCCGAGGAACTGGACTCCGAGGACCCGTTGTACATCCTCTACACCTCCGGCACCACCGGCAAGCCCAAGGGCCTGGTCCACACCACCGGCGGTTATTCCGTGCAGACCTACATCACCGCCAAGTACGTCTTCGACCTGAAAGACGAGGACATCTACTGGTGTACTGCCGACATAGGCTGGGTCACCGGCCACTCTTATGTCGTGTATGGCCCCTTGCAGAATGGCGCAACCGTGCTGATGTACGAGGGTGCGCCCAACTGGCCCGACTTCTCCAGATTTTGGAAGATCATCGACGACCACCAGGTCACCATCTTCTACACCGCTCCCACCGCCATTCGCGCCTTCATGAAGTGGGGAGACCAACACGTCGAAAAACATTCCCTTGCCTCTCTGCGCCTGCTGGGGACTGTCGGCGAACCCATCAATCCCGAAGCCTGGATGTGGTATCGCGAGAAGATCGGCCACAACCGCTGCCCCATTGTCGATACCTGGTGGCAGACCGAGACCGGCGCCATCCTCATCGCGCCCCTTCCCGGCGCTGTGTCCGCCAAGCCCGGCTCGGCCACGCGGCCCTTCTTCGGCATTCAGCCCGAGGTGGTCAACAAGCAGGGCGAGCCGGTGCCCGCCGGCCATGGCGGCCTGCTCATCGTCCGCAAGCCCTGGCCCTCAATGGCCCGCACCATCTACGGCGACCACGAGCGCTACCGCAAGACCTACTGGAGCGACATCGAGGGCTGCTACTTCACCGGCGACGGCGCGCGCCAGGACGCTGACGGCTATTTCTGGCTGATGGGCCGCGTGGACGACGTCATCAACGTCAGCGGCCATCGCCTGGGCACCATGGAGGTCGAGTCGGCCCTGGTCGCGCATCCCAAAGTGGCCGAGGCCGCCGTCGTGGGCCGCCCGGACGAACTCAAGGGCCAAGCCATCTCCGCCTTCGTCACCCTGGAAAGCGGCAACGAGCCCAGCAACGAATTAAAGGACGAGTTGCGCAAGTGGGTCTCCAAGGAGATCGGTTCCCTGGCCCGCCCCGACGACATTCGCTTCACCGAGTCCCTGCCCAAGACCCGCAGCGGCAAGATCATGCGCCGCCTGCTCCGTGAGCTGGCCACCCACGGCGAGATCTCTGGTGACATCACCACGCTGGAAGACTTCACGGTCATCGCCAAGCTGCGCGAGGCGGAGGAAGGGTGAGCAATCACTGAATCCGGCTGGAATGCATCCGTAAATTACCTCATTCCTTCCACTTTCCTGCCGCGTAAGGAATAGAGGACCGGCTGACGAACGCACACGGGGTTTTGCTACACTACTCGTACGACTTTCCGTCGATTTAGATGGTAAACACGCGTTCATCGCCAGCATATCTATCTCTTGCGCGCCTCTTCAGCAGGCGGCGCATTCTGATCGGCCTCGCTCTCATCGGAAGCATTCTCGTCCAGTTCAGCGTTGCCTGGAAGCTGCGGGAGCAGATTGCGACCGGCATCACGGATTTTTCCGGTTTATACACGGGCGGGAAAATTGTGGCTTCGGGGAACGGCGGCAATCTCTATGACCTTGCCACACAGGCGCGGGTCGAAGCCGCCTTCACCGTGCGCGGGCACTCCACCGGCATTTTGACCTTCACCCCTCATGCCCCCCTTGAGGCTCTTTTTTTTGCGCCGCTTACCGCTTTTCCGTATTCCACCGCTGCCTGGATCTGGTGGGTGTGCAATCTGCTCCTCGCCTATCTTGTCCTGTTTCTGCTCCGTCTCCACCTTCCAAGCCTCAACACCCGGCTTGATCTGGCGATACTGGGAATGGGGTGTTTCCTTCCGCTTTTAGCGGCCGAATGCCAGGGCCAGAATTCGGTTCTCACGCTGCTGCTCTTTACTGTATGCTTCATTAACCTCGCGCGAGGCCGGGCCTGGATGGCCGGGTCTGCGCTCGCCCTGACCACATACAAACCGCAGCTTGCGCTGGTGATGATTGTCATTCTCGCCATCACCTCCGAGAGGCGCTGGCGCATCCTGACGGGGTTCTTGCAAACCTGCATCGGCGTGGTGGCCCTGTCTGTGGCCCTGGTGGGCTGGCGGACCTACGCGGCTTATCTAGGGGTTGTGTGCAGTTTCGCCGCCGGATTTGACGACGCCAAATCACGTACCAATTTAATGCCTAACCTGCGCGGCCTGATCTACGATATCTCCGGATCGCGCCTGTCGCATCCTGCCTTCGTGCTCCTGGTGGGAGTTGTCTCTGTCCTCTTTGTGCTGGCGGCGCTCTGGGCATCGCGGGGCAAAAGAGGGACTACGCGGGAAATGCATCTCCAATTTGCGTTGGCAGTCACAGTGACGCAAATTGTCAGCTACCACGGATTCCTGCACGATATGACCGTGTTGCTGCTCCCGTTGTATCTGGTCTGGGACTCGTTGGCGGAAACCGGCCTGCATACATGGAACCGCAGGTTTTTGGCAGCCATTGTGCTGCTGCTGTTTTTCTTCCGATTATTCGTGCCGGTTTCAGGCTTTCCGTTTGACGCCTGCGCGTCAATCGCCTTCTTTGTCCTGCTCTGCTGGGAACTCCGCACAGCCGGAGGCCCTGCCAGCGCTATTGCGTGACGCCGCGACAACAGGCATCTCGTCCCTTGCGCGGTCATCCAACTTCCTCGCCGCGCGGATCGAATCATCCTCTGCTGCAGTCAGGGAACTGCTCAGACCCGGAAGTGGTCAGGGCGCCAGTTCTGGATGCGCTCCTTGATCTGCTTGCGGGTCAGGTTATGCTCGAGCGCCTGTTTAGCCAGCTCCGCCACCTCGTCATCGGCGGCGAAACGCAGGCCGATCAACTGGTCCTCGGTGAGGCGATAGATCTGTGAATGCCATTCCGCGGGAGCCAGCGCCTGAAGGCGCAGCCGTTCTTCAAGACGAATCACGCGGTCCTGCACACGGAGCGGATAGGTGCGCAGCTTGAAGAAAGGGATGAAGACTGCCAGCGAAAGCAGCAGATACCATTTGGAGGCCCAGTAGGAATCATCCCAATGGTGAATCATGTGGAAGACGGCAAAGACCAGGTTGGCAATCAGAATGACAAACAGCACAACGTGAAACGGCGGATCAATTCGGCCGTGGTTTTTGAGATTCTGCGGTGAGGATTTGCTCATGCGCGACCTTGATTTCTCTCAGGCCGGAGTTGGCTGCCGCGGTTGCCTTTGTTACCGTCGAACCGCCGGCAGAGGCGCTGGGGACCTGCGCACCTGCGCTATCGGGATTTTCAGCGGAGCGGCCCAGTGCTGTCAACGCAAATAAATTGTCCGGAGCCAGCATCGGCGGATGTTTGGGGATGAGATGGTGGCGGTCGCGCGCCATGTAATCCACAAATAACCCACCGGCAAGGTATGGGTTCACCAGCGCGATGGGGATGGCATAGCCGGTGGTGGAGAGCGACTCGGCGATACTCTTGTTGGAGCGGCTATGGCGGCGATAGCCGGGAATCTGCTGAATCTCGAAGATCGCCAGATGCGTCTCGGGATTCTCGCGGGCATAGCGCTCCAGCTTATAGGTGATCTGCTTGGGGGTAGTCATGCCCGCGTCCGGAAAAATGCTGCGCTGGAAGGTGCCGGGAAAGTAGAAATTGAGCATGATGCGCGCAAAATCCGAGCAGTTGTTGAACAGCAGATGAAAATGAGAACGATTTTGGCGATCGTTCATGAACGCGATGAAGGCGTCGTCCTGCTCTTTGCTGGTCTGAAAGCGGAAGACGTAGATCCGCCGCTCATAGGAGGCGCCTATCAGCTCGGTCCAGCCGCCGCGCACAGCGTTGCCGGCGGACAGATTATTTCCCAGGCTGAGCAAATGGGCTTCGCGATAGCGGTTGCGCAGCCGATTGACGGTCTCGCGATCTGCTCGCGCTGGAACCTGGGAGGCGTCCTCAACGGAATAGAGGTAGGGAACCAGCGGAATCGCCACCCAGTCGTACCCGTCGATGCCCTGGTAACGAGCGATAACTGCGCCCTGCTCACCGGCCTGGCAGTGGCGCAGCTTGACGGGAGTATCGGCGCAGATGCGCTCAAAATAGATGGCATTGTGCCCTGTGGGGTTTACGGAGCCAAAAAAGCCATACGGCTCCTCCATCAGCAAGGCTGCCTGCGTCCGGCCCGGCGCGGGAGAGATGGCCAAAACAGCGATGGCCATGAGAGCAAATGCAGTTGTGCGCATCTTTCGCGTCGAGAGCATCAGTCCTCCGTGGTCAGGTTCTTGGGCTACCTACAGTATGCCCTGCTTCTGTGAAATGGACTACATTTTTTCTTGTGATGCAACTTATGCAACGGCTTAGCGAAGCAGAGATGCAATCAAGAAGCAGAGATGCAATTAAATGGATATCGCCGCAGCCAGTGAACTCTTGATTGTATTGACACAGTTTGATGCAAATTGTTACGTAAATATATGTAAAAAGTTCGAAAAAACCGCAAGAGCAAACAGGGGCGCACCAGAATCAGAACCCCATCCTCACCGGTTCCATCTCCAGGCGAATGCCAAAGCGTCCCTCGACGGCAGCGGTGATCTGGCTGGCGAGCGCCAAAATCTCCGCTGCACTGGCACCGCCAAGATTGACGAGCGCCAGCGTGTGCCGGCTGGAGATTGCGGCAGCGCCCAGCGCGTACCCTTTGGCAAAACCGGCCTGCTCGATCAGCCAGGCTGCCGGAACCTTGACCTGGCCCTGATTTTCCGCGCCCGGCCCGGCCGGAAAGCGTGGCGGCGCCTTCTCGCCGGCGGCCGCAATCTGCCGGAATTGCTTATCAGAGACCAAGGGATTCTTGAAGAAGCTGCCTGCGCTGCGGCAATCGGGGTCGCCCTCGACGATCAACATTCCCTTGGCCTGGCGGATGCGGCGCACCTGGGCCGCCACCTCAGCCAGGCTCGGCTGCACGCCCACCGGGAATGCCCGTTGCAACTCCGCATACCGCAGCATCGGCGCGCCGCCGCGCGTCAGCCGGTAGTCCACGCGAGTAACGATGTACCGCCCGCGATCCTGTGAGTTGAAGCGGCTGCGGCGATAGGCAAAGCCGCACTCGCCCGCTGCAAACTCGACAAAACTGTGCTCCTGCAGGTCGAAGGCTCTCACCCGTGAGAGGACCGAGGCCACCTCCTGCCCGTATGCGCCGACATTCTGCACCGGAGTCCCGCCCACCGTGCCGGGAATCCCAGCCAGGCACTCTAATCCCGCGCAAGAATCTTCCACAGTCCGCTGCACGAGGTGCTCCCACTCCTCGCCAGCCGCGGCCTGATAAAGCATCTTTCCCGACTCGTCCGTCGCGGTAATGCCGCGCAACCCCACCCGCAGCACCAGGCCATCAAATCCGACGTCAGAGACCAGCACATTGCTGCCCCCGCCCAGTACAAAGAGATGGAGGTTCCGCCTCCGAGCCCAATCTGTCACCTCAACGATTTCGTTTTCCGTCCGAGCTTCGCCAAAGAAACGAGCCGGACCGCCAATCCCAAGGGATGTGAATGGTGCAAGCGGCTTGTTTACTTCGATGTTAACGTTCGTCAAGGTGATCCCAGCCAGCTTGGAAGCAAGTTTCAATATAGAATCTACAGGCTACTTCCCCGCCATAGGCAAAAATGTATCCCGAATTGATGGTAATACCCATGCGAGGAGCTTTGGGCAAAGGAATCTAGGAGACTCAAACAGCCGACAGCAGGAACAGCACAAGGCAAATCAGACCTTCCGGATGGGGCCTGAATATTGGGCAATCACAGGATCGGCCGTCAACAGAGTAATCCCTTCGACCATGGCCTGAGCGATCAGGATGCGATCGAAGGGATCTTTGTGGATAGGTGGGAGATTGCCGGCTGCAACAGCATGTTTTCCAAGCACGGCCAGTTCCGCATAGCCATTCTCCAGCAGACCCTCCCATACCGTACCAGGACGAGCGTGGAAGCTCTCCAACCCCTTAGCGTGTTTGATTGAAATCTCCCAGATACTTGCGGCACTGAAGAGAAGTATGTTCTCGAAATCCGCAATCTGGCTCGACGCCAACGCAGGAAGACGGGGAGAATCCTCACTAGCCCACAACAGGAGGTGAGTATCGAGAAGAAGTTTCATTCTACACCGCTGAACATTTTCTTTTCCGCGCTGAACATCTTTTCGATCTCATCGGCCATCATCGTATCAAAGTCATCCGGAACCTTGATCTGACCCTTTAGGAAGCCTAATCGGCGCTGGAGGTTACGGGCCGGTGCGCCGAGCCGGGTCACTTGAACCATCTGTTTCCCTCGTTTGGCGATTACAAAGGAATCCCCCTCCACAGCCTCATCAACCAGCCGCGAAAGGTGGGTCTTAGCTTCGTGGATGTTGATCGTTCGCATCACGCCCTCCGAGTGAACTAAGTCTACTTAGTTTAGTTCATTCTGCGCCCTGACGCAAGGCTAATCCCCCGCAACGCCAGACGGCCTCTTCGAAGGAGGCCGTCTGGCGTTCTTCCTGCTGCGCTGAATCAGTCGCCTTCGGCTGCCCTGGGCAGTTTCTGCACCTTACTGTGGCGAATCGAGTAACCAAAGTAAATCACCAACCCCACCAGCATCCAGCCGAGCATCACCATCCAGGTAATCAGGGGCAGGTTGCACATCAGGTAAACCGCCGTGATGATGCCCAGGATGGGCACCAGCGGAACAAACGGCGTTTTGAAGGGCCGGTGCATCTCGGGGTGACGCACGCGCAGAACCCACACTCCGGCACAGACGATGGTGAAGGCCAGCAGCGTGCCGATGTTCACCAGCTCGGCCAGCCGGTCGACAGGCAGAAAGGCTGGCAGGATGGCCACCACGGCGCCCACGGCTATGGTCGAAATCCAAGGCGTGCGGAAACGGGGATGAATCTTCGAGGCCCACTTGGGCAACAGTCCGTCGCGGGACATGGAGAAGAAGACCCGCGACTGGCCCAGCAACATGACCAGCATCACGGTTCCCAGCCCGAAGACCGCGCCGATCTTGACCAGCAGTGAACCCCAGCTGACGCCTGTAGCGTCGATGCCCAGCGCCACCGGGTCGGCAACATTCAGCGAATGGTAGTTCACCAGGCCGGTGAGAATGGTGGAGACCACAATGTAGAGAATGGTGCAGATGACCAGCGAGCCAAGAATGCCCAGCGGCATATCCTTTTGCGGATTTTTTGCCTCCTGGGCCGCGGTGGAGACGGCGTCAAAGCCGATGTAGGCGAAGAAGATGGAAGCCGCGCCAGCGGCAATCCCGTGCCAGCCGAAGTTGCCGTGCCCGTCGGAGGGAGGAATGAAGGGGTGCCAGTTGGCCGAGGCCAGTGCCGGATGACGAAACAGGAACCACGCGCCCAGAACAATGAAAACGCCGACGACGCTCAGCTTGATGAAGACAATCGCGGTGTTCAGGTTGGCCGACTCCTTGATGCCGATCACCAGAACGGTGGTGATGGCCAGGATCGCCAGAATCGCCAGCATGTTGAAGAGCGCCGTCACGTGCGGTAACCCAACGGACTCGGTTCCCGGCGGCAGCGAGGCCAGCGGCAGCCATCGCTCGTGAAAGTAGACCAGCACCGTGCCCGGCGTAGCGGTCAGCCGCGGCGGAAGATAGATGTGCAACTGCTGCAAGAGGCTGTTGAAGTACCCCGACCATCCGGAGGCCACCGTGGCCGCGCCGAAGCCGTACTCCAACCCCAGGTCCCAGCCGATGATCCAGGCCACGAACTCGCCCAGCGTGGCGTAGCCGTAGGTGTACGCTGAGCCGGCTATGGGAATGATGGAGGCAAACTCGGCATAGCATAGGCCGGCAAAGGCGCAGGTAATGCCGGCCAGCACAAAACTCAGCGCTACCGCCGGGCCGGCGTGTTTGGCCGCCGCCTGGCCGGTGAGCACGAAGATGCCCGCGCCGATGATGGCGCCGATACCCAGGGTGACAAGGTTCAGCGGGCCCAGCGAACGCCGGAGGGTGTGTTCGCCCTGTTCACCAGCCTCCTTGGAGAGCAACGACATGGGTTTGATGCGCAGCAGTCGGGACATGTAGGCGGGACTTCCTCCACGGGAGTGGTATCTAACGTAGTTTAGTTCACAGGGCTTGACGCGCGTGTTCGCGCGACCAGAAGAGATACACCGGAATGCCCAGCAGAACCAGCACCAGCCCAGGCCATGTGTACTGTGGCTTGTATCGCAATAATACGACACAGATCCACCCTGCCAACGCGATGTAAAGCGCCGGCAGCACCGGGTAGCCCACGGCCTTGTAAGGCCGCTGGGCGTCGGGCCGCTTAAAGCGCAGCACAAACAGCCCCACGATGGTGAGAATGTAGAACACCAGCACCGCGAAGATGATGTAATCCAGCAACTGACTATAGGAACCGGAGACGCATAGCACCGTGGTCCACGCAGCCTGCACCAGCAAGCCCGCGGCGGGCGTCTTGTAGCGCGGGTGCAGCTTGCCCACCGACTTGAAGAAGAGGCCGTCCTGGCTCATGGCGTAGTAGACGCGCGCCCCGGCCAGCGACATTCCGTTGGCGCAGCCGAAGGTGGAGATCAGAATCGCCGCGGCCATCAGGTACGCGCCGCCGGAGTGGAAGATCTGCTCCAGCGCCGCCGTCGCCACGCGATCCTCCGTCGCATACTGAATTCCCCGCGCCATCACCGTTGTGCCGTGCGGGTCGCCCTGCATGGGCAGAACCAGCAGGTAGCCCAGCGAGGCCAAAAAGTAGATCACCAGCACAAATCCGGTGCCCAAAATCAGCGAAAGCGGAATGTTTCGTTTTGGATTCTTTACCTCGCCAGCCGTGAAGGTGATGTTGTTCCAGGCTTCAGAGGAGAACAGCGAGCCCACCTGCACCACCGCCAGAATCACCAGCACGTTGACCAGCACCATCGGCCCGCCCACGCCCACCTGAACCAAGTGCAGCGAACTCCAGCCCGCATTCTTCCAAAATTCACTCCATCCGGCGCCGAAGTTCGCCGCAATCGCTGCCGAGTTACGCCCTACCGTGAAGG
>Ga0371490_1001865_pt1 | contig 10231 bp, 8 predicted proteins | sample MB2SIPfraction_FD_207959 | JGI IMG/M metagenome (GOLD analysis project Ga0371490, IMG submission 207959) | Lab enriched peat soil microbial communities from McLean, Ithaca, NY, United States - MB28FN SIP fraction | ecosystem: Environmental > Terrestrial > Soil > Wetlands > Peat | place: USA...
GTCAGGAAAGCACCGCCGGACTATGCCGGGAAAATATTCGTCAAGCTACTGCCAATCGGTTCGAAATCCACTTCACCCGGAATAGTCCGGAACTCGGCATAGTGCCGCCTATTCCGGCCCCGGAATAGGCGGCACACAGCGGCTACCAAGATGGCAGAGGCGGGCACTCCAGAGAGCACCATGCTTGCGCTCATGGGCCACATGAGCCGAGCAATGATGGAGCGTTACTCGCACATCCGCATGGCTGCGAAGCGGACCGCAGTGGAGGCGCTTTCCCTGAAGCCGGCGCCGAAGTCCGAAGCAACCGCCGCCGTAAACACAGAAACGCCGGATTCAAACGGGGTCCCCACAAAAGTCCCCACAGTCGGGGAACCGAGGCGGATTCAGTAGTTACTAAGTGTTTTAGAATGTGGTGAGCGCGGTAGGAATCGAACCTACAACCTAGTGATTAAGAGTCACTTGCTCTGCCAATTGAGCTACGCGCCCGCGATTCAAAAAATTGCATTTCGGGAGGCTCGAGACGAACTCAAGCGGAATCCCGAACCCGATTATAGCACTGGATCTGGCTCGTCTTCCTAGTATTCCGGCGCCGTGAACCCTCACGGGATTCCGGCGCTTCCGGCCTGCCCGGCTTGTGTCAAACAGGCCACCGGCAAACTCGGCGAGTTGTTCGGCGCCATGTCCCAGGCAGCCGATGCCCACCGCAACGGCAAGCTCTCCCCACCGCCAGCCTGACATCTCCGCGGCCGGACGGGAACCGGAGTCCGCTGTCTGGATTCTAAATTGCCATAGGATGGCAACATGACGATTTCCACCTTGCTGCGAATTACGATTCGAGCCGCCGCACTGTGCGCCGGCTTCACACTGGTCGCCCTGGCGGCAGATCCGGCGCTGACGATTTATAACCAGGATTTCGCCGTGGTCCGCGAAACCCTGCCGCTGGACCTGAACGCCGGCTCCAATACGGTCCGCTTTTCCGGCACCACCGCGCACCTGGAGCCCGATTCGGTGATTCTGCGCGACCCCAGCGGCAATCGCGCCCTGGTGATCCTGGAACAGAACTATCGCGCCGATCCCATTTCGCAGGAACTGCTGCTGAATCTTTACGAAGGCAAGACGATTGAGTTCGTGATCCACTCGCAGGATGGCGCCACGCGCGTGGTCTCCGGAAAAATCGTGCGCAGCGGCTACGTGCCGCACTACCAGGCCATGCAACGCTACGGGTCGCAGTACCAATACGGCCAGATGGCCGCGGCCGGCGGGGGCGACGGCCAGCCGATTATCGAGGTCGATGGCAAACTGCAATTCTCGCTGCCCGGTGAACCGGTCTTTCCGGCGTTGGGCGACGATACGATTCTCAAGCCGGCGCTCGATTGGATCATCCACTCCAGCGTGGCGGCGAAGTTCGATGCGGAGTTGAGCTACGTGACCGGCGGCATGACTTGGAACGCCGACTACAACGTGGTGGCGCCGGAAACGGGCGACACGCTGGAATTGGTCGGCTGGGTGACGCTGGACAACCAGAGCGGCAAGCAGTTCGACCACGCGCACATCAAGCTGATGGCCGGAGACGTGAACAAGGTGAGCCAGCCGGCGGCATATCCGGCCACCGCGAAGCGTGCCATGGTCGTTGGTGGCTTCGTTTCGGAGCCCCAGGTGACGGAGCGCTCGTTCGAAGATTACCATCTGTACAACCTGCCGCTCGAGACCACTCTGCATGACCGCGAAACCAAGCAGGTGGAGTTCCTGCGTGGGAGCGGGATTTCATCCAAACGGCTCTTTATTTACGATGGCGTGACGGGCAACCAGAATCAATACGGCAACGATGTGCGCCAGGTGCCGCAATACGGCACCGAATCCAATCCTCACGTGTGGGTGATGCGCGAATTTGTCAACTCCGAGTCGAACCACCTGGGGATGCCGCTGCCCAAAGGCCGCGTGCGTTTCTACCGCCGCGATCAGGACGGGCAGCTCGAATTTACCGGAGAGAACGAAATCGACCATACGCCCAAAGACGAGACCATTCGCGTGTACACGGGCAACGCTTTCGACATCACGGGTGAACGCAAGCAGACTCACTACCAGGTGCAGATGCAGTACCCGAACGGATGGGCGGATGAGAGTTTCGAGATCAAGCTGCGTAATCACAAGAAAGAAGCAGCTACGGTGCGCATCGTCGAGCATCTGTATCGCTGGTACAACTGGGTGATCACAGAGGAATCGGCCGCGCATCGCCAGAAAGACAGCCGGACCATCGAGTACGAAGTGACGCTGGCGCCCGGCCAGGAGAAGGTAGTCACTTATACAGCGCACTATACGTGGTAGTGGTAACGCCGGCGGTCTTTGCCGCCGGTGTCTTGTATTTCACGCACGCCCGCCAGGACACCGGCGACAAGATCGCCGGCGTTACTGGCCGCTATCATAGAGGCTGATGAAGCTACTCTGCTCGATCGCGCTGACGGCCACTGCCATTGCGGCGCAGACGTTTTCCGGAGGGCCGGCGATCGATCGGGTGATCGAAGATGCCATCAGGCAGGGCCATCTGCCTGGCGCCGTGGTCGCCATTGGCCACGAGGGGAAGATCGTTTACCAGAAGGCGTACGGCAGGCGCGCTATCGTTCCCACTCCCGAAGCGATGACGGTCGACACCATATTCGACCTGGCCTCGCTTACTAAGGTGGTCGCCACCACCACCGCGCTGATGCAGTTATTCGAGCAGGGTAGGTTCCGGCTCAACGATAAGGTCACCGATTACATTCCGGAGTTTCAAGGCGGCAAGAGCACGATCACGCTGCGCAACCTGTTCACCCATTTTTCCGGGCTCAAGCCGGACGTGCCGCTGGCCCAACCGTGGAGCGGCTACCAGACCGGCATCAAGCTCGCCTGCACGCTTCCGCCCGACGGGCCGCCCGGCGCGCGCTTCGTCTACAGTGACATCAATTTCATCCTGCTCGGCGAGCTGGTGCACCGCTTGAGCGGGCAGACGCTTTCCGATTACGCGCGCGACCACATTTTCCGCCCGCTGGGCATGAAGGATACGATGTTCCAGCCGCCGCCAGCGCTCGAGCCGCGCATCGCGCCCACCGAGCGTGTGACCAGGGAAAGCCCTCCGCTGCGCGGCGTAGTGCATGACCCGACGGCCCGCAACATGGGCGGCGTGGCGGGCCATGCCGGCGTGTTCTCCACCGCCAGCGATCTAGCTCGCTTCGCGCAGATGATGATCGACGGCGGCGAGCTGGACGGCGTGCGCCTCGTGAGCGCGGCCACCATTCAGAAATTCACCGAACCGCAAACCCCGCCCGACCAGCCGATTTTGCGCGGGCTCGGCTGGGATATCGATTCGCCATACTCGGGCAACCGCGGCGAGCTGTTTCCGATCGGCTCGTTCGGCCATACGGGCTTCACCGGAACATCGCTCTGGATCGATCCATCGAGCCGGACTTACGTAATCCTACTGGCCAATAGCGTTCACCCGGCGGGTCATCCGTCGCTCACCGCGTTGCGCGGGAAGGTGGCCACTATCGCCGCCGCGGCGATTGGAATTGAAACGCGCGGGTTGACGCTCACCGGTTACAGCGAAACCTTCACCGCCGCCGGCGTGCATCGCGAGGTGGGGCGCAACGCCGCCACGCGCAGCGGCCTCGATGTGCTGGCCGAGCGCAATTTTCAGCCGCTCGAGGGCAAGCGCGTGGGCCTCATCACCAACCAGACCGGCGTGGACCGGCTGGGACGCCGCAATGTCGATCTTATGCGAAGCGCCGGCATCAGTATCGCCGCGCTGTTTTCCCCCGAACACGGTTTTGCCGGACGCGAAGACCAGCCCGAGGTTCACGATGCGACAGACGCCGCTACCGGCATCCGTATCTTCAGTCTCTACGGCGCCACGCCGCGGCCCACGCCCGAGATGCTGCGCGGCGTGGACGCGCTGGTGTTCGACATCCAGGATATCGGCGCGCGCTTCTATACTTACGAAACCACGCTCGCATACGCGATGGAAGCCGCGGCGCAGGCAGGCATCCCGTTTTACGTGCTGGACCGGCCCAACCCCATTACCGGAACGCACGTGGAAGGGCCGCTACTCGATGCGGATCGCACTTCTTTCGTAGGTTACATGCCCGGCCTGCCGGTGCGCCACGGCATGACCATCGGCGAATTGGCGCGCTTCGTCAACGGCGAAAAGAAAATCGGCGCGGCGCTGACCGTGATTCCGGTCGAAGACTGGCGGCGCGGCGACTGGTTCGATTCCACCAACCTGCCGTGGATCAATCCTTCACCCAATATGCGCAGCCTGAATGCGGCGCTGCTCTATCCGGGGCTGTGTTTGCTGGAAGCCGCCAAGAACTTTTCGGTGGGCCGCGGCACCGACGCGCCGTTCGAACAGGTGGGAGCGGATTTCATCGGCGGACGCGAGCTGGCGGCGTGGCTGAACTCCCGCCAGATACCTGGCGTGCGCGCGTATCCCACCAGCTTCACGCCCACCGAATCGAACTTCCGCGGCATGCGGATTGAGGGCGTGCGCTTCCAGGTGACCAATCGCGAGCTGTTCGATTCCACGCGCCTCGGCCTGGAGCTGGCCGCCGCGATCGAGAAATTCTATCCCGGCAAGATCGATTTCAGCGTGTGCCGGAATCTGATCGGCAGCGATGACGTGATCCGCCAACTGGCCGCAGGCGAGGACGCGAGCACCATCCAGCAAAGTTTCTCCGACGCCGTCGCCGGCTTCGTCCAGTTAAGGGAAAAGTATCTGCTGTACCGGTGACCTGCACGGAAGCATGCTCTCGTCGCGGAAACCGTAACCCGCACCAAATTGGTGCATAATGGTGTTATGAGGACGGGATATAAAACGGTGCGGCAAAGCGTCAGTTTGCCATCGAACGTAGCGGTACGGGTTCGCAGCTTGGCGAAGGCCCGCAGGCTGAGCGTTAACAGGATGCTGGTGGAATTGATTGAGAATGGCATCGAGGCCGAGAAGCGCAAGCAAATGGAGTTCTTCGACGTTGCCGAGCGTTTCCGCAGCGCGACCGATCCCGAGGAAATCAAACGGCTGGGCGACCAGATGGGCCGTATGGTATTCGGCGACTGATGCCGAGAATCGAGAGCTGGGGCAACCTGCCCGCGGGTGTGCGCCAGCACTTGATCGACAGAATGCGCGACCGGGCAGTCAGCATCGCCGACCTCAACCAACTTCGCCTGTGGATCGAATCGAAACCGGAGGTGCCGGAGGGCGACTGGTACAAGGACTTTGGTTCGTTCAGAATCTGCGGCCAGGGATCGTTGCCGAAAACATTCCTGCACCGCGGTCAAGCTGCCAGGGGGAAGGCGATCTAGCCACGTTCTCCGGGCAGTTCGGGACAGTCCGCAAAACCCTTCAGCTCGCCGGCAAGACGCGAAAGCCGGACTTCAAGGCGTAGCGGACGACCGCCGGCAGGTACTCGCGGCAATTCGGAGCCTGCAGATCCTGCAACGCCCGATGCGCGGCGCTGTTGTCGAATACCTTAGGGCAGGTGAAATAGGGAATGTAATGTGCAAACCGCTTCCAAATCGCCGGGACCTCATGATTCGGAGGAATCGAATTCTCCGTGCGGGGCGAAAAGCGAATCGATCCGGGCTGGTACTCGCCGCCCTCGCAAGCGGCACGCTCGCGAAGATACATCTCGACCAATTCGCCAAGGGACAGAGTATTCCCAGCGCCAGCGGTCAGGTGGAATGTCCGATCGGCGCTATCGCTCAATTGCGCGAGGCGGACGATGGCGGCGCAGACAAAATCCACGGGCGCCAGGTCGAGCTGGAAATCGGCCTGGCAGGGAAGCGAGTCCAGGAGCCCAAAATGAATCCATTGCAACACCTGGTAGATGCCCTGGAACCGGCTCGTGCGCCCGGTGCGCGAATCCCCTACGACGAGACCGGGACGGTAGACCGTCACGGGCAGGTCGGTGCCGGCTTTACGCACCGCGCGTTCCGCCTCGAACTTCGACCATTCGTAATAATTGAAAAACTCCTGGCCGCATTCGAGTTCGTCCTCTCTGATGCAGCCGGTCCGTGTGCCCGATACATAGGCGGTCGAGATGTGATGCAAGCGGACCGGATTTCCGGCTTTGCGGGCAGCTCGGGCAAACTCAATCACGTGTTCCGTGCCTAGCAAATTGGTTCGGCGGGCGTCCTCCATCGTCTGGGAAAGATTGGTGCATGCGGCGACATGATATATCTCGCCGATCCGCCCAACCAGGTCCTGGCGATTCGCGCCGAGACCCAGGTCGTCCAACAGGATATCCCCGGGCGCCGGAAAGACCCGGCGCGCGTCTTCGCGGCTGAGAGACGCGTGGACCGGGAGCATGCGGGCGCGAACCTCCTCGGCGGTTTGAGCGCGCAACAGGACGTGAACAGCCACGCGCGGACGCGTATCCAAGAGGTGACGCAAGAGGTCGCCACCGATTGCGCCGGTGGCTCCGGTAAGGAATATATCCATGTAGAGTGGCTTGCTTGCCGCGCTGGGAATCTGACGATTCTCCTCATTTTACTACGGTGCGCGATGTCGCATGTTCCGCACCTTAAGACCGCATTACCGTTTTCATTTTAAGACGATGAGTCTGACATTGAATCTGAAGAGAAGACTCCCGGCGGGGAAGGAATGCTATCATCGCGCCGGACCGGCTCCCGATATCGCGGACCACCTTTGCCCAGCGGACCCTCACTGCCACGCGTGTGGCCTTCCCCTCGGGGAAGGTAGTGTCCAAGCCAATACCGCCTCCAGGCGGAACGCACCGACGCCGAACTGGGGTTGTATGAACGAGGCAAAGGCCCCCCAGCGACAGTCGCGATCGGCGAAACTCTAGCGGCCCACTGAAAGCCAGCCGAGAGCAAGGTTGAAAATCAGTTGGCAGGCGGCAGCGCCTGCCCCACTCACTTCCTGCGGGTCAACTCTTCGTTCGGCTTGAATTCGCCGCCGCTCAGGATGATGCCGAGCACTTCCTTGGAACGGGTCTCGAAGGCGCCTATCTTATCGGGAGTCAAGTTGTTGTGATTCGACTCGACCATGGGGATGGCTTCCTTGGGGCCGGGGATTTGATTGATGGCGATCCAGACGCCAACCGGCGGAACAACCGTATCGATGAATCCCATCGCAGCGAGGACAGGGGCTTTAATGCGCGAGGCGAAATTGACGGTGTCGAAATAGAGCGCCGTCTGCATGACTTTCGAATTGTCGGAGTCCCAGTTCGGGTAGCCTGCCTTGCGGCCGTGCAGATCGCCGTTGGAGTCGGCGCCGGCGGGTTCATTGACGATCACCGCCGTTACCTTGGGATTCAGGCCGGCGGCGGCCAGGCTCTGGTGGCCTCCCATGCTGGTGCCCATGACGACAATGTTCTTGCCATCCCAATCCGGGCGAGTTGCAATGTAGTCGATGGCGCGCGAGTCGCGTAGATACATATTGAGAAAGTAAGATGTTTCCCGGTCGGTGTTGCCGATTGCCTGGTACTCGGTGCTGACTCCAGTTCCCTGGCTGGGCGGCAGGTCGTGCGAGTCCACGTTGAAAGCCAGCCAGCCCTCCGCCGCGCGATCGGTGACCGTGGCAGGCTGGAGGGCATGTACGCCGGCCCACTCGAAGATCACCAGGGCGGGGAATTTTCCTTCCTTGGCGGGCTTGGCGAGATAGCCCTGAACGTGGGACCCGAGGCTGTCGAGCTTGACCGTGTACATTTCCACGCCCGGGCTGCTGGTTTGGGTGAGCGTGAGGGCGGGGCTGATCGGGATTGCGGCGAGAGCTTTCAGTTTGCCGTCCCAAAAGGCGTCGAAATCGGCGGGGCGGGGAACCGAGGGCTGCAACTGCGAGGGCGCAATGGCCGCGCCGAGGTGAATGACGGTATTCTTCGCGGCAACCGGCACGGCCGCGTTTGAGCCTTGCGGCACCGGCGGCGAATCCGCTTTGACCTCGACATAGAGCATGGCCGGCTCGCCCAGCGCGGTTTCTATGGTGGCGCTGCCCGGCGAAAGATCGAGCGCGCCCGCCGCGATGATGTCGAGATTATTCTTCTTCATGGTGTAGGTGTAGCTGGTGCTGGGGTTGGCCGCGCCCTGCGGGAGCGTGACAGTCCAGCCGGCTTTTTCGCCGAGCGCGTAGATTCCGTTCTGGTGAAACGGGGTGAAGATCAGCGGTTGGGTTTGAGCCGGGAGAGTTGCGGAGAAGAAAGCACAGACGAGTGTAGTGCCGGCGGCGGACAAGCGCAGGCGGGCAGGGAAGAGCGTGCGACGTTGCATGATCACGATCTGGATGGTCTCGACTATTGCTGAGCCACCAGGATATCATTTGGCTCGGGAATCGAACTGAGAGCAGCGGGCTTTGGTGGCCGGGAAAGAATAGCGGCTAGGAAAGCGAGCGGTGAGAAAAGCCGAGACGAGTCTCGGCTCAGCCGGCTCGACAGCCTGCGCCACCACTTAGCTGAACAGCATTGAGGCTAGTACGATGGCGGCTGGCTCTGCGCGTGCGCCACGGCGTGGAGGGTGATATCGACATGGTCGTCCACGCGGAGGAAGAAAGTGCTCGGGTTCTTCATTCCCCATTTCTGGTAGGGAACGGCGAAGCGGGCGGTGATGTCAAACTTATCGCCGGACACGCGGACCTCGACCGGCGCGGTGAGTTCGTGTTCGGTGCCGTGAATGGCGAAAACGCCGTGCACCTGCATCTGGCTGATGCCTTGCGGCGCCAGCTTGCCTTCCACATGGCCGGGGCGAAACACGATATCGGGGAAGCGCTGGCTTTCCAGAATCTCCTTGTGCATCTTTTGATCGCGCGAGTCGTTGCCGCTGACGGCTGAGCGGGCATCCACCAGCAACTCACCGGAGGCCTTGCCGGAAGCCGGGTCGAACCGAATGGCGCCGCGTTTGAACTGAAAGGAGCCGTGGACGGTGTGCAGTGTGGCGCCCAGGGTGAACTCCACCTTGGTTTGCGCGGGGTCCATTTCGAGCGAAAGATCCTGCGCGGCAAGGGGGGAAATCAGAGGCAGGGCGCAGGCCGTCAGAAACAGGGTCGAAAAACCACGGCGAGGCTTCGCGAATCGCGGCAAATCACCGGCGGCAAGACCGCCGGCGTTACCGTTTCGCGGGCCGGCGGCCCATCCTAGCGGGAAAGAACAAAAGTGTTGGATCATGACGTCAACATTTGCCAGCCGAGGGCGAGCCCGTTGGCGGCGGAATCGAAAAAGGAAAGTTCACCCACATGCAGGGCCAGCATGCGGGAAAGCAAACGGGGACGCGCGGCAAAAGCGTGCAGCACACGGCCGCGGAGGCGGACGGACCGGTTGAGCAGCAGCATCAAATTGGCCATCAGTTCGGGACGCCGGCCCAGCCGCCGGTGGGCAGCCTGGTAGCGTGAAAGATCGCCGACGGCGAGCGCGTCGGCGAGCGCGACCGCCTGCTGAAACAGCAGGCACAGGCCTTCCCCGGTGATGGCATCCACCGATCCCGAGGCGTCGCCCACCAGCGCGACGTTGCCGCGCCAGACGCGATCGAGACGGCGCGAGGCCGAAACTCCGCCGCGTTCGCTCGATTGAGCGCCGGCGGCGGCCAAGCGTCGCGCCAGTAACGGAAAACACGGCAGGACGTGGTCCAGGCGCTGGCGTTGATCGCTGGAAATCAGCACCACGCAAACTTCGGTGTCACTGACCGGCGTCACGTAAATCTGGCAGCCTTCGCCCCAGTGAATTTCCATGAAGTCGCTCCAGGGAGCGACCCGGTAGTGGCGGCGAAAGCCGTAGCGGCGGCTGTCGCGCGCGCAGGCGTCGAGACCGGCCCAGCGCCGGACCACCGAATTGCCGCCATCGGCGCCGACGATCCAGCGCGCGCGCAGGAGTTGGCCGCCGACGCGGACGCCATCGCGTTCGAGCCCGGTAACCGATGCGCCCCACATCATGCGCACGCCGGCCTGGGCGGCGCGCTCCACCATCAGTTCGTGCAGCGCGGTGCGGCGCATGCCGAATCCCACGCCTTGCGGGAACGGAGCTTCGACGGACAGACCCCAGTCGCAAAAACGGATGCCGCGAAAGGGCCGCGCGCCGGCTGCTTCGAGCGAAATGCCCAGCGCGCGCGCGGCGGCGACGCCATCCGGCATGATGCCCTCGCCACAAGCCTTGTCGATGGGAGGCTGCGAGCGATCGGCCACCGTGACTTCAAAGCCGCGGTGGCGGGCGGCGATGGCCGCCGCCAGACCCGCGGGGCCACCGCCGATGACGAAGACATC
>Ga0371490_1001866_pt1 | contig 10231 bp, 7 predicted proteins | sample MB2SIPfraction_FD_207959 | JGI IMG/M metagenome (GOLD analysis project Ga0371490, IMG submission 207959) | Lab enriched peat soil microbial communities from McLean, Ithaca, NY, United States - MB28FN SIP fraction | ecosystem: Environmental > Terrestrial > Soil > Wetlands > Peat | place: USA...
TGAAGTGGAATTCTTTCGTAGCGTAAACATCGACTGGCTTGGGAAGAAGTGGTATTTCCTGGGCTTCTCTTTGATCTTCAGCGTGGCCGGCCTCATTGCGATGGGCATGCACATGGCCAGCTATGGCAGCATTGTCCCGCTGGGCGTTGACTTCCGGGGCGGCACCGAAGTGCAGGTGCAGTTCCACCAGACGCCGGACGTAGGCGCCATCCGCGCCGCCCTGAACGCCAACGGCATCAAGGACGCCAGCGTGGTGCTCTACGATGTGCCCTCGGCCAACGAGGTGCTCATCAGCCTGCCCGAGCAGCAGAACGAGACCGCGCTCAACGCCGGCCGCCAGCAGATTGTGGCCGCCCTCGAAGCGCACTACGCGCAGCCGGACGTGCGCGATGTGCAGGTGGTTGGCCCCACGGTGGGCAAGCAGCTCGAGTTCCAGGCCCTCAAGGCCACGCTGCTCTCCATGGCGGGCATGCTGGTCTACCTGTGGTTCCGCTTCCAGCTGATCTATGGCGTAGCGGCCGTGGTGGCCTGCTTCCACGACACCCTGATCACGGTGGGCGCCTTTGCCCTCACCGGCCAGGAGATCAGCCTGACGGTCATCGCCGCCATCCTGACGCTGGTCGGCTACTCCATGAACGACACTATCGTGGTCTTCGACCGTATCCGCGAGAATCTGCGCCTGAGCCGCAAGGAGACCCTGCCGGACGTGGTGAACCGCTCCATCAACCAGACGCTGAGCCGGACGGTGCTGACCTCCGGATTGACCTTTCTGACCGTGCTGTCGTTGTACGTCTTCGGCGGCCAGGTGCTGAAGGGCTTCAGCTTCGCGCTGGTGATCGGTATTCTGATCGGTACCTATTCAAGTATTGCTGTGGCGGCGCCGATGCTAGTGGCGTGGCAGCAGTGGCGCGCGGACCACGGCACGGCAGTCACGTTGCCGGCGGCCCGGCGTCCCAAGGTGTAAGACAAGCAATGTCCCGGATGGGACCAGGCCCGGTGTGCGGCTCATCCGGAGGCAATTGCAGACGTGAAAACGAATTTGTGAGGCTGGAAGTTGCATCTTGTAAGTTGAACGATACGAACGGCTTGTAAGACTGCTTGTAGTTTGCTTTGCAAGGGGAGCGTGGTTCTGTTAAGGTAAACGCGCTTCTATAGGGACCAATGGACGCCTGGGAACATTTCTGGTTTCCGCGGTGTCTAAGTAGAGGTAACCAACACCCGATTCGAGGCTGGCCATGTTTGAAGACTCCACATTTGAATCCGGAAACCGAATCAAGTCCAAGAGCGGCCGGTGGATGCTTTTCACGTCCATCACCAACGGCTCGATCCTGGTTCTCCTGGTTCTGATTCCGCTGATCTATCCTGAGGCGCTGCCCAAGGGCGCGATGCAAACGTTGCTGTTTGCCCCGCCTCCGCCGCCGCCACCGCCTCCGCCGCCGCCTCCACCGGAGGCCGTTCACGTCGTCCACGTGCAGTCGGAAATGATGAACAATCAGCTGACCGCGCCGACGCGTATTCCGCATAACATTCAGATGGTCACCGAGAAGGAAGCTCCGGTCTCCAACTTCGGCGTTGCCGGAATGGAAGGACTGGGCGGTTCGAATACGGGCGTAACCGACAGCATGTTCGGTTCGGCCAAGCCGCAGGTCAAGGCCGCGGCTCCCAAGAAGGTGAACATCTCGGCCGGTGTGGCCGTCGGTATGTTGCTGGTCAAGACCCAGCCGACCTATCCGCCGATCGCCAAGGCCGCCCGCGTCTCGGGTACCGTCGTCCTCCAGGCGACCATCTCCAAGACCGGCACCATCGAAGGTCTGCACGTTATCAGTGGCCCTGCCATGCTGCAGCAGGCAGCGCAGGATGCTGTCCGGCAGTGGCGTTATCGCCCCTACCTGCTCAACAACGAGCCGGTGGAAGTGGAGACCACGATCAACGTGATCTTCACCCTGGGTGGATGACGAAATCTTGGGCTCCTCATCCCCGTCAAAGGACTGGGAGCCTTCGCTCTTGACCGGAATGCGCATCGAAGGAAGCGCATTTCCATCAACCGCAAGTACCACTTCAGTTTTGAAGAAACTCCTTAGGAGGAAGATTCTGTGATTCTCGCTCAGCTCGCACATTTCGCTTCGCACACGGTCAGCAGCCTCGCTCTGTTCCAGGAAGAGGGCGGCACAGTCAGCTTCAGCCCCATGGGGCTGTGGGAGCACATGGGATGGTTGGCCCGTTGCGTGGCCATCCTTCTGTTCGTCGAGTCCATCTGGTCGTTGGCCGTCATGATCGACCGCGCCCTGTACTTCTCGGCTGCCCGCAAGCAGTCCCGCGAGTTCGCCCCCAAGGTTGCCGGCGCCCTCAAGGATGCCAAGCTGGATGAGGCCATCAAGATTGCCGATCGCAGCAAGAAGTCGCACCTCGCCGAGGTTGTGGTCTCCGGTCTGCAGGAGTTCCGCTCCTCCGGCGGCGTCGCCACCGAGGAAACCATTGCCAGCGCCGGCCGCGCTCTGGAGCGCTCCGAGGCCATCGTCCACGCCAAGCTGAAGAAGGGCCTGGCAGTTCTGGCCACCATCGGCGCCACCGCTCCGTTCGTAGGTCTGTTCGGTACCGTCGTCGGCATTCTGAACGCCTTCCAGCAGATCGCCACCCAGAAGACCTCGGGCATCGGCGCCGTTGCCGGCGGTATTTCGGAAGCCCTGGTCACCACGGCTTTCGGCCTGCTGGTTGCCATCCCGGCCGTTATGGCCTTCAACTACTTCACTGGCCGCGTTGAGTCGTTCGACGTGGAAATGGACAACTCGTCCTCCGAGCTGGTGGACTACTTCATCAAGCAGAGCCACAAGCGCTAAACGAAGCGACTGAACGGCTGGAGCGAGTAAGCTGCGGTAGGACCGGGGAGCTTGGCTCCCTGGCCCTGCCGGAATCACAGCCGGCTTGGCTCAGCACCTCACTCAGGCGTTGTCCTGCAGATTGAACGTGCCGGATCGACCGGCAAAAAATTCAACGCACGGAGTCCCGACATGGGAGTTGCGGTTCGCGACGTAAGTAAAAACGTCAGTTCCAATATCAACGTCACACCGATGGTGGACGTGATGCTGGTTCTGCTCATCATCTTCATGGTCATCACCCCGATGTTGCAGAACAAGGTGGCCGTTGAGATGGCAAAGGTCGACAATGCCACGGCGATGCCCGATGCCGACAAGGAAGATGCCATCGTGGTTGCGGTTACCCGCGACGGCGGCGTGTTCCTGGGTCAGGATAAGGTGGCTCCGTCGGAGCTTGGCCAGAAGGTGGCCGAGAAGCTGGCCGATAAGCCGGGCAAAATGATCTTTGTCCGCGCCGATGCGCGCGCGCAGTTCAAGGCGGTCGAAGATGCGATCGACAATGTGCGCACCGCGGGCGTGGACGAAGTCGGATTGTTGACCCAGAAGAGAGAAGGCGGCGCCGGCGGCGGTGAGTAATCGCCCCAGCGAACGGCCCGATTAACGATTTCGCGCTACACGAGGAGTTTTGAGCCATGGGTATGCAAATGGGGGGCGGGGGTGGTTACTCGTCCGACATTAACGTAACGCCGATGATCGACGTCCTTCTGGTACTTTTGATCATCTTCATGGTGATCGTGCCGGTGACGCCGAAAGGCCTGGACGCAATGGTGCCCCAGCCGCCGAAGAACCCGACGCAACAACCGAAGCAAGATCGTACGATCGTTGTCCAGGTGTTCTATAACCGGGGTTCGGCGCCCACCTACAAGATCAACGAAGACGATGTCCAGAAGACCGAACTGCGGACGCGTCTGGATGCCATCTACGCCAATCGCGCCGAGAAGGTGATGTTCGTGCGCGGCGACGACGATGTGAACTTCGCCTACATCGCGGATGTCATCGACATCGGCCGCGCCGTGGGTGTGGACCACATCGGTCTGATGACGCCCAAGATCCAGGCTGGACAGTAGCGGAACGATCTGCGGCCATCGGCTCCCGGCGCAAGGGACCGACGCCGGTGCCGCAGGCGGCTCGCGCCATCGACCAGCCGGCCAAGAAGCAGCGGGGACCTCTGGCCCCCGCGGTCCGGCATCCGGCTTCCAACCATGGGCGGCACCGGGCAGCAACCAGAACGAACTTCATTTTTGGTCCTGGCACCGGTTGCTCCCGCCCGGTCCAGCTGCAACAGATTCCAGGCGCGCACCCCAATGGCACTCGCCTGAAGGAGAAGGATACGAACATGAATCGACCCGCACGTATTACGGCGTTCGCGGTGGCCCTTGCCGGCATGGTGCTTTCCATGAGCGGGTGCAACAAGCTTGCAGCCCGCGACCATCTGAACAAGGGAGTTGAAGCGTACAAAAGCGCTCACTACGAAGAGGCGATCAATCACTTCCAGCAGGCGACACGGCTCGACCCCAAGCTCCCGATGGCCAAGACCTACCTGGCTACGGCGCTGGCACAGAACGTCGTCCCCGGCTTGGAAACGCCTGAGAACCTGAAGAGCGCCAACGACGCCATCGAGCTGTTCAAACAGGTCCTGGCCGACGATCCCAACGATGTGAACAGCATCAAGCAGATTGCCGGCATCTACTACCAGATCAAGAAGACCGACGATGCCAAGGTCTGGCAGAAGAAGGTGCTTGAGAAGGACCCCAAGGACGCTGAGGCAGCCTATACTATTGGCGCCATCGACTGGGATCTGGCACACAAGAACGTGCTGGAGATTCTGGGCGGCGCTGGCCTGACCGATGACGGCCAGGGCAACGTGAAGGCTCCCAAGAAGGTGATGGACCAGATCAAGGACAAGAACGCCGCGATCGTCGCAGAAGGCCTCGAATACCTGAATCAGGCCGTGTCCAACAAGGACAACTACGACGAAGCGATGGCCTACCTGAACCTGATCTATCGCCGCAAGGCCGATGTGGACTTTGGCAATGCCGGCGTCGTCAAGGACGACATCGCCAAGGCCGAAGACTGGCGCACCAAGGCCATGGGCGTCCGCAAGGCCAACGAAGAGAAGAAGAACCAGGGTCCCGGCGGCATCACCATGGACGCCAACGGCAACCTGAAGTAAGAACTCCTCGCGAGAAATCGGCTCACGGCCTCCGCTGCGGCGGGGGCCGTTGTGTTTTTAGGCACCTGCGATGCGGCAGGCATTGCAGGCAGCAGACGCGCTTCGCGCAGATCTTATTGATCCGGCTCTCAAATCGTGTCCTGTTATTCCACCCTTTCCGCATCAAACGCGGAAAGGAGGGGCACTCATTGATCAGTATTTACGGGCCGGACCAATAGGATGACCGCTTCGCTGCGACGCGGATCTCTTGTGCTGCTGCGTACGGCTTGTGGGGTTGCGAGCTCAAGGGACAGGACCCAGGGACCGGCGCCTCCACAAGTTGCTCATCGGCTACGGAGGTAATGCACTGAAACAGAGAAAGGGCGTCCGGATCAGCGATCCGAACGCCCTTCTTGAATGCGTTTGCCTTCCTACTGCGCGTTCTGCTTGAGAATCTGCTCGGCCAGGTAGTTATGCACCTTGGCATCGTTGTGCAGAGTTTCCAGGTAGGCATTCTGCAGCAGCTGGGCGCGATTGTTGTGCAGCAGGTTGTGGATAGTCTGCTGCACGCGCGGATCGTGCAGTTCGCGCTGGCCGGCGGGCTCGCGCGCGATCAGTTTATAGATGGCGTAGCCCACCACGCGATGGCCAGCGCCGGCGCCGCCATCGTAAACGGGCAGGATATCGGTGTATTGATCCGGCTTGAGCTTGTTGATGGCGTTGTAGACTTCCAGATCGGAGTGCAGGGCGGACTCGGCTACAAAGCCCATATCGCCGCCATTGGAGGCCGTGTTCGGGTCTTCGGAGAAGTTCATGGCCAGGCCGGCAAAGTCCTCGCCACTATCCAGGCGGTTGTGCAGGGTCTGAATCTTCTTCTTGGCATCGGCCTCGCCGGCGGCCTTGTTGTTCTGCAGATTGCCGGGCTGCTGCGCGGGTGAGGTAGTCACCACAATCTGGGCCATATGGTACTGCGGCTCGATCAGGTTGAACTCGGCCTTGTGGGCGTTGTAGTAGTCGGAAATCTCCGCGTCGGTGATGTTGATCTTCGACTCGATCTCCTTGTTGATCAGCTTGGTGCGGGTCAGCTGCCGGCGCAGGTCGTGCTTCAAGTCGTCCAGGGTAAGGTTGCGCGCCTTCAGCTGCGCGTCGAACTGTTCCTGGGTGAAGCGGGCCTTGATCTCGGTCAGCTTGGCGTTTACGTCCTCATCGGAGGCGGCCAGATTCACCTTGGTGGCGTGCTGCTGCAGGATCTCGTCCTCAATCAGCTGGCGAAGGATATTGAGCCGCTGGATATTGGCTTCTTCCTCGGAGAGCTTCTGCGGATTGGCGCCGACGTTGGCCTGGTATTCGCGCTCCAGGTCGGCGCGCTGAATCTCCTTGCCGTTCACCGTCGCAACCACGCCGGAGTCCGACGTGTGATGGCAGGCGGCAAGGCCGCTGAACAGGGTGAGCCCGGTAAGGGCAAGGGCGATCGAGCCAAAACGCGCACGGGAAAGATGAGAGACGAACAAGCTGCAATCTCCTGGGGAGCGATTGAGAGCCCCGGCATTCAAGGATAAATCCCAGAGCAGCCGGGGTGGTAGCAAGAATCGAAAAAACTACAATGCGCCCCGCCTACTGTGCAGGTTTGGCAGCGGATTTGACGTCCGAGTCGGGGCTCGGAGGTGGTACTTCGCCCACCGCCCGCAACGCCCGGTCAATGGCCATCCAGACGTAGGGGGTGGGCAGGGCTCCGTTGATCCGTTCGCCGTTGATGTAAAGCGCCGGAGCACCCTCCAGGCCCAGATCCTCGGCTTCCTTGAGCGAGGCCTTTACCGGGGTCTCGTCCTGCGCCGCAAGGCAGCCGCCCAGCTTGTTCAGATCCAGATGCGCGAGCGTCGCTTGCTGGCGGGCGATGCGGTCCAGGGCATCAAAGCTCTTCTTCGCATCGTTGCCGTCGCCGTTGATCTCCTCGCCGTGGGCGTGCAGATAGTCCACATAGTCCCAGTAGGCCGTGGTGCTTTGGGCGGCCATGCACTCGGAGTCCACGGCCGCATGGGTGGCCCAGGGGTGGATGCTCTGCAGCGGGAAGTCCTTGTAGATGAAGCGCACCTGATTCTTGTAACGGTTGAAGGTGGCCGGATAGAGGGCCTGGTGCATGCGCGCGCAGTAAGGGCACTGCAGGTCGTCGAAGTTGATCACCGTGACCTTGGCATCGGGATTGCCGCGCACCGGACGGCCGGCCACGTCGATATTGAACATGGGGTCCTTCACCAGATCGAAGGACTGCAGCCGCGCCATGGTCTTGCCGTCGGTGGAGATCAGGAAATCGATGGACTGCGACTGCGACTCGCGGGAGAGGGTAACGGGCAGGGTGTCGTAGCCGGGAATGTTGCTGGGCTTGCGCGCACCCAATGCCACGCTGATATCGGGCGTCAGGCCAAAATGGCTGCGCACCATCATCTCCACGCGGCGGTCGTTCTCCCGTGCCGAAGGCGAATCGGGAATGGAGGTCTGGGCTTTGCAGCCCGCAGTCAGGCAGAGTGCAAGCAAAACGGCAAACAAACGAAGCTGAGACAAGAAGGAATCCTCTCCAGAAAGAATACTCCAAGGTGCAAAAACCGCTGCGCTACAAAGCGGACGCGGGCGAAAGGCAAACGTCATCCGCGCGAAAGTTCATAACAGGCTCTAGAAGGCCGGCGGCAGGGCGGGGTCGCGGAAGACGGAGTTGGAGCGGCGAATGTCGCCCACGGAGCCGAAGTTGGCCAGGGTGAAGCTGTAAAGGTACTGGGTCTCGTCGCGCAGCGAGCCCAGCTGGAAGCGCCGGTAGCCGAAGGTGAGGCCGCAGCAATCCCAGTTGTAATTCGCCTGCACGCCGCCGTATTGCAATTGTCCCAGCACAAAGTCGTAGCCGGCGTTGGCGGCAAAGTTGAAGCCGCTCTTGCTGGGCTTGCCGAACATCAGGAATGGCTGCAGCTGCTGGCTCTTGATGGTGGAGGCCAAGCCAGCGTTCTCGTCGACGGCGTTCAACAGCGCATGCCCGATGCCGACGGTGGTGTTGCCGGCGCTGTAGCCGGCAAACAGGCTGTCGGCATTCAGCTGCCCGGCGCGCGGGTCGTAATCGATATCCCACTCGATGCGCAGGTTGTCGACCGCCTCAAACCGCATGCGGGAGATGATGGGCGTGCGTTTCTGCGGTGAATCGAGGAAGGCGATGCCGGTCAAATCCAGGGTGGTGTCAAAGACATTGCGGCGGCCGGAGATAACTGCGCCACCCAGATTCGGGTCCAGAAAGAACTTCTGCGCGATCTGCCAGGTGGCCCATTCGCGCGGCTGGTTGCACTTGGCAGTCTTTTCAGGATCGGTGGCATCGCAGGCCGCGGGATGGATCGGCTTCAAGAAGAAGCGCTGGGTGACGGAGAAACCAACCTCGCTCGTATCGGACGCGACGTCGGTAGTGTCAACCAGCAGCACGCGCTGGGCCTGGTCTCCGATGCCGCCCACGTAGTGGTAGGTCAACTCTGGCTCGATCACGTGCCGAACCACCCGGTTCAAGCTCGGGAAGACGAAATCGCGCTCGATGGCCGGCGGACGGATGTCGATGGAAGCCTCCGCATCGGAGCGGCTGAGCGGGTCGTGGCTGATCGTAGGCGCGCCGTTGCGCCGGTCGGTCAAATTCGGGAACTGGCTGATGCTGTATGCGGTCTCGCGCAGCGCCGCGGCCGGAACAAAACTCCAACCGCCCAGCGCAAAGGGCAGCTCCACGTGAGGATAAAAATCACCCCGGCCCACATTGCGCGCATGGAAGTGGGGCTCGGAGCGGCTCAGGTAGCTCATCGACGAGCTCATCCCCCAATAGAGAGGCGATTGGCCCAGCGGCTCGTCGACCACGTCGAACCGCGCGCTGGGCAGATGAAAGATGCGCGCCTCGTCACCTTTGGTGGAGCTGGCGAAGCTCTGAAAACGATCCAGCTCGATGCTGGGCACGTAGCCGTTGTGAACGTGCGTCAGGCCCAGCTTGCTGGAAACCTGCGAGCTGATGGCCTGCGAAAAATTGTCGTTGAACACCAGGCGGTAAACGTAGCTGGAAAGATATTCGATGGCTCCGGCCGTGTAGGTGCCCGGCCCAAAGCCCATGCGGCCCTCGGCCACAATGTCGACCCCGCCCTGGTTGACCAGTGCGGGGCCGGTGGGGCCGGGAATCAGGCTGGGCGTTGCCGTGTTGGGAGCCAGGGTGTGCGTTGCCGCGGCGGGAGCCAGGGTGTTGCCCACCTCCTCGTGGATGCCGCGATCCAGCAGCGCATTCCAACGCACCAGCACGCGGTCCTGGTCGCGTCCGCGGTAGCGGAAGTCGCCGTTCGGCGCCCAGCCGCGCTTGCTGTAGTACTCGGAACCCACCACCATATCCATGCTGCGGTTGATCACGGTGTAAATCTGCGCGCCCACAATGAAACCCTTGATGGACGAGTTGCTGACCACCGGGATCAGCAGGCCGCTCTCCCGGCCGGTTTCGCTGACCGGGTGCCGCATATACGGCAGATAGACCAGCGGCAGATTCAAAAACTCGAAAAAGGAGTTGCTTGTGGACGCCTTGCCGTCTTGCAGATGAATAACGCGCGAAACCACACGCCAGTCCGGCCGGGGCAACTGGCAGTTGGTCATGGCGCCGTCAATCAGCCGGTACTTGCCTTCGGCCAACTGCAGCAGTACGCGGCCGGAGAAGAGAAAGGGCTGGGTGGTGGAGTACACCGTGCTGCGACTGCCCTGATGAATCCCCTGCGAACCGGTGACGTTGTAGTAACGGGCGGTATGCATGTTCAGCCGCATGTCGCCGTGGGTGGCCTCCACGTGGATGCCCTCCGGCCCGCCGGTCACCTCCAGATGGCCTTCGGCCTCCAGCTGCGTGCTGGCGCGATGGTAGACCACCTGGTCGGCCTTCAGGATGTAATCGCGATAGTGAAAGACCACGTGCCCGGTTAGAGTGACGGTATCGCCGGCCCAACTCTGCTGGTCCGCCTCCCAAGCCACGGGAGTGCCTTCCGGCGGCGTGGCTTCCGGCTCGGCCACCGGCATCATCTCCTGGCTGGGATCGTCCGGCAATTCGCTGTTGGAAACAACCTCCTCCTGCATCGCGGGACGGGCGGGGTCCGCGGCAGGGATGGGTAACGGGTTGGTCAATGCCTGCGCGCCAAGTTGCCAGTGACAAAGGGCCAGCAGCGTGATAGGT
>Ga0371490_1001869_pt1 | contig 10224 bp, 7 predicted proteins | sample MB2SIPfraction_FD_207959 | JGI IMG/M metagenome (GOLD analysis project Ga0371490, IMG submission 207959) | Lab enriched peat soil microbial communities from McLean, Ithaca, NY, United States - MB28FN SIP fraction | ecosystem: Environmental > Terrestrial > Soil > Wetlands > Peat | place: USA...
TTCCCCGAGCCCGACGGCCCGGACACGATCACGACCAGCGGTGCAATCCCGTTTCCCTCGCTCATTCGATGTTCTGCACCTGTTCCCGCAATTTCTCGATTTCCGCTTTGATCTCCAGCGCGATTCCCGTGATTGCCAGGGCTTCGCTTTCCACGCCGGGCGTCTTGGAAAGCATGGTGTTCGCCTCGCGCTGCATTTCCTGGAGCAGGAAATCGAGTTTCTTGCCGAGTTCGCCGGCGCCGTCCAGCAATTGCGCAAATTGCTGCAGATGGCTGCGCAGCCGGTCTAATTCTTCACTGATATCGCTGCGTTCCGCAAGTAAGGCGGCCTCCTGCGCCAGGCGCGCGGGATCGATGCTGTTGCCGCTCAGCAGATCCCTGAGCCGGGAGTCCAGCCGGCGCGCGAAGGCCGGCCTCAAAGTTTCCACCAGGCCGCGCACCCGCTCCACCAGCGTGCCGATGCGCATCGTGCGTTCGCGGAGTTCCTCGCTCAGATGGCGCCCCTCGGCGCGCCGCATCTCGTCCATCTTGCCGAGGGCTTCGCGGAGTTGCGTCTCCAGCATCTTGCCGAACTCCTCTTGCTCTTCTTCCGAATCCGGCAATTCCGGGTCCAGCCCGGCGATCACCCCCGGGAGCCGCAACAGTGAAACCAGATCCAGTTCCGCTTTCGCTCCGGTCTGCTGGCGCAGCTCATCCGCGGCCCGCAGATAGGCCTGCAGGAGCGCCTGGTTCACGTGAACCGGCGCGGCTTTCCCCGGCTCCACGCTGACATGAACGTCCACATGCCCGCGATGGATGCGATCCCGCACGGCCTGCCGCAGGCGAATCTCGTAAGGCTCCAGCGATTCCGGCAATCGCAGCTTCACATCCAAAAACCGATGGTTCACGCTTTTCACGCTGACGCGGATAGACCAGCCCTGGTGCTCGCTGCGCACCGTGGCGTACCCGGTCATGGAGAGGCACTCGGGTTTCCGCGCCGAAGTAGTTCCTGCCTGGGTGGTGCTTTGTGCGCTCATGCTCTGTTTCTCGAATTCAGCGGATTCTGGTTCGGCGCGGCTGGGGTCGCCAGAACTACTTCTTCCGCAAATTGCAATTCATGCAAGCGCGCGTAGCTGCCGCCTTTTTCCAATAGCTCCGCGTGCGTGCCGCTCTCGCGAATGCAGCCGTCCTCCAACACCAGAATCTTATCGGCTTTGCGGATGGTTCCCAAGCGGTGCGCAATCACAAACGTGGTGCGTCCCACCATCAGGTTGCTCAGGGCCTTTTGTACATACATTTCCGATTCCGAATCAAGTTCGGAAGTGGCTTCATCCAAGATCAGAATCGGCGAATCCTTCAAGATTGCCCGCGCGATGGCGATCCGCTGGCGCTGCCCTCCGCTCAGCCGCGTGCCGCGTTCGCCGATCACCGTGTCATAGCCCTGCGGCAGCTCCTGGATGAAATCGTGGGCCAGGGCCGCCCTAGCTGCTTCCTCCACCCGCTCGTGCGAAACCTCCTTCATCCCATAACAGATGTTGTTGCGCACAGAGTCGTGGAACAGGATATTTTCCTGCGTGACCATCGCAATCTGTTTCCGCAGCGAGCGGAGAGTCACGTCGCACACGTCGTGCCCGTCGATGCGAATCGCGCCTCCGGTCACCTCATAGAAACGCGGAATCAGGTTCACAAGCGTGGTCTTCCCGGCACCGCTCGTGCCTACGATTGCTACGATCTCTCCCTTCCGCGCCTTGAAACCTATCTCCCTTAACACCGGCGCAGAGTCGTAGGAAAAACTAACGTTGTCAAATTCAATTTCGCTCGAGAACCGTGGCAACTCGACAGCCTGGGGCCTGTCGGCCTCCTCCTTCAAGTCCAGATACGCGAAGACCTGCGTCGTGGCCCCTTGCGCCTGCTGAAACTGCTGGTACACCGAGCCCATACGTTTGATCGGCTCGTAGGACTTGAACAGCGCGTAGACAAACGCGATGAACAATGGCACGGTCATCTGCTGGTGGAGAATTCTGTCGCGGGCGTAGAGGAGGAGCAAGGCAATCACCACGGGCTGGAGTATGTCCATCAGCGGCGAGGTTCCCACGTGCGCGGACACCCACCGCATGGTCTCCCGCAGCAGGCGCCGCGCCGCCAGCCAGAATTTCCGGATTTCGAATTCTTCCATCCCGAAGGCCTTCACGATGCGGTTGCCGGTGATGGTTTCCTGCAAAATCTGATTCAGTTCGCCAAGTTTCGATTGGCTCCTCTCAACCGAACGGCGAATGTGACGGCCGAGTTTGGCTACCGGCCACACGATGAGGGGAAGAAAGATGCCGCAGGCCAAAGTCATTTTCCAGTCAATCGAGAAAAGCACTATGATGAGGGTCAGAAATGTGAACGTCTGGCGGAACGCATCCGCGAGGTATTCGGAAAGCGCGGGGCGTGACCGCTCAACGTCATTGATGACGGCGGACATGATGCGTCCGGTGGGTTGCTGCTGGAAAAAGGCGATGGGCTGCCGGATGATTTTTTCGTAAACCGTGTTCCGCAAATCATTGATCGCCCGGTGCCCCGCAAACTGAATGAGCGTATTTCCGCCAAACTCGGCAAGCGATTTTGCAAGAAAGACAATCAGCAGCGAGAGGGACACCACAGTCCATACATTGTGAATACTGTGCGGAAAGAACCGGTTTAGGTAGATGGCGGGCCCTCCTCCGGGCACCCTAAACAGAAGCACATTGGAATCAGGAGCCGTGGGATTCAACACGCGGCTGAAGATGGGCACGATCATGAGGACGATCACGCCTTCCGCGATCCCCACAACGGCCAATAGAGCTATACCGAAGGCCATCGATAACCGGTAAGGCCGGACGTAGCCCAGAAGGCGCTTTAGCTGTGGTGAAAGAAAAGAGCCCAATCCCTGCTCCCCGAAAAGAGTTCCGCAACACCCTCTTGGTACGCTATTCGGCTGCAGCGCGCCGTGTCAAGTTTTCGGAGGCGGGTCCGTAACCTGAACGGATGGGCAGTCCCTACTTGTCTATGTCCCGGTGGACCACCCGCGTCGCAAGCCCCCGCTTCTCAAGCGCCTTTTTCATCCACTCCGCCATCATCACCGAGCGGTGCCTTCCCCCGGTGCAGCCGAACGCGATGGTCAAGTAGCTCTTGCCCTCTTCGATGTAGTGGGGGATCAGGTAGGTCAACAATCCTTGTATCCGGCGCAGGAATTCCCCGGTCTGCGGAAATGACTGGATGTAACGGCGCACCTTGAGGTCCCGCCCCGTAAACCGCCGCAATCCTGGCACAAAATGGGGATTGGGCAGGAAGCGCACGTCAAACATCAGGTCCGCATCGGTCGGCACCCCAAACTTGTAGCCAAAGCTCACCAGCGAAACGAGCAGCGATCGCTGGCTTTCCGAGCGGAACCTCTGATTCACGAACTGCCGCAGCTCGTGCACGTTGAATTGCGAAGTGTCGATGACCATGTCCGCAAGCTTGCGGATCGGCTCCATCAGCGCGCGCTCGTGTTCCAGGTTTTCGCGCACCGAAAAATCCTTGCCCAGCGGGTGCGGCCGGCGCGTCTCGCTATAGCGCCGTAGCAACGCGTCCTCGTGCGCCTCGATGTACACCAGCGTGATCGGATGATCGCGCCGCAGATGTTTCAGGAGCCCCGGCAGCTTTTCCAGTTGCAACCCTTCGCGCGCGTCCACGAGCAAAGCCGCCCGCCGGTAATCGCCTTCTCCCGCCGCGTGCAGTTCCGCGAAAATCGGGATCAGCTCGACTGGCAGATTGTCCACGCAGTTGTAGCCCATGTCCTCGAACGCCTTGAGGACGGTGCTCTTTCCGGAGCCGGACAAGCCCGTCAGGATAACCAAGTGGCGTCCCGAAGCTCGCGCGTTTCGTGTTGTTGGTGAGGTGCGTTTCACGGCAGGCTAAGAGTCAGCTTTTCACCCGGCGCTGGTGCGTGCTGGGAATCCTCATGTCCTCGCGGTACTTCGCCACGGTCCGCCGCGTCACGTGGATGCCGTTGTCTTCCAGCTTCTTGGCAATTTGATCGTCGGTCAGCGGCTTGGTGGCGTCTTCTTCGTCGATCATCTTCTTGACCAGGCGCTTCAGCGTCAGCAGCGACATCCCGCCGCCCTCCGGCCCATTCACCGCCTCGCTGAAAAACGATCGCAGCTCCATCACTCCCTGCGGCGTGTGCGCGTACTTGCTGGCCACGGCGCGGCTCACCGTCGAGGGATGCACGCCGACCTCTTCCGCCACTTCCTTAATCATCATCGGCTTCAGCGCATCGGGGCCTTTGTCCAGGAATTCCCCCTGGCGCGCAATGATGGACTGGCAGACCCGCAGGATCGTGTGCTTTCTCTGCTCGATGTTCTTCATCAACTGGATCGCCGCCGTGAACCGCTCCTTCACGTAATTGCGCACTTCCTTGTCCGCGGCATCGCGCACCAGCAGTCTGCGGTACGTGGGGCTGAGCCGCAGTTGCGGCATGTCATCCTCGTTCAGGAAGACCTGCCACTGGTCATCCACTTTGCGGAAGTACACGTCCGGCTCGACCAGCCGGGGTTCCGTCTTGTTGTAGCGCAGCCCCGGGCGCGGATCCAGCTTCTTGATGGTATCAATGGCGTGTTTGACGATATCCATTGGCCGGTTCAACGCGCGCGCAATTTCCTTCAGTTGGTTGGACTGCACCTGTTTCAGGTGTTCGGAGACAATTTGCTGCGCCAGCGTGTTCTGCGGATCAAAGGCCTTCAACTGCAGCAGCAGGCACTCGCGCAAGTCCCGCGACCCCACGCCGATGGGGTCAAACTCCTGCACCACCGCCAGCCCGTCCTCCAGATCGTCCTGCGAGTACTTGCCATTCTGTGAAAGCTCTTCCACGGAAGCCGTCAGGTAGCCGTTCTCATCCAGATTGCCGATGATGTTCTCGGCGATTTCCTTCACCGCTTCGGAGCAGATCGTCACGCTCAATTGCCAGGCCAGATGGTCGGTCAGCCCCGCGGGCGAGGAAAGGAACTTCTCAAACGAGGGGCGCTCTGAGATCTCGCGCTCCTGCGACTTGCCGCCGTCTCCCCCGGTATCCAGGTACTGGTTGAAAAAGGCACCGACGTCGAACTCGTCAAAGGGATTGGCGGCTTCCTTCTCGGGCACCTTCTCGGTTTCCGCCTTCAGAAAAGTCTCGTCGCTGTAGTTGTCGCTGACGGTGGGTTCTTCGGAAAGCTCTTCCAGAACGGGGTTCGCGATCATCTCTTGGTTGATCATCTCGCGAAGTTCCAGGCGGTTCAGCGCCAGCACGCTGACCATCTGCACAAGCCCGGGCGTCAGAATCTGCTTCTGCTGTACTCTGAGGTTAAGTTTGAGTCCCTGCCAGGCCATGGGTTCCGATCTTAATCCCCGTTCGCAATCCTTAGCATAAACCTAATTCAGCCGGAAGTTGTCGCCAAGGTAGACCCGCCGAACTTCCGGGTCATTGCTCAAAGCCTCAGGAGTACCCTTCTTCATGATTCTCCCATGATTCACGATGTAGGCGCGGTCCGTAACGCTCAGGGTTTCCCGCACGTTATGGTCGGTGATGAGCGCCCCTATTCCCGACCGGCTCAATTCCCGGATCAGGTCCTGCAAGTCCTTGACGGTCAGGGGATCGATCCCAGAGAACGGTTCATCCAACAAGATGAAGCTCGGCTGCAGCGTCAATGACCTGGCAATCTCCAGCCGCCGCCGTTCACCCCCGGAGAGCATGTAGGCCTTGCTCTGGCGTACCATCTGCAGCCCCATCTGGGCCAGCAGTTCTTCCAGGCGGTCGCGCTGCTGCTCGGGCGTCAACGGCAGGGTCTCCAGCACCGCCAGAAGGTTTTCTTCGCTGGTAAGTTGCCGGAAAACCGAGGGTTCTTGCGGAAGGTAGCTGATGCCGCTGCGCGCCCTCTGGTACATCGGCAGGTCGGTAATATCCTGGCCATTCAGCAGCACCCGCCCCGCATCCGGCCGCGCCAGTCCCACAATCATGTAGAAAGTGGTCGTTTTGCCGGCGCCATTTGGCCCCAGCAAACCCACTACTTCCCCTTGTCCGATTTCCAACTCGACGTTATCGACTACCTTGCGTCCCCGGTAGGACTTGCTGAGATCGACGCCTTGGAGTGTGGGCATTCCTCTTCACGCGGGACCGCTGGGCGGTCCCCTTATCTCTGGACCCGGTGTTTGGTCAGCGTGCGCGAACCATTTCCCGAGTCGACCACGATCGTATCATCCGCTAAAAAGAAGGTCAATTCACGCCCGCTGGTTGTGCCTTGTTCTGGGTCAAAAAGCGTGGGTTTTCCTCCGCTCAACACGAATTTTTGGTCCGCGGCGGTGTACACGCCCTTCTCCGCGGTACCCCGCCGATCCCCTTGTTCCACGATCACGCCCCCGGTGCCGATCGCTCGGCTGATCTGGGAGGTGCCCTCGTTGCCCTCCGCGTGAGTGAAGAAGAGATCCAGGAGTGGCCCCCGCATACGCTGGTCCTCCGATTGCACCACCACATTTTTCTCCAGGTGCGCGCGGCTCTCCGCATCCCAATAGGTGAGTGTCCCGCTGGTGACATGCCACAGTGCTGGTTGTTTCTTCGCCGCCGGCCCACTCGCCGCTGACCCACTCGCCGTAGGCCCGGTCGTCTCCTGCTGAAACACGCCCCGCACCTTGCCCGCCGCGTTCATGACTCGCGTCCCTCGCAGCAACTCGATCGAATCCGCCTCCAGTACAGATGGCCCTTGCCATAGCCGCGCATGGCCCGTATACAGCGCGCGCCCCGTCTTCGAATTCCCCTGCAAGTGATCAGAGGTAATATTCGCGGGCAGCGAACTGCTCAGGTGCATCGTGCCGGTCTGCCCGGAGAAGTCCGTCGAGCGCACACCGCCCTCGGCCTCGACATCCCCCGTGGCCTGCCAAAACGTGATCTTTGGCGCCCGCGTCTCGCTGCTCGAGTCCCGCACCACGGCCTGGCCCGTCAGCACCGCGGTCTGTACGGCCCTGGCGAACACCCCTTGCTGCGCCTCGGCCGTGCGATCGGCTTCCTTTAGGTGCACGTTGCCCTGCAAATTCATCTGCGACCATTCCCCGGTCGGCTCCAACTTGACGGTCCCTCGCGAGGCACTGGCCGTTTGTGTGGGCCGCCCCTTCAACTCTCGCTCCGTCTGCACTGATCCCGTGGCCGTCATTAACTGCGCTTTCCCCGAAGCGCCATAGTCCATCGCCAGCTTGTCCGCTTCCACTTTGGAATGCGCCCCCGCCGCATCGACCCATTCGGATGTACCGTGTTCGAGTGTTTCGGCATGCTGCAGGTGGCTCGCTTGCCCCTCTTCTCCACCTTGAAACACCATTTGCAAGGCATTCGTCTTTAAGTTCCGCGATGTCCCCGCCTTCGCATCCTGCGTTTGCAGCAGCACGTTGCTTCGCAGCGTCAGCAGCCTAGCTTGATTCACCCGTGGCCACATTTCCAGTTCGCCGCGTTCGGCCCGCAGCGTTCCCGTTGGTGAGCTTCCCTGAACGTTCCCCTCCGCTTCGATCGACTGGATCCAACGCTCCGGCGTCAGATGGCACGTTAGTTTTTCCGCCTTCAGGCTGTTCGTTCCATGAGCGCTTTGCGAGGTCGCCACGGGTAGCTCGCCAAGCTCCCCGGGCGTCGCCACCAGCATCTGCGCGCGGTTTTGCGCGTCCAACATAAGTATCAGCTCCCCGGAGGTCAGTTGCTGCGCCTCGGTCGTGGCCGTTACCGGTCCCTGCATCACTACGGTCCTGGAGTTTTTCCCAAATTCCAGACTGCTTCCGCGCACGGCAACCTCGCGGGACGTCGCCCCCTTAGGTTTCGCTCCGGCCACTGGGGCGCTGGGCTGCAAGTTCAACCGCGCATCCTTCACCAGCCGCAGCACGCCTTCTGCGGAGAAATACACCGCGCCCTGCCCCTCGCCTCTCCCATCCGGGAAGGAGAACTTCACGTGGGCCACGGTCTGCGCCCGGCCCGTGGCTCGTTCAAAGGTTACGGCGCTGGTTTCCACTTTGATGATGTTTGGGACGCTGGAAGGCTCCTGCCGGGCGCGCTCGGCGGCCGCGGCACTTTGAAGCTCCATCAGCACCTCGCCGCTGCATTGAATGGACCCGTCGCCTCTGGAGTAATTGCAGCTATGCGTGTGAATCACGTCGTTCCGGTCGCCCATTTTCCCGAACACCGTAATCTTCACGTCTTCCAGCAGGCTGATGTTCTGGCCTTTGAAGTCCGTTGACTTGGAGGCTTGCACCGTGAAAATCGTCCGATTCCCTTCCACCTTTGAGAATGTCAGCCCAATCGATTGACGCTCCTTGTCCTCCGGCAAGGAAGGCGGAGCATTCTTCTTCTCCACATGGGCAACCCACTGCCGCTGCAGGTAGATTCCGAAGGTGATTCCCGCCAATACCAGCGCCAGCAGGGCGGACCACCGCGCATAGCGCGCCGCTTCGCTTCTGTTCATGACTTCAGTTAATCAGAATTTCCCTGAGGCGTACAGCGCAGGTGGGGGCCCCGAAGGCGGCGACGGCGGAATGATTACCGGCTTGGGCGGTGCCAATCAGGGGATTGGCCACCAAGAGTCTGCATAACCTTCGCTTCGGCATTCTCCCGCTGTTGGAGTTGCTGCAGAATGTCCGGGGCGGGACGCAGGGTGTGAGCCGCTGTATCGTAGAAGAACGCGTCACGAGCGCTACTCCGAATCATGAAAGAGCTTCCAAGCGGCACGACCGTCACGGGCCAACCGGCGTCGGCGGGTATGGGAACCCGTGCCTCAACCGAGGTCCCCGAGACCACTACGAGGGTGCTGCTTGTATTGACGGTCTCAATAAAGCCGAGGCGAGAACAATCTCCGGACCAGTGCAGCTCAGCCAAATAGAACGGCGGTGCAGGCGGGAGTTGCGCGGTGTAAACCGTGCTTCCGTTGACCTGTACGGTAATACTCGCGGTTCCCAGGTATCGCATATCCACGGGGTACGCTACCTGCGCGCTTGTCCCGCACGTTTGAAAGGCGGACGGGTCCCCACCTCCCGTGGGCTGTAGAATATTTTGGATTGCCTGGCCCGAGCTAAGATCCAGACTCACGTATCCATCATCAAAACGGTTCAGATGTCCTGTAACGAAAACGGCGTTCTCGCTGTACCAGCCTATCCCGTCCATCGAGAAACCCCAATCCACCCCCGTGTTTTGGGGAATGGTGTTCAGAAGCTGTCCGCCCGCTGTTACCACGACCATATTCGTAATGCCTGTTACGGGGTGTCCTCCCGGGACATTGTAGGTCCCTTCGCCTGTCTCGTAGACGATCTTGTCGCCAGCCGGGGACCATTGGGGGTGGGATTTGGGGATGCCGTCATTCACCAACGTCTGGACGTTTGAGCCATCGGCGTTTGCCGTCATCAGTGCCGTGCCCTTCAGGAAGACGACCTTCGCATCCGGTGCTACTTGGGCCCAAGTCGTAATTGGGCCGGAGGCCAAAGCCAACAGAACCGCAAATCTAACCATAGGTGTCACGCGATGCGATTCAGACAACCGAGTCAAGGGGTAGGCACTAAACATGCGACTCATTACGTTTAACTGACGACTGCCTCATCCCGCGGCCTCGCTGGAGGCCGGCAAAATGCCCACATTGGCCGCGGCCACATCGTCGCGGCTGGTGTTCTTCACCAGGTACATCGCTTCATCGGCCAGGTGCAACAATCCCTCTTTGGTTTTCGAATCGATTGGGTAAGCCGCCACTCCCACGCTCGGCGTGATGTGCGTGTTCAACCCGTCTTTCGTCAGCCACACCGTCTCGCGAATCAATTTGTGCAGCCGGCGCGCCACGTTGAGGGCATTCTCCTTGGACGTCTGCGGCAGCAGGATCACGAACTCGTCACCGCCGTAGCGGAACGCGAAATCGATCAGCCGGCAGTTGGTCTTCAGCGCTTCCCCAATTTCCGCCAGCAGCCGCGATCCCACCAGGTGGCCGTGCGTGTCGTTCACCAGCTTGAAATGGTCCAGGTCAATGAACACGATGGAAAACTCGTAGTTGTAGCGCTGCGACCGGTAAATCTCCGTATCCAGGATGAAGCCCATGTGCCGCGCGTTGTAGAGCGACGTGCAATCGTCCTTGATGGTCAGCTCGTGAATCCGCTTCACGTGGCGCGCATTTTCCAGCGCGATCGCCGCAAAATCCGAAAGCGCTTCCAGCAGCTTCAAGTCCTTGGGGTCAAATCCATCGGGTCCCACGCAATTGATCAG
>Ga0371490_1001871_pt1 | contig 10222 bp, 7 predicted proteins | sample MB2SIPfraction_FD_207959 | JGI IMG/M metagenome (GOLD analysis project Ga0371490, IMG submission 207959) | Lab enriched peat soil microbial communities from McLean, Ithaca, NY, United States - MB28FN SIP fraction | ecosystem: Environmental > Terrestrial > Soil > Wetlands > Peat | place: USA...
GGGGTACTTCCAGATCGAGAAGCTCACCAACCTGGAGAAGCTTCCTCCAAGGGGCTTCACCTTCTACTGCTTCCCCATAAAGATCAAGGGGGCGAGCGCGGGATGGATCAGGGCGGTGGCGGAGATAGATAAGTAGGAGCGGCTTTAGCCGCGATTGTAGATTGTAAATGGGTGGGTGGAGCGGCAGCGTAACCCGAGAAAAAATCCTTGCCCCCCTGTTTAATAAGGTCTAGACAGAGGCCATGCTTGCCATTGATGTCGGCAACACGAACATTACTACAGGCATCTTCGAGGGCAGCGGGCTGAAGGCCGTATTCCGCATGCCAACGGAGGTATGCCTGAAGAAATCGGCCTTTCTCCCCCTTCTCCCGGATGTCCGCAAGACACTGCGTGATGCGGCGGTCATGGTGAGCGTTCGGAGCGGAGCGACAAAGATCATCCTGAAAGAATTTGAGGAATCAACAGGCCAACTCCCCATGCTTGTAAATGTGAATACACCCATGGGGATAAAGATCCGCTATGATACAAAAGAGACCTTGGGCATCGACAGGCTTGTATGCGCCGCAGCCGCCTTTCACCTGTACCGGAAAAGACATAAGCCTATCATTGTCATAGACATGGGTACGGCTACCACCATTGATTATGTAACCGTTCACGGTACCTTTATCGGCGGCATGATTGCGCCGGGTATTTCAAGTGCTTATGAAGGCCTGCTGGCATCAGCCCCCCAGCTTCCAAGGCTTGATGACCTCTCGCCGGGCGAACTTATCGGGGCATCCACCAATGCATGCGTACGCTCAGGTGTGGTCATGGGCCATATTTACATGATTCGAAAGGTAGTGGAGATGATGGCCCGCCGCGACGGCACCAAACCGGTGGTTGTTCTCACGGGCGGGCCTTCCGGAATGGTTGCAGAGGTGCTCCCAAAGGCATATATCATTGACGAACACCTCATGCTCAAAGGGCTTTCCATTATTTATTCTTCACGGATTGAAAAAAAGTGTTAAGATTTCCCTATTGTTTGTCCGATACTGGTTGTATAAGCTGTTTTATAGGCAAACAACCAATAAAGTAAGGGATTACTTGCTCAAGGACGTAATGGATTACATCAATCAAATACGAGGGTTTGCCCCGCGCTTCCTTATTCTTGCCGCGATCATTTTCGCCTTTTCAGGCTCTCTTCATGCTGCGACTAGCGTGGCAGAGGCATTTCAGAGTGCGAACGCGGCTGCCATCGAGCTTCATCGGGATACGGACAAGAAAAAAGACCGGGTGAGCTGGATGGCGGTCATCCACAAGTATCAGAACGTGGTGAAAAACTATCCCCATTCGAGCTTCGCTCCCAAGGCAAAATATAAGGCGGCTAAGCTCTATGAAGATCTTCATGCCTTTTCGTCAAACCCCAAAGACCTTGAACGGGCTGTAGATACCTACCTGGGAGTAGCGGACGAGTATCCTGGAAGCCCCCTTGCAGATGATTCTCTCTACAAGGCAGCCCAGATCTATCATTTTCAGCTAAGCTCCAAACAGAAGGCCTATTCCCTCTATCAAAAGATTATCAAAGATTATCCTGACGGCAATATGGTGCAGCTTGCGAGAGAACAGATCAACTCCTTAAATATTGAGAAGAAGAGCGTCACTGATGAATCAAAATCAGGGCTTGGCGAGCTCAAGACTGTCCGTCAGTGGTCGGACAAGGATTACACCCGTGTTGTCATCAATTTTGATAAGAACGTCTCGTTCAATACCTTTGCATTGCCCGCCGATGCCAAGGTAAGCAAACCCCACCGTGTCGTGATCGAGCTGGATAATGCAAAGGTATCCCCGGATATCCCGTTCAAGACAACGGTGAATGACGGTATTCTCACGACGATACGGGTCTCCCAGTTCCAGAAGACAAAGGTACGGGTCGTTCTGGATCTTGCGCACAAGTTCTCTTACCATGCCTTCCCTCTTGATGACCCATCAAGGCTGGTAGTGGACATAAGCAAAGATGGATCGGCAGCAAAAATGGCCTCAATCCACCCGGTACAGGAACCCGTGAAGACATCGGGCGAGGATGAAGTCAAGAAGGGCACGGCCAGGCCTGAAAATGGATTCAAGAAGGTCCCCAAGTGGTCGAAATCGCAGATGAGTGATGATGTGCCCTCTATTGCCGCCCAGCTTTCTCTCAAGGTCTCGAGGATTGTCGTGGATGCGGGACACGGGGGCAAGGATCCCGGTGCCAAAGGACCGGGCGGCCTCCAGGAAAAGGATTTTACGCTCGTAATAGCCAAGGCCCTTGCACGAAGGCTTAGACTCGAAGGGTTCGATGTCTACCTGACGAGGGACAGCGATGTGTTTCTCACCCTTGAAGAACGCACGGCGTTTGCCAATAAGAAAAGGGCCGACCTGTTCATATCGATCCATATCAATGCCTCCGACGACAGCTCTGCCCAGGGCATCGAAACCTATTTCCTGAACCTCACCACCGATTCCTCTGCCATCGAGGTGGCGGCCCGGGAGAATGCAACCACGTCAAAGTCCATCAGCGACCTGCAGCTCATTATCAACGACCTCATGCTCAATTCCAAGATCAACGAATCGTGTCGTTTTGCGAATTGTGTTCAAAAGAGCATCATATCATCGGTACTCGCAACTGATTATACGGGCAAGGACTTCGGCGTGAAACAGGCGCCATTCTACGTCCTGCTTGGGGCACAGATGCCCGCCATCCTGTGCGAGCTTGGCTTCATTACCAACAATGCCGATTCTTCACTGCTCCAGAGTGATGCATACCAGGCCACCCTCATTGATGGTATTGCAAAGGGGATCAACAAGTATATAATGAACACCACCTACGCATATAACAGGAGGAAACATTGAGACGCCTTATGCTGTTCGTGGTGTTCTGTTTGGCGGCCCTTCCGCTCTGGGCAGACTACGGGCTGAGCAATGTAGTGATTAAGCAGGTCGATCGGAATCAGCAAGAGAATCAGCCTGCGGCTGCTCCTGATGAGAAGTCCGCTCTTCAGGCGGCACCGGATAAAAACCCTGTGCAGGTCTCTCCTGACAAGGCGTCTTCACTCTTGGTTCCTCAATACAAAAAGTCGACTTTTTATCCATACACTATCCACATATCCTCGTGGGAGAATAAAAAGGATGCCTTGGCCCAATACAGGCAGAAATTCCAGAAGCTAGGTGGGGTGTTCATCACCAAGATCGACCTGGAGGCCAATGGCGTCTGGTACCGTATCGACATCGGTGCCTTCTCCACGATAAATGAGGCTAGTGCACGGATGAAGGATCTTCAAGCCGCAGGGACCATCGATACGGAGGCCTTCATCGGCTCGTCAGTACCTTTGACGATTGAGATCGGGGTCTACAGAGATAAGTCGGAGGCGCTCAAGATGGCGGATAAGCTGTATGGTGAAGGTATTGTACCCTATATCATAAAGGAATCCGGCTCAGCCGTCCGGTTGCTGGCAGGGGCATTCCCCAGCAGCAAGAGCGCATATCCGGAACTTGAAGACATCACTGCCTTGGGAGTGGAGTCCAAGATTACCAAGAGATGAGCCATGCGCTGATCGACTCTTTCCTGGAATACCTTATCGCCGAGCGTTCTTCTCCGGAAAATACGGTTTCCTCCTATGCGTCGGATCTCGAGGATCTTAAGACTTATCTTGATGATAAGGGCATCTCCGAGCTGGATGTACTTGGGACAACCCTTGAAGATTATACGAGCCTTTGCAGAAAAAAAGGCTTGAAGACAACCAGCATCAGCCGCAGACTCTCCACTATCAGGCAGTTCTACCGGTTCCTCATCGAAGAGGAGATCATGGGAACAGACCCCACACGCGACCTTTCATCCCCGAAACGTGGATTATACCTTCCCGAGGTATTGAGCCGCGACGAGGTGGAGAGGCTTATTGCAAGCCCGGATGTGGCCACACCCATCGGTGTTCGGGACAAGGCCATGCTTGAGGCGCTCTATGCCACGGGTTTGCGGGTGAGCGAGCTCATAACCCTTAAACTGCACAACCTCAATCTCCATGTAGGCTATCTTGTCTGCAGGGGCAAGGGAGACAAAGAGCGCCTTGTGCCTATGGGTGAGAGCGCGCAGCGCTGGATCAATGAATATCTCAGGAACGCACGGCCTCATCTGGTAAAGAGGCCTACGGATATTCTCTTCTGTTCGAAGAGGGGCGGCGCCATGACCAGGCAGAACTTCTGGTATGCCATCAGAAGATATGCATCCGCAGCGGGTATATTGAAGCCGATATCACCCCATATGCTCAGGCATTCGTTCGCTACCCACCTGCTTATCGGCGGGGCCGACCTGCGCTCTGTCCAGATGATGCTCGGCCATGCGGACATCTCCACAACGCAAATTTACACCCACATCTCCTCAACCAGGCTCAAAGAGGTTCACAAACAGTACCACCCAAGGGGGTAGACGATGGAGGTCATCACCTCCCACATCCAGGCGGATTTCGATGCATTTGCCTCGATGCTCGCCGCCAAGAAACTCCACAAGGACGCCTCCCTTGTCTTTCCCGGCGCCCAGGAAAAGAACCTGAGGGACTATCTTGTGCAGGCCTCTCCGGAGGTAGCTGCTCTGATCAGCAAGCTGAAAGCGATCCCCATGAACAAGGTGACGAGGCTCATCATCGTCGACACAAGGCAGCTCTCGCGCATCAGCGACTTTGCTCAGCTTATAGGGAAAGAGGGCGTCGAGGTGATCGTCTATGATCATCACCCCCCTTCCAGCGATGATATTACAGGTGTAAGCGAGATCTGCAAGGAATACGGCTCCAACAGTGCGCTCATGGTGGAGATCCTCAAGGAGAAAGGGATAACGCCGACCCCGGAAGAGGCCACCATCCTGGCCATGGGGATCTTCGAGGACACCGGCTCACTGCTGTTCCCCTCCACCAGACCCCAAGACGCTATGGCGCTGGCGGAGCTTATCCGATGGGGGGCCGACCTGAGGGCCGTTTCACATACGCTGGCACGAGAGCTCAGCCCCGAGCAGGTGGATGTCCTGGACCAGCTTATCAAGAATGCCTACATCTTCCACGTGGGCGGCATTGACGTGCTGTTCACACGCTCCGAGTCAACACGCTATGTGGAGGACTTTGCCATGCTCGTGCACAAGCTCAGGGGCATGTTTGAGGTGGATTCCATGTTCGCGCTCGGGCTCATGTCTGAGCGGATCTATCTGGTGGCGCGCAGCACCGTGCCGCAGATCAATGCCGCTGAAGTGGCCGCGCATTTCGGCGGCGGGGGCCATCCTACGGCTGCCGCCGCATCCATAAAAGAACGATCCCTGGATCATGTGGAGAGCGTGCTGGTGAACCTCATCAAGAAGGAGACCAAGCCACGCATCACGGCGCGCGACATCATGACCTTCCCTGTCATTGCAATGAACATGGATGCCACCATCGATGAAACGAGCGATACACTCAACAGATACAATATCAATGCAGTCATTGTTCAGTCCAGGGATGAGCGGGTAGTAGGGGTAGTCACACGACAGGTAGTGAGCAGGGCCCAAGGGCATGAACTTGGAGAGGCCAAGATCAAGGACTATATGATCCGCGACATCAAGTTTATCCGCCCCGATGCACCGGTCTCGGAGATACGGACGCTCATCATTGACGGCAATCAGCGTCTATTGCCCGTAGTTGAAGATCGCATGGCAATCGGGGTCATCACCCGGACCGACCTCATGAGGGTCATGCATGAAAAAATGGCCAGAGTGGAGGGTGTGGATTACCGTTCGATACAGAAGAAGAACGTAGGCTCCCTTCTGGAAGAGCGTTTTCCAAGACAGGTGAATATGATGCTGCGTCAGGCAGGCGCACTCGCTTCCTCCATGGGCTCAAACATCTACCTGGTGGGCGGGATCGTGCGCGACATGCTGCTGCGGATAGACAACCTGGACATCGATCTGGTGGTGGAGGGTGACGGCATTGCGTTTGCGAAAACCTTTGCCCAGTCTCTGGGGGCGCGCTGCGCGGTTCACGAAAAGTACAAGACCGCCGTGATCGCCCTTTTAGACGGTACCCATATCGACGTTGCCACAGCCAGGCTGGAATATTACAAACACCCGGGCGGGTACCCCATCGTGGAACAATCCACCCTCAAGCTCGATCTCTACCGGAGGGACTTCACCATCAATACCATGGCCGTATGCCTGGTTCCCCAGCGCTTCGGCGAGCTCATCGACTTCTTCGGCGCCCAGAGGGACATCAAGGAAAAGCACATCCGGGTACTGCATGCGCTGAGCTTCGTGGAGGACCCCTCACGGATCTTAAGGGCAGTGCGTTTTGAGAAACGCTATGGGTTTGCACTGGGCAAACAAACACTTTCTCTCGTGCACGCGGCAGTCAGGTCAGGGCTGTTGAGTAATATCCCGGGCAGGCGTATCTCGCATGAGATCCGGCAGATCCTCTCGGAAGAGGACCCCCTGCTCAGTCTCGATCGGCTGCGGGATCTGGATGTACTGACAGCCATCCACCCGGATCTCGTGTTCAACGCCTCCGTCAGGGAAGACTTCTGCCGGGCGAAGCAGACGATCTCATGGTTCAATCTCTTGTATACCCATGAGGAATATCGCTCGTGGTTCATTTATCTGCTGGCGCTGGTGGAGCATATGAAGCCCAAGAAGATCATTGCCATTTGCCAGAGGCTCGGGCTTACCGACGAGAATGTGCGGAATATCCTGACCGCCAGGGCCAGGGTAAACGCCATCCTCCGGGAGCTCGTCATGATCCGGACGAAGTCGCCGTCTTCCGTGGTCAAGGTGTTGGATAAGTCCGTATTAGAGGAAATGCTCTTTGCCATGTCCAAGACCAAGAGCATTGAAGTGAGGGAGATGATCTCTTCCTACATCACTTCATTGCGCTCCTTCAAGCCGCCGGTCACGGGCAAGGACCTCATGGCCGTCGGGTTTAAGAAGGGCAAGCTCTTGGGCGATACATTGAGGCTCATCCGCGACAAAGGGCTCAACGGCGAGATCAAAAACTTCAAACAGGCCATTACCTTTGCAAAAAAACGGCTTGAGGAACCCGGGAACATGAAGAATCACAGGGTTGACGAACAGCCACCCATCTAGTACACGTAGATAGATCCACGTGGGGGTGTAGCTCAGTGGGAGAGCATCGCGTTCGCAATGCGAGGGTCGAGGGTTCAAATCCCTCCACCTCCACCATTTTTATCTTTAAATTTAAATACTTATCCTTTTTTTCTGCCCTGTCAAGGTAGAGCAAAGGTAGATCTTCGAATATTGGGGCTTCATTGTAGAGCAGAGGTCGAGCAGTCGAGCACCTCCCTGTATCTCATTGATTTTTTAATGGATTTCGTTGTTCCAAATCGCTTAACCTCCACCAGTTTTTCCCCAGCAGAAGAGATTCTACGGTATATGTGCTCAGAGGGGCGCTGTTGGCGTGATCCGACTGGCAGTGTTGACCGGAGAGGCCGGCATGAAGCATGTTAAGGCCATGATATCGGGTGTTTTCTCTGTTCGGTATTTCATCGGTCAACTTAAAGAATCAAAGAAAGCCAAGAAGCTGATGCTGTTGCGCCCAGTCCAGGGGTAAATCAATCCGTTTGGTGAGTTTTTCAACACTGAGATCCGCAGGCTGCCGCCCCGCAATGATACTCTCAATAATGTCAGGGGCGAGAAAGACGAGAGTCATCACCCGCGAAATATAGCTCTTGTCTACGTCTTCCTGTGATGCGATCTCAGCCATAGTATGTACCCGTCCGGATGCCAGTTCATTGAACCATTTATGGGCGCGAACTATGGTCTTTAGCAATGTCTGGTCCACTCTGACCGGTCCGCTCCCACCGATTATCAACCGCATCTCCACTCCCCTCCTCTTCATCTGCATCGGGATATCGCGGACTATGGTTACCGCGTGAGAGTCCATCTCCGGTACCATAAGAGATCCCAAGGAGAGCGTGAGGCGTATCCCATCCTGCCGTAACTCCACACGCAGGACGAATCTGTCAATTACATCCGCAGCATCGGGTTGAATCTTTCCGGCCTCTTTAAGTGCAGTCTGAATGTGGTGTATTGCGATTCCCGATTCCTGGAACGCAGAAGTCATGGCACACTCATCATGGATGATCTCCACGGCTGCATGAGTGACTATTCGCTCAAGTTCCTGTCCCGGCAGCCGCCAACCATTTGGTGAAGCATCCTTCGGACCTTCTTTAAGACTCTCTGAGATATAATAGCGGTATCGCCTCCCCTTTTTATTCACATGGACGGGTATGAGGCGCTCGCCTGAGATGTCAAACAATTTGTTGGTGAGTGGACAGGAGACGGTATTGCGTGAACGTGTTTTATGTTCTACCGAGTTACTTGCCATATGCTGCTGCACCTGTTCCCATAATTCCTGATCGATGATTGCTTCATGCTGGCCTGGATGGCAGGTTCCCTTATGGCGTATCTGACCGATATAAATAGGGTTGGAGAGAATCTTATAGAGTGTCCCGCGTGAGAGTGATCGGCCGCCTTTGTCTCCACGGACTTTGGAATATATACCCTGTCTGTCGAGATCTTCTTTCAGCATGCGGACACATCCCAATTCCAGGTAACGACGGTATATATACTGAACAGTGTTGGCTTCTTCAGCATTGATATGTAGTTTACGATCCTTGAGGTCATAGCCGAGTGGTACACACCCGCCCATCCACATCCCCTTTTTCTTGGAGGCCGCAATCTTATCTCTGATACGTTCGCTCGTAACTTCCCGTTCAAACTGTGCGAAGGAGAGCAGGACATTCAAGGTGAGTCTTCCCATTGAACTCGTGGTATTGAACTGCTGTGTTACCGAGACAAATGAAACACTCCTCTTATCGAAGCGCTCGATGATCTTGGCGAAGTCGGCTAATGATCTGGTCAACCGGTCCACTTTATACACGATCACTACGTTTACTTTCCCAATCTCAATATCTTCCAGTAATTGTTTCAACGCCGGGCGCTCCATATTACCACCACTGAATCCGCCATCGTCATAGTGCGTCTTCACAGCTTTCCATCCCTCATGCTTCTGACTGGCAATATATGCCTCACACGCTTCCCGTTGTGCATGCAGAGAATTGAAGTTCTGGTCCAGACCCTCTTCTGATGATTTGCGGGTATATATAGCACAGCGAAGTATTTGTTTAGTGTTCATGCAGCCTCCTTCTTCTTCAGCCCGAAGAACAGCGGGCCTGACCACCGTGTGCCGGTGATGGCACGCGCTACTTCGGAGAGCGAGCGGTAGCATATGCCGTTACACTTAACGCCATCCTCCTGTATGATCACCTCATACGTCACTCCATGCCACTCACGTAATATCCGTGTGCCGGGTTTCATGCTGGTAATACGCACTGTCTGCCGTCTTGATGTATTGTCTTCCGATGTCTTCTCCAGAAACCGGAGAGTGGCAGGTTCCAGTCCTCCTGATGCCTGTTCTTGCATTCGGTGAGCAATGGCATGCATCAGAAAGTTATTACGGACGCCTCCCGGTGGCTCTATGCCATAGATGATCCGCCATTTTTCTCTGAGCGCTCTGCGGTCAAGGGTAGGAAGGTCTGCCAGTTCACGGGCAAGCCTTCCTGCATTGAGGAATAAACGATTCTTCATTTTGTTCAGGCGGCGATGCGATAAATTCGCCCACGCTCTTCTTTTTCAGAAGTGATGGAGAGTCCTAGCCGCTTTTTCAATACTCCGGATATCATTCCGCGGATACTATGCCGTTGCCAGCCGGTCGCCTTGGCCATTTCATCGATAGTGGCACCGCCGGGACGCGACAGCAACTTAATCAGCGTTGTCTGCTTTGACTCTCCTCGCATCGTGCTTTTTGCATCGGGAACTTTCTTGACGGATTCAGCATGCTGCTTATGGGTGGGTTTACTCAGCTTTACATCTTTCTTGTTCTTTTTGCTATGTTCCATGACTGGTCTCCTTCCGTTATAGAATGGCTTTAATGCTGCTCGTATGGACACCAATACTTCGTTCGCTCAGGAAGTCCAGTCTTTTCTGGTTATGTCTAGTGCAAGAAATGCCCAACTCTATAATTGCTCTAAAAGCTGTGGTTTGGTTAATTTATATAGAACGTGCGAAACTGTTGAAAAACCCTGGCAAGCCCAAAAAACATCAATTTTAGAACATCAAAACACTTGACTCGATCAAGATATTTCCAACCTCGGGCATTCTGCGAGGTCATTATTTTCATCACTTTCG
>Ga0371490_1001875_pt1 | contig 10207 bp, 8 predicted proteins | sample MB2SIPfraction_FD_207959 | JGI IMG/M metagenome (GOLD analysis project Ga0371490, IMG submission 207959) | Lab enriched peat soil microbial communities from McLean, Ithaca, NY, United States - MB28FN SIP fraction | ecosystem: Environmental > Terrestrial > Soil > Wetlands > Peat | place: USA...
GCCACAACGGCAGAACTTGTACACGCCCTTGAACGAGTCCAAAGTCTACCCGACCCGAACAGGCCCGAAGAAATAACGCGCCTTCTCACCGACATCCGAAGGAAGTTGGACGATCCGGGCAAAGTGGCTGCGGCAAAACTAAAGGTGGCCCTGCCCATTATCCCGCTGATCGCCTCCTACGAGATGGAAATGGACACCGAGGCTGTGCTAATTAATGTGTGGCGGCGAATCAAGTCGCTCTTTGGGGCTAAGGTATGAGCCAGGCAGGCGCAGATTCCGACGGCGCTCTCGAGATACGGAGGGAGAAGCTCGCTGAATTCGAAAGGGAGCTGGCCATCTGCGCCGACCCGGCGCTCAAGTTTGACCTGAAGAAGCGCATCGAAGAGTGCAACAGGGAAATCGCCCGATTGGAAGCGCAGGCAGGGACCCCGCCGGGTGAGCCGGTTGGGCCGGTTCCGACCCAGCTACAGCCCTGGAACGTGCCAATACCTCGTAACCCATTTTTCACGGGGCGCGAGAAGGTTTTGGGGGATGTCGAAAAGAAACTGCGCACCGGTGGGCTGGTGGCGCTCACAGGAATGGGCGGAGTGGGCAAAACGCAAATCGCGGCGCACTTCGCGCATGAACATCGCGACGAGTACAGCGCCGTGCTCTGGGCCAGCGCCACCTCTCGAGAGACGCTGGTCTCGGACTTCGCGGCCATCGCCAGCCTGTTGAATTTGCCAGAGAAAGATGAGAAGGACCAAGCCTTGGCTGTGGCCGCCGTCAAGCGCTGGCTCGAAGCCAATGGGGGCTGGTTGCTGATCGTGGACAACGCCAGCGATCTGGCCGCCGTGCGCGGATTCATCCCTCAGTCAGCCAAAGGCCACGTTCTGCTGACCACCCAGGCCCAGGCCACCGGCGACATCCAAGCCATTGAAGTCCGGGACATGCTACCCGAGGATGGAGCACTGCTCCTCCTCAGGCGTGCCAAGGTCATCAAGGCGGATGCGCCGCTCAGTGCTGCCACCGATGCCGCCCGCGATACCGCCATGGACATCTCGAAGGAACTGGGCGGACTGCCGCTCGCCCTTGACCAGGCGGGAGCCTACATTGAGGAAACTCGCTGTGGCTTGGCGAGCTACCTCGACCTGTACCGTCAGCGCCGTGCGGAGCTGCTCAAGAGGCGAGGTGGATTTGGCCCCGACCATCCTGAATCCGTCGCCACGACCTTCGCACTTTCTTTCGAAAGAGTAGCTGGCGCAAGCCATGCTGCCGCCGATCTGCTCCGCTTCTGCGCTTTCCTCCACCCTGACGCCATTCCGGAAGGAATCTTCAACAAGGGTGCGGCGGAACTCGGACCGAATCTCGGCCCCATCGCCGCCGATCCCCTGAAGCTAAACGCGGCCTGCGCGGAAATCCTGAAATACTCGCTGCTCCGCCGCGATGCCAATGCGAAGACGCTGGGCATTCACCGGCTTGTGCAGGAAGTGATTCAAGATGGTCTGACGGAAGAAGAAAAGCGCCAGTGGGCGGAGCGCGCCGTGCGGGCGGTGAACGGTGCATTCCCAAGCCCCGAGTTTGCCAACTGGGCGCAGTGCGAGCGCATGGTCCCGCAAGCCCTTGCTTGCGAGCCGATCATTGAGGCCTATGTGTTCGAGTTCGAGGTGGCGGGGCAACTGCTTAACCAAGCAGGCTGTTACTTAGATGGCAGGGCGCGCTTTTCTGACGCCGAGCCGCTCCACCAGCGAGCGCTGGCGATTCGCGAGAGAGCCCTGGGCCCGGATCACCCCGACGTGGCCGAGAGCGTCAACAACTTGGCGGTGCTCTACTACCACCAAGGAAAGTACGCGGAGGCTGTGCTGCTTTCGCAGCGCGCGCTCGCGATCACGGAGAAGGCTCTCGGGCCGGAACACCTCATCGTGGCCACCCACCTCAACAACTTGGCGAGCCTGTACGACAAGCAAGGCAAGTACGCGGTGGCTCTGCCGCTCTTGCAACGGGCGCTCGCCATCAGGGAGAGAACCCTGGGACCGGAGCACCATGACGTGGCCACGAGCCTCAACAACTTGGCGGGGCTCTATCGTAACCAAGGCAAGTACGTGGAGGCCGAGACGCTTTGCGAGCGGGCCCTGGCTATTGATGAGAAGGCTCTGGGACCGAACCACCGAGGCGTTGCCACCGACGTCAACAACTTGGCGTCGCTGCACGAGGACCAAGGCAAGTCCGCGCAGGCTGAGCCGCTCTTTAGGCGGTCGCTTGCCATCCTCGAGAGGGCGTTGGGCCCTGATCACCCCAACGTGGCCGCAGCCCTCAACAACTTGGCGGGACTTTGCCGTGCTCAAGGCAAGAGCACTGAGGCCGAGACGCTTTACCAGCGGGCCCTAGTAATCGACGAGAAAGTCCTCGGATCCGAGCATCCAGGTGTTGCCACAGACCTCAACAACCTAGCGCTGCTTTATAAGAATCAGGGCAAGTACGGGCAGGCCGAGACCCTCAACCAGCGGGCGCTGGCAATCTGGGAGAAAACTCTCGGCCCCGAGCACCCCAACGTGGCCACGGTTCTTGAGAACTACGCTCTTCTGCTTCGCGAGATGAAGCGGGGCGCGGCCGCCAGAGAACTGGAAGCCCGCGCCCGGGCCATTCGCGCCGCGCATGCCAAGGACAATCCCCCCAAGTAGAACCTGATGCGAATCAGAGCCAGTGTCCTGAGTCAAAGGTCCGTTAACAATCTCTCGGTTATTCGGGCGGCCTTTTCGTAGCCCCGTTAGGCGCGAAATACTGTAGCCCAGGGCGCAGGCCCTGGGATGAATGGACACCGCCCCCTTTTGTTCCCCCTCCCCCGCCCGCCGCCCGTAGGCCCTTGCTCTTTGAAGTGCGCTGCAACGCATTCCGGGCTCTGGGCCGCAGGGCGGGCGGGGGGAGGGGGCAGGGGGAGAGGGAGGCGCCTGATCCCGACACGTCAGGACTACATGATTTCGCCTGCCGGCTGATGGCCTCGCTTCTTTAACGAACCTCTGACTCAGGACACTACCGTGCTCTTCTACAAGCGCATTTACAGCCCCGGTGAACTGCAATTCGTCTCCACCAGCACCTACTGCCGAGCGCCGCTTTTCCGCTCAGGACATTTCTGCCGCTGTTTTGTCCAGAGGCTCGAGGGTGTGCGCTACCGAATCCCGCTCAGTCAAAAGGGGTGCCACGCGACACTCGATTCGAATACCAGCGCGCCGTGTCCTGTCCGGAGGTCCTCGCGGCGCAGGCAGTAGAGACGGCCACGGTCGAAGGAAGCCTCCAACGAGTGCGCGGTGCCCGTCCAGGTTATGTGCAGCCCGCCGCGGAAATCGGTCGCGCGCCGGTCCGGCAAGCCCAGCGCCTGGACGACCTCGTCAACTGTCGGCATGCGATTCAATCTTTGGGGATACACGCGCACCTTTCCTCCTGTTCCAGGCAGTTCGACCTCGCCGCGCGTGTCCTCGACAGCCAGGGATTGAAAGAGCGCTTCGATCTTCAGTTCGCGCTCCTGAGCCTCAGCTGCCGCCCGCGACTTCGGCCGATAAGGCAAATAAAGGAAATAGAACGCCGCCAGACACGCCAGGATGGCCAGTTGAGTCGCAATCAGCCTCTTGGGCACCGCGCCACGCTCAGACGGTTTCATAGGCCCCCGTTAAGCCGGAGTTTCCATTATGGACTCCAACCTAGGGTTCTGCTCTCGTGACTTAATTCCATCAACGTGTGAGTGCCACCCAGGACGGGCTCACTTACCGTCGATGGTGCGGACCGCAGCCCCCGCGGGGACTCTTAGCACCTGCCACAGAGAATTTCAGCAATTCTGGCCGCGGCTTGCTAGCCAATCCCTGAATTACTGTGGGATGGGAACCCGTCGTCGATGCCCTTTGCAAGCTCCCGCAGAAGCGCCAACAGCTCGTCGAAGCGCTTTCCGCCTTGCTCATCGGACAGGGTCCCGGCTGGTATCGTGTTTTGAATCAGCAGATGCTGGCCTTCGTCCGCTATTTCCTTTGCCAGTATTTCCCTGATCCTTCCGAGTGTGTCTGGGCTTCCAATTTTCGCCATATCACGGCCCAGCAATCTGGCACCCGCCCGAACGTAGTCAAAGTTCTCATCTTCAATCAGATCAATATGCTCTTCGAAGAGCCGTTCGCTGTTTCCAGCGTCCAGGTATCGCTCAAGGATGAATGCCAAGTCTATCGCATCTCGCTGCCGCTCGTGAGGGCGACCTGCCCATGAGATAAGCTTCAGGATCGTCAAACCGGGAGTGGAGGCCACCAAGATGTCGAGCGGTGGATTGGCTCTGACCCTCACATGAAGCGCCGCCCGGTAGGCGTCCTCGAACCCTACCACGCTCATCACAACATCCTCGCCGGGAGGGAGGCCAGCGGATCTCCCCACCCGCGCCGGCAATCCCTCCGAAGGGCAAGATATCGACACGTAACTCCCCTCGGTATAGCAGCCGCTGGACTTCGCGGGTTTCTTTGAAGGGTCCGATGGCCAGAAGTGACTTCTTCAGTTTTTCAAACTCATCCCAACCGGAGACGCGAAAGCCGAAATCTCTGTCGAGCGTGGCGCGCCGGCTGGGCAACCCGTGCCCGAGCTCGAAGACCATATCTCTTGCGGCTGCCCCAACCACGAGGAATGCAATGCCCAATGACCCCGCCGCCTCATTAACTGTCGCAAAGAGCGCGACGGATATGGGGTCAATCTTCGCGGACAAGTCCAGCAAGTTGCTCATCGTATATCCGCCTCGCAGTTTCAATGTTCCGAGCGTCCCCCGTCGCCAGCAAGTCGGCGTAGACCAGCAAAGGGTGTACGGTTTCGGGGTTGGCCCAGTCCAGCGCCATATCCCAGAAGGCCTGGAGGATTTCGACGTTCCCCCTCGGATCGGTGCGCAAACGGTAGGCCGCCTGAAGTCTTGCAGGCTTGTCCCGAGTATATACGGTGATCAATTCCGGCTTCAGGTAGCCGGTGATTTTCGCGGCGGCCGGTTCGCCTCCCCAATAAGCGCGAAAGTCTCTGATACGCGTTCGCTCCCACCATTTCGGATCGGGTGCGGCGAACCTCCCGAGAACCAGCTTTGGACGAAGCTGGTTGGGAAAGGCCCCCACCCAACGTTCAAGCAACTGTCGTTTGCGAATCAACCTTCGGCCACGTCTACCCATCACCAAAAGGTGGCCGAGCCTTTCGAGATCGTCCATGACCCAGGCCACAGTGCCCAGCGCAACGTGCGTCGTCTGTGCGATGGTTCGAAAGGGTTCGTCAGTCAACTCTTGCCGACAGAGCAAAGCGAACACGACCTTCAAACCCGCGGGTACAAAGGCACGGGCGGGCCTTTCCCGGGGAAATCGTTGAGGTGTGTAGCCTTTCATGTAAACAAAAACAGGTTGAGCGTTCAGGTATGCATTTCCAAAGGTGTCCATGAAGGGGACATCCATCCCTTTAAGTCGCTCTGCCATGTTCGGGTTGACATACTTTGTTACCAATAGGGCCTTTTCCGGAAGGCGCTTCATCTGCTCGATCGCTTGCCCGAGAGTTTGGGTGTCCAGTATTTGCTTCACTTCTGCGTCGAAACACCTTTCGGCGTGTGGGAATTCAAAACGCAACCTTGCATCCGCCCGAGTCCAGCCTCGCCGGGGCTGCAATCGTTTTACCCGGACACGAATTCCGGTGGCCCGGCGAAATGCCTCGACGGCGTTTTGTAAGACCTCTGTTTCATTCGCGCGAAGCTGCATTTTCGACATTCCTCGCACCCGTTTCTTGAGAGACGACGTTCACTTATTGCTCGCGTTCATTATAAATGAACATGAACTAAAAATGAACAAAAAGTTTTCACAGGACTTCCGCCACAGCCGTGCAAACCGCACCTCCGACATAATGTCGCTGCCTGCCATAGGGACCTCAGTTCGGAGAGAACGACCTATCCCGGAATTCCCACCCCCAGGAGCACCGTAACGCCGCTCGGCCACGCCACCTCCGCGCCAGCTATCCTCCTTGTTGCCCAAGCGGCACGGGTCTATACTGCGCCATGGCTGTGTGCGTGCGCTCGGCGACCAGCCGCAGGCACAGAGGAAGGGGCAGCAACAATGTTTCGCAAGATCCTGATCGCCAACCGCGGCGAGATTGCGGTGCGCGTGATGCGCACTTGCCGCGAAATGGGAATCGGCACGGTGGCTGTCTATTCCGAGGTGGACCGCAAATCATTGCACGTTCGCTATGCTGACCAGGCTTTTTGCATCGGACCTCCTCCCTCGAGCGAAAGTTACCTTCGCATTGACCGCATTCTTGATGCAGCCAAAAAGAGCGGCGCAGAAGCTATTCACCCCGGTTACGGCTTCCTGGCGGAGAACTCGGAGTTTGCCCGCGCCTGTGCGGATGCGGGGGTGGTATTCATCGGACCGCCGGTGGCCGCGATGGAGCTGATGGGGTCGAAGACCAATGCGCGGCACACTCTAGTCCAGGCAGGCTTGCCCGTGGTGCCTGGGACCGACCGCCATCTCGAGAGCCTGGAGGAAGCGCATCGGGTTGCGGAGGGCATCGGTTATCCCGTAATGCTGAAGGCCGCTGGTGGAGGAGGCGGAAAGGGATTACGGCTTGTGGGTTCTGCGGCCGAACTCGAATCCTCTTACGGCACGGCGCGCTCGGAGGCGCAAAACGCGTTCGGTGATCCCGCGCTTTACATCGAAAAATACCTTGACCGCCCCCGCCACATTGAAATCCAGATTCTCGGCGACCAGCACGGCCAGTTGATTCACCTTGCCGAACGCGAGTGCTCGCTGCAAAGAAGACACCAGAAAGTTCTGGAGGAATGCCCCTCGCCGGTGGTGCACGAGGGGTTGCGCCGGCGCATGGGGGAAACCGCCGTGCGAATCGGCAAGCTGGCAGGATACTGGAATGCCGGCACCGTGGAATTCCTCGTAGACCAAAGCGGCAATTTCTATTTTCTGGAGGTGAACGCGCGCCTGCAAGTCGAGCATCCTGTAACTGAGCTCGTGGTGGGAATAGACTTGGTGAGGGAGCAGATTCAGATTGCGGCGGGGGAAAAGTTGGCGTGGCGGCAGGAAGATGTGCGCATGCGAGGCGCAGCCATCGAATGCCGCATCTATGCGGAGGACCCCAGCAACAATTTCTTCCCCTCCCCCGGCTACATCAGCCGGCTCCAGGTGCCGGCGGGCCCGGGCGTGCGTCGGGACAGCGGCGTCTACGAAGGATGGACGGTGCCTCTGGAATATGATCCCCTGCTCTCGAAAGTGGCGGTATGGGGGACGGCGCGCGCAGAAGCCATCGCGCGCATGCGGCGCGCCCTCGGCGAGTACGAGGTTTTCGGCATCAAAACCAACATCCCCTTTTTCCGGCGTCTGCTCGAGCACCCGGAATTTGTCGCCGGCCACTTGGACACCGGATTCATAGACCGCGTGCTGGCCGCCGGCTTGATGGAGGAAGAGCCGCCTTCGCCCGAGGAAGAGCGTGTCGCCGCGCTGGCGGCGGCCCTCCACGTGGGAGGGAACGAGGAGAAGAAAACTCCCGCCCCCGCGCGCGACAGCACCTGGAAAAAGGCAGGCAGAGAAATGCTGCTTGAACGGTGGCCGCGACGCGGGAGCTGGAGAAGCGGATGAAACTCGAAATCAAAATCCATTCGGGCTCCAGGACTTCGGCTCATGAGTTTGAGTTTTCAGGGCCGGGGAGCGGCACGCCTGGCAGCCAGGGGTCCGTACCTTCCGGAGAGAGGATTACGTTCGATGGCCAGACGCTTCTTGCGGATAGGGAAGAGATAGCGCCGGGAGTTTATTCGATCCTGATCGATGGACGGTCCTACGAAGCCCAGGTCAGTAGACGGGCGGGCGACATCGAAGGCGACTCGAGCCCCTACTTGGTTACCGTAGGTTTGCGGCACTATCTGGTGGAAGTGCGTGATCCGCGGCGCTGGCGGCGCGATGGCGCTGGAGTTCGAGAGAAAGGGCCACAAGAAATCGTCGCGCCCATGCCAGGCAAGATCGTTAAGGTCCTGGTTTCTGAGAACCAGGAGATAGCCCGAGGACAGGGGCTCTTAGTTATCGAGGCGATGAAAATGCAAAACGAGATTCGCGCTCCACGTGCGGGCCGAGTGCAGCGCATCTACGCGCAGGAAGGGACCGGCGTGGAGGCAGGGTTCCGACTGTTGCGGATCGTGTGAGAGTGGAATCCGAAAGGACCTTTGGGACTTTTTAACCTGCCTCTTACGTTCCTTCATTGCGGCCCGCAGCATGTGGGTGGCAGGATAGTAGTATGAAAAAGAAGACATCTATAACACTTTCAAGCGAGGTTCTGGTCGAGATCGACCGATTAGCCGGGTCCAAGAGCTCACGCTCCGCGCTCATTGAGCGCGTTCTCCGCAGATATTTGCGCGAGCGTGTCCGGGCAGCAATAAACGCCCGCGATCTGTAAGAAATCAACCGCGCTGCTGATCAGCTCAACGCCGAAGCGAATGACGCGGTCGGATCGCTCTCGAGATCGAAAATGGGTGAACTGGACCGCCCCTTGAAAATGGCGCTCGACCTCCTATGAGGTGGGAGATGGCAGGCGGCAGCTCCGCAAGCTCCGCTGCCGCTCCGCAGGGTCGGTCATTTGCCGGAATTGGGGTTGACCTGTCCTTTGACAATCTCTTCGGCCAGGTAGTTTTCCACCTTTGCCCGGTCGCGCAGCGTTTCGATATAGGCCGCTTTCAGAAGCTGTTCCCGTTCGTTCCTCAACGTCTGCCGGATGGCGTTCTGGACCCGCACCTCAGAAAGGGTATGCATTGCGGCCGGTTCCTTGCCGAGAAGTTTGATGATGTGGTACCCGGTAGCAGTGCGAATGATTCCCGTGATCTGGTTGACCTGGAGCGAGGTTACGGCCTGCTTGAGCTGGGGGGTAGCGTCCAATGCGGAGGCCGGGATGAAGCCCATGTCGCCCCCGCCCGACGCGGTCCGAGGATCCTCCGAGTATTCCTGCGCCACCGTGGCGAAGTCATCCCCGGCACGCAGGCGGGCGTAAAGCGCCTGAATTTTCCTCTCTGCGGCGGCAGGGGTCTTGGCGTCGTCGTTCTTCAGGTTGCGCACCTCGGCGTCGGCAACGGGAGTGACCTCGATCTGGGCCAGGTGATAGGCGGTTTCAGGGACATTGAAATTGGCCTTATTTCGCTCGTAGTAGGCTGCTATGTCGGCGTCGGACACCTTTATATTTGAGACAATTTCTTTATTGATTAGCTTTGTAATAATAATATTCTGGCGTAACTCTTTCCGAAGGTCCTCCATTTCCATGCCCTGGTCCCGAAGACGCTTTCGGAACTCCTCCGCCGAATAGGGGCTCTGAAGTTCGGCCACCTTGTTATCCACCTCGGCTTCCGAAACCGTGATGCCAGCGTGGGAGGCGTGCTCGACCAAAATTTGATTGTTGATCAGTTCATCCAGAACATTCAGTTTGAAGCTCAAGGCTTCTTCGGGGCCGCTGGCATCAGGCGCGGCGCCCTGGCGGCTTCGATACACCCGCTCGACTTGATCGCGGAAGATGGGTTGGCCATCGACCTTCGCCACCAGCTCGCGCTCCGACGCGCTTTTCCGCTGGCAGGACGCGAGGGCCGCCAAGCCTGCAAGGAGTATGAACAGGATTGAGACGGTAGGGCTGCGAAAAAAGGGTTGTTTTCTCATGCACGTATTGTAACTCCACTCCGGAACGATTACTGTCCAAATATGAAGCACCGTAGGGGCAATCCGTCGGCTGACGGATGGTTGCCCAGGCCGCCCAGAAGGGCCGCACCCACAAGGCGCGTTGAAGAGGTGGGCAAAATGATTACGGCTCTGCTACAATAAAAGGATCGCGTGAAAGAAGTATTCATCCAGCATACGAGGTGTGGCAATGGCACTGGTTTGTGAGATTTGCGGAAAAGGCCCAGAATACGGAAATCGGATAAGCCACGCCCACAACGTCACCAGGCGCCGGTGGAACCCGAACTTGCGCCGCGTTCATGCCATCGTGGGGGGCGTCCACAAGACCGTGCGTGTGTGCACGGCCTGCATTCGTTCGGGCAAGGTTGCGAAAGCGAAGTAGCGCTGCCTTCAGTACGCACCCACTTAGAAACGTAGATTGACCGGCCAATCTTTCCTCATTTCTCGGTAGAGGACAGCCGACCCAATTCGGCAGCGATGGCAAGGAGGCGGCGGTCATAGCGGTGCAGCTTGCGTCTGGCTTTTTCGTCGCCGAG
>Ga0371490_1001877_pt1 | contig 10201 bp, 7 predicted proteins | sample MB2SIPfraction_FD_207959 | JGI IMG/M metagenome (GOLD analysis project Ga0371490, IMG submission 207959) | Lab enriched peat soil microbial communities from McLean, Ithaca, NY, United States - MB28FN SIP fraction | ecosystem: Environmental > Terrestrial > Soil > Wetlands > Peat | place: USA...
CAGTGGCGCTGGTCATGGCTCTTACCGGTCTGCTGGCCCGCTTCAACGGCTTCTTTGACGCCACCTTCGTCAACGGAGGCTTTGACAAAACCTGCGAAGAACTGGCCTCCGGCGGCGGTTTGCTTGCACGCATCCAGTCCGGACGCGTGCAAGGCTACCTCCGCATTCTTGCCGTAGCCGTTGTCGCACTTGCCATTCTTCTTGTCTGGAGCAGCCGGCCATGAGCGGACTTCCGATCCTTACGCTGTTGACGCTGCTGCCTCTCGCTGGCGCAGTGATAGCTCTGTTCAGTGGCAAGCGCGCGCGGGGCGTGGCGCTGCTCACCTCGCTGGCGTGCTTCGGCCTGGCCCTCTATGTGTGGATGTCGATCCCCGCCACCGGCTCCATCGGGTTGGTAGAGCGGTTTGACTGGATTCACTCGCTGGGTGTCGAGTACCACCTGGGCGTGGATGGGTTGGGCGCGCTGATGCTGGTGCTCACGGCAATTGTCACGCTGATGGCCACCGATGCGTCGATCCGGGTGCATCATTCGCCGAATCTCTACTTCGCGCTGGTACTGGTGCTGGAGGCGGGACTGTTCGGCTCCTTCACCGCGCTGAACTTCTTCCACTGGTTTCTGTTCTGGGAACTCGGGCTGATTCCCGCCTTCTTCCTGATCAAGCTCTGGGGTGGGCCGAAGCGCGGGCCGGCAGCCACGCAGTTCTTCGTCTACACCATGGCGGGCTCGGCGTTTCTGCTGATCAGCTTTCTGGCCGTTTATCTTTCCACCGGTTCGATGGACTTTACGCATCTCAGCCTGCTGGCTTCCACCGGCGAGCTGGAGTCGCAGATCACCGCACATCTGGGTCCGGTCTCGCTGTGGCTGGCCATCGGCGTGCTGGCCGGCTTTGCGGTGAAGGTGCCGCTGGCTCCCTTCCACACCTGGTTGCCGGATGCGTATGCCGAAGCGCCCACGCCGGTGACCATGCTGCTGACCGGCGGCCTGTCCAAGATGGGCGTCTACGGCCTGCTGCGCATTGCGCTGCCGATCTTCGGACCGCAGATTGCCCAGATCCGCACCCCGCTGCTGGTGTTGGCGGTGATCACGGTGGTGATGGGCGCGTGGGCTGCGGTGGTGCAGAAGGATTTGAAGCGCACTTTCGCGTACTTCTCGATCAACCACCTCGGCTACTGTCTGCTGGCCATCTTCGCGCTGGCCATTCCGGCTAACGGCGCGGCACAACAGCTTTCACAGGCGGCAGCGCTGAACGGCGTCATCCTGCAGATGTTCAATCACGGCATCACGGCGGCGGCGTTGTTCTGGTTTATCTCGATTCTGCAGTTCCGCACCGGCGGTCTGCGCGGCATCGACGACTTCGGCGGCCTGCGCAAGCCGGCTCCGGTGCTGGCCGGCCTGATGGGCATTGCCCTGTTCAGCTCCCTGGGCTTGCCGGGCCTGAACGGATTCGTGGGCGAGTTCCTCATCTTCCGCGGCGTCTTCCCACTGGCCTGGCCGGGGGCTACGGTTGCGATTCTGGGCCTGCTGGTGGGCGCGGCGGTGATTCTTACCGTCATTCAGAAGGTCTTTACCGGCCCGGTACCGGAGCGCTACGCCAACTTTGCCGATCTGCACAGCAGCGAGCGCCTGGCGTTGGCTCCGGTCATCGCCCTTATGTTGATCCTTGGCCTTGTGCCTCAGCTCATCGTGGACAGCGTCAATCCCACGGTTGTGAACCTGCTGACGCACTGGAGATTCTAGATGTTGGCTTGGACGATTTTTTGCTCGTTTGCCGGAGCCTTTCTTGAGGCGTTCATTCCAGAGGCCCGCGCGCGGCTTGCCCGATGGTTGGCACTCGCCTTCGCGGTGGCAGGCTTCGCCATCGCGGCCGTGGACTTCTTTACGCATATTGGTGCGGTGCGCACGGTGCTCGTCGACTTGTCCTGGGTTCCGGCGCTGGGCATACGCTTCCAACTGGCGGCCGACGGCATCAGCCGCGTGCTGGTGCTGCTGACCGGCCTGGCCTCGGTCTCCGGCGTGCTCTTCAGCTGGAATATCGAGAAGCGCACCGGCCAGTTCTTCGCCTTCTACCTGGCGCTGATCGGCGGCGTTTACGGCGTCTTCCTCAGCTACGATCTCTTTCTCCTCTTCGTCTTTTATGAGATTGCGATCGTGCCCAAGTACTTCCTGATCGCCATCTGGGGCTCCACGCGCCGCGAGTACGGCGCTATGAAGCTGGCCCTCTACTCCTTTGTGGGCTCGGCGATGGTGCTCATCGGCTTGCTGGCCAGCTACTCGCTGGCCGGAGCGCACTCCACCACGCTGGTGGGCCTGGCGCACGCGAACCTGCCCGTCAGCTTTCAGATGTGGGCCTTTCCGCTGGTCTTTGTCGGCTTCGGGATTCTGGCCGGCATGTGGCCCTTTCACACCTGGGCGCCCACCGGCCACGTGGCCGCGCCCACGGCTGCCTCCATGCTGCTGGCCGGCGTGGTGATGAAGCTGGGCGCCTATGGCTGCCTGCGCGTGGCCATGGGGCTCTATCCGCACGGTATGGATCCCTGGGGCTTCTCGGTGCTGGGGCTGGGCAGCTGGCGCGACGTCTTCGCGCTGCTGGCCGTGATCGGCATCGTCTATGGCGCGCTGGTGGCCCTGGTGCAGACCGACTTCAAGTTTGTCATCGGCTACTCCAGCGTCAGCCACATGGGCTTTGTGCTCCTGGGCCTGATGACGCTCTCGCAGATCGGCCTGGACGGCGCGGTGCTGCAGATGTTCTCGCACGGCGTCATTGCCGGCCTCCTGTTCGCCATCGTGGGCCGCATTGTGTACGAGCGCACCCACACGCGCCAGCTTGCCGAACTGGAGACCATGCACCTTGCGCGGCGCCTGCCCTTTGCGGCCTGGGCCTTTGTGCTGGCCGGCATGGCATCCATGGGCCTGCCCGGCTTCTCCGGCTTTGTTGCCGAACTGCAGGTGGTGGTGGACTCCTGGCAGATGAACCCGGTGTGGACCATTGCTACCGCCGTGGGCATTGTCATCGGAGTGGCGTACACCTGGCGCGCTCTGCAGAAGGCCTTTTTTGCCGACAAACTGCCCACCGCCGAAGACCACCCCAAGGAAGGTTGGCACGATCTGGGGGCGATCACCTGGCCGGAGTATACCGGCGTGGGTCTGTTGCTGGGCGCATCGCTCGTCGTCGGCCTTTATCCGCGCATCCTGCTCGACTCCATTGAACCCGCTGTGAAGGCGCTGCTTGCCGGAGGAATCCAATGAACCTTGTAGACCTCTTCCGTGTCACGCTGCCTGAAACCGCGCTGGAAGTTGCGGCGCTGGTGGTTCTGGTTGTCGACCTGGGTATTTTGCGCAAAGCGGCTCTTGGCACCCGCGTTGCGGCAGCCGCAGTGCTGGGCGTGCTGGGCTCGGTTGTGGCGCTGGCCCTTCTGCCCTGCGCAGGCTCCACAGGCTTCAGTTCTGGCGAAGAGCTGCTGCTGGCCTCCGGTGGTATTGCTGCCGTGGCGCAGGCGGGAATTTTGATCCTTACCATCCTGACGCTGTTGCTCTTCATTGGTTCCAGCTTCACGCGCCACGCCGCGGAGTATGTGGCCGTGGTGCTGATGGCGGCGGCGGGCGGACTGCTGGTTGCCGCGGCACAGGACCTGCTGATCATCTTCGTTGGGCTGGAGCTGCTTTCGCTCGGTCTCTACGTGCTGACCGCCTTCAACAAGCACAGTGAGAAGAGCGCTGAGGCCGCGCTCAAGTACTACCTGTTCGGCGGCATGTCGGCAGCGTTTCTGCTCTTCGGCTTCAGCTATCTTTACGGCATTGCCGGCAGCACCAACCTGCACCAGATCATGCGCGCGGCCTTCTTTGCCAGCGCGGCCGGGGGTGCGCCGCTGCTGTATGTTGCGCTGGTGCTGATCGTGGTGGGACTGGGCTTCAAGGTGGCCGCCGTACCGTTCCATTTGTGGGCGCCGGACACCTATGAAGGCGCGCCCGCACCGGCCGCGGCCTTTATTGCCTCGGCTTCCAAGGTAGCCAGCTTTGCGCTGCTGATCTCCATCGGCGCGGCCACGCTGCACCTGTTCGACGGCCTGAAGCAGGTGGTGCTGATTGCCGACCAGGCCGGCACGGCGCCCGCGCATCTGGGATTGGCGATGCCCTGGATGCAGACCCTACTCCTGCTGTCCGCAATCTCCATGATTGTCGGCAATCTGGCGGCTCTGGCGCAGAGCAGCGTGCGCCGCTTGCTGGCCTACTCAGCCATTGCCCATGCCGGCTACATGCTGCTGGGCGTGGCCAACCTGGGCTTCTCCACGGCGACGGCCCAGGCGGTGCTCTACTACGTGCTCACCTACGGACTGACCACCATCGGCGCCTTCGGGGTGATCCAGGTGGTCGAGAACGCCACGGGGTCCGACAAGTTCGATGCCTTCCTGGGCTTGCACAAGCGCAACCCGCTGCTGGCCGCAGTGCTGTTGATCCTGTTCCTTTCGCTGGCCGGTATTCCGCCGCTGGTGGGCTTCTGGGCCAAGTTCAACCTCTTTGCCGCGGTGCTGGGCGTGGGAACCGGGGCGGTTTCGTTCTCGCTGGTGGTATTGGCCATTGTCCTGAGCGCCGTCTCGCTCTACTACTACCTGCAGGTGCTCAAGCGCGCCTATGTGATGCCCGCCGCCGACGAGACGCCGATCAAGGCACATCCGGTAACGCTGCTGGTGCTGGTGGCCATTGCGATGGCGGTGGTTGTCTCTGGTTGTCTGCCGACGATCCTGCAGACGTGGATTGCCAACGCGCATTTCTGAGAACGGGGAGCAGGGAATAGGGAATAGGGAACAAAAAACGCCCGGAGTGTCCGGGCGTTTTTCGTTTGGCTTCAAGCTGCAAGGCGGCGGCAAGAGGAAGTGCAAACTCCGCTCACTCCGCCAACCCCGCTAACTCCACTAGTACTTCACGATCTTCTCAAACGAGTCAGGCTTCAGGCTGGCGCCGCCCACCAGGGCGCCGTCGATGTCCTCCTGCGCCATCAGGGAAGAGGCATTCTCCGGCTTTACCGAGCCACCGTAGAGGATGCGGATCCCGGCTGCAATTTCCGCGCCGAAGATCTTCGCCACTTCTGCGCGAACGATCTTGTGAGTCTCTTCCGCCATCTCCGGCGTGGCGGTCTTGCCGGTGCCAATGGCCCAGACAGGCTCGTAGGCGATGACGATCGGCTTGGCTTCGGCGGCGGTGATGCCGGCAAAGGCGCCGCTGATCTGGGTCTTCAGCACCTGGGCGGTCTGGCCGCCTTCGCGCTCGGCCAGAACCTCGCCGATGCAGACCACGGGCAGAATGCCAGCGGCCAGCGCGGCCTTGAGCTTCTTGTTGACGATCTCGTCGGTTTCGGCAAAGTACTGGCGGCGCTCGGAGTGGCCGATCAGCGTGGCGGTGCCCGCAATGGCCTTCAGTTGGCCAATCGAGGTTTCGCCGGTGTAGGCGCCTTCGGCGGCAAAGTGGATGTTCTGCGCGCCGACGATGACGTTCGATCCCTTGGCAGCTTCGATGACGGTGGGCAGCAGCACCGGGGATGGGAACAGCGCGATCTCGTCGCGGGTGTGGTTCTTGACCAGGGGCAGGAACGCTTCGACAAAGGACTTGGCCTCGGCCGGCGTCTTGTACATCTTCCAGTTGGCGGCAATCAATGCTTTACGCGACATGGTGTCTACACTCTCCTCGTATCGATTTTAGTGGATCGAATTCAGGGCCTGGGTGATGCCCGGCACAGGTTTTTGCAGTGCTTCCGGCGTGCTTACGGGCGCCGCCGCAAGCCTTCCAGGTCGGAGGGAACCTCGCCATTCCAGAATGCCTCGCGGTGGTCCGGGTCGCCCAGATCCATGGAGAAATTGCGCCACGTATCCTCTTGCAGAACGGCCATATTCCAACTGCCGGAAACCGTATCGGCAAACTGCCAGAGGATGTGGTAACCCTCCTCGTTGGTGAAGCCTTCGTTGTCGGCCTGCAAAATTGATTCGCCGCGCTCGAAGAGCTTGTGGCGCAGGGCATGCAGCGCCGCCAAGCCCTCTACAAACTCCGCGCCCTGCAGGTGCTGGAAGCTGTAGACGGTGCGGACCTCGTCCAGGAACTCCTCCAGCCACTGGCGAGCGCTTTCGGGGCGGGCGTCGCGGGCGTCTTCGAGCAGGTCGGCAATCTCGTCCTGGCCTGCGGAGCCGTCCTCTACCGGATTGCGCTCGAGCACCGCAACCTCAATGCCGTCCACCGTGGAAAGCAGCAGCGAGGTCCATTCGCCCTCCTCGTCGGTATCCTCAACTTCCAGCCGGCAGCCGGGATGCTCGCGCAGGAGCAGTTCCTCCAGATCGTCCAGTTCCGGGACGGTTTCCAGTTTGGTTAGCACCCGTGTGAAATAGCCCATGGCAAAACTCCCATCGCCGAGCATAGCAGGGAAGGGAGCGCAGCCCAAATCGCCGCAGGGAATGATCGCTGGGTGCGGTTGGACCCTGCGAGGCATTTTTCCCGTTCCGGTGGCGTGAAGGTCCCGAGACAGGTTTGGAGGGGGTTCAGCAGACAGAGTAGAGTGAAAAGTGCAAATCGGGTGGAATCGTATGTTCGGCAGTCTCTGCTTCAGGCTGCGCCCGCCTATTTCCAAGGAGTTGCTGTGCCCGTTCTCACCCACGTCGATCTTCTGCCCATCTTTCTGGTGATCATTCTGACCCTCGGAGCCGGCTTTGTGATGAAATCCGTCATCCACAGCGCCGGAGAGTATCTGCACGACACTCGGGGGCTTACGGCGTGGATCGCGGTGCCGGCTCTCTGCGGTACCTTTCTGGGGGCTCCGGAAGCGCTGGGAATGGGGGCTCTGGGGGCGGATTTCGGCTGGCGCTGGACCGCTGCCTTTGTGCTGGGGCTGGTGCCTGCGCTGGTGCTTGCCAGCCGCTGGTCCGGTACGCGGCTGGCCAACGTGTCGGCTAAGACCGTGGCGGAGTTTCTGGGACTACGGTACGGCCGGGCGATGCGGGCCGTCAGCGCGGGCCTGTACGTTCTGCTCTATCTTATTGGCGCGGGGATTGCACTGGGAGTTCTGGGACGCACGGTGCAGGCGCTGCACATCCTGGACGGTCTGGTTCGGGGCCGCGGCTGGGCGGTGGAGAGCATCTACCCAGGCGTGGTGATGACCGGCGCGGTTGTGGCGCTGCTGGCGGTTCTGTGGGGTGGGTTTGCGGGCTCGGTTTACAGCCGCAGCGTTCAGTTCTGTTTCCTTGTGGCCGGGTTCCTGCCGCTGACTCTGCACAGCGTTGCCAGCGTGGGCGGGTGGGCCGGCTTGTGGGGCTCTTTCGATGCGGCGGGCTTTCCCGCTGGAGCCTTGGCGCATCCGCTGGCCGCATGGGGGCTGGGCCTGGCCGCGGGAGTCTGCATAGGCAGCGCCGATTTCCGGTTGCTGCAGATCCTTCTGAATTGCCGTGACCGCGCGACATTGCGCCGGGTTCCGTTGCTGGCTTTGCTGCCCTTGCTGATTGCGGCTTTCTTGTTGGTGGCGCCAGGGGCGGTTGCGCCGCAGATGCCGACGCCCCGGACCTCGGTAACGGAGAGCGAGATTGAAGGCGCGATTGTACGCACAACCACCTTGGCGCGTCCCGAAGAGGAAGCGGGCAGGGGATTGGTGCCGGCGCAGGTTGATGCCGCAACCGGCCATGTGCAGCGCGAGGCCGGCGGCGCGGCGCGGCTGGAATATGCGATGGGAACTCCCAAGCTGGCGGTGAAGACGCTGCCCGAAACAGTTTTGGGGATGTTTTTGGCGGCTTTGCTGGCGGCGTTGCTGAGCGGGATTACGGCGCAGTTGACCGCCATCGCAGCCCTTGTCCATCAGGATCTGGCGCCGCTCTTCGTCAAGCGGCCGGCCTCCGACGCGGTACAGCTGCAGACGGCGCGCTGGACTGCGGTAGGCGCCATGGCGCTGGCGGTGAGCCTGGCCTTTGCGTTGCGCCAGCACGGGGCAAGCAGCATGCGGTTGCTGCTGATCGATTTCCTCGGCACCACGGGGTTGCTGGCGGTGATGACGTTGTGCATGGCCGCGGTACACGCGCCCGAGGGCAAGCCCCGGCGGAGATCGCGGCAACGATAGTCCGGGCCTGCCCCGCGCACCACAAGGCGGAGGATCGGGCGCGCCAGCGGAGTGGAGTTTAGAGCAAAATCCGAGTGATCGTGCCCTTGGAGAGCGAGATGAAGGTGGCTTTTTCTTGAGGAAAAAGCCACTTGAGGGTATTGCCTCTGGGGACAGCAACTCGGATTTTGCTGTAGGGCGGAGCGGGCAGGAAAATCTCTGCCTCGGCCCGGCCGGTGAGACATTTTGATGGGGCTGATCGTCCATCTCCGTATGGAGGAGTTCAACAGACATCTTCTGCTGCGAGCGGCATGGAGCGGAGGTCGCCGGAGTGCGGTTCCGTGCGCCTTTACCGGTCGTCCTGTCCTCCAGCCGATCCAACAGCCTGCGCAAAAAGTCCTGCAACGGCCTCCGGACCACATGCCGGACGCGTGGGAGCCAGTATCTGCGCTATCGGTGCGCTCGGCTGTCGCTGAATTCTTCCCGTACTTCCATTGCTGCAGCTACCACCCGAAATTGAATCCGGACAAATTGTCTCCGGCCGAAGGAACTTGCTGGTGGTACGTCCGTCCCACGGTTTCGCGAGACCCAAATTGGGGTTCAATCCAGGTGTGGTTGGGTAAGATGCTCAATTTGAATCCCTTGCAGGGGACAGATTGGGGACGGAGCGAGCCAATTCTGCAGCCTGCGAGCCCGCTTTAAGTCCGCAGACAAGGATTCGTCCTTGTAGAATGGGCTTTGATTCCGCCAGAGATCGACATCTCGACCGATCGATTCAAGAGAGAGAGACATGGAACAGCAATCTTCCACTTCGCAGTCCGTTCCGGCCAGTTCCCTTGCCGTTGATTCCTCCCAACCTGCCAAGAAGCGCCACTGGTGGATTTGGGCTATTGTCCTGGTTCTCTTCGGTCTCCTGTTCTATTGGGCGATCAGTCACAAACAGCAGGGGCAGATGGCGATGATGGGCTCGCGCCGTGGCGGCGGGGGAACGGTCTCGCTGGTCACGGCCACTGCGCATAGTGGCAAGATCGGGCTCTATCTGGATGCCATCGGCACGGTGACGCCGTACTACACGGCTACCATCAATGCGCAGGTCACAGGCGTGATCCAGCAGGTGCATTACCGCGAGGGCCAATTTGTGCGCAAGGGCGATGCGTTGATCGATATCGATCCGCGGCCTTATGCTGCGCAACTGGCGGCTGCGGAAGGCGCCTTGCAGCGCGATCAGAATGTTCTGGCCGCGGCCGAGATGGATCTGGAACGCTACAAGCAGGCCTGGGCGCGCAACGCCATTCCCCGCCAGACGCTGGAAGACCAGGAAAAGCTGGTTCTGCAGGACCAGGGCACGGTCAAGAACGACGAAGGCACCGTGCAGTATGACAAGGTGGAACTGGCGTACTGTCACATTACGGCGCCCATCGACGGCCGCGTAGGTCTGCGCCTGGTCGATCCCGGTAACCTGGCTACGGCCAACTCCACCACTCCGCTGGTCGTCATTACGCAGTTGCAGCCGATCACGGTGATCTTCACACTGGCCGAAGACGATCTGCAGATGGTGATGGAGCAGCTGCACGGCGGCAAGGCGCTCAGCGTGGAAGTCTACGACCGCACGCAGAAGCAACAGTTGGGCGTGGGCAAGCTGACGACGGTCGACAACTTGATCGATACCTCGACCGGTACGGTCAAGCTGCGCGCTGCGTTCGACAATCGCGCCGGCATGCTTTTCCCAAACCAGTTCGTGAATACGCGGTTGCTGGTCAAGTCGCTGGACAATCAGGTTCTGGTTCCGTCTTCGGCAATTCAGCACAATGGGAACGTCGATTTTGTCTATGTGATTCAGGATGGCAAGGCCCAGATGAAGACGGTGAAATCCGACACCTCCGACAAGGGGGAGACCGCGGTGGAGGGCCTGCAAGCAGGAGATGTGGTGGCCAACAGCAGCTTTGAAAAGCTGCAGAACGGTTCTCCGGTGAGCATCTCCAAAGTCAAGATTCCGTCGGCGTCCTCCGAATCGAACGGGAGCAGCGCGCGATGAATCCGTCCCGCCCGTTTATTGTGCGGCCGGTAGCGACTGCACTGCTGATGTTCGCCATTTTGCTGGTGGGCATCGTGGCCTATTTTCAGTTGCCGGTGTCGGC
>Ga0371490_1001878_pt1 | contig 10198 bp, 10 predicted proteins | sample MB2SIPfraction_FD_207959 | JGI IMG/M metagenome (GOLD analysis project Ga0371490, IMG submission 207959) | Lab enriched peat soil microbial communities from McLean, Ithaca, NY, United States - MB28FN SIP fraction | ecosystem: Environmental > Terrestrial > Soil > Wetlands > Peat | place: USA...
GCGAGGTGACGCGCATCGAGCAACAGGCGGAAAAGCTCACTGCCCTGGGCCAGTTGGCCGGAAATCTTGCACACGAACTGAACAATCCCGCTTCGGCCGCGCAACGCGCCGCTGCTAGTTTGCTGACGGCCCTGCGCGCCAACCGCAGCAACCGCCTGAAGCTGATTCTGCTTTGCCTGACCGAGCAGCAGGTACGCAAGATCGAAGAGTGGGAAGAAAAGATGCTCAGTCGCACCGGCGAATCGCTGGCGACGGCAGAGGATGCGGATGCCCTGGGATTCATTTCCCGCGAGGAATCGGCGCGGGCGTGGCTGACCGCCATTGGCTGCCCTGACGCGTGGGAGGTGGCTGCGCAACTGGCTGAGCAGCGCGTAACCACCGCCGATCTCGAGGAGATGCGCGGGTTCCTGGACGATCACGCGATTTGCGTCTCGCTGCAGTATTTCGCGCGGTATTTGCGCGCGGCTCGTGCGGCCGAAACCATCGTGAACTCTACTGCGCATATCTTCAACCTGATCGGCGCCGTCAAGGACTACTCCAACATGGACCGCGCGCCAATTCTCGAAGTCGACGTGCCGGCCGGTCTCGACGCCACCCTGCAGATGTTCCGCTCGCGGATGAGCAACGTGGAGATCGAACGCGAGTATCAGCCCGACCTGCCGCGCATCAGCGCCTATGGCGGCGAGCTGAACCAGGTTTGGACCGCGCTCATCGAAAACGCACTGGACGCATTGGGCAATCAGGGCCGCCTGCGCGTGGCCTGCCGGCTGGAGGCCGAGATGCTGCTGGTGGAGATCTGGGACTCCGGCCCCGGCATTCCTCCCGAGTTGCAGGAGCGCATCTTCGAGCCGTTCTTCACCACCAAGGCGCCGGGCAAAGCGCTTGGCCTGGGACTCGACAATGCCATGCGCATCGTGCGCAAGCACCGCGGGCATCTGAGCGTGAAGTCGGAGCCGGGCTCCACGTGCTTCCGCGTGCGGCTCCCGCTGGATCAACTGCAAGCGTACTGAAGAACAGGGGCCAGGGGTCAGGTTTCAGGTTTCAGGTTTCAGTGGGGCGCGACAGGCGGGCGATGACATTTCTGAACCCTGAAACCTGAACCCTGACACCTGACTTTGCTATTTCACCACTTCCACGCCGCGCCAAAAGGCGACATAGCCTTTGACCTTGCGCGCCGCGGGCTTGGGATCGGGGTAGTACCAGGCTGCGTCCTGGTTATCCTGCCCGTCGATCACAACCGTCATGTACCGCTTCTGGCCGGTCGCGGGATCGGTTGAGGTGGTGGTACTGGGCCGAAAGTATTCGCGCTTCAGGCTGGATTCAGGGAAATAGACCGTCCCCTCCACTTCCATGATCCCATCGCTTTCGGCAATGACTCGGCCGTTCCAAATTGCTCGTGCCATGGATTTTCCGGTCGTTTTCAATCGTTCGACCCGTGCCCCGGCCAGAGCATGAATCGGCCGGACAAGGGGAACCGATACGACACTACCAGACTTTGGGCTGCGTGGCGAGTCCTAATCAGGTACGTAAACGCCAATGGCCCTACTTTGCCGCCACAATCGACTCGATATGCATGCTCTTGTGCATTGCATCTTCAGTCGCCGTTACGGTCACATGGGCGCCATAGAACGCCTTGACCGCATCGGGATTATCGATGGCCCACACCTGCTTATCGGGGTCGACAAATACCGGCTTCATTCCGCCTTCAATGCATTTCTTCACGCAGGCCGCGCCGGTCCCCATGTGCTTGGCGCCGCACATGGAGTCGGAGATCCATCCAGTACTTGTGGTTGAACCGGCAGCTTGCGCCACGACGACGGCGATGGCAAACACAGCCGCCAACAGGAAAAAGCTTCGCTTCATGGAAACCTCCGGGGACGAACTTCACTGGCTCCTATGATGCTCTCGTTGCCGCAATTCCACAAGGGCGAATTCAGGACCGTTCCGAGCCGCCCCGCTGCCCCTATTTCGCGTTGCGGGAGCTCCGCGTAGCGTCGACGCGCTTGAGGGTCACCTCGTAGCGCTGCGCCGCGGCCGAAAAGCGGTTGATCAGCTCCGAGGTCTTGCTCATGAACATGGGGTTTTTCTCGCGGATGGCTTCCAGGATGGGCGCAAATTTAGCCAGCAGGAAAAATCCCTCTCCGTTCGAGTCGACAAACAGTTCGGCCGAGACGGCGCCGTGCAGAACCATGGCCGCCGCCATCTCCCAGTAGGTGATGACTTGCCGGAACCAGGCATTGTGGGGGTCGGCGGGGGTTTCTGCCACGGCAACAAACTCTTCCAGCGTTTGGGGCCAGAATTCCCCGGTGATCCAGGCCCGCGCCTGGCGCATGACGGCTTCAGTGCGCAATTGATAGAGTTTGAGAATGATTTCAGCGTCAGCCGGTGTGGCCAGCATGCGTTCCATAAGGGGGGTCTCCGCTGCCATAGTACAGGAAGCGGCGGAGTCGTGTCGCTGGATGAGTGTCGATCTCGCTACCAGAGCGCGGAAGCCACCGGGGCATTGTCCTTCGCCTCACCGGTCGACTCGATCGCCGCACCAAGTCACTTCTCAGTTCGATCTTTGACTGGCACCGGCTCCAGCTTGCCATCCTTCGCCACGCCGGAAGACAGCTCCTCATCGGACCAGTAGCGGCCAGAGCCATCGAGTTCACCTGAAGCGAGCTTACTCGCGACCTCCGCCATGCCTTCATCAATAGCCTTGAAGATTTCCTGAGTCGTCATGGTTGTCTCCCGGTCTGCTCCTCGATAATTACCCAAGTTTCGCCGTCCCAAATCTGAAGCGAGTATGGGGCCTCGCGCCGGGCAATCAACTTCAGCGCGTTATCCCTATTATCGTAGATTGTGGCGTCGTCGGCCAGAGGCAGGTACAGATGACGCATGTTGAAGAGACCCGCCTTGTACCTCCGTCGGATCACTTCTTCCGGAATGGAATGCCCTCCCTGCCTGACGCGTCGATCGACGCGCGCTAATGCATATTCTGGCGACGGGATCCAAAGATAGATGAGCGAAACCTTCCATCCATTGAGTTTGCAGTTCCCAAGAAGCGGTAGGTAAACGCGCCCCGCACAGGTCGTCTCAAATGCAAAGCTCACTTCCGCCGCGATCAGCTCTCGTATGCGTTTGAGCATGATTCGTCCGGCAGCAAGAGCTGCACCGTCCGGGTTACTTGGATCAACTCGCCGAGCGATCTCGTCCGCGTTGATGTATGTATGGGCATGCAACTTGGACGGCAACAATACTCGCGCGGCAGTCGTCTTTCCTGCCCCGTTTGGACCGCCGAGAATAAAGATTTCTTTCAATTTCCCTTACGCCGGCTGCAGCTCCCGCTTCTCTTCCTTCTTTTCGATGACGGGCCCGTGGGTCTCCGCCGTCGGCGGTGGCGGCGCGTCGCCAATGCGCTTGGAGTAGCTGCACGCGACCTTGCCTTCCTCCGCGGCAACCGCGGCGGGCTTCTTGCCGCGCTTCTTCGGCGCCGCCTCTTCCTCAGCGGATTTCTTTTTGTTCGGACATTCCAGATACACGCCCGAGCGGAGGGTCTTTTCGACGAGGTACGGACTGCCGCACTTGGGGCATTTTTGGGCCACGGGCTTCAGATTCGAGGTGAAGTCGCACTTGGGATAATTCGTGCAGCCCCAGAAGACATTGCCGCGGCGTGCGCGGCGCTCGGCGACGTCGCCCTCGCCGCACTTGGGACATTTCATTCCCTCGATCAAATTCTGCTTCACATATTTGCACTTGGGGTATCCCGAGCAGGAGACGAACTCGCCGTAGGCGCCCTGGCGCAGCACCAGCGGCTTGCCGCACACCGGACAGTTCTCGCCGGTGGGCTCGGGCGGCTTCTGCTGCTGCTTCGAGCTCAGCTTGCGGAAGGTCTTACAGGGCGGATCGGCGTTGTAATCGGGGCAGGCCATGAAGGGACCGAAAAGCCCGCGGCGCATCACCATCACCTTGCCGCAGTTCTCGCAATACTCCTCGGTGTCGCCCGCCTCCTGCGCCTCCGGCGTGTTCAAGTCCGGCTTGGCGGCAATGTTTTCCTTGGTGAAGGTGCAGCTTGTGGGGTCCTTCTTGTTGTAGGCCGAGCAGGCGTAGAAGGTGCCGAACTTACCCCATTTGAGCAGCAGCGGAGAGCCGCAGACGTCGCACTTTTCGCCCGTCTTTACCTCCATCCGCTTGATGTTCTCCATCTTCTTGCCGGCGTCCTTCAACTCCTGCTCGAAGTAGCCGTAGAAGCCGTTCAGCAGATCCGTCCACTTCTCCGTGCCTTCTTCAATGTCGTCCAGCTCGGTTTCGAGCTTCGCCGTGTACGCCGTATCGAAGATGTAGGGGAAGTTCTTGACCAGAAGGTCGCAGACCACCACGCCAATCTCCGTGGGATAGAAACGCCCGCGCGAGCCGCCGTGCTTCACCACATACTCGCGATCCTGAATGGTGTTAATGATCGACGCATACGTCGACGGACGCCCGATGCCCCGCTCTTCGAGCTCCTTCACCAGGGAAGCCTCGTTGTAGCGTGGAGGCGGCTGCGTCGCGTGCTCCTCGGGGAGCAGCTCGTCGCGCCCCAGCGTCTTCACGCCATCCAGGCTGGGCAGCCGGTTCGCGGACTCATCGCCCTCTTTGTTGTCTTCCGATGATTCATACAGCTTCAGGAATCCGTCAAAGCGCATGACCGAGCCACTGACCCGGAAATCGTAGGTCTTGCCGGTTTTGGCGGAAACCGCAGCGATGCTGGCCGTGGTTACGTCGTAGACTGCCGGAACCATCTGCGAGGCCACAAAGCGCCGCCAGATGAGCGTGTAGAGCTTGAGCTGCTCGTCCGTCAGGAAGCGAGCCAGCGACTCCGGCGTGCGCGCGGCGTCGCTGGGCCGGATGGCTTCGTGCGCGTCCTGCGCGTCCTTCTTGCCTTTGTACACATTGGGCGAGTCGGGCAGGTACTGCGTTCCCAGCTCCTTGCCGATCCACGCCCGCGCCGCCGTGATGGCTTCCGGCGCCACGCGCGGCGAATCCGTACGCATATAAGTGATAAGGCCAGTGGTACCCTCAGCGCCGATGTCCACGCCTTCATAGAGCCGCTGCGCCACGCCCATGGTGCGGCGCACGTTGAAGCCCAGCTTGTTGGCGGCGTCGCGTTGCAGCTGGCTGGTGATGAACGGCGCCAGCGGCCGGCGCTGCTGCTCGCGCGCCTGCACGCTGGTGACGGTCCATTGGGCTTTCTCGAGAGCCGCCAGAACCGCGTCCATCGCACTCTTGTCGGGCAACGCGCTCGAAATGAACTGGTCTTTGCCGTCCTTGTCCTTGCCGTTGGGCACGCGGACCGGTTCGCCCTCGATGCCGATGAACTTGGCCTTGAATCTCTGATCGGCTTGTTTCTCCGGATGCAGCAACGCTTCCAGAGTCCAATATTCGATGGGCTGGAAGCCACGAATTTCGCGTTCGCGCTCCACAATCAACCGTAGCGCCACGGTTTGCACGCGGCCCGCCGAAAGCCCGCGGCGCACTTTGTCCCACAGCAGTGGCGATATCTGATACCCCACCAGGCGATCCAAAACTCGCCGCGTCTGCTGCGCATCCACAAGATGCTGGTCGATGTCGCGTGCGTGGCCGAAGGCCTCCTGCACGGCCTTCTTCGTGATCTCGTTGAAGGTGACGCGGCGAATCTTTTTCCTTTCTTTGGCGTTGGTTCCGAGTTGCAACGCCAGATGGTACGCAATCGCCTCGCCTTCGCGGTCCGGGTCGGGCGCAAGATAGATTTCGTCTGCCTTGGCCGCCGCTTTCTTCAACTGCTCAACAACCTTTTCCTTACCGGGCGACACCACAAGCTCCGGCTCAAATGTCCGCTTCTTCAGCTCCACGCCGAGTTCGTTCTTGGGCAGGTCCATAATGTGCCCCACCGATGCGCGCACATCGAAACCCTTGCCCAGATATTTCTCGATCGTCTTGGCCTTGGCGGGCGATTCGACGATCACTAATGCTTTATTCGTTGCCATTCCTGACTCAATTCCCTCTTTTTCTTCAATACCTTGCCGGCAATCATTGCATGCCGGGATGCAGCGCATCTGCTCCACATTGCAACATTGGACTCATTTGAAGCCCATCCGGTTCGCGGGGCCGCTCAAAACCCTCTTTCGAGCCAGACCCCTACCCGGCTCGGGAAGAATAATGGGCCGCAAGTCATGGACCCTACCATGGAACACCCTGGCATTTCCACCCGCGAACTGCAATTTTCTCTATGCGCCGTCCCATTTCCGGGAACAGAAAACCCCCATCCCTCTGCCAAAACCCCCGCAAATACTTTGGCTTACAGCCCCGGAACTCCCGTCGCAAAAATGAATCTAATTGATGCTGGCTGGAACCGCGAAAATCTGTCCCTCAGTCCCGCAGCCCTCCGTCCGTAGTCCCGAGCCCCTTAGTCCCTCGGTCTCTGCTTTTCTGACCCCTGACACCTGAAACCTGACACCTGCCTTCACATCGTTCGCACATAGTTCTTCCCCGGCAGTTGCCGCACCCGGCCCGCCATTTCCAACTCGAAAAGCGCGGTAAATACTTCTGAAGAAGTAAGTTGCGTCTCCAGCAGCTCGAGAATCTCATCGATTTGCAGACTCTCGTCCGCGCGCAGAATCTCGAGCACCATGGCTTCCTGGGGCCGTAGTACGCGATCAGCCAATAAGGATGCTCCCGGCTGGGCGTTGGATGCAGCCGGGGCTTCGGCCTCCAGTTCCATCCTCACCGGCGAGGGCAGATCCTCCCAGACGTCCTCCCAGGTGGCCACCAGCTTGGCGCCCTGTTTAATCAATGTGTTAGGCGTCCAGGAGCCTTTGTTGGTCACGTTGCCCGGCACGGCGAACAGGTCGCGGTTCTGCTCCGCGGCGCAGCGAGCGGTCACACGCGTACCCGAGTTCTCGCCCGCCTCCACCACCAGCACCGCCACGCTCAACCCGCTCAAGATGCGATTGCGGCGGGGAAAGTTCTGCGGCGCGGGAAACGTGCCCATGGGCACCTCGCTCACAATGGCCCCGCCCGCGGCAAGAATCTCCTCGGCCAGCTTCCGATTCTCCTTGGGGTACACAATATCAATCCCCGTGCCCCACACGGCGAGCGTGGGCATGCGTGCCGCCAGCGCCCCTCTGTGCGCGCAGGAGTCGATGCCACGCGCCATGCCGCTCACAATCAGCAGCCGCCGCGCCGCCAGATCGCGCGCCAGCATCTCCGCCACGCCGCAGCCGTACGGCGTGGGATGCCGCGTGCCCACCACGGCGATCGCGGGACGGCTGAGCAGACCAACCTCGCCGCGCACCCAAAGCACCGCCGGAGGATCGTAGATCTCGCGCAGCCGCTCGGGATACTCCGGGCACGAATAGGTCACAAGTGTGGCGCCCTGCGCAACCACGCGCGCCCACTCCTCTTCCGCCGCGCGCCGCCCCTTGCCATCAAACAGAAACTGCGCCGACTCGGCGGGAAAGCGCAAGCCTTCGAGCGCGGTCAGCGGCAAGGACAAGATGCGGCTCGCCGAACCAATTTCCTTGACGGCATCGAGAATGCGCTTGGGGCCCAGGCCCGGAGCCAATGCCATCGCCAGCCAGGCCAGGCGCTCCTCATCAAGCTGCGGCGCAAGCGCACTTTGGGGCTGCGGTGCGGGCTGGCTTTCGGGTTGTGACGCGGAAGCTCTTGGGGCATGCTTCAAGTTGGTCGCGATGGCAGACGCAGCATCGGGAGAGAGCTCTAGCGGATTCAAATTCTGCACACTCCAGCTTTCATCAATCGAAAGCCAACGCAGGGCAATGGGGTGTGCGCCCACGTTATTCCCAGGCGCGCCGGAAGTCAAGGCCGGGGTCCCCAGCGACAGGTCCTCGCCGCTGGGGTGGAAGGCTGGGGGTCACGCCGTGCGGTCTTCGCAGCCGAGACGGAAGGCAGGGGATGACGGCTGCCGGCCTCGGCAAGAAGGCCACGCGTGAGCACGCGGATACCAAAGTCGAAAATCTCTCCGAAGGTGCGCCGGGAAGAGGACAGCCCTTCGGCCAGCAACGGGAACTCCGCAGCAGGAAGCGCCTGCCACATGGCAGCGAATTCCTCTTCGCTGAACTCATGAATCGGCCCCATGCCCACGGCGCCGCGCACTGCACCCGCAATCACATTCATTCCCATGAGGGCCTCGGCGGGAGGCAGGCCGGCGTCACGCAAAATGCCAATGAGCAGTTCGACGGGGCGCATGGCGACCGGCGTGACGGGACCGTGGGCGAGCAGGATGGGCAGGGCGTTCACGTGAGCCAACAGCACATCGCGATAAGCATGGGCCGCAGCCAGAACGCGTTCTTCCGGAGGCTTGGCGGGGTTATCGACGGTGAGATCGATGGAGCCCATGACGGCCTCGACGATGGCGTCGAGGAGGGCTTGCTTGTTGGGCAGGTGATAGTAGACCGCCATGGGATCCACGCCGAGCTCGGCGCCGAGGCGGCGCATGGAGAGGGCGTTGAGGCCGTGACGGTCGACAATGTGGAGCGCTGCAGTAACGATTTGCTCGCGCTGGAGCGGGGTTGGAGAACCTTCACGGCGATTGCGGGAGGAGAGCCGACTGGCGGCCTGGGCAACGGGACGGCGGCGAGGGACGGCGGTTTTTTTTCGGCCTTGTGCCGCCGATTTTCGCTGTTTCGCGCGGTTCATGGGTTCCTCACGGGCCAGCGTCATTGTAGACCAAGTGGCGATAAGCCCCTAGCGGCAAAGAAGATACCTGCCAAAATGCGGCGCATCTAAAAAATCTCGCGCCTGGGCTTGACAAATCCATTCTACATCGTAGAATTGGTTTCAGACAATCATTTCTACAGTGTAGAACACGCGCACCGACGAAAGGAGTTCTGTCATGCGCATCACCATCCTGAACGGAGAGCCCGATGCAGCCTCATCGTTCCATGCCTACCTGGAAACGCTCACGCATCGGCTGCTGGCATCGGGCCACGCGGTGACGAAGCTCGACCTTGCCGCCCTCGACCTGAAGGGCTGCACCGGCTGCTTCAATTGCTGGGTGAAAACGCCGGGTGAGTGCGCGAAGTGCGATGACTCGGCGACGGTTTGCCGCACGGTGCTTGACGCCGATTTGCTGCTGCTGGCCTCGCCCATGACCATGGGCTTTACTACTGCCCTGCTGAAGCGCGGAGCCGACCAGATGATTCAGCTCATCCATCCCTACTTTGTCGTCGAAGGCGGCGAGATTCACCATCGCGCCCGGTACGCGCACTATCCTGTCTTCGCATTGCTGCTGGGCGCGGGCCCGGACAGCGACGCAGAGGATGTGGAGATCACGCGCACCATGTGGGGACGAATGGCGCGCAATATGAAGTCGCACCTGGCATGGAGTGCGGTGGCGGAAGGAAATGCCGAGGAGGTTGCCGATGAACTCGCTCGTGTTGCTTAACGGCTCGCCGCGCGGCGAGCGTTCGAACTCGATGAAGATGCTGAAGCGCGTGGCCGAGGGTTGGGTGCGTAGCGGAGGCGCACAGCCGGAGGTGCTGCACCTGGTGCGGCGCGCGCAATTCCAGCTCGCCGTGGAGGCGTTTGCCGGGGCCGATGTGGTGCTGCTGGGCATGCCACTCTACACCGATGCGATGCCGGCGCTGGTGAAGGCGTACATCGAAGCGCTGACGCCTCGCGTGGAGGCGGCGCGTTCGGGAGGAGCGAATCCCACGCTCGCCTTTCTCGTGCAGTCGGGATTTCCTGAAGCGGCGCACTCGCGGCCACTGGAGCGGTATCTCAAGAAGCTCGCGCTGCGCATGGGTTCGCACTATGCAGGCACGATTGTGCGCGGCGGCGGTGAGTCGCTGCAGGCCATGCCCGACCAGGCCAACCGGAAACTGTGGGCGCGGCTCGGGACGCTGGGTGAACAGTTGGCGCGGAATGGCCGTTTTGGCGCGGCTGAACTGAAAGCCGTTGCAGGCACGGAACGGCTTTCGCGCTTTGGGGTGATGATTGCGTCCGTGGCGTGCAGACTTCCTGTCTTCCAGTTCTATTGGAACGGCACGCTGAAGAAAAACGGCGCATGGGAGCGGAGGTTCGCGGCTCCGTACGGATCAGCGTTCGAAAAATGAATGATGCGCATCGGCGGGCGGCCCGCATCCCCATCAACCTCACCGAACCACGATCTGAGATGTCCCCGATCTCGACTCTGAGACCCGAGATCGCAGGAACCCCTCCCGGCCGAGATGACCCC
>Ga0371490_1001879_pt1 | contig 10197 bp, 6 predicted proteins | sample MB2SIPfraction_FD_207959 | JGI IMG/M metagenome (GOLD analysis project Ga0371490, IMG submission 207959) | Lab enriched peat soil microbial communities from McLean, Ithaca, NY, United States - MB28FN SIP fraction | ecosystem: Environmental > Terrestrial > Soil > Wetlands > Peat | place: USA...
CAGCCGTTAACCGGGTGCCGCCGCATCCCAGGATGTAGGGGCTGGACGCTGGAAAATCGACGTGAGCATGGCCGTCACTGATCTGTTCATTCGAGCCGTCATCGCCGGAGGCGGCACACACGGTCACGCCCATGGCAGCCCCGGCCTGCAACGTTTCGTTTACCGCCTGAACCGCTTGCTGCGTCCATTCGAAACCTTGAATGGGCTCGCCCTCGGCAAAACCCCAACTGATCGAGAGCACAGAAGGTTTGTTCACCGCGTCGTGCATGGCGGTAGTCAGGGCGTCCACCCAGCCTTGTTCCGTGAAGGGAGCAAAGTAGACCACGATTTTGGCACCTGGTGCGATTGCACCTGCCACTTCGATATCTAACGCGACTTCACCGTCGGCGTCAGGATCGGCTCCCGGGTTGTTGGTCACCCCGTCCACCGAAACGCAGGTAACTGACGGCGCCGTGATTCCCAGTTGTGCGAAATACTTTTCCAAGTCATCGGGGTTGTAACCTCCGCCAAACTCAAGGATGCCGATGCACTCAGCACTGCCATCCAGGCCGGTGGGAAAACCATAAAGCTGGGCGACTTGCAGCGCCGTGAAGCTGGTTGCTCGGCCCGCCACAGATTGTTTGGCCCTGACAAGGTGCGGTCGCGCCTGACGGCGATTGTCCAGCCCGAACACGCCCTGGACGATCTGCGCCAGCCCAGGCGGCACGTGCACCTGCCCGATGCGTCCGCGATAGTTGCCATGCGGATGGGCATATTCCATCAGTTTAACTTGGAACGCCTCGCCGAGCGCCTTGACGGGGCCGGACAGGATGACCGTGCGCCGGCCCGGATTGACCGATACTACCTTCAACCCGTTGCTTCGGGCAAAGTTCTTGACTTTGGCCAGATCTCCAGGTACAGCACCAAAAGCGGCGGCGAACTCCTCCCGGCTGAGATAATGCCGTCGCCGCGGCATCAAGGCGCCTATCTTCTCCGCCGCAGGGAGGGTTCTTCCGCGCGACCGCACTCGTACAGTGACTTGAATCTCCTCTCTTGGATCCGCAGGGCCGATGAGCCGTGAGCCGGACCGAAGCGCCCGTTCGCTGCCCCCGATGGGCGTAAGAGTTTTCATTGATGGCATAAGTGTTTCCTTTGTTAGTTTTGTTGTTTGGTGATTATTTTGCGCTGGATGTCAGGATCATGTCCCCGCCGAAAAGTTATCTGTTCATCGTTCCGCTTAACGGCAGGACACTCGTTGAATCCACAAAGACAATCGCCCATAGGCTCCAGCGCCGCACCCGCCATCGCCAAGGATCGGGGCAGCGTCGACGCGGCGTGCGTGGCGGTGGTTTAGGATCAGACTCAATGCCGTGCCCAGCAAGGTCGGCGGCGGTTCTGGGAGCTTTCATGGGTGATAGATGACTAAGAACGGATCCTCTGCAAGTCGACTTGAGGCGTACCCGGGAGTCGGGTCAAGCTGGCTCGGCCTGCGAAAAATGGGCGACATGAAAGTGCTGATAGGTTTGGCTTTTCAGTCTGAAACATAAGCTCACACGATGTGGCCGCAACCCCCTTGGGGTTGTCTAAACGCGACATTCTTGTCTAAAGGCGACATGCTTGAAGAGCGCATGCGACCGCGTGCCTTGCGAATCGTCAACCGAGGCGGCAACCGGCGATTGGTGGAGGGCGGCTGGCAGCTTGAGAGCGGGCGTTTTGGGAAACGCGATGCCTGCCGAGTGATTGGCGTCGTAGAGCGGCGCGAAGGCTTGAGGTGGAACATTATAGAATCGCTTGAACTCGTGGCACAGGTGGGACTCATTGCCGAATCCCAACTCTTCCGCAACGGCCCGGTTGGACCAGCCTTCAGAGACCAATTGCCGAGCCATGCGGCAGCGTAGTTTCCTGGCCCATTCTCGCGGCGTTTGGTCAAAAACCTCGGCAAAAAAGCGTTGCAGTTGCCGCAATGAAACTGGGCAGAGGGCGGCCATCACTCCCGGCTGGAACTTTGCTTGCCTGGCCAGCTTCTCCCAGTCCTGAATCTTGAAGAGACGCCCGTTCATACAACTCTCTTTGTGCTTTCCCTATATACGCACCAAAAAGCCTCGGTTTTTCAAGAATCCGCAAGCCAGGGGCAGAAAACAGAGCCGTCGGGCGGAAGGTGCGGAAGAGGGCGGAGGTCTGAGGGCGCAGGAGTACTCGTAGGGACGGCTCTTTCACGGTGTACTGGCCGCGCTTGCCGACTGACAGGTGATCAATCCACGCCCTTCAACTGGGCCTTGGCGCGGGAAAGACGTTTTGGCAGAGACGGGTCAGCGGGCCGCAACGCTAACAGACGCTCAAGGTGGAAAACCGCCGCGGACCATTGCTCCTGTTCTTCGCTATCCTCCGCTTCTAACTCGTGCCAGGCGGCAACCGTGTCCCTCGAGGTTGTAAAGTCAGACGGATATTGGGTCCGGAACCGCTGCCAGAGGGCTTGAAGCGACTCCTGCGGCCAGCCCGTCAACCGCCGCGAAGAGTCCCCGGTGTCGCCCGACAGAAAATGGGCCAGCAGGTTCATATCCTTGACCGAGCGATTGTCCATCGGCAATTCCCAAATCCAGGTATGGCCATGGTTGTCGGCCGTGACGATTCGACGGTCATCGGGGAGGAATTGAGCCGCGGCGGGCTTCGCCAGATGCCGCAGGGGTGGAGTCAACGGATCACCAGTCTCAGCACTCCAGACCCGCGCGGTTCCATCGGCGCTGGCCGTGACAATCCATTTGGCATCGTGACTGAAGGCGGCCTCCCCGACTTGGTGCTCGTGTTGGAGTGCCGGCGCAAGCTGCCTGCCCGTCCAAGCGTCCCATACAATGGCCGTAAAGTCCTCGCTGGCCGTGACCACCCGGCGGCTGTCAGGGCTGAAGGCTGCGTGGAGCACGCCGTCGCCATGTCGGAGTTGAGACCCCACAGGCCGGCCTGTGGCTGCGTTCCAGACCTGAGCGGAGCATTTTGTGAGCAAGGGGTCAGAGCAGCAGGTGACCAGGAGAGAGCCGTCAGGGCTGAATTCTACATACTCGGCCGGCACAGGATGCTTCAAGGGCGGAAAGGCTGCCTGGCCACTGGCGGAGTCCCAGACATAGACCTCAGTACCGCTCCTCGTGGCGATGTGCTTGCCGTCGGGACTGAATGTGGCCGAGGCAACCGGCTCTGGATGCACCAGAAGGGATGAAAGTGGCTTTTGGGTCAAGACATCCCATGCCTGTGCCCATCGGCCGCCGAAGGTGACCAAACGTGTCCCATCGTCACTGAGAGTGGCGCCCGCCAGCTCGTTTGTGACCAAAACGCCGCCGGCAATGCCTTGCCCGGCCATAGTATCCCAGACTTGGACCAGATGGTTGGTGGCGCCAGCGCCTGCCTGCACTGCGCGGATGCTCAAAACGAAACGCCCGTTCCGATTCAGTTTTACCTTTTGCCGCGAGATTCCCGGGGCGACAAATGGGGACACTGCTGCCTCGGTTGCCGCATCCCAAACCTGAAAGGCGTTGTTAGAGAGGGTGAGAAACCGGCTGGCGTCGCTACTGTAGGAGCGTTCCGCCTGAACTGGAAGCTTGGCGCCGCCGGCCAGGTCCCAAATCCTGACGGAGCCGTCCATGCATGTGGTCAGAATACGGTGCCCGTCCGGGCCGAAGGAAGCGTGGGTCACCCGCTCGCCGTGCCTCAAGACGGGATTGGAATGTAGCGGCTGCAAATCATTTGCGTCCCAAAGGCGCACGGTGCCATCAAGACTCGCAGTGACGATCAACCGACCATCAGGACTGAATTCCGCACTCGCGACCACGTCGCGATGGGCAAGATCGGGCAAGACCCGCCTCCCGCTTAGCGTTTCCCAGACGTGGGCTTTGTGGTCGTCGCAAGCCGTCACGAGCTTCTTGTCATCGGGACTGAATGCGGCATACGTTACCCAAGCTGCATGTTTGAGGGGCGGTCCCACCGGCTGACCATCGGCAGCATTCCAAATAAGCGCAGTGTGATCCTGACCGACGGTAACGATTAAGCGTCCGTCATGGCTAAAGGCGGCAAACCTGACTGGGCCTACATGCCGCTTGAGCGTGGATATCAACCGCGCTGTCTGTGCATCCCACACCCTCGCCGAGCCATCCTTACAAGCCGTGACGATCCGTGAAGCGTCCGGACCGAACCTCACGCTGTAAATCTTGTCGGGGTGAGGCAAAAGACAGACTTGTTCAAGGTTAGCTGCGCCCCAAACACGAGCCGTTTGGTCCTTGTCGGCCGTGACAATGAGTCGCCCATCGGGGCTATAGGCAGCACTTGATATGCCGGCCATCTGACCAAACGCGTGCGAATGCAACGCGCCAGTTAGGACCTCACAGATTCTGGCTTGGCCGCCGTATTCAGCCAACAGAACTCTCTGGCCGTCGGGGCTGAAATGTCCGTCACTGACGTATTTTCCCCCAAGCCATATTTGACTCAGCCTTGGGCATTGCGCCAGCACTGAACTAAAGCGTAGGCGGTAAGACTCCTCGGCAAGCCGGTTCCCTCGAACCAACCATAAGGCGTCGGCGAAATAAGGAAGAGACCCCAACAAGTCGCCCGCGTTCATCCCGCTATTTCCATAAGCGACATCCGCACCTACCTGCCTTTGACGCGCTTCAACCACACGCTGCCGTTCCCGATAGATCGAGTAAGAGATCGCGCCCAGCACTGCGAGCACCAACGCGGCAAGCCCGGCGGCTCGTTTCAAGTTTGCCAGGCGCCGCTCCAGCAGTTTCAATCGCTTGACCGATTGTCCGGTCGCAACGACCAGTAGCTCGGCGTGCATGTCCCGGGCGGAGGGGTAGCGTCTGGCGAGATCATTTTCACAAGCCCGGATGATCACTTCGTTGAGTTCCAGAAGGCCGGCGTGTTCGGGGGACTCGCGCCACCAGGCGGGCAATTCAGGGAAATCCAGGCGGTCCTTCCCCGTGCTGGCTTCATAAAGCACTTTGCCCAAGCTATAAACGTCGGCCGGCGGTTTGCCGGGGCCTTCGGGCGGGATGAAACCTTCCGTGCCAACATAAGAAGGCGCGGCGCCAACGTCGGCCACCAGACCGATGTCGGCCAGTTTGGGGACGCCATTGACGAAGATGATGTTGGAAGGTTTGATGTCGCGGTGGACCAGCTCATTCTTATGGAGTTCCGTCAGCGCCTGGGTCAGGGCCAGTCCGAGCTGCACGCATTCCGAGAGTCCTAGTTTTCCACGCTGGGCGATCTCTTTAGCGAGCGTTCTGGGCCAGTAGCGCTCTGCGTCAATATTCTGTCCGGCGACTTCGTCGTCGCCCAATTCCATGATGTAAAAGAAGCAGTCTTTCGCCTCATCACTGCCCACGTGCAAGACGTCCACGAAGCCCTCGTGGGAGCGGGAGATCGGTTCGAACTTGCGGATGCCGGACAGCTCTCTTTCAAACGGCCGTTGGTTGGCGAAGGAGGCCCGATAAATGATCTTCACCGCGCGATACATCCCCATCACGTTCCGCGCCAGCCAGACTTCCCCGTAGCTGCCGCGGCCGATGCAGCGCACCAGTTGGTGATCGGGGATAGAAACAGGCGGCGGAGCTTGCCCCGGAAGGGCAGATGCCCTTGCGTGCGGCTGCGCTCTTTCCTGGCCGTCAATTGAGGGGCCTGGATCCATTTGCCAGTGAACCGAAAGATCGACCGCGAGTATTAAACTGCCCGCGATGCGCCCGCGCAATCAATTTCTGACCTTAGCCTAAGACGCGCCTGGGGACGCCATTGCGCGCCTGCCGCATCGAACGCAAGGGGCTCATCCCGGCCCACCTCTATGCCTTCCAGTTCGGATCAAAATCCATTGCCTGACAAGAAGCTTCATCCGACTCGCCCGGAAGCCGGACTTTCTGGACCAACGATGGGGCGTGGAAAAGGATTGGCGTTCGCCACCTGCTGGCCAGGCCGAGAATTCTGGCGTCCAGACCTCCCTCGGCCTTGCGCCAGTGCCGGACCAGATACTCCACCGCGGGCCGGGAGAGGAGAAGTGCCCGACTGCAAAACACCGACGTGGGAGCGACAATCCGAGCATGGTTGCGGACGTCGCAGGCCAATTCTCGCACCCGGGGATTGAACAGACTAGCCAGCGTTGCCGCACCACTGGTCAGGGGCGACCAAGCGCGCAGGTTGTGGCAAAGGTGCCGATTAAAGGCCAAGTCCTCCTCCAGTAACAGAACATACTCCGGGCCGCGATCGAGGCTCATTTCCAGCGCCCGACAGGCGCTCCGGGCCTGTCCTTCTTCATCACCATCTTTGCCATGATCACCGACCTCCACCTCGATGGGTGAGTCCGTCCAATCCGTTTGCGCCAGATTAGTCCAGGTTTGCCTTCGCCGCAGGCCGGATTCAGCCCGGCAGAGAATCACGGCCTGGATTCTCAATGGACTGGTTTTCTGACGTGGAAATGTCAAACCGCTCGGACGATTATTGGAGCAACGCCCCATTCCGCCATCCCAGAGCCGCTGCAGTTGCGCTACATAATCGCGGCACTGCTGCTCAAACCAGAAATCCACGATCCGCCGGTTGGACAGGAACAGGTCCCATTTGTCCATGTTTCGATGCTGGAAAATCCGGCGCCCTTCAAAATCGTGCTGACACATGGTGCTCTCCAGCGAATGGATGGCCTGGGGCACCAGAGCATACGGCTGCTTCAGTTTACGAAAGGCCAGATGGAACGTTTCCTTGTCACCGTGCAGATGTCTATAATAGAAATCGGAATTCTCGTTGAACCACAATGCGAGCCGAAGCGCCGGCCAGTACCTTTGCTTGTCCACCAGGATCTGCCCGGATTCAAATTCCGGCTCATCGGGTTGGCGCAAGCCGCAACTTTGCCAGATGACCGCTGCCTTCCTGTTCCTGCCGTAGTGGTAATCAGGCCAGAAAATGGCGCCTGTGCGTTGGAATTGAGGTGTGCGGTACAGAAACTCAGGATTGACTACCGGCATATTGTCTGCATCCAGGAGCAGCACCTCGCGAAATGGCGAATGCAGGATGGCGTAAGCTTTGAGCTCCCACCCCCGCAGCAAGCGGACGGGGTTCTTCTTTCGCAGTTTGCAGGCGTCAATACAGCTCACATCCAGCGGACCGAGGAGACTTCTCATCTGGGCATCGATTTCCTTTTCCCCTAAGTGCCAGAGTTGGATGGGCAAAGTGCATCCCAGGCGGCGCAACATATTGATACATACCCAGGCACTGGTGAGGTATCTCACCCCGCCGCCGCAGATGACGATCCCCCGGCCCCCGTAACGAGCCGGGCAAGCAGGCAGCGTAGCGATGAACCGTTCACAGGCCATCCCGGCGCTATGGAGGTTCAAGGACTGACGGTCATACAGGTTCTTGGCAGTGGCCCGAACACCCTTTCCCGCAGCTTTCCGCTGGGGGCCGGTAAGATACTGGAGGGCGCCGCCCCTAAAATAAAGCTCGATCCGGCGAATGACCTCCGCCGGTGTGACCAGGTCCATGCAATGCGGAAGCCCATTGTGAATATCCACGCACAGGTGGCCGGGCCGGTCGCGGCAGTCGCCGTCCCGCAACCGCACGGTCCGGTCCCGCCAGCAGCCGCCATTGGCGCAACAACGCAAAGCCCCATTCGTATGAATGAATTGGTGGTCAGGATAGGCTTCCCAGTGGGCCGGTTCACGCCCGCCGGCCAGGACGACACAGGGACGATTCGCCGGGTGGCCGCGCTTGGGTTCCACCGCTGCCGCCAAGTGCATCAACGCCGTGACGGGACACACTACGCCTTGAGCATGATAGACCAGCCTAACCAGTTCGCGGAGCGTCGTCTTGCCGCGCAGATCAATCACCCCCTCGAGCCGGGGATGGTGATGCCCATACTCGCCAATTTGGACGAACTGCACCCGGCCGCGGAGATGGTCCACCACCTGCTGGTAGCGCTCCGTTTGCCACCACTTGATGGTCAGATCGTACTTTCCGCCGGCGGCAACAAGCCAGAAGGGCGTGTCCTCACCCGTAACCTCGTGGACCTGCGAATACCAGACCTTTTCCTGCGGAGAGAGGTGGATGTCGCCTCGGAACGCAGTGGGCCTGATCGAGAGATGCAGGCGCTCGTTGAGGTATTCAATGAAACCGTGAAGGCAGTGGTATGGGGTTTCGTTGCATCGGTTAATGAGCGGGTATGAACAGTCCATCTGTTCCGCCTCCGGGTCATCATCGGCGAGCGGTGTGAGACGCGGATTGTGCTCCCAGAGCGCGGGACAGGCCGTGCGCACATCGGTCTGAAACCGGCCCGGGTAGCAGCGGTGCAGGTCACGGACCGCAGCGGTCAGCATCACGATGTCACCCGCGGCCAGGCCGCATTTTAGGATCAGTTTCCTCATGGGTACAATGCCGGAAAGAAGGCAAGAGGCCCAATGCCTCTGGCCCTCTTCTCCAAAACAGGATACGTCGTTGGGAGTTACGGGCTGCGTCGCCCGGATCGTTACTTTCGCTTCTTCTTACGCCCGAGCGCCCAAGGATTCTCGGTGAGGGGATCAGGGCTCTCGCTGGGGCTGGGAGAAGGCGACTCATCTGCGGCTAAGGCCTTGGCGCGCCGGATGGGCTTGGGACTGAATCCGGGCTGAATTTTCTGTTTGGGACTACGGGACTTTTTCTTGGTCATAACGATGTCTCTGCATGCTTATGGTTTCGTGGTTAATACCCCGGCAACTCAAGCGAATCACCGGGTCGATCTTCCCCTCGGAACCTCCTCGGCAAGGGTAACAGGGACGGACAGGTTCTCATGGACGCGAGTAATTCTCTTTGGCCAAACGGAGCGACAGCTTCCGTAAGATGTCGCGCCGAGCTTCGTGCATCCTGCGCGAGGATGCAAGCATAGCAGGTGAAATCCACTCCGCAACCCGCAGTATTGACCGTATTGGCTGACGCTTCCTGCCTTCGAAGTTTGGCCTCATTCTAGATATTCCATCTTTATTCAACCGACCTAAATCAATCGGGTTCGTAGCCTGTTGATTTCCTTCCGCATCAGCCGGCTGATCCGATGTTTTGTAACATAAACCATCCCGCTGCTGACTCCAAGGGTTTGCGCTACCTCTGAAATCGGCCACCCCTTCAGGACGGCGAAGTCGAAAACCTGATACTGCTTCGCTTTCACCTTCCTTTTGACTCGCGCGAGAGCCGCTCGCACAAGGTTGCCCTCCCACTCCTGGTCCCAGACCGCCTCCAACGCAGGGCCGGCCGGGTCGGGCACGCGCTCGATGGTCGCGGTGCGTGTGGCAGTGGATGCGCCAGATTCGCGGCGCTCGATTCCCGGCTGGCGCTTCCGGAACTGGTCGGCGATGCGCCACTGGGTCAAACGCAGCAGCCAGCCTTTGAACGATCCTTTGGCCGCATCATATTCGAACGTTGGCATCTGCTTGGAAACCGCGATAATTGTTTCCTGCACGACATCCTGCGCTTCAGCCTCGGTCAAGCCGGCCTTGAGAGCCACGTGGTAAATCAGGCTCCAGTAGGTGTCGAAGAAAACGCGCCAACTCTGTTGGTCGTTCCAATCCCTCAAGCGACTCAACAACGATCGCCGCGTTGGGATCAATTCAACACGATCTGGCTCGTTCATGCTCGAATTCTCTTGCCATTCGACCAGCATCAATACGTAGCTAGGAACCCATTTCTTTCAAGAATTTTCCAAAGCTCCAGCCCGGTTCCCACACAACTCCAGACACGTTCTTTGAGCTAAACCAAAATGAGGCAGGAACTTGTGACTAAATGAAAAACCCTATGATTCTTGAAAGAACGACCGCTTTCCCACCGTATTAGCAGTGCAAAGAACCGTTGTTGGGACCAGATTTCAGGCGCCTTGGGTGGGTGGGGTGGTTCAAGAGCGGCGAGGGCTGCTGCATGGAAGCCCGTGCAGCAGCCCAGCCTTGCGGTTCCAGCCAAACCCTCGGGGCGGCGAACCCTCCAAAATGGTCACTTGGCGCTTACCCACGACAAAAAAGGGCAGACCCACCCGGGTCCACCCTCGTGGTCGATCACCCCTGACTAGGCGCGAGGATCGCCCGGAAGGGCTTGCCGATCGCGGCCACCCGGTCCTAGCCTGATCTTTTCATAAACCAGCCATGGACTTCTCGACGTGATGGATTGAAGGCGTTAGCCGTCGGCTCAAAGCGTCTGCTTTTCAGAATTGCGATAGTGCCCAAGCCGTTAGGTGGTTTTGTG
>Ga0371490_1001881_pt1 | contig 10193 bp, 7 predicted proteins | sample MB2SIPfraction_FD_207959 | JGI IMG/M metagenome (GOLD analysis project Ga0371490, IMG submission 207959) | Lab enriched peat soil microbial communities from McLean, Ithaca, NY, United States - MB28FN SIP fraction | ecosystem: Environmental > Terrestrial > Soil > Wetlands > Peat | place: USA...
TGATGAAGCGTACGTCCCACGCCTCGTGGCGGCCAAAGACTCCGAAGAGGCGCAGCACTGTGGTCTGCGGCTCGGTGAGTGCATGCGTGGTGCAGATATATTTGCTGAAGCCATAGGGATCGGCCGGAACACGCAGGCTGAAATCATCTTCCTTCACGCGCGGTGGCAGCCCGGGGCGTCCGTACTCCGCGCCGGAGCCGAAGTGCAGCAACCGCCCGTAGTGCTGATGGCAGTGCGCCAGGTTGATGTACATGCGCAGGTTGCGCTCCAGCATCTCCGCCGGTGAGCCGGTGCGGCGATTGGAGCGCGTGGTAGCCGTGTGCACCACAACGTCAAAGTGCTCGGCACGCAAAAAACTCTCCACGGCCGCGGCGTTGGTCAGGTCAAGCTCGGCAGAGCTGGGCGCGACGATCTCATAGCGTCCAGCAAGCGCCTCCACCAGGTTGCGCCCAATAAAGCCCGAGCCGCCGGTCAGCAGAATCTTCATGCGGCCTCCATGGCCATGCGCACGCATTGGCTGGCGAAAAACTGCATTACGCAATCGGAAAGCTTCATACGTTCAGTCTCTGCGCTAGGCGCGGGGTCATTGTATCTGCGCCGTGGGTGCGTTTTGACATGATGATATAACATCGCATCCGCCCCCTCGGAACGTCCTGCGCACCACGGCTTCCATACTCCCGCCCGGGGGATGAAATTGGCAGCCGGATTACGCGCGGCAGGCGAGTTGCACCGAAAGGCAGGCGCCTCGCGTACACTATCCGAGAACTGATTCCGCAGGAGGCTCCATGTCCGACCAGCGCTCTCTCATTGACGAGCGAATTGCCGACCATATCGCCCTCGTCACGCTGTTGCGCGCAAGCGAGGATTACCTGGCTGCCGTAGCCAGCGCGGCGGATGCCATCATTGCTGCCCTGCGCAATGGCCACAAGATTTTATTCTTCGGCAATGGCGGCAGTGCTGCCGACGCGCAGCATCTTGCGGCAGAGCTGACGGGACGCTTTCTGCGCGAACGCGCCAGCCTGCCCGGCCTGGCCCTTTCTACCAATTCGTCCAGCGTCACCGCCATCGGCAATGACTACGGCTATGACGAGGTGTTCTCGCGTCCTCTTTCCAGTCTCGGCTCGGCGGGGGATGTCGCATTTGGCCTAAGCACCAGTGGAAACTCTCCCAATGTCCTGCGCGCCATGCAGGTTGCGAAGGAAAAGCATATGGTGACGGTCGGACTGAGCGGACGTGCGGGCAAACTGGCAAGCGTGGTGGATCACGCCATCTGTATTCCCTGTGAAGCAACCCCGCGCATCCAGGAGGCGCATATCCTCACCGGACACATTCTTTGCGAGTTGATTGAGAGCGCGATGTTTTAGCTGTTTGCCTGTGCAAGGGTGCTGGGGATGGGCCGCACACTGTTTTAGCCATGGTGCAGAACAGCGCTAAGGTTGCGCTTCCTCTAGGATCGCTTCGATCAGTTCGCGCACAGCTCCATTGCCGCCCCTGGCCTGCGTCACAAAGCGGCACTTCGCGCGGATGGCCGGCTGGGCATCCGCGGGCGCCGCAGGTAAACCTACAATCTCCAACGCTGAGACGTCGTTGATGTCGTCGCCCATGAAGCAGACTTCGGCGAGGTCGAGGCCGTGACGGCCGGCAATCTCGCGCAAGGCTGATGCCTTATCGCGGCAGGATTTCACCACATCCTCGATGTGCATTTTGACGGCAAGGCGGTCAACCAGCGGGCTGTTCTCGCCGGAGATGAGTGCCAGCTTCAGTCCCGCTTTGTGCGCACGCGAAAGGCCCATGATGTCTGAGAAGTGGAATCTCTTCCACTCCTCGCCGTTCGGCCCCCACCAGAATGATCCATCGGTGAGCACGCCATCCACATCCATTGCAATCAGCTTAATTGCCACTCGCAGCGGCTCCCACGCGACGCAGCTTCTTCAGGATCGGCTGCTCACGCTCCAGAACCCTTTTCACGCCATCGCCCAGGGAACGTTCGACGATGCGGATGTAGCTTACCAGCTTGGTGATTCCATTCGGTTCCAGCGACGCCGCCTGATCGGATCCCCACATGGCACGGTCCGTCGTGATGTGGCGCTCCACGATGCAGGCACCCAGGGCCACCGCCGCGACCGACGAAGGAATTCCGCTTTCGTGGCCTGAATATCCCACCGGAACTCCGTAGCGCTCGCGCATCGTCTTGATGGCATTCAGGTTCAGCTCTTCGTAGTAGGCGGGATAGGTGCTGCAGGCGTGCAGCAGAACCAGATTCTCTTTGCCCAGCACTTCCACCGCGTGATCGATCTCTTTCAAAGTGCTCATGCCGGTGGAGAGCAGGATGGGCTTGCCAGTGGCGCGTGTATAGCGCAGCAGGGCATCATCGGTCAGCGACGCCGATGCGATCTTGAAGCACGGCACGTTGAACTGGTTAATGAAATCCACCGAAGGCTCATCCCAGGCAGAGGCAAACCAGGGCATCTTTACCGCTCGGCAATATTCGTCTATCTCTTTGTAATCTTCCAGGTCGAATTCGAGGCCGTACTTCAGGTCGCCATTGGTCGGACCAAAAGGATTCTCGCGTGGTTTGGCCAGCTCTTCCGCCGTGTAAACAATGTCAATCGTACGCTTCTGGAATTTCACGGCGTCGCATCCCGCGGCGACGGCAATGCTGATCATGCGCTTGGCCAGGTTTACATCGCCATTGTGATTGATGCCAATTTCGGCGATCACATAACAGGGGAACCCATCCCCCAATGTCTTTGAGCCCAACTGAATAGTGCTCACCTTGCCCTGAACATCTGACATCTTCCTGCCTCCATCAGCCGCATGATCAAGTTTGATTTTGTGTGTCTAGCTTCGCGTGATATGCCACGTAAATTTAAGCGCGGGGATCAACGAATGAACTCATAATATATATCGAATGCAAGAATCATGCCATTTTGTATTTGCCTGATTCCAAGCAGCTTTGTGCTTGTTGAATTTCAAGATTGCGACAAAATGCGCTATTCCTGCGTCAAAGTTCACTGACCCAGCTTGAGGAGTGTTTCTTGCCGGGCTGGGCACATCCAGAATCAATAGCGGCTGCTGATCACGTAGAGATCAGTTCGTTGACCTTCTTTCATAGCCTGATTTACGGTTGACACGTTCAGGAGGCTCATGACTCATCGGACTCGCATTGCCGGCCTGCGCATTCTCTGCGCTCTTCTCCTATGTTCGGCTCCACTTGCGGCCGCCGGCTTTGACGCTGTTCGTGCCCCGCATGTCATGGTGGCCAGCGTGCACCCGGAGGCCAGTCGCGCCGGTGCGGAGATCATGCGTGCCGGTGGCAACTCGGTGGATGCCGCCGTGGCCGTCGGCTTCGCATTGGCCGTCGTGCACCCGGCAGCGGGCAACATCGGCGGCGGAGGCTTCCTGCTCTACCGCCTGCCCAACGGCGAGGTCCACTTCCTCGACTTCCGCGAGAAGGCTCCGCAGGCGGCCTCGCGCAACATGTATCTGGATAAAGACGGCAACGCCACCTCGGAGAGCCGTTACGGCTATCGCGCCGTGGGTGTGCCGGGCACGGTGGCAGGCCTTGTGGAGGCCGAGCGCCGCTGGGGCAAGCTAGGCCTGGCCCGGGTCATGGAGCCCGCCATTCGCCTGGCGCGCGAGGGCGTGGTCGTTACCCAGCAAGAGGCCGAGGTCATGCACGAAAAGCACCTCGGCGAGGACCCTGAGTCGCGCCGCATCTTCCAGCGCGAGGGCCATTTCTACCTGACGGGTGAAGTCCTCAAGCAGCCCGAGCTAGCTGCCACCCTGGAGCGCATTGCGCGCGATCCCAGCGACTTTTATCACGGCGAACTGGCGCACCAGATAGCCACGGCCATCCAGAAGCACGGCGGCATCATCACCTTTGCCGATCTCGACACCTACTCGGTTGTCGAACGCGCCGTGCTGCATGGCACCTATCGCGGATATGATGTTTACAGCGCGCCTCCGCCCAGCAGTGGCGGCGTGGCACTGCTGGAGACCCTGAACATCCTAGAGGGCTACGACCTGAAGGCCGCCCGCTCCAACAGCGCGCAGCACATTCATCTTGTGGCGGAGGCCTATCGCCGCTCCTTCTTCGACCGCGCGGTTTTCCTCGGCGATCCTGACTTTGTGCCGGTTCCGGTAGCGCAGCTGATTGATAAGAAATATGCCGCCGCCTGGCGCGAGCATCTTGACCCGCAGAAGGCCACGCCCAGCGGCCAGCTGGAGCGCCCTGCGATGAACGACCTCGACCGTCTGGCCGAACTGCGCGAGCCCGCCACCGACGGCGAAAAGACCGATACCACGCACTACTCCGTGGTGGATGCCGATGGCGGAGCGGTCTCGGTGACCACTACGCTGAATGACGTCTTCGGCTCGCGCGCCACCCTGCCCGGCTTCGGCTTTTTGCTGAACGACGAGATGGACGACTTTGCCACCAAGCCGGGCTCTCCCAACATGTTCGGACTCATCCAGGGCGAGGCCAACGCCATCGCTCCCGGCAAGCGCCCGCTCAGCTCCATGACGCCGGCCATCGTCGTCAAGGATGGCAAGCTCGCGCTCGTGCTCGGATCGCCCGGCGGCCCGACGATCATCACTACCGTGGCCAATGTGTTCATCCACGCCATTGATTACGGTGAGGAGATTCAGCATGCGGTCAACGCGCCGCGCTTCCACCACCAGTGGATGCCCGACGAGCTGCGCGTGGAGAACTGGCAGCTCTCGCCCGACACCCAGGACCTGCTGGAGAAGATGGGACACAAGCTCAAACGCACCGGCAGCTGGGGAGACGCCGAGTGCATCGCCGTTGATCCTAAAACCGGCGATCGCCTGGGTGCCAGCGATGCCCGCAACGGCGGACAAGCCGTGGGCTGGTGATACGTGCGAGAATGAGCCTATGATTCACGCCATTTCCACCTTCGTGCACGTGCGGGAGCGGTTGCATCCCGGCATTCTGGAGCGCATGGCCCAGGGCGGTGTCACCGGAATTGAAATCTTCGCCCATCGTAGCCATTACGACTACACCAACCCGCAGCAGCTGCGCGAACTGGCCAGTTTCTTCCACTCGCAGGCAGCGGTCACGCTGGAGAGCCTGCACGCACCGCTCTTTTCCGGCGGCGAGTGGGGACGCTTTGACAGCGCTCCGCTGAACATTGCCGGCGGAGAGCGTAAGGATCGCGTCGATGCCATGGACGAGATCAAGCGCGCCATCGAATCGGCGGAGATTCTGCCCTTCCGCTACCTGATTCTGCACGTCGGCCTGGCCGGAGAATACTTTGAGGAGCAGAAATTCGAGCACGCCCTCAGCTCCATTGAGCACCTGCGCGCCTTTGCCAAGCCGCTCGGAGTGCGCCTGCTGCTGGAAAATCTCCTCGGCGATATGGGCGCCCCCACGCGCATAGCCGAACTGATCCACGCCCTGCACTACGAAGATATCGGCATATGCCTCGACCTCGGCCACGCCCACATCGAGCCCGGCATCGAGCAGGCCTTTGAGTCCGTGCGTCAAATGGTGCGCAGTGTGCACGTGCATGACAATCACGGCGAAAAAGACGAGCACCTTTGGCCCGGAGCGGGCACCATTGACTGGAAAAAGACGATGGATCTGCTGCGCACCGCCCCGCAGCCACCCAACCTGGTGCTGGAGGTGGAGGGCGACCCCGCGGGCGATCCCGACTTCGGTCCGCAGGTTCCGGCTAAGATGCAGGAAGCGTGGAAGTCGTTGGCGTAGGCCTCCGGATGCGGCTGACAGGTTGGTCGCAAGTCCCGCGCGGTACTTGCTTTCCCCGATAGTTCAAGCATCGCCACAGCGGCCAGGTGCGGCATTTTTAGGATGATCCCGAAAGTGACGTGCATCACAAACGGCTGTGGTTTCCAGGGCATATAGTAGTTTGGGTTGAGAACATGAGATGAATAGTCACCCCATGCGGCCGCTCCGCAATTTTTCCTAGAGGATGAAACATATGTCAGTGGAAGGCGGGGACAAGGCTCCCCAGATTTGGTCGAACACGCAGGCCTATGTGATGGCGGTACTGTGCTTGCTGGTGGGATTTGCCGTGGGCTATCTGCTGCGCGGTTCGGTAAGCAGCACGACCCCGGCGCCGGTGGCGCAGCAGCAGGCCATGCCTCCGGCCGGCATGGGACAGCAGCAACAGCCCTCGCCGGAACAGATCAAGGCCATGGCCGACAAGCAGGCCGCTCCACTGCTGGAACAGTTGAAATCCAAGCCCAACGATGCCGCGCTGCTGGCCCAGGTGGCCAACCTCTACTACGACGCGCAGGTCTTCCCGGTTGCCGTGGATTACTACCAGAAGTCACTGGCGGTGGATCCGAAAAATGCTGCGGTTCGCACCGACATGGCTACTTCGCTCTTCTACATGAGTGACTTCGACCACGCCATCGCCGAGTTCGATCGCGCGCTGAAGGATGACCCGAAGAACAGCAACGCTCTGTTCAACCGCGGCATCGTCAAGTGGCAGGGCAAGATGGACGTCAAGGGTGCGGTCGCCGACTGGGAGCAGCTGCTCAAACAGGATCCCGGCTACGCCCAGGCTGACCAGGTGAAGATGTACATCACGCAGGCCAAAAAGCATGCTGACATGAAGCCGGGACAGAAGACCGACAAGCCGGCCATGTAGGTTCTTTTCTTCCGTAAAGACATCGCCCCGCGGAAGCCTCCGCGGGGTGGTTTTTGCGAGCGGGTTCAGCCGTCGATTAGCAGCCATTCATGCCTTTTGCTCTCCATTTCGGGCGGGACAATTCGCTTCCTCAAAGTGCGCCTCCGCACGCCGGCGAAGTTGCAGCGCGCCGCGCTCTCATTGTGCTCATCCTGCTTTATGCCTTTCTAGCCGGGCTGCACACGGTCAGCGATCCCGACCTTGGCTGGATGCTGGCCACCGGGCGCTGGATAGTCACGCATCACTCGTTGCCCAACGTTGATGTGCTCTCCCATACCGCTGCCGGTCGGTCATTTCTATATCCTGTGCTCTCCCCCCTCATTCTCTACGGCGCCGTTGCACTGGGCGGCTTCGCGCTGCTCTCCTGGATGGCGGCTGCGGCCACGCTGCTCACCACTGCGCTGCTGCTTCGACATGCGACATGGGCCACGCTGCTGCTGGCCTTGGTCGCCGTGCCTGTGGTGGCGGAGCGCACCGTCCCCCGCGCCGAGCTCTTCACACAGATTCTCTTTGCCGCCTTCGTTGCCATTCTTTGGCATTACCATCGCAACGGCCGGGGAGCGCTCTTCTTGTTGCCACCGCTGATGGCGCTCTGGGCCAATCTTCATCCGGGATGCATCGCCGGGCTGGCGATGTGCGCCGCCTACCCCTGCATCGAGGCTGGAGAGGCCCTTATCCATGGCTGGACAGAACCCCTTGCCCGGCTGCGCCGTGCGGTTGGCTGGATCGTTGCTACCTTTGCGGCCGCCCTGCTCAATCCCTACGGCTATAGTCTGTTCACCGGCATCTTCAGCCAGGGTGAGCTTCGCCCCCGCGCCGGCTGGCTCAACGAGTGGATGCCGATGCGCTTCCACTCCGGCACTCTGCGCGAGGCCCTCGTCTTCTGGCAGCCGGAGAGCAGCATGCTCTGGTTGCTTCTACTGGCCATCGTCTGCGCCGCCATTGCGTTCTACCTGCGGCAAATCGTTCCCGCCGCCATGCTGCTGGCTGCAGCATTTTTAGCGGCCCATGCCATTCGCATGCGTGGCGACTTTGCTGCCATTGTGGTGGTGCTGGGGGGCACTCTGCTGGCCGAGGCCTTTACCGTTGTGCCTGGGTTACGCACATTTCGTGCGTGCCTTACACCCGCGCTGGCCGCTTTGCTGCTGCTACTGCCCGTCGCCCTGATTGGTGTGCGGATCTTCGATCTGGTCAGCGACCGTCTCGCCATGCGCCAGCATCCTGCCATCCGCTTCGGAGCCGCGGCGAGCACGGCCTATCCAGCTAACGCCGCAAATTTTGTCCGTGACAATCATCTGCCGCCCAATCTCTTCAACGATTACAATTCCGGCGGCTATCTCAGCTTTGCCCTCGGCCCGGAGTATCGCGACTACATCGATGGCCGCGGTATCCCCTTTGGCCCGGAGCTATTTCTCCCCGCGCGCTCTCTGCTCGAAGACTCGCTCGACTCTCCCGCCTGGCGGCAGGAGGCCGAGCGCTACGATCTTCAGACCATAGTTGTCTCCATTGACCCGGCCGTTGGTGCCGGAGCCCTGGGCTCCCTGCGCCAGTGGTGCCAAAGCCAGAGTTGGCGACCGGTCTATCTCGACGACGTGGCCGCGGTCTTTGTGCGTGCCACACCCGCCAACGCGGAGTTGCTGAGCCGGCTGGCCATCCGCTGCGAGACACAATCGCTCAAGGCATCATTTGCCACCCCGGCCGCGCCCGCTTCCGCCGACCGATTCCATCACGAGCTCAACTCGGCGGCCATCTATCTGGTGCTCGGTCGCCCACAGGAATCTCTTGCCGCTGTCGCCCGCGCCGAGAACATCTATCGCGGTAACTCGCAGATTGGCTACTTCAAAGGACTCGCTCTGTTGCAGACGGGCCAGCCCAGCGCTGAAGCCGAACTGCGCCGGGCCGTCGATGACGGCTCACCGGATGCCGCCCTTCTGCTGGCCTCGCTCGACCGTCAGGGCGGCCGCTATGACGATCAGGTGCAAATGCTGCGTCGCGCCGCCGAGCTCTCCATATTTCCGCCCTATTCCATCCATCTGCAACTTGGCTACGCCGAACTTGCCGCCGGCCATGTCGGCAAAGCCATGGACGCTTTCGCCGATGCTGAACACGATGCCGAGCAGGTGGATGAGAACGAGCTTCAGGCCACAGGCTTCTGGCAGGCCCTTGCCGCCGGTCGCGCCCAGGCTCAGGGAGGAGCGCCGCGCTGATGACGACACTTACCATGCAACATCCTCAGGCTGACTTCCTGCACAATTCTTTCGCGAGGTTGATTCCCGTTACACGCAGGCAGAAGATGTGATGACACACAACTTCACCATCGCCGACATCACGCAGACCATCGCTGCAACTTTGTCGTTAGCACTCTTTCTGCTGCCGGCGGGCTATCTGCTCAGCGTGGCTGGAAATCTCTTCGGTTTCCGGCGCAGCGGCGGCGCAGAGAAATTTCTGTTCAGCGTTGCGGTCTCGGCAGCGGCCACGCCCATCCTCGCCGTGCTACTGGTACGCTATTTCGGCTTCAACCTAGCGCTCGGAGTCTTTCTGTTGGCGGCGCTGGCTGCACTCGTGCATCTTTTTCGCCGTTGGATTGCGCAAAGACCCAGCTTAAAGTTGCAGCCTACTACATGGATCGGCATTGGACTGGCCATGGCCTGGCTGCTGGTTGTGCTCCTCTCGCTGGCCGATTGGCAGGTTGGGCACAAACTCTACGTCAGCTACGTCATGTACGACCATTCGGTGCGCATCCCATTTGTGGCTGCCGTCGCGCACACCGGAGTGCCACCGCTGAATCCGTTTTACGGCTTGGGTCAGCCACCGATGCTGCGCTACTACTACTACTGGTACGTGGTCTGTGCGTTGCCCATGAAGCTCTTCGGACTCAGCCCCAAGGCATGCCTTGATGCCAGCATCTTTTGGAGTGCGCTCGGGTTGGCCTCCACTATTCCGCTTTTTCTCAAGCACTTCTTTTTACATCAAACCGATATACGGCGGCGCTCGCTGGTGGGCATTGCGTTACTGGCGGTCACCGGACTCGACCTGATTCCCTACGCGGTAATCACGCGTCTGGCGCATCGCATCTTTGCCGACATGGAATGGTGGGATACGAATCAGGTCACCTCTTGGGTTGGATCACTTTTGTGGGTGCCGCATCACGTTGCTTCGCTTACGGCATGCATGGTCGGCCTGCTTTTCCTGGCATCCATTGATGAGAAGCAAACACTCCGCGAGCGTGCCTGGATGGCAGCCATCTGCGGAATGGCCTTTGCCGGCGCCACTGGGCTTTCCATCTACGTCACTTTGGTCTTTGCAATCTTTGTGATGGTGTGGTCGCTTTGGGTGCTGATGCAGAAGGAATTTGCCACGCTGGGCACCTACGTTGCTGCCGGCGCTGTCACGGTTCTGCTTTCATGGCCATTTCTGGCGGATTTGATGGCCAAGGGCTCCGGTAGTGGTGGCGAACAGCGTATTGTTTTCTTCGCTTTCCGACGCCTGACATTCGTTTTTGACCTTCTGGTTGCA
>Ga0371490_1001882_pt1 | contig 10189 bp, 9 predicted proteins | sample MB2SIPfraction_FD_207959 | JGI IMG/M metagenome (GOLD analysis project Ga0371490, IMG submission 207959) | Lab enriched peat soil microbial communities from McLean, Ithaca, NY, United States - MB28FN SIP fraction | ecosystem: Environmental > Terrestrial > Soil > Wetlands > Peat | place: USA...
AACTATGTCGTGGAACTTGACACTCAGAATCGAGACCTGGGACACCCGGCGATTCGAGCATTTCGAGATTGCAGGAGTGAACTATGACACCGGTTCAAACATCGAACTTTCTTGTTTGCCCACACTGTAAATACAAAACTGTTCTCCCGCCGAGAATCTGTGATGACAGATTTCCATATCTATATTACTGGCCCGCGGGTGTAGAAACCTTAACTCTTCTATGCAATTTCTGTAGGCAGTGGTCCGTTCACTCTCGACAAATTGTTCGTCAGGCTCTCGTTGAATCAGAGGGTCCAGGAGCACCGCCCAGCGTGTTTTTGAACATAACATTCGTGTGCGACCAAGACAACTGCGGCCTTCCATTTTCACTGCATATCCGAACTGAAGCACAAACCACAGAAAGCGAGTTGATTACTTGGTTACAAGACGCCAAACCAAGAGTGGTTTGTAATGCTGGCCATGAAATAGGTCAAAATATGTACCCTGTTTCGATTGAAACAATTCTTTAGTTGAGGAACCATCCTTCACGCTTTCTCCATTCCATGATATCTGTATTTATGCCCACCTGCACTCGTACAGCGTAGGACAATACCCCTTCTTTCGCAGCCTAACTTCGTATCGAGCTATTGCGGCTTAGACGGGTGATCTTCAAACCATTTCCGCGCCCGTTCCTGAGTTTGCAGCAGCACTGTGCTGGTAAGGTGGGAAGCGGTTTCATCTCTAATTTTACTTACATCCGGGAGTTTGGCCGCGTCTTCAGGTTTGCCATATTCCAGCTTGCCCGAAGCGGCAAGATCAAGCCAAAAATAGGCTTCTGCGTAATCTTGCGGCACGCCCTGGCCTAAAGCGTAACTGAGGCCCAGGGCCACTTGTGCAATTGCATCCCCCTGCTCGGCGGCTTTGCGCCACCAGACAGCAGCCTGCTTATGGTCCTGCGGTACGCCGTGGCCGTCGTCGTAGAGGTTGCCTAAGCCCCGCTGCGCCGGAGCATCCCCCTGGTCAGCGGCCTTACGGTACCAGAACGCAGCCTGCGTGTAGTCTTGCGGAACACCTTCGCCTTGAGCATACGATGACCCAAGGCAGCGTTGCGCTATGATGATGTCCTGCTCAGCGGCCTTTCGATACCACACGACAGCCTGTGTGTAGTCTCGCGGTACGCCTTGGCCGTCAGCATAAAAGGCGCCCAGCATGAGTTGTGAAGGTCCGTCACCTTGCTCAGCAGCCTTACGGTACCAGAACGCAGCTTGTGCATCGTCTTTAGGGAGGCCTAGGCCGAGCTGGTACGCGCTACCTAAACTTCTTTGTGCCTCAGGTAAACCTTGATCGGCTGCCTTCCGATACCAGAGCGACGCCTTTACAAAGTCCTGCGGCACACCATCGCCACGGACATAGTCTCTACCAAGTTGAAACTGTGCCTTGGCATCTCCGCTGTCAGCTTGTCTCTTGAGTGTGGCGATACTCTGGGAAGTAGTTGCATCAGTGGACTGCCCCCATGTTCCGGCAACCATCACAAGCAGCGCCAAGCCTGCCCAGATGGTGATGAATCGTAGTATCATGGCCTTCTCTTTCCTGTCCCACGTCAGCCCGACAAACTGCCAGCACGGGACCAATAATCCTGAAAGTGGCTTGCGGAAATGATACACCTGCAAGCGCGCGGTATTCGAGACGCCTGCGGGTGGCTGGGTGCCCCATCCATCCGCGCTCTTTGCGGATGGGTGGGAACCACGAACCTCAATCAGCCGCCTTGTGTCAGGGCACGACTTGAGTCGTGCCGAGAAAGCCCGTAAATACAACGGGCTTCAGCCCCGGAGGAGCGGAACGAAATCCATTGCTTCCAAATCCTGCCGGACCTATACTAAACCCATTCAGGTAGGCGGCTGAGAGACGGATGGACTACTCACAGATCATTACCATCGAACCCGGCAAGCGGAACGGCAAGCCCTGTATCAGAGGGCTGCGCATTGCCGTCTCCGACGTGTTGGATTATTTGGCTGGTGGAATGAGTCAGGAGCAGATTCTGGCCGACTTCCCCGACCTCACCGAAGACGACATCCGCGCCTGCCTGGCCTTCGCGGCAGATACTGAACGCTGATTCGAGATTGTCTCGTTGTGAAACTTCTGTTTCTGGTTGTGCGATGACTCCGTCACTCCCAATCTTCCGCAACCTATAACATTCGTGGCAGCCTCTAACATTCGTGTTAGTATAGAAAACCTGAGAGCTGGCGGATCCCTTTCCGTTCAGCCGGAATGCACGATGAATCTTTACCTCATGCGCCATGCGAATGCCGGACTGGGCCGCGAGAATCCGCTTCTCGACGCCAAGCGCTCGCTTGTCAAAGAGGGCAAGGAGCAGTGCATCCTGATGGCGCGGACGCTGAACGCCCTTAAAGTACAAATAGACGTGATCGTCTCCAGCCCGTTGAAGCGCGCGCTGCAAACCGCACAGTTGGTGGGCACGGAGATGGGCTACGATGCGCGCGTGGAGATTTCGCAGGCTCTCTCGCCCGACGCCGATTACGCCGAATTTCAGAAGATGCTGGCGCACTATTCCGGCTACGACGGCGTGCTGGTGGTGGGACACAATCCCAATGTCTTTCAATTTTTAGGACGGCTGATTACCGGCAACGGCGGCGCGGCCGTTCGCATGAGAAAGGGTTCAGTGGCGCGCATCGATCTGGACCGCCATCCGCCGCTGTTGCAATGGCTCATCGATCCGCGCTCGGCGCGCGCCATCTACGCCAGTGTGCAGAAGAGTTCGCGCCCGAAGACCTCCAAAAAGTAATCCGCCTCCTTGCGCAGCGACCACAGTTCCAGCTCCGCGCCCGTTCGTCCGGGATGCAACTCCAGATAAACGCGTTTGGGATAGACCTTGACCGTAACCCTGAGTACATCGGAGGCGCGGTCCTGGTTGAGAGCCACAGCCAGGCGCAGCAGCACCACGGCCCGCTCCACGTGCGGGTGCTCGGCGGCGGGAATGTTGCGCAGCGCGCGGTCGCCGGGCTGCGGGCGGCTCTTGCCCAGGTAGCGAGCGATGGCCGAAACCAGCGTGCGCTGCAAGGGCGTGTAGCCGTAAATCTCCGAACTGGAGACCACGTACTGCGTGTGCCGGTGATGGCCCTGGTAGTTGATGAACTTGCCGGTGTCGCGCAGCACGGAGGCGGCGGCAAGCCAGATTTCATACTCCGGCGGCAACTGGTGCAGCGCGTGCAATGCGCGGTAAAGCTGCAAGGCGTGGGTGCGCACCGGCTCGGCGTGGCGCAGATCGACGCCGTAGCGCCGCGCCGTGGCCAGCACGCTCTCCCAGCGCTGCTCTTCAAACTCGCGGTGAGCTTTGGCGCGGGCGTCCTGCTCGGCCAGCATCTGGGCCAGAATGCCGTCGCGCAGGCCGAGCGGCGAATAGCGGAAGCCGGGCAGCCCGAAGCTCTCCAGCAGCTCGGCAAAGACCAGCGCGCCAGCCACGATGATCTCCGCGCGCCGCGGCCCGATGCCCTCGACGGCCACGCGCTCGGCCAGCGTCATCGGGACCAGCTCACCGGCCAGGCGGCGCACCTCGCTCGTGGGAGCGATCCCGCCAAGAGGCTGGGCGGCCAAAGGGGCCTGGCTCACCGCAAGGGCCTGGAGCGCCTTGACGATGGTCTTGTCCGCGGACTTCTTTTTGGATTTGCCTGTTGGCTTGTCCGGTTTGGCTGGCTTGACTGCCTTGCCGCTTCCGCCATTCGCCACCGTGGCAATCGCCTCGCTCAGCGCCGCCGCCGTGCCCGAGGTGCCGATGACCTGCGAAACGTTCTGGGGACGAATCCTGCCCTGCGCCTTGCTCAGCTCTCGGGCAATCAACTGGCGCATCCGCGCCAACCCTTCGGCCGGCGCCGGGTCACCCGACAAAAACTCCTCGGTCAGCCGCACCGCGCCCAGCGGCAGGCTCACAGTCTCTATGATGCGCTTGCGCTCGGAGAGCGTAATCTCGCAGCTTCCGCCGCCCAGATCCACCAGCAGCACGCGCCCAGCCGCTCCGGATTCCGCGCCAGGCTCAAATTCAAGCTCGGCTTGAGACTGGCCGCCGGCGCCGCTCCCCATCACCCCCAGATGAATCAGACGGGCCTCTTCCAGACCGGAGATGACCTCCAACTCCCAACCGGTCTCGGCCTTCACCATCGCCTGGAAAACCCTTCCGTTGCGCGCGTCGCGCAGGGCCGAGGTAGCCACCACGCGAATCTGGTCTACCCCGCGCGACTGGACGGCACGTTGAAACCGCTTGAGTGCCTGCAAGGTGGCCGCCATCGCCTGCGGCGAAAGCAGCCCGCACTCGAAGACGCTGGCCCCCAGTCGCGTCACCTCGCGGTCCTCGTGCAAGGTCTTCAACTGGTGCGCCGCAACCTTGGCAATCTTTAATCTGCATGAGTTGGAACCGATATCAATGGCGGCAAAGGTGGGCACTGGTGGTCGCTCCGGAAAAATGGCTCTGCGGACAAGATACACGACCGGGCGGGGGGACGCGGAATCCACGGCACGCGTCAGCGCCGACCGGAAACTACGCCCACAGTGTCATGACTCGCAAACCACCCAATTAACCGGCGTTCATACTCCCGCGGTTCGGCGGCGGCCGCGCCGGTGTGCTTGGCCTGCGCGGGCTCCCAAAGCTCGAGTGCGGGAATCCGATTTCTGTTGTGCGCTACGATCATCTCCGAATGGCGTGGAGGAAGATTGGTGTCTTTCTTGCCATGAATCAGCAGCACAGGAACGCTGCTTGCGGCTACCGCATTCTGCGGCGAGTCCTGCTCCAGGTCCAGCCCATACTTCCAGCGCGCAAAAAACAAGCCGGCCTCAACCGCCGGACGCAGCAGCGTACGCCCCAGCCACGCCCCCGCATATAACCTCTCCGCCAGACGGTCATAGGAGGCTTCCCGGAAGTTTGCGAAGGGCGACTCGACAACCACCGCACAAAATCCGGGCGCAGCCGGAAGAGATTCGAGCAACTGCGCCGCGCCCATCGAGTTTCCCAATCCATCGATGCAGTGCGGCGCCTCGGCCTGCTCGATCCAGTCGTACCAGCGCCTCAGATCGCCGGCTTCCTTGATTCCGTAGGTGGCCAGCTCTCCGCCGCTCGCTCCATGAGCCCGCGCGTCGGGCAGCAGCACCGCGTAGCCGTGATGCAGCAGCATGTCCGCGTCGCCGAGCATGGCCGCCCGGTTGTCCGCAACGCCATGCAGCAAGATCACGGCATCGCCATTGCCGTGCAACGGACGAATGCTCCATCCGCGCAAGGTTGCCCCATCGCTCGCGGTGACGGCAACCTCCGACAGGACTGCATCATTGCGCGCGGCGACGGCCTGGGCCAGCACCTCCGTCTCCGGCGTCATCGCGCGCCGGCCCGGATGCAGCGCCCATTCCGTGGCAACAACGCCGATAGCCATGCAGAGTACGAGCCAGACTCCAACAAAAACCGCACTCCGACGAAGTAATTTGCGCATCACTTTCATCGCTTCTCAGTTACGAAATCAGGCTACACCGAGTTCCCGGTTCAGGCTTGAGCGAAAGATGAGGCCAACCGGCGAACCACCCCCTCCACGCTGCTGTTATCCTTGATTTGATTGCCAACTCAGCCATGACAAACCAGACGAACACACTCACTCGCCCGCAATCCGCGCCCTCCACGCGGATGGTGTGGCTGCTTTTTGCGGCCATCTTTGCCGCCGTGTATTTTGCCTCGCTGTTTACGCCGCCACTGATGGACGACGTGGACTCCACCCACGCCCAGGCCGCGCAGTACTTCAGTGAGCACAGCGACTGGATAACGGCCCAGATCAATGGCATCCGCTACATCGAGAAGCCGCCGCTGCCTTACTGGACGGTGGCTGTCCTTTACCATATCTTTGGACAAAACGTCTTCTCCGCCCATCTGCCCAACACCCTGGCCATGCTAGGCCTGACCTGGCTGGCGTGGCTGTGGGCGCGCCGTGCCTGGGGCCCCCGCGCCGGACTTTATGCCGGCCTGGGCGTGCTGACCTCCATCGGTCCGTTTCTCTTTACCCGCTTCATCATTCCCGAGGCGCAACTCAGCCTCTTCCTGCTGATTGCCCTCTACTGCCTGCTCACCGGCTTTGAGCCGGGCCGCGCCGCGCGCTTTTACTGGATGTGGGTATTCCTGGGCCTGGCCCTGATGACCAAGGGGCTGATCGCTCCCACCTTCTTTATTGGCGCGGCCATCCCCTACCTGCTTGTTACCGGCTTGTGGCGCCGCTGGCGCGAACTGAAGCCGGTCATCGGCCCGCTGCTCTTTCTGGCCATCGCCGCGCCCTGGCATATCCTTTGCGGCTTGGCCAATCCCGACCAGGGCCACGCCGTGGGCAACCACCCCACCCTGGGCAACGTGCACGGCTTCTTCTACTTCTACTTCATCAACGAGCACTACCTGCGCTTCTTCGGGCTGCGCTATCCGCACGACTACAACAAGCTGCCCTTTGCCGCCTACTGGCTGCTGCACCTGGTCTGGATCTTTCCCTGGAGCCTGTTTCTGCCTGCCCTTGTGGCCCTGGCCTGGAAGACCCGCCGCCACTGGATGCAGTACCTGCGCAGCGACAACGGTCAGGCGGTGAACTTGTTCATGGACCAGACTGGCCAAGACGACGAAGCTAGCTACCTCTTCAATCTCCGCTTCCGCGCGCGCTCCATCTGGCTGCTGAGCTTCTTCTCCGCCTGGACTCTACTCTTCTTCTCCATCTCCACCAACCAGGAGTACTACACCTTCCCGGTGTGGCCGCCGCTCGTGATTCTCATCGCCGGCGTGGTGGCCGGCATCGAGGAGGAGCGCGCTCCCGTTGGCGCTCCGCAAGGCAGCAAACCACTGCTCTCCACGGCCTGGCTCACCGGCGCGCAGGGAACCTTTGCCGTGGTCGGCGTGCTCTCCGCCGTGGTCCTCGGCTGGGGATTATGGGAATCTCGCCATCTGCCCTATGTGGACGACGTCGGCACCCTGCTGGCGCATCGCAGAGTGGGCGACTATACACTCGCCATGTCCCACTTGTTCGACCTGACCTTCTCCGCGTTTGCAGCGTTGCGCTTGCCAGCCATCCTGGCCGCCATCGCCCTGCTCATCGGACCGGCGCTGGGCTGGCTGCTGCGCGTCAAAGGAAAACACCTCGCCTCCACGATCAGCGTAGCCCTCACCATGGCGGTCTTCCTGATCGCAGCGCACATCGCCTTTGCCCGCTTCGATCCCATGCTCGGCTCCAAGCGGATGGCCGACACCATCCTCGCCAAGGCCACACCCGCCGACACCATCATCATCTACGGGGAGCAGTCGGAAGGCTCGTCGATCATCTTTTACACGCACCACTTCTTCGGTAAACCGGCGATGTTCGTCTATCCGCGCTGCGGCCAGCACGGCGAGGGCTCGCCGCTGCTGTGGGGCTCCTGCTACCCCGACGCGCCAGATATTTTTCTGAGTACAGAGAAGCTTTCCAGCATCTGGGGCAAGGGCGAGCGCAAATGGCTCTTCGCGCAGGATTTGAATCAGCTAAAAGCCGAGAGCCTGCTGGCCGGCCGACTCATCCAGGTCCAATCCGTCGCCGACAAGGCGCTGTGGACCGACCGGCCGCTGCCGTAACCAGTTTGCGGGCAGCGGTCATCAATTACTCCGCCGCCCGCATCTTGCCCCCCGGCAGCAGCTCATAGACCCGGCCCCGCCAGAGGACACGGCTGCTCAGATAGCTGGCTGCCCAGAATCCAAAGCCCATCAGGTCGCGCAGCGGGTAAAGCGCCAGTAGGCCAAACCAGCTCGGGTCGCGCACCACCAGCCGGCCCACCGCAATGGCCAGCGCCAGCCTCGTGGCCACGCTCCAGCCCAGCAGCGCCAGCCCCAAAACCGGATGCCCCAGCGCCGCCGCCGCGCCCCACGCCAGCAGACCATACGGCATGCTGAAGGTGAGCGCCGTCCCCATGTGCCCCTTGGGACGCGAAAACCGCGTGGAGCGCATCCACCGGGCCTGATGCTCCAGCGAAGCCATAAAGCTGGAGTTGATGACCATGTGGTCGATGGCATGATGGCTCAGAACCACCTTTTCGCCCAGCTTGTAGGTTTCGTTGCCCAGCACAAAGTCGTCGGCGCAGTAGTCGGCGCTCACGCCAAAGCCGCCCATCCGCCGGATCACGTCGCGCCGAAAGGCCATGGTCGGCCCCAGCACGAACCGCATCCCCTCCAACGCCCGCGCCGCCAGCACGCCAGAGGTCATCTCTACGCTCATGCCCACGGCCTCAAGACGCGCCCACAGTCCGCCTTCAACGGCTACGCCGCGATAGGAGCAGCACATTGCGCCCACTCGCTGGTCGGCAAAGGGCAGCGCCACTGCGCGCAGATAATCCCGGCTCACGCGTACATCGCTGTCGCTGACGACCAGAATCTGGTGCGCCGCCTCGGCCTCCATCTTTTCCAGCGAAGCCACCTTGGCGTTGATGTAATCCGGCTCACCGTCCGTGCATAGAAATTTGGCCGGAATCCGCGGATAGCGCCGGGCCACCCTGCGTGCCGTTTCCAGCCCGGCGTCATCCGCCTGGCGCGCGCAGAAAAGAATCTCGTACTGTGGATAATCCTGCTCAAAAAACGTGGCCAGGTGCGCCTCAAGCCCAGGCTCGTCGCCATGCACCGGCTTCAGCAGGGTCAGAGGAGGCGTAAAATCCGGCCGCGCCGCAAGCTGCCTCAGCACCAACCGCCTCTCCCGCAAATAGCCCGGCACCGCCGCCAGCACCATGCCGGCAAAGACCGTAGACGAGATCAGGCCGACGACGGCCAATCCAAGAAGAACGTGCAACATACAGGTTCCAGCATACTCGGTCCGGCGGGTCGAGGGATATTGTTCTCTTCCGTGTTTGACGACGGCGCTAAGAGGTCATTATGATGATCTGTCTCATTCCTATAAGGCTGTATCAGACACCAAGGAGAACACTCATGAGAAAAGCACTGCGCAGTACCGCATTCATCCTCGCCTTCGCGCTGGTGGCGATCAGCGCGCTTCACGCCCAGCAAACCGTCGCGCCCCCGCCCAAGCCAGCCGATAGCGGGCCGTCGCTCGAAAAAACCATGCAGTTCATCCAGGAGAACGCCGCAGAGGGCAAGCTGAGCTACACGGCATTCGTCAACGACGCCTCGCAACAGGGCGTGGAATGGAGTAACAAGTTCACGGTGGAGATGAGCAACCTGGCAGCCGATGCCGGCGCCTGCCGCATCACCTATCACTGGCGCGCCGAGGAGAACGGCAAAGTCGCCGACGACGCGGACTACTCCCTGACGCTCAAGGACGTAAAGGAGGTCCTGGTCCTGCCCCAGGCGCAGAACCAGAACCAGGTGGACAGCAGGAACGGCCATATCGACTGGAACTCGCGCATCGCGCCGAATCTCTTTACGCTCATCGCACGCCGTCCCAAGGGAGTGGTCAATGTCTTCCTCTTCTCCGACGAGGAGATGGCCAACCGCGTGGCCAAGGCCATCACCCACGCCGTTGAACTCTGCGGCGGTGGGAAGGACGCCTTCTAGATGAGATGCCCGATGATCTTTGCCAAAGGCGCGGCTCTTCTGTTGCCCGTGCTTGCCATGGCTGGCCCGCAGGCCCGCGCGCAAAATCAGACGCCCGCGAACATTGCACTCGTAGGATGGACCGACCCGGACACCGGTCTGACTTGGACAAAACAGGACAACGGATCGGACGTGAATTGGGACCAGGCCAAAGCCTACTGCTCCAATCTACGCCTGGGCGGGTTTACAGACTGGAGATTGCCGACAATCGACGAGTTGCAGGGCATCTACGACCCCAGCATCGACGTCCCTGGCCTGTTCGGTGGAAGTGTGAAAACCATGCATGTGAAGGGCAATCTGAAACTCTCCGGCGGGCAGTGTAGCAGCACCCAGAAAAATGCTGGGTATGTGTGGCACTTCTACTTCATTAATGGGGAACGGGACTCCAGCGGCATCTTCGATCGCGCCCGAGCTCTCTGTGTGCGCCGCTAGAGGAGATTCCACAGCAGCGGAAAGGATGTCTTTTCGATGAGAAACCAGATAATTTTTGCCAAAGGCGCAGCTTTTTTTCTGCTGCTTGTGCTTGCCACGGTTGGCGCGCAGGCCCGCGCGCAGAATCAGACGCCCGCGAACATTGCACTCGTAGGATGGACCGACCCGGACACCGGGCTGACTTGGACAAAA
>Ga0371490_1001885_pt1 | contig 10188 bp, 9 predicted proteins | sample MB2SIPfraction_FD_207959 | JGI IMG/M metagenome (GOLD analysis project Ga0371490, IMG submission 207959) | Lab enriched peat soil microbial communities from McLean, Ithaca, NY, United States - MB28FN SIP fraction | ecosystem: Environmental > Terrestrial > Soil > Wetlands > Peat | place: USA...
TCGCGTTGGGCTGGTAGGTATTGTCGAGCGTGATCGTCTTTGCATGGGGGGCAGCGTGCTTGAGCCCGGAAAGGAGCGTCCATTCCATGGGATACGGCAGCCCGGCGATGATGGCAAGATCGCAGGGGCCTTTGCCGTCCGGCCCGGACCACAAGGGGTCCGCAATCCTTTGTCCCGCTTCAACCGCCGGCAGGATGACGGCACAGGTGTATCCACGTTCCCTGAGTGCCCGGTTGACGTGGCCCGTGGCAATCACCGGGATCTGGTGCACCCGGGCAAGATCGAGCAGGTAATCAACGAGCTTCTTTCCGCTGATATCGATCGTCGCGGCACGGTGCCCGATGAGAAGCACCGGGTGCCGGGCGTGGCCGATGACCGCACGCGCCATTGCCGGTTTTGTAATGACTGCCGCCTTTTTCGGGCCGGCAACCTCAGCGGTCTGCCAGGGATCTGCAGAAGTCATGGCATATCAGCGCTCCTCAGAGGATGCGGGCTTATCATGCGTGAGCAGGGTAGGATCCGGGATGGGCCGTTCCTTCCAGTCAGACTGCGACAGGATACAGGTGATCTCCCCTTTCAGGGTGACGGGAATATCGGCCTTCGTGCGTATGTAGCGCGGGATGTCATCGGGTATCGAGCCGTGGTGGCGCTGGTACAGATCGATATAATGCGTGAGTTTCATCGCCCGCCCCCGGGTCGTATCGTTGGGCCGCATGCAAAGTTTTGCGACAAGCACCATCGCCTCTTCCTTTGTCTCTGCTGCGACAAAGAGATGCTCCGGTGCCGGGCCGGCATAGACCTCCTCACCGGTCCGCTGGTCGTGTACATACCAGTCTGCATCATGATCGGCACGGCCCAGAAGCACCCGCCGGTACTTGGTCCCGTGCGGCCCGACCACCACCGGGATCCCAAGGCGCCAGAACCCGCTTGCTATCGCCGCTGCCTTCTGGGACATCGCGCCCCATGCAACGCCGACAGCACCCACACGGTTGTGGACGTAATCCGCGATCTCGGCATAGTTCCCGCGCAGGTTGCGACGGGCAAAGATACTTGCGATCTTTATGGTTGCCCCGGCGATATGGGCGTTTGCGACGCAGGAACCGACATTTACGATCCCCCCCGCAGTAAAACTGCCCGGGAACTGTTCGTACGGGGTCCTGCCTTCCTCGTCACGGTACATTCCGATCGACATCGCGGCGCAGCCCGAGGTGCAGACAATATACCGGCGCTTGGCAAACTCCACGCTCATCTCTGCAACCTCCTTCCCCCCGTTTGCAAAATTGGAGCAACCTACAAACGCGACTACGCCCGGGATCTCTCCAAGCACAATAGGACCCCCGACATTGCGGATCTCGATATCCTGGATCGCACCTCTCCCGGTGCGGATCACAAACTTCTCATTTTTTATCTTCTCTGCCGCCGCACCCACAATCAGAGAATGCACCGGGATCTTCTTTGTGCAGGCCTGCTCGCACCGGCCGCACCCCACGCAGGTCTCGTACAGGGCAGAAAGAAGTGAGAGGTCACCATCACCTGCTGCTTTCATGCCCTGCGGGATCGCAAGGTCATTCGGGCACGCCCTCCGGCAGAGCCTGCACTGCGTGCAGTCCGCGGCCTGTTCACGGATGGTCTCCGGGGCTATGGCTGCCGAAGATTTTCTCCGGGCCGGCATAACGGCACGGGCCACCCGGACTGCCACCTCGCCGGCCTTCTCCGGATCGAGGATCAGGACACCCTTCTGCCGGCCGGTTGCCAGGTCCGCAACAATGGCATCGGCCGGGTCACCGGTCCGGTCGGGCAGGCCCAGACAGTTCTTGTCTGATGTTGCAATGAATGGCGTCCCTACCGCTGCAGCCTCGGAAAAAGCGTCGGTCCGTACGCATTGCTCGTCCACGACAATAACGTCGGGGATACCGCTCCTGATGTACCGGAGCTGCCAGGACATGGGACCTATGATCTTCGCCCGCGGGGAGTACCGGGTTGCGTCGATCGCGGTGCAGCAGATGCCCGTTACCTCGACCTGGTCCGAAAGGCCCTCTCGGGCGAGGTAATCAATAATAGCAACCGAAGGAGGCACATTGTGACCGATCACCAGGATTACCGGTTTTGTCGTTTCGACCGTCCCCATGCCGAGTGCCGCAAGCGGGGCATCGGGATCGGCTTTCGGGTACCCGAGAGCCGATATCTGCGCAAGATCGGCCACCTCCATACCCACCTGATCGATCATCCCGGCGTGAAGCACCTTGCTCTCAAAATCGAGGGGATCGCCTTCCTGCCCGGTATGCGTCACGGCGAGTAGGGAGGTGATCTGGCTCTCGCAGTAATCGAGGACCGTTTCAAGATCGGCAAGGGTTTTCGGTTTTTCCCCGCACACGAGCCGGATCACCGGGGCTTCCACGCCAATCGCATTTCCGCCAGGGTCGATGGAACTACCGCGTCCGGCACGTTTTATCGCGTACGTCACCAGTTCACGCGCATGGCTCGTGTGGGTGGCGGCTCCTATGCACGCGGTCAAAAGAACCGTGCGGGCCTGCTGGGCCGGCATCGAAATCCCGCATGCTCCCTTTTTGGTGCCGGTCAGATCGCACTTGCCGTACGTGCACAGGCAGCAGAGATCGCAGAACGGCATGTAGAACGGCTGGTACCGCGAGAGAAGTTTCCGGTCCCAGGCCCGGAGTGTTGCAAGGGAAGGGTACGGTGTCGGGCCCTCAGGTTCCGCCCAGTCCCCTGCTGACAGTTTTCCGATGGAGACCGAGAGATCCCGGATACGGCCAAAACCGGCATCCAGCTCCTTTATGGTAAGCGCGATCTTTTTTTCTGTCAACAGTAGCACAACCGGGGTAAATTTTCAGTTAAAATACAGGATGAAGGAATATATTTATCGTACAGGTTTTTAACCGAATCGACTTGTCCTATTGGGGCGCAGGAAGCAGGGTCGGCGGCGATCATCCTGCTCCTGCCTTCCCGTACCCGGCCTTTTCCATGAGTGCGCAGACGGAACGGTACGCCGGGGAATCCTCCGGTATACCAAGGAGCGACCGGCCGGCAATGACCGATTCCTGCACCATGGGATCAAAGACGATCTTTCCCAGGTACACACGGCCGGTTTCCTCCTGCGCCTTTGTTTCAAGGCCGGACGGAAAGAGGCAGCCCCCGACCACAAAGAAACGATCAAAGGTGATCCCAACCTCCCGGGTGATCCGATCTGCACGCTTGACGTGGGAAAAGGACTTGTGCGAAGGGCCCATCACGTCAAAGATATCGTTTACCGTTGCGGTGACCTTGCGGTTGAGGTGTTCAAGGCCCGCCGGGGAATCGATCAGCACGTACCGGTAATTCTTCGAGAGCAAACCGAGCGCTCCCTTCAGCGCAGCATCGGGCATGCAGTAGCAGCCTTCGATCCACTTGGTTCCAACAGCGATCAGATCAAAGTGACTGCCTTCGTAGAGCCCTTCCCGGAGCACCCGATTCTCGATCCGTTCGGTCGGCGCGATCCCGGTCATCGTCCCGCCCTTTCTGATAAAAGTGTCCGTAACCAGCTCGGCGATCGTCTTTATGCCTTCCTGTTCAAGATCGACACCCACCATCTCGGCAAGGTTCTGGTCGGGATCGAGATCCACCAGAAGAAGGGGCGCCTCGTCATGTTCAAGGAAATATTTTGTCTGCATCGCGACAAAACTCGTCTTACCGGTCCCGCCCCGGCCCATTGTCACCAGCGTCTTCATGAATATTTCCCCGTATCATCCCGGACAAGCGGCCGTTCTTTCAAATCCTGGAAAATCCGGTCAAGGATCCCACCGATGGCACGGACTGCAGCCGAGTTTTGAAGGGTTTCGATCGAATCCCCTGCGATACCCGCACGGGTCACGGCCGCGTCGAAGGGGATCATACCCGCAACTGCCAGATCGCGGGCTTGTGCAAAATCCTTTATAACCTGTTCCTGCCCGGCATCCATGATCCTGTTCCCGACAAGCGCGGCCCGGGGAATGCCAGCATCCTGTGCCATCCGCAGGATCCTTTCTGCGATGGCTAGTGACTGGCGATGTGCGTCGCTTGCGACCAGCATCATATCCACACTCTCCGCAGTCCCTCGCCCGATATGCTCGACACCGGCCTCCATGTCAAGAACCACCATCTCATCCCGCTCCACGAGAAGGTGACGGAGCAGGACGCGTACTATGCTGTTTGCCGGGCAGGTACAGCCGGCCCCCATCGATGTCACGGTACCCATAACCAGCAGGTGGGCCCCGGCCGGGGTCGGCACGGCATACTTCGACACAACGTCATCAACCGTGAAGTTCAGGGCATAGACCCCGGGATACGCCGTACCGGTCTTTGCAGCAATGAGCCCCTCGTTTTTTGAGACCGGGACGATCGCTCCCGCCTCACGTGCGGAAAGCCCGAGCAGGAAGCCGAGGTTGGGCGCCGAGTCAGCGTCAATGGCAAGAGTGGTGTATCCGGCGCGGGCCAACAGGAATGCGATGCTGCCTGCCACCAGCGTCTTGCCTGATCCCCCCTTGCCGGCCACTGCGATCTTCATGCCACTCCCTCACTCTTGCGGATATATAGGTGAAACCGACATAATAATCCGGTCACGGTACCAACGTTCCGGGAATGCGGTATCCAGCTCTCAGGCACGTGTTTTTTTTTACGGGGATAAAAGCCGTGATGAATTTGTTTTCCGGATTCTTCTTTCCGGTATCTATCGAGCGGCGTTGGGAGATATCGATAAGCCCACTCCACCCCTTTTTGCGTACCCCACCATTAAAGAAGGTAAAAGACCAATAGTGATGGAATTACGGTGGCAGATGGCTGAGTTAAGGATCATCGGGACTGCGCACGTCTCCCAGAAGAGTGTCGAGGAAGTCCGGGCTGCAATTGAGGAATTCCGGCCGGACATCGTGGCCATCGAGCTTGACCCGGCCCGGTTCTCGGCTTTAAAAAAACAGGCCCGGGATCCAACGGTCGACGATGTCCTTGAAGTAAAGAACTTCAACTCACTCCTTGTCCAGTGGCTTCTTTCCTACCTCCAGCGGAAGATCGGGGTGGATGTCGGTGTCGAGCCGGGTGCCGAGATGAAAGCTGCCATTGCGGAAGCAGAGAGCCGCAACATCCCGGTCGCTCTCGTGGACCGCGACATCAGGCTCACCCTCCTGAGGTTCTGGAAATCGATGGGGATTATCGAGAAGGTCAAGATGGTCTTTGCGCTGATCTACTCCATCGCGGAGGTAGACAATGGTGAGGAGATCGACATCGAATCGCTCAAGGAGCAGAGCATCATCGATGCGGTCATGGAGGAGTTCCGCAGGTTCTCGCCCAACGGCGCCCATGCGCTGATAGACGAACGCGATGCGTTCATCGCTCACCAGCTTGTTCTTTTAAAAGTACAACGGCCGGAGGCACGCATCCTCGCCGTGGTCGGCGCCGGGCACCGTCAGGGTATTACCACCTATGTCGAACAACCGCAGACTCTCCCCCCGTTCGACACGCTCACCAGAGAGCCGAAATCCTTTCCCTGGGCAAAAATATTCGGATTTGCGGTCACCGGGCTTTTTGCCTTCCTGCTGGCCGCGATCGCGTTCTCCGGTGTCGGTTGGATGGTGCTCCTGTACGCGCTTCTCTTCTGGGTGATTATCCACGGGGTGCTTGCAGCAGTATTTACCCTCATTGCCGGCGGCCACCCGTATTCTGCCCTCACCTGTTTTGGGGTGGCATGGATGACCTCCTTAAACCCGCTGCTCCACGCGGGATGGTTTGCCGCGTATGTGGAGGCGAAGGTACGAAAACCCCCAGTCTCGGATTTCCGGAGAATTTATGAGACCGAATCGATCCGGGAGATGGCTCGCATTCCGCTCTTCAAAGTCGTACTTGTAGCAGCGCTTGCAAACCTAGGGAGCCTGATTGGGACCGTTCTCTACTTTATCCTCATTTTCCCGCTGCTCCACATCGACCCCGGGACCGTGATCTCAAACGGTCTCCACAATATGTATACCTGGGCAACCGGGTTGATCTAAAATACTATTTTTAATCCGGCTCTGGCTGCCAGATACAATCCAACCGAAAACCCGCCGTTTCTTCACCGGGGGCATATCCCGCAGATACCGGTGGACGTACAATCACCGGCGAACAGATGAGGTAAAAGCGCGGCACACAAGAGCATATTCAGACCAATCTGAAGCACTACATAATTTATGTAACAGTGTTGTTCATGGTCTGCTTTCTGGTTTCGTAAAATAATCCCGGTCAATGCCCGTAATCATTACAGGTCACGGGTAACAGTCCCCTCCATGCAGGACCTGATCTCCTGGTCAATCCAGTCCTGCACTACCAGTTTCATCTGCTTACGGGTGATGCCGGATCTGCACCGGATCCGGATCTCGACTTCGAGCAGATCGAGGAGAGGCTGGACCGTCCGGAAATATGCGTCCGCCCCGGCAAATCCTCCGGCATGCTCGATATGGATCATCACGAGCTCGTGAAGGTGCGCGAACTCCCCGGTCATGTCAATGATCTGTTCCAGAGTCATTCCAGGAAGGGCTTCCGGAGACGCAGGCTGGCAGGGATCCGCGGTAACCTCATCAGGGAAGTGACGGGAAGATTCTTCCTTTACCATGTTTTCACCAGTTTCGTTTAGTGGCCGGGTGCCCGAATTCTCATCCATTTTTAATCCCCATGCGCGGGGTCCGCATGTATACCAGAGTGGCTCGTTTCTGCGTTAATAAATAGGTTAGCATCCTGATCGGCAGGGATGAACGGTAAGGATTCTCCTTTGTCAACAGGCTTTTTTGTCAGTGCGCGGGTTTTCCGGCGCGAGACCGGATCCCCTGCGCCGCAAGAAAACCTGTTGAGAACGCGGCCTGGAGGTTGAACCCCCCTGTATCACCGTCAATGTCAAGCACCTCTCCGGCAAAATAGAGGCCGGGTACCAGTTTCGATTCCATGGTTTTGGGATTTACTTCGGGAAGCGCAACGCCGCCCCGCGTCACCATCGCAACAGAAAGGTCACCCACGGCAAAGACTTCCAACGGGCATTCCGTGAGCATACCGATCAAACGATTGCGACCGGTAGCAGTCAGGTGGGCACCGGTGCTGTCAGCGGGAATCCCGGCCAGCTCGGGAAGGATCCGGGAAAGCCGTTCGGGAACACCCATTCCGGCAACAAGGGTCTTAATTGTTTTTGATGGGGCACGGGTAATGGCGGCGAGGATCTCCCGCGCCACATCGTCGCGTTTGACCGGACCGGCACACGAGAGCCGGATCTCGTCTCCTGCCCGGATGTCGCGGGAACGATCAAGGATCCCGGGCCCGGAGAGGCCGGCGTGCGTGAAGAGCACATCACCCTCGCTTTCAGCAATCTTGTGGTTCCCGCGCCAGACCGAGAACGGAAGCCCGGGAAAGGTCATACCGGCCAGGGATGAGAACGGGAAATTTTTTATGATGAGCGGGGCGAGCGCCGGGCCGATCCCGGTGATCGAATGGCCCAGAGACGCCGCGATCCGGTAGCCGTCGCCGGTCGACCCTGTATTCGGGTACGACGCCCCTCCGGTAGTAAGGACAAGGTTCTTTGAACATACCCTCATGCCAGCGGTCTGGATAACAAATCCGGGATTCTTATAATCGACGCTCTGAACCGGTTCCCCGCATCGCAGGAGAACACCCCGGCTTTCACACTCGCGGATCAGGATATCGCAGACATCACCGGCGTTCCGGCTCACTGGGAAGACCTTGCCTCCCTCCATTGTTTCGAAAAAAAGGCCGCGATCTTCAAAAAAGCGGAGGAGCGCCTGGTTGGTGAAAGATAACAGTGCTGGCCTGATAAACTGCCCATGCGAGCCGTACCGGGAAAAAAATGACCGGATATCGCCGTCATGCGTAATGTTGCACTGACCCGTGCCGGAAATTTTCAGTTTCACCCCGGGCTGTAGGTTTTTCTCCAGCAGGAGCACGCGGTCACCCGGACCCGCCGCATGGATCGCGCAGAAAAGGCCGGCAGGGCCGGCACCGATAACCGCGGTATCATACTGCTCCACAGGCCACCTGTACGGACTATCTCTTTTTTCAGGCACATGAACTTTGCATAATATACGGCTATACGCGGGTCGGACCGGGTCACGGATCAGGTTGTTGTTTCCCGGATTATCTGATACTGATGAAAAACAGGATTCAGTGGCACTTCTTCCGGAACCATTCGGCATAATGCCGGCGCAACTCCTCAGATTCTTCCGGGGTAAAATCTTTCTTTTTATGGGCATGCAGGTGTTTTTCCATCTGCCGTATGATATGCTCGGCGTCGTGGTAATCCACAACCTCCAGGTATGCAGGAACTTTGGCGACCTCATATGCATGACCGCAGACCGGGCACAGTTTCCATTTCTGGAACCGGTCCACGTAGGTGAACGCCCTGCACCCCGGACACCGGAGGATGTGGTACATAAACATGAGGTCATCAGTTTATCCCCTATAAAAATTTATTGTTATTCTGATTCAGGTATCTGGGATTGCTTATGCTCTGACGGGACAGCGGTGCCGGGATCCTATAGGAAGAACTTGTCCGGGTTCTTTGCCGTGAAGCAAAAAACCAAACGAAACCCCTATATCGTGCGATCATCCCATAGAACCAGTACTATGGAAAATATTGTCGTCACGGGTATCCGGGGACTCCCCCTGATCAGGGCCGGTGATAATATTGCTGCGATGATCTGTGAAAGGGTGCACATGGAAAATGGTGACATTGTCTCCATTGCATCGACAGTGTACTCGAAGTCCAAAGGGTATACAAAATCCCTCGCTGAGATCACCCCTTCACAGCGGGCGATACGGCTGGCAGAACTCAATGGAGAAGACCCCCGGTTTGTCCAGTCCGTGCTCGATGCCTCGCAGGACATTATCATGGAGCATCCCTTCATCCTTTCCGAACTCTCGTTCGGCCACATCGGGGTACGGGCGGGTGTCGACCAGAGCAATATTGATGACGGCATGGTGATCTTCCTTCCGCCCAACCCGATGGATGCGGCATCAAAGGTCAGGGAAGAGATCAGGCAGATCACCGGGAAAACGGTAGGTGTGATCATTACGGATACCTGCGGGAGATCCTTCAGGAGAGGACAGACCGGGCACGCTATCGGGTGGAGCGGCTTTACTGCCATCCGGGATTTCCGGGGGGATACCGACCTCTTCGGTCACGAACTCAAGATCACGGAAGAGGCAGTGGTGGACGAGATCGCAGGGTTTGCAAACTTCGTCATGGGAGAGAGCAACAATGGTGTCCCGGCGGTACTGTTCCGCAACTGCCCGTCATGGACCGGCCACGACAACCTGTATTTCTCAAAAACCGAGGATATCACCCGCAGGCTGCTCAAAGAAACCTGCCATTCGTGATGGAAAAAAGCGGATCCGGTCTGTTGGTGGACCGGATTTATGCACTCGTTGAATACAGGATATTGAAGACCATGACAATGATTCCGATTGCTGCGGCGATTGCCATGACTGTTATGGGACTGATGTGTATTGCCCGCCGGTCCTCGCTCTCGTAATAGTTGACGAGACCTGCCGATGAAAGTAACCTTCCGCCTTGTTTCTTTGCCATGCAAATATATTTCATTTTTCGATATATAAAAGAGAGTCACGGTACCCGATGACATCCACACAGGTTCTCTCCGGTCAGGCGCTGGTGGGCGAGGAGCTCGCGCTCCGGCCGGTTGACATCGTGATCGAAGAGGGCAGGATCATGGCAATCGAAGAGAACTCCCGGGTCCCCCCGGTCTGGATCTGCCCGGCCTTTTTTAATGCCCATACGCACCTTGGAGACACCATTGCCACGGACTGCATGAGCACCGGAGATCTGGTCAGTCTTGTAACTCCTCCCAACGGCCTCAAACACCGGCTCCTTGCCGCCACGTCAAAAGCGGAGATCGTGGCCGGGATGCGGGCGTCCGTCACCGGCATGATCCGGTCCGGTACCCTCGGATGTGCAGATTTCCGTGAGGGGGGCAGGAACGGTGTCAACGCGCTCCGGGATGCGGCAGCAGGTCTCAACTTCCAGCCAGTCATCTTCGGGAGGGCGGGCGGAGAAGCGATTGCCGATGGTCTCGGGGTGAGCAGTACCCGGGATGTACACGGGATAGAGCAGCAGGTCAGGGCGGCCCGGAATGCGGGTAAAAAGATCGCGTTCCATGCGGGTGAGCGTGA
>Ga0371490_1001886_pt1 | contig 10183 bp, 9 predicted proteins | sample MB2SIPfraction_FD_207959 | JGI IMG/M metagenome (GOLD analysis project Ga0371490, IMG submission 207959) | Lab enriched peat soil microbial communities from McLean, Ithaca, NY, United States - MB28FN SIP fraction | ecosystem: Environmental > Terrestrial > Soil > Wetlands > Peat | place: USA...
TGAGCTCGATAGTGTATCTCAGCGGCGCTTCCCGGCAAACCATAGCGAAGAGTGCCAATGGTGCTTATTCTCGCGCAGTGTATCTCAGCGGCGCTTCCCGGCAAACCATAGCAGCTGCGGCGCATTTGGCTCGACGCATCGAGTGTATCTCAGCGGCGCTTCCCGGCAAACCATAGCATTTGAGGCACACGTTCGCTACGCGCTTCCAGTGTATCTCAGCGGCGCTTCCCGGCAAACCATAGCACGGGCGACGTGAATGTGTACGTGAGCGCGAGTGTATCTCAGCGGCGCTTCCCGGCAAACCATAGCAGATCGAGCGTGAAGGTGCGCGGAAACGCTAGTGTATCTCAGCGGCGCTTCCCGGCAAACCATAGCGCTTCCTGCATCGCGGAAGCGAAGGAGCAAAGTGTATCTCAGCGGCGCTTCCCGGCAAACCATAGCCCGCAGACCTATGAGCAGCATTGGATCACTAGTGTATCTCAGCGGCGCTTCCCGGCAAACCATAGCTACATATACGCAAAGCCCTGCCGGGCAGTCAGTGTATCTCAGCGGCGCTTCCCGGCAAACCATAGCAGGAATTGCGGAAATTCGATCAGCAGTTCTAGTGTATCTCAGCGGCGCTTCCCGGCAAACCATAGCTTTCAGCAGGCATTCCAGCAGCACGGCCGCAGTGTATCTCAGCGGCGCTTCCCGGCAAACCATAGCCTTCCGCGACTAACGTGTCAACGGGGTTTTAGTGTATCTGAGCGGCGCTTTCTCCAGCCGGTCCGGGTCCGGTGAGGAGGTCCGCCAAGGCAGATGTCATGCGCCGGGTGTAAGGAAGGACCCGGCTTCCTGCTCGGCCTGGCGCACATGCTCGGGCCTGCCAAGATCACGCCAATAATACTCGTCGCCTCGAAAGGCGAGGATTTTTTCTCCCTGGCCAGCGAGGCGCAGATAGCATGCCATGATGGGGAAGGCGCCTTCTTCGCTCATCATTGGCAGGAGACGTGGAGAAATAATGTGGATGCAGGAAAAAGCCAGGGCCTGTGGTTGCTGTGAAGGCCGAACCAATTCATCCCTACCGTCGCGTCCGTACCGCCGCCCGCAAAGCTGAAGCTTATCGTCGAAGAGCAGGTATCGAAAGGTCTCCCGGTCCTTAACCGCCAGTGTAGCGAGGGCATGATTTTCAGCGTGGAATTGCGCCATGCGCGCAAGATCGAAGGTGCTGACGATGTCCACGTTGTGCACCACGAACGGCTTTTCAAAGGAGTTAGGATCTTCGAGAAAAAACCAAGCGGCCTTTTTCAAGCCGCCGCCGGTGTCGAGCAGGACCTCTTCGCGAGAGACCTCGATGCGCAAGCCGAAATTATGGCGTGATTTAAGGTATTCGATAATCATATCCGCGAAATGATGCACATTGATGATCACCTCGCGAACCCCAAAGGCGCGCAAGCGCGAGATAGTGATTTCGAGCAGGGTGTGGCCGGCGATTTCCACCAGCGCCTTGGGGCGATGGTCGGTAAGCGGGCGAAGGCGGGCGCCGATTCCGGCGGCCAGAATCATGGCTTTCATTTGGCCATCTCCTCCAATTCGAGATGCCGCACCACAACCTCGAGCTCGGGTCTGCCAAGCAAATGCTTCGCCAATTGCTCCGCCAGATAGACGGAGCGATGCTGCCCGCCCGTGCAGCCAAACGACACCATCAGGCTCTTGAAACCGCGGCGTTGATAGTTGTTCACGGTGGCATCCACCAATGTCATGGCGGCGGCGAGAAACTGGCGCACACTGTCATATTCATTGAGGTAATCGATCACTGGCGCGTCTTTGCCCGTCAAAGTCTGGAGGCCTTCTTCGCGTCCGGGATTGGGGAGGCTGCGGGCATCAAAAACGAAGCCGCCGCCATGCCCAGCTTCATCTTTCGGCTGGCCGCGGTGAAATGAGAAACTGAAAATCCGCACGACCAGGTTTTTTCCTTGGGAAGCCAAGCTCTGAAGTTTTTCGGAGCCCAGCATGCTTTTGAACGCGTCCGTCAGCGCCGGCAACGCCAGAGGCAGCTTGACGTTGTGAAGCAGCCAGCGCAGGTTTTTTAGGGCGTAGGGCACGCTCTCCAGAAAATGAGTTTTGCGCTCGTAGAAGCCGCGAAAGCCATAAGCGCCCAAGGCCTGCATGAGGCGGACGTAAACGTAGGCATAGTAGTGTTGCAGGAAGGCTGCGCGCTCGAAAGTAATGAAATGGGCAAGGGTGTCGAGATAATGATCGAGCAATTGCTGGCGCAGCTCCGGCGGCAGGTCCGCCTTGGCGTCGAATAAGAGAGAAGCGATATCGTATTGCAGCGCCCCCTTGCGTCCCCCCTGGTAATCCAGAAAGTATGGACGGCCTTCACGCCACATGACATTGCGGGATTGAAAATCCCGATAGAGAAAATAATCGCGCGGGGCGCTCAAGAGGAATTTTGACAAGTGGTGGAAATCGTTTTCCAGGGCTTGTTCGTTGAAAGAAATGCCAGCGAGGCGGAGAAAGTAGTACTTGAAATAATTCAAATCCCAGGCAATGGACTGGCGATCGAAGCTGGCGCGCGGATAACAGACCTTGTAGTTCAAATCGCGCCCCGCTTCGATTTGAAAGCGGGGCAGCAAGGCCACCACTTGGCGATAGGCTTCAACCGCCTCGGCAGCGATGTCCTGGCCGGCGCGGTTTTTCGAGAGAAACTCAAAAAGAGTCGTGTCCCCCAGGTCTTCTTCGAGATAAGCGCCGTGGCCCAAATCCTCAGCGTAGATTTCCGGCACCGGCAGGCTGTGCCGGCGAAAATGCCTGGAGAATTCGAGGAAAGCGACGTTCTCCTCGTGCACGGCATAAAGAATGCCAATAGCGCTGAAGTTGGCGCCGGCCAGCCGGATGATATTTCGCCCCGAGCCGCCAAGCTGACCCTGAAGCGGCTGCACCCGCTCGACCGGAGAATGAAAATGCTGCTCGAAAAGCTTTGTGAGAACGTCCATGAATGTGCTTTCCACCGAACACCAAGATACCATCGAAAAGGGGAAACAAAAACAGTGAGATTGGGGATGAAGCTGGGGGTCCCGCAAGCTATCCGACCTGGGTATAGGGTAAAGAAAATCGTTCCGGGGTTGGGCCCGATCAGGCTAAAATGAGCGCAGGTGCTGAGGTAGGGTTTCAGCCCGAAGTTAGGCTATGAAAAAGAAGCGACTGGAGTGCATTATCGACGAGATGGTGGCGCGGATTGTCGAACGCTTTGATCCGGAGCGAATCATTCTGTTCGGCTCGGCAGGCCGCGGCGCGGCAGGGCCGGACAGCGACGTGGACCTGCTGGTCGTGATGCCGGTCCAAGGCTCAAGACGTGAGAAGGCGGTGGACATCGGCGTCGCGGTGAACGACATCCCATTACCCAAAGACATCTTTGTAACGACTCCGGAAGATTTCGAACGCCGGAAGGAGATCGTGGGCACCATTGAGCGGCCGGCGGGACGCGAAGGGAGGCTGGTCTATGCCCGCCGATGAGCAGGTGCTCTCGGTGGTGCGCGAGTGGGTGCAAAAAGCGGAAACCGACCTGAAGACTGCGGTCCTCGTGTCCCGGGCGGCTGAAGAAGGAACAACCGAAGCGATCGCTTTTCATGCTGAGCAGTGTGTAAAGAAGTATCTCAAGGCCCTTCTCTCCTGGGAGAGCATCGATTTCCCAAAAACTCATGACATTGGGCAATTGATGCTGCTCCTGCCCATGAGCGCGAAGGCAAACCTTACACCCGAGGAGCAGCGCCGCCTGACCTTGTATGCCACGGTTACCCGCTAGCCTGGGGATTACGCACCCGTGACGATCCAAGAAGCACGACGTGCACTAGGAATGGCCCGGCGCATCCGCGCGCACGTCCGCAAGCGTCTGCCGCTTTCGGGCCTACGGAAAAAGAAACCTTGATGATAGGACTTTGCATCCATGAGTGATTTCGCACCTACGGAGCGCACGCAAGTGCGCCGCCTCCCGAAGCGCGGTGTTTACGACCGAGACGCGGTCTATCGCATTCTCGATGAAGGCCTGGTCTGCCACGTCGGGTTTGTGGCGGACGGCAAACCGGTGGTAATTCCCATCGGCTACGGGCGCAAAGGCGACACGCTTTACCTCCACGGCTCGCCGGCCAGCCGCATGTTCCGCGCCCTGGGCAAGGGCGAGGATGTGTGCCTTACAGTCACAATCGTGGACGGCCTGGTGCTGGCTCGCTCGGCCTTCCACCACTCGATGAACTACCGTTCGGTGGTCATCTTCGGCAAGGCTACACTGCTCGAAGGTCCCGCCGCCAAGCGCGAAGCTCTGCACGTATTTACCGAACACGTTGCGCCCGGGCGGTGGCAGGAGGTCCGCCAACCCTCGGAAAATGAACTGAAGAGCACCGTCGTTTTAGCCATTCCGCTGAATGAGGTTTCCGCCAAGGTACGTACAGGTCCTCCCCTCGACGACGAGGAGGACTACGCCCTTCCCGTCTGGGCGGGAGTTCTCCCCCTCGAACTAACACCCATGACGCCGTTACCTGACGACCGGCTTCCCAAGGAAATTGCGGTCCCGGATTACGTGCGAAGATATACCCGGAAACGCCGCTAACGGCCTGCCGCGTGTTTCCATTTCCCCGTTACCCCAAGTAGGACTAAGCATTACTGGCTGCGGAAAAACCCGTCTAGCCTGTCATTCCGAGGAGTCCCAATCTGATCGGGACGACGAGAAATCTCGCAGTGCGTCTAAAATACTCAGAGCGAGATTCCTCGCTCCGCTCCATCGAAAGTCACGTCATTCCCGCGAAAGCGGGAATCCACTGAGGTGGACCCCCGCTTGCGCGGGGGTGACGAAAGGCCGACCTTCGACTCTGTGGGTAGGCCGCAGGTCCATGGACACTCAGAATGACGGCGGAGAGGAGTTCTTCCACAGCCTATTTAGCCCGGCACGTGCCTCCCTAAAGGGCGGCCCTGCGGGAAGAGCAGTTTTTCAGTTGCTGGCCTCAGGCTATGGGCTCATACTTCCGTGTTGCCGGAGGTGCACATGACGAGCAGGCAGACTGAGACCGAGGGCGCTCCGGACGGTGGGGCGCGTTGGCCGGTAGCGCTGGCCTCGCTGGCCGTGGGAGCTGCATTCTTTGCGCTGTGGTTCTGGTTGCTGCCGTCCTGGCTGGGCTTTCACGTTAATACGTCGGGTGCGGCGCGATGGCGCTGGATCGCGGCCGTGCCGTCGGTGCTTGGCTTCGCGGTGGCGCTGCGGTGCGTTTGGGACTTCGGATGGACGGGACGTGGAACGCCGGCGCCAATTGCTCCGCCGAAGAGGCTGGTTGTGGTGGGGTTCTATCGATATGTGCGGAACCCCATGTACTTGGGGTTTTTCATAGGCTGGGCGGGCCTGTGGGTGGTCTTCGGACGAGCGAATTTGCTCGCGATCGCGCTAGCCGTCGCGGTGGTGCTCGGCGTAGCCTTGTTCGTGCTGCTGTATGAGGAACCAACACTGCGAAAGACGTTCGGCGCGGGATATGAAGAATACTGCCGCAACGTCCGCCGATGGGTGCCGCGCATCCGCGCCTGGGAGAAATGAGACATGAAAGAAATAACATTTCTGATCTTGATTTCCCTATTTCTCGCCTTGGCCGCCTGCGGCCAATCCACTGGGAAAGACTCTTTGGTCGAGCGCGTTGGCGACACGGGATTCCTCCGCGTGGAGGTGGAGAGCTTTCAATCGTTGGACGCGCGCCAGCAGCAGCTTGCCTACTGGCTGACGCAAGCTGCGATCGCGCTCGATCCGATCGCTTACGACCAGTTCTCGCGCTTCGGGCTGCGCCAGAAGCGATTGCTGGAGGGGATCGTGGCCCACTCGAACGGCGCCGATCCCTCCCTGGATGCCAAGATCGCCGATTTTACGAAGCTCTTCTGGGCCAATCGCGGCAATCATAACGAGCTCACCTCGCAGAAGTTTCTGCCTCGATTCAGCTTCGAGGAGCTTCAAAAAGCCGCGCTGGCTGCGCAGCAAAACGGCGCCTTTGCCTCTCCCTACGCCGATCTGCCTCCGCTGGCCACTGCCGCGGAATTGAACCGCGAGCTCGCCGCACTTCGCGCCTCTCTCTTCGATCCCAGCTTCGAGCCGATGCTGACGGCCAAAAGCCCTCGTCCCGGCCAGGACATCGTCCAGGCCAGCTCAAACACCTTCTACGAAGGCGCCACTCTCGCCGACCTGAATAATTTTCGCGAAGCCTACCCGCTCAACTCGCGGGTCGTCAAAGGCAAAGACGGCAAGCTCCACGAGGAGGTCTATCGCGCCGGCACTCCGGACGGCAAGATCCCTCCGGGGCTCTACGCCACTTTCCTCAAACGCGCCAACGAGTATTTTGCCAAGGCCCTGCAATTCGCGGAACCCGGCCAAGCCCGGGTGATCGGCGACCTGATCCGCTACTATCAAACCGGTGATCCCGCTGATTGGCTTCAGTTCGACGCCGATTGGGTGCAAAACAATGCCACCGTCGACTTTGCCAGCGGGTTCATTGAGGTTTACCGCGACGCTCGGGGCGCCAAAGGCAGCTCGCAGACTTTCATCAGCATCACCGACAAGCCTGTCACGGACACCATGATCCGCCTGGGCGACCACGCCAATTATTTCGAGCAGAAAGCTCCCTGGACTGCGCAATACAAGAAGCAATCCTTCCAGCCGCCCGTCGTCAAGGCGATCGAGACGCTTATCGAGACCGGGGATTTCGACGTGTCCACCATTGGCGATAACCTTCCCAACGAAAACGCTATCCACGAAAAATACGGCACCAAGAATTTTCTTTTTATCAGCAGCACACGCGCGCTGAACAAGGCCTCCGGCCACGCCGCTTTCGCGGAATTCGCCGCCACGCCTGAAATCGCCGCCCGCAATCGTCAATACGGCGATGAAGCTGAAGACCTGATGACCGCGCTGCACGAGGTCATTGGCCACGGCTCCGGCAAGTTGAGCGAGCGTTTGAAGAGCGGCGCCGAAGCCTATCTGAAGGAATACTTCTCCACGCTCGAAGAAGCGCGCGCCGATCTGATGGCTCTCTGGAACGCTTGGGATCCCAAGCTGAAAGAGCTGGGCTTGGTCACCAACCAGGACGAGGTCGCCAAAGCAATGTACGACTCCGCCGCCCTGGTTGTCCTCACCCAATTGCGTCGCATCCCTCATGGCGACACGATCGAAGATGACCACGAGCGCGACCGGCAGCTTATCGTCAATTTCATCCGCGACCGCGTTCCGGGGGCCATCCGCCAGTTCGACCGTGGCGGCAAAACCTACATCGAGGTGCAGGACTACCAGAAGATGCACCAAGGCGTGGGAATGCTTCTGGCCGAGCTTATGCGCATCAAGGCCGAAGGCGATTACACCGCCATCAAGGCGCGCGTGGAAAGGAACGCTGTCCACTTCGATCCCAAGCTACGGGATCAGGTGGTCGCGCGCTATCAGAAGCTGGGCCTTCCCACCTACTGGGCGGGCATCAACACCTTGTTGTCCGAGGAATCCGGGCCTGGCGGCAAGATCCCTGCCGTGCGCCTCAGCTATCCGCGCACCGTCGAGCAGCAGTACCTGGTCTACGCGTCCATGTACGACCGCTCCCTCCTTGGGGGCTCGAAGTCGATGAAAAGCGGAAAATGAAATCGAAACCGGCAGCGGGGCAGATCGAAGACCCGTAGCATGGGCGCGCGGGCGCCCGTCACCTCTCCTTATTGAAGCTATATTTCTTTTGCGCCCCACACCGAGCGGATGGCGTTCCAGGTGTAGAGTTGAGGCCGGGCAAATGGGCGGCGCACGCGGTCGAGTGGCTCGCCGCGGATCTCAATCTCATTGAACGAGGTGGGTTTCATGCCGGCTTTGTCCGCCCAAAAGAAAGTCGGGATCTCCTTCGGTTCAAATCCCATCAGTTTGGCCGCCACCATATCCGTGGCCAGGGGATTCGTACCGGCCACGATCACGTTCATCTTGAACGTCTGGCCCGCTGACGGCCCGTTGCCTTCCATGGCCATTGAGCCGTCAACTACCACGAGGCCCAGCTTGTTTGCGCGCACCATGTCCACAACTACAGCCGAGGCGGCGGTAGGCTCTACATTCGCCGCGACGTCGTGCATATGGCCGCGAACCGACTGATACACCGTCCCGGGAAATGCCCCGACGAGGTTCTTCATGCCGAGAGTCACCGTGGCAAGTTGGTGCGTCTTCATCATGGGCACGGAGCATAGCACATCGACCTGGGTCAGACTCCGATGAAGCGTGATCTTGTCGAAGACAAACCCGCCGGGAACCTCGACATCCACCAATTCGCCCGAGTGCAAGTTGACCAGCGGAACGCGGAGGGACTTGGCCATTTCTGCGTACCCGAGCTGCTCGAACACATACTGCTGCATGGGATCCAGGATCTCGCGCTTGCGCGTCCGAAATACTTCCGACCCCGCAACATTGAATTTGGGCGCGGCCGCCGAGCCCTCCCCAATCGACACCTCCTTGCCTGCGCGCTGCATCATTTCCGCGAGCGCTCGAACTACGGCGGGCTTGGTGGTTGCTTCCACCTGTGTGGAAACCAGATTGGGCTTAAGCATCACCGTGTTGATTCCCTTCGTAACCCGTCTGATGCCACCAAGGAGGTCAATCGCCTTCTCGACGGCCATTGCGACATTATCATTCTGAATGCGAACGATGCTGACGACGGATTTCGGGGCGGTCTTGCCACGCGCCCCAACGGCTGCCAGCAAACCGGCGCCCATCAGCAGAAACTCTCTACGGCCGAGTTGGTATGTTTCCATGCGGATCATTCCTCCCCTCGGGAGTGGAGTTGAATCACCAACCCTCTGCAAAGTACCCCCTCACCCGGCCCGCGACCGCTGGTGAAGCCGCCGTCGCGGTCCACCCTCTCCAGCAGGTAGAGGGCTATATTCTGCAACCTTGCACCGCCGGTGTCCAGCGGAAGAATTGGATAACGATCAGGCCCAAGGGCGAGGGCTAGTCGTCCTTTCCACTCTCGACTCTCGGCTCGTTATTCAATCCTCAGGGCATCCATAGGCGAAATAGCTGCTGCGCGGAAAGCCGGAATGATGGTTGCAAAGAAGGCGCAGAGGGCGAGCCCGCTCGCAGCCACGCTCAGCGCAAACGGATCCCAACTGGAAACACCGTAGAGCTGGGCGGAGATCAGGCGTGCGGCGCCCATGGCCAGCGGCAAGCCGAGCGCCAGCCCCACCACCACACGCTTAAAGGCGCCGTGCAATACGAGTTGGATCACTTTCGCGCGATCGGCGCCCAGCGCCATGCGAATGCCGATTTCGTTTGTTCGCTGCGCAACCGTATAGGCCGTGACGCCGTACACTCCCACGGCGGCCAGCAGGAGAGCGACGATCCCAAACAGACCCGCGAGGCTGGCAACCGCGCGCTCTTGATCGAAGGAGAGCGCAACTTGCTCCTCCATAGTCCTGACGCTGACGATGGTCAGGTTAGGATCGACTTCTGCCAATGTCCTCGTTAGCAGCGGTTCGAGCGCGCCGGAAGGCGTGTTGGTCACCAACATGATTCCCCCGATAAAATGCGAGCGCAGCTCGATGCTCTTCATCAGGTCCTGTTTATAGTTCACATTTTGAGCTAGCGGGACGTAGAACATGGGGTGCGCCGGCCGATTTAACCCCCAGCCCGCAAACTTCGCGTCCCGCACGACGCCCACGATGCGGAATGTGGCAGAATTCTCGGGCATGTCCAGGCCGAAGTGCTGATCCAACGGGTCTTCGCCACTCTTGAAAAAGCGCTTCACGAAAGTTTCGTTCACAATCGCCACCAGTTCCGCAGTCTCGTTGTCGGCGGCGGTAAAATACCGGCCTCGCAAAATGGATATGCCGAAATTCTGAAGGTAGTTGGAGCTCACGCGGTCCCAGGACGCGCCGGATTCCTCGTCCATTTTGGGAGCCGCGTGGCCGGCCACGTAAATCAACTCACCCCAGTTGTCGGTGAGCGGGTTATAAAGCGCCAGTCCACTTCCCCGCACTCCAGGCAGACGATTGAGGTGTATCTCGAGCTCACGGTAGAGCGCGGCCAACTTGGCCTCAGTGTAGCTGGCCGGTGGATTGTGCAGCTCCACCTCCACGCGCCCTTGAACTTGATATCCAAAGTCCTGATGCTCGAGTTTGTTGAGGCTCCGCGCCAGCATCGTCGCAGCGGCAACCAAAACAACCG
>Ga0371490_1001891_pt1 | contig 10167 bp, 9 predicted proteins | sample MB2SIPfraction_FD_207959 | JGI IMG/M metagenome (GOLD analysis project Ga0371490, IMG submission 207959) | Lab enriched peat soil microbial communities from McLean, Ithaca, NY, United States - MB28FN SIP fraction | ecosystem: Environmental > Terrestrial > Soil > Wetlands > Peat | place: USA...
CAGCTTTTCCGCCAATGCGCCGGCTTGCTCCGCGGTGATCTTCTTCGGTACGACGATTTTTTTGTCCACATCGTGCCAGTTGTAGCGGGCGATTAGGCCGAGGATTTCACTGGTGTCCTCAAGCGGTTTCGCCTCCAACGCCATGAGAGCCGATTGCGTCTGGTAGATGTTGGAATATTGCTCGGCTTCTTCGTAGGGCATATAAGCCAAAGCGCCGGTCGATTGGGCAGTTCGCCAAGCTGTGTCGCCCCAGGTCATGGAACTGAAGTTGACCGACAGGGTGGATTGCTGGGCCTTGGCGTCGTTGGGATTGTCCTGGATGCGCTGCATCACGGCAAGATCGGCGTCGATCTGCTCCCGCCACACTTTTAGTCCCAGCTGCGCGTCCTTCAAATCCTTCAGGTTGTGTTCAATCTCCGCGCGTAGCGCCTCCCGGGCCTCCTCGGCCAGATGAAGGTGGTGGCGCCACTCCACGAAGCTCTCGATCTGCACCGCGATCAACAGGCCCACGGTAATCGTGAACAGATGAATCAGGAATTCGGAAAACCCGCGGATTCCTTTATATGGCAAATGAATGTCGAGCATGGGTGAGCGAACCTCTATGCTGTGTTCCGCGCGCACGGCTCAACCTAAGCTCGCGTGGACAATCACGTTATATCACGAAGCAAGCCGTTAGGATTACCCGGCAGCCAGAGGCGGCTCTTCCTGGAGCGGAGATTCCGTCGGCTCGGGCTCCGGCTTGGCCGTTCCCGGCTCGTCCAGCCATAGCCACACAATCCACCACACCAGCGCCGCCAGGTACATCAATTTGTTGGCGTTCAATAGCCGGGTGATCAGATCCAGGACGCGCCCATACTCCGCCCGGCTCTGGGGATGCGCTGTTTTGACAATGAACTGCACCACGGCCTGTACCACCAGCCAGGAGATGGCCACCGTCGAGAGCCCGATAGAAATCATCTGCGTGTGGCTCCGCCAGCCGGCCTTGAAATGGCGGCCAAAGAGCACCACCAGCAGCCCCAGCTCAACCGTCAGCAAGTTCATCAGTAAATTACCCTTCAGCGCCGCTAGTTGCATCAGGTGCAGCCTGCCGAGCGTCGAGCCCAAAGCCAGATCCTTGCCTGCCGGCCAGGGCCCCCAAAAGATCAGCCCAATGCCGGCCACCGCCAGCAGCCCCACAGTATTCACGATCCACAGGGAGCGAGGAACGCCGGCAAAGGCCCTGCGCGCCACCTCCACCAACACCAGCAGGGCAAGGATCGCCCCGAGATCGGCTAGCGTAAGAAGAATCGTCTGCAAGGGAAGTATCGCCATCCGGCCAGAGAGCAGAACCTCGGCCATCAGTTGCAGGGCAGCCAGCGCGATGCCGGCGGTAAACCACGGATAGCGTCGCGCGCGGTCTCTGCCCAGCAGGACCACCAGCAAAACCAGCTGGGCGGCAAAGGTCAGCGTCCAGAGAACCTGGCGCATGGGAAATTCAAAATGGGTGTGCATTTAGACCTTATCCGGGCCGCGTGTGGAGTGCTTCGCCGGCCCATTTCTATTTTAATTGCCTACACTACTTCCGGGCGCGGGCACTCCAGTCGTTCAGGTAGATCGCCTTTGCGGGGCTGGCGGCAACAATTGCCTGGTAGTAAGCCACCCGCGCGGCCTGGAATGCGGAAACCAACGCCACGGGGTCGGCCGTATTGGCCGCGCCCAGCGTCATCATTTAGAATGGAAGTGCAGGGCAGATTAGAAGTATTTCCCCAATTGCCAAAGGAAAATGACGGGATACGTCCGTTCGGAGGATGAAGATGCGTGAGGACTTGATCGCGAGTTTACGGAAGATGATCGTCAACGACTTATTCGTTGAGATCGCCGAGAATGATATTGGTTTGGACGATGGACTGCGGACAGTTGTAGGTCTGGACTCGGTCGGTTTTGTGGATTTGCGCGCACTTTGCGAGCAAAGGTTTAACGTCGAGATCAGCGACGATGATTACACGCCCGAGAATTTCACCTCGATTCGGGTGCTGGCGAACCTGATCGACCGTCTGCAGACCGAAAGAGATGCGGCAGCAGGCGTTGCCCGGTGACTTTGGCTCTCCCGCAAGCCCGCGAAGGCCCATGCGGCGGAATCGGTTAACCAGGGAGCCGTAACGGCGCGGCGGCCAAAGACTCTGCCGTAGCGCTTTATTCTGTATCATTGCCGATCTGGCATGAGCGTGGCGATGGCCGCGGCAAGTTCGCATGGTTAACAATAACAAAACTGAGATAGTTCAGCTTTTTTCCTGTTTTCACCTTTGAGATACCATCTACCTATGTCCTCAGGTACGCGCATCGCAGTTACGGGAATGGCATGGATAACCGCCCTGGGAGACGGCCTGGAATCCGTGTGGCAGGCACTGCTGGACGGAAAGACGGGCATGAGGCCTGTCGCGTATGAGGGGCGGCTGCGCAATATGCTGGCAGCGCCAGCCATGGACGCGGAGATTCCTCCTTCCGAGCGGCTTGTGAAGATGGCGTGCACCACCATCCGCAAAGCGCTGGCATCCGCCCACCGCGAACCCGGCGACCCTCAAGTCCGGTTCATTCTGAGCACCAGCCTGGGTACTTATCTGGACGATTCAACAGCGCGCACGCCGCTTTCGGGCTGGGCAACCGATGTGGCGCGGGAGTTGGGAGCAGCTACGGCGCCGGTCGTGATTTCGACCGCATGTTCATCGGGCGCCGACGCGATTCTGGTGGGCGCGGAGTTGATTCGTTCGGGAGCTGCAACATGCTGCGTGTGCGGCGGCGCGGATGTTCTGACGCCGAACAAGCGGCTGGCCCATTCGGCGCTGGGAACCATGTCCCCGACTCATTTACGCGCCTTCGATATCCGCCACGATGGAACGCTTCTGGGCGAAGGCGCGGGGTTTATCGTTCTCGAGCCGGAGGCGCAGGGTCAGCCCTGCCATGCGATTCTAAGCGGCGCAGGCTCTGCGAATGACGCTTCGGGAATGACCGTGGCCGACATCACCGGATTGTCCGCGGGGTATGCGATGCAACGATCGCTGGCGGATGCAAATCTGCCTTTGTCCGCTATCGGACTGATCAATGCGCACGGCTCCGGAACCGTAATGAACGACACCACGGAATGCAATGCATTTACAGCATTGTTCACGGGGGCCTCTCTCCCCCTGGTCTTCGCGACCAAGGGCAACTTCGGGCATACGCTGGGCGCAACCGGCGCCAATGAAGCGATCGCCTTGATCCTAGGCCTGCGCGAGGGCCGCGTTCCACCAATTTATGCTTTGGAGCAACCGCTTCCTGACTTTACCTTGCCGCTGGCAATCTCCCAGCCTGTGACCTGCGCAGCCCGCGCGGGGTTGAGCCTGACCCTGGGGTTCGGTGGATTCGATACAAGCCTGGTCTTTGAGGCGGCGCCATGAACGAATTGGACAAATTGACGGTAGCAGGATCAGGGGAGGCTGGTACGTCCCAGCGTGAGCTGTTTGATGCCCGGGTTCGCGCTACGGTGAGATATGCCGACCCAGCCGCGTGGACGACAGCGACGGCAGTCATGAGCGCGTTTGCCGGAGCAGGGGAATTATTGGCTCAAGGTCGGCACGAAATCGGCATGATTGCCATCAGCGATCAGGGTCCCGGCGGAACCATGGCGGAGGTTCAGGCTGAAGGAGAGAGAGGGTTTTCGCAGCCCATGCATTACGCGGCAGCGAGCCCAGGAACGCTGGTGGGCGTATCGTGCATAGCCTTCGGATTGCGCGGGCCGACGATGAATTTGACCATGGCCCCGCAAGATGGCATTCCTGTGGCCCTGACCCTGTGCGCGGGCTGGCTGGCGCGGAAGGCGGCAAAGTTGATGGTTGTGGCGACGTGCAGCACCAGTAGTTCCGGCGCGATGATAAGTCACGCCTTGCTTCTGGCGCCGGAGGGTTTCTCCGGCTCTGGTACGCCGATGACGGAATCGGTTATTGCCTGGCTAGCGGCCGTTGACCCGGCCAGTGGGGTCAACGCATGAAGAACTTTCTTTCCCCGCGCCTGTTGGATTCCTTCGTTGATAGAGCCGTTGAGGCGCTTCCCAGCGGTGTTCCTCCCTGTTCGCCAGACTGTGAGTCGCTGGGAAGAGCCTGGAAGCAACTCGGTCTTCGCCCCGGCGATCTGGTATTGCTGTGCCTGCCCAATTGCCGGGAATTGCTGCACCAGTATTTCGGCGTGCTGATGGCAGGCGGCGTGCCGGCGCTCCTTCCGCCGATCATGCCGGCGGCGCGCCTGCGTGAAATCGCAACAGCCATGGGGGCATACGCCATTGGCGGGCTGCGCTTGTCCACCGGCGATCTCGGGGCAGAGTCCTATCACTCCATGGGCCCGCTGCATGTCGCGATTCTCTCGCCTCCTCCGGAACCGGCTGGGGCCCCCGGCGAAGTCGTCATGATGACCTCGGGAACGTCGGGGGTTTCCAGCGGCTGTGTCTTCGATTTCGAGGCAATCTTGCTCAATGGACAGCGCCACGCCAAAGCCATCGGCAAAGGCGCTGAGGACACCGTTTTAGTTACGCTTCCCATGTTTTTTTCCTTTGCGCTGTCAGCGCAGGCTCTTTCCTCCCTGGTGTGCGGCAATCGGCTGATTATCAGCGGCCCGCCGTTCAGCGTGGGAGGTTATCGAAAAGCGCTGGAGGATTACAACATTACGATTTCCTCGCTGACGCCCGTGGGCATCCGTGCCGTACTGCAGGCGGATGCATCGGTGCTCGCCGGCCTGAGAGTACTTTCCGTTGGCGGGGACGCGCTGGAGCCGGATCTGGTCGCCCGCCTGGTGGAGTTGCGGAAGGGAAAAGATGTCTATATCACCTACGGACTCACGCAAGCCGGTCCGCGCGTCTCTACCCTGGCGGCGCACGCTGAACCCGCCTCCCGATACAGCTCCGTGGGCCTAGCGCACGAAGGGACCACCGTCTCCCTTCACCCCGTCGAAGACGGAAGCGGACGGAAACAACTCTATGTGAATTCGGCAACTGTGATGAAACGCACGATCGGCCGCGTCGAGGGCCGGTCAAAGAATGACCTGGTGGCGCCGCAGACGATTTCCACGGGCGATGCGTTCGATCAGGACAAGGACGGTTACCTGTATTTTTTGGGCCGGCTCAGCGACTTTATCAGCCGCAAAGGAGAGAAGATCAGCCTGGCCGCGGTGCGACGCCTGGCGGCCGAGCTTCCCCACGTGGTCAGCGCCAAGACGGTCATTGTCAAACATCAAGACGGATCTGAAGATTTCGATCTGGAGTTGCGCGTCGACGCAAGAACTCTTGCGTTAGAGCAGCAATCCGATATCCACAAATTGCTGAGCAGCCTTCTGCGCCGGATCGAAATGCCGCGAGCAATCCGCATTGAACCGGCCAGTGAAATCGATGGACAGAGGTACAAATGAACGCCGAACAACCGCGCAATGAATCCGGGAACAGCGGGGCGGTCAGGCCATCGCTCCGCAGGCGCCTGGCGACTTCTCAGGGAAGTCCGGCGCGTCTGTTGCGTTGGGCTTACCGGTTCGTCAATCGTTTTGCAGTGCCTGCCCCCAGAATCGTCGTGAAGCCGATGCTTTGGGCTTTTCTGTTGACGCGCAACATCTATCATTTTGCCGTTCGCGTGTTTATCTGCGAACCGCTGTTCAAGGCTTATTGCACAAAGTATGGGCGGAACCTGCATACCGGTTGTTTTGTTCACTGGATAGCAGGCAAGGGCGATATCATTCTCGGCGACAATGTGACGTTGGACGGCAAGTGCAGCGTCGGGTTTGCGGCCCGCTTCTCCGATCACCCCACGCTGCAAATTGGGGACAATTCCGGAATCGGCCATAATTGTTTTTTCACCATAGGGAAGCTGATCTCGATTGGCCGCAACTGTATCCTCTCTGGCGACATTACGATCATGGACACCAACGCCCACCGCACCGATCCGGAGGGACGGATGGCGCTAGAGCCGGTGACGCCAGATGAGATCCGTCCGGTCATCATTCGCGACGGAGTATGGATCGGCAGGCATTGCATCATCTTTCCCGGCGTAAAAATCGGAGAAGGCAGCGTCATATCCGCCGGCTCCGTGGTCCGGACTCACGTGCCCCCCTATAGCGTGGTTGCCGGCAATCCGGCAAAGGTCATGTTCCGGCTGAAAAAACCCGATCAATCCAGGCAGACAGCGTGACGAAACGGAGCCGTTGATGGAAAAACTTACAGGCGGACTGTTGCTGATCAGGGCGTTGAAGGCGCACGGAATCCGTCGCCTATTCACGCTTCCCGGCGCGCCATTATTTCCGGTGTACGAAGCGTGTTTGAACGAGGGCATCGAAGTATTCACGGCACGCCATGAATCGGGGCTGATCCATATTGCCGAGGGCTGGTCGCGCGCCATGGGAAGTCCATCGGTGGTGCTGGTCTCGCCCGGTCCGGGCCTCGCCAACTCCGTGCCGGGGATTTCCATCGCCTTTGCCGAATGTTCTCCGATCATCGTGCTCAGCGGCATCGATGTGCCGGCCAACCTGGGCAGAGGCGGCCGCCAGGAGCTGCCGCAGGTGGAGATGTGCAAGCCCATCACCAAATGGGCGGCACTGCTCTCCAACGGCACGCGGATTCCTGAGTACATCGACAAAGCGTTTCGGATTGCCCAGAATGGAATGCCCGGACCGGTCCATATCAGCGTCACCGCGGATACGCTCTCCGGACTGATCGAGGTGGAGGAAGGCGCCGTTTCCCCTCCGGCCAACACCCAGCCATCCGCCGCCGCGCAGGCGGAGCCGGCGTTTATCGAGCAGGCTTTGGAGCTTCTTTCCACCGCGGAACGGCCGCTGATCGTTGCCGGAGCCGCAGCATTCTGGTCTCATGCCGGCGATCTGCTTCGGCAGTTCATTGAGATTGTGAAGATTCCGCTCATGACCGTGGAACAGGCGCGCGGATTGATTCCGGACAACCATCCGTATTGTTTCGGCGACGGCTACGGCACCGTGAATATGGCCGCGCAATTGGAAACCCGCGTCGACGTGCTCCTGTTGCTGGGCGACCGGCTGGACCACGCCTTTGCCTACGGCAGTTGTTTTGGCTCCGCAAAAATCATTCACATCTGCCCGGATGCGAATGAGCTGGGGAAGAATCATCCCATCGAATGCGGCGTGGCTTGCGATGTGCGGGCGGCGGTCGCACAGCTTCTTGCGGCGGCGAAGGCTCGGCCATGGAAAGAGCCGGCCGAGTGGGTCGCGATGCTTCGCCAGACGCGCTGCGATCAGGCAGCACGCGTGCAGAAAATGGCCGCATCCACTCAGCCCGGCGTTCATCCGGCGCGGATTGCGCTGGAAGTGGAAAAACTGCTCGACGGGCAAAGCATATTAGCCTTTGACGGCGGCGATTTTTCTTCCTGGGCGCGCTACTGCATGTTCGCCCGCCGATCCGGCGGGTGGCTTGCCAGCACGGTGCTGGGGCACCTCGGTGTCGGCCTGCCCTACGCGATGGGCGCCAAACTGGCATTTCCTGAAGCCAAGGTGGTCGTCCTGACAGGCGACGGCGCACTGGGATTTTCGGCCATGGAAATGGAAACGGCCGTGCGCTATCGCATCCCGGTAGTGATCGTAGTGGCCAACGACGCGGCCTTCGGTGTCGAGGTTTACTACCAGCAAAAATGGTTCGGCCCGGATCGCGTGGTGGGCACTGAGCTGACCAATACGCGCTGGGACCTGCTGGCCGCGTCTCTCGGCGCACATGGAGAATTCGTCGATGCTCCCGAGCAGCTTGGCCCCGCGCTGGAGCGCGCCTTCGCCTCGGGAAAGCCGGCTTGCGTCAATGTGATGGCTCAGCGCACGCCCAGCCCGCAGACCGAGATATTTTCGCGCATCTATTTACGAAAACGAGCCAGCACACGAAAAAACGCATGAGGTCAAATGCATAAGCCGAAACTTGACGGGTCAATTTACGGCTCGGATGAACCGCCGCTAACTTGCTAACTCGCGATTTTCGCGAAAGCCTGCCCTGAGCGAAGTCGAAGGGCGAAAGCCAACTTGCTGATTTTGTTTAAAGCACTCTTGCTGATGGTGTAAGGAAGTTCCGTGCCCCATCCATTTCACGTTCTGTGTGAAATGGGTGGGAAACCACGAAATCAACCTTACGGCAACCCTGAAATGCTCTAAAGCCCATCTCACTCAATTATCTTGTTCACAGGGAGAAACGCATGACCACCGGCATCCATACCAAAGCGCCAACGCCGCCACCCCCCGCTGATCCGCACGATCTGCTGGCCGAGGGAGCGCGTGCGCGGAAGTTATCGGCCGAGGGGGAGGGTGTGAAGTGCCTGGTGGAAGGCATGAGCATGATCAACAACACCACCCTGGCCTACGTGTTGTTTGCTCTCTGGGATAGTGGCTTTTACGAGTATTCGCTCTCGCATCCGCGCTTCAGCATTGCCGAGGCAGCCAAGGAGTTACACCTGGATGCGGAAGTCCTCGCCATGCTGCTGCATCATCTTGTTGGCTGCGGAGTTCTGCGCGTGGCAGACGAACAAATGGAGCTGACCGAATACGGCTCCCGGTTTTCCAATGTTGTCTTGCGCGGCACATTGAATATCAATCTTGGAGGGTACGGCACGCAGTTGACCAATATCGGTCCGCTGCTGCGCAAGGAAGTTACGCGCGAGGAGATCGAAAGATCGCACTCCGGAGTCCATTCCGGCCTGGGAACGGAACAACTGACCAGCGTCCGGCTGGTTCCGGCGGTGCTGAAGATGCTTGCCGAGCGCAACCTCCATTCCATGCTGCATCTGGCCTGCGCCGCCGGCGGATTCATGGTGCAGATGGCCCGTTCTGATCCGTTGTTTCACGGAATTGGCATCGACAAATCGGTGCGGAAGATCGCCGGCGCAGAGGAGAAACTCCGCCGCTACGGCCTGGAATCGCGCATTCGCCTGATGCAGGCGGAGGTTGGCGTCGAGCCGTTGCCGCTGGATGATGAAACGCGCAGCCAGATCGAGGTAGTCGCTTCCATCTATCTGCTACACGAGATCGGCCGCAACGGAAGGCAGCGGATTGTGGATGTGCTGCGGCAGATCAAAGCGTCCTTCCCCGGCAAGATCTTCCTCTTTTCCGAAACCATGCCGCCGACTACGCCGGACTCGGTCAAGAAGACTCCGGCCCAGTATTCGCAGCTCGATTACCTGCTGATCCATCGCCTGCGCGGCAAGGGCATGCCGCTTCCGGCAGAGGAATGGAAATCCATCGTCGCCGATGCGGGACTCAAGCTGCTTGATTTCAAGGAAGTCTACTCGATCGGTCTGTTCCTGGCGGAACTCTGACTGGAGATTCCCAAGATGACGCAGAAAACGGCTTTAGTGGTTGGCGCGAGCGGCGGATTAGGCCGCGCCATTGCATCGATGCTTGCAGAGGAAGGATATGCCCTGGCTCTGGTGGGCCGGGATATCGAGAAACTGCAAATTGTCCGCAGCGAATTGGGAGCAGCGGCACAGGGCGCGCTGCTTCTTTCCTGCGATCTCACCGACCGTGCGCAGGCGCAGGCCATGGTCGAGCAGGTTCTCGCGCAGATGAGTTTCATCGATGTCCTTATATGCGCGGCTGGATTGAACGTGCGCCAGAGAAGCCTGCGTTCTCTCGACCCCGCCGACTGGGACCGTGTCATCGCCGCCAACCTCACTACGGCGTTCAATGCGATTCACTTCACGCTGCCGTCGATGCGCACGCGGGGAGGCGGTTTGATCGTGCAGATCTCTTCTCTCGCCGGACTGCGGGCGAACACCATCACCGGAGCGGCGTATTCCGCAGCTAAATTCGCCCAGGGCGCGTTGGGAATCAGTGTCGGCCGCGAGGAGCGCGGACGAGGGATCCGCTCCACCGTAATTTACTCCGGCGAAGTGAATACTCCGCTTCTGGGCGTGCGCGCCGAACGTCTGGGCGCGACGGCAGACGAAGGGCGCGGCGCCATGATCCTTCAATCCCAGGATATTGCCGACGCAGTGCGCCTGCTGGTGACACTTCCACCGCGCGCCCACATTCCGGAACTGGTCATCAAGCCCACCATCGACGATTTTTCCTGATCGATCTAAACGCTGTAGATAAAGAGGTTGTATGGTGCGCCCGGAGAGATTCGAACTCCCGACCTAACGCTCCGGAGGCGTTCGCTCTATCCAGCTGAGCTACGGG